>Ga0209804_1000060_pt1 | contig 89889 bp, 75 predicted proteins | sample GraSoiAngelo_139_FD_185896 | JGI IMG/M metagenome (GOLD analysis project Ga0209804, IMG submission 185896) | Grasslands soil microbial communities from the Angelo Coastal Reserve, California, USA - 14_0929_12_20cm (SPAdes) (version 2) | ecosystem: Environmental > Terrestrial > Soil > Grasslands ... | reverse complement strand
TGCGGGCGAGATGACTGATGAGCTCGATCGGCACCATCAGGATCGCCAGCGGTATACGAATCACCCAAGACATGCTGGGATCGGACGGTCCCAAGAAATGCAATACATAATGAGCTCCCTGGTTTTTGAATCCTTGAGCCTGGTAGTAGAGGAAAGCGCATACTGCGCAACCCAGCGGTACCGTCGGACTCGCGCCTGTCGGCGATTCAAAACCGGGAATCAGGCCCAGCAGGTTCGAAATGAGAATAAAGAAACCGAGGGCCATCAGAAACGGAGTAAACCCTTCACTGTGGTGGCCGATAATTTCCTGGCTCTGCCCTTCAATGAACCCGTGCGCCCCTTCGAAGATGTGCTGCAACGTGCCGGGCTGATCCACCGACAATCTCGACCGAACCAGCAGAAACAGCACCACCAGGACGCCGAACACCACTACTTCCATGGCAACCGCATTCGTGATCGGCGCCTCAGAGTATTTGGGCTGGACATGCAGCGCCCGCAGCAAAGCCGTGACCGGCCCCGCAAAGGCATGGTTCAGGAGTTCCGTAAACCAGAGTTGTTCCGGCATGAATCAGCTATTGGTCGCCCAGTCTTTGGGAATTTAAAGTTCACGTGCTACGGTCACGTACAACTCATAACCGGCTTCGCACGCGATGGCCGCCACGGGCAGGAACAGGCCCGTCAGAAGCCCGTAGAGACTCGCGGGAGAAACACACAATATAGCATAGGCTCCCAGACCCATCAAAAAGTAACGCAGCAGAAAACGCAGCACGATTCCCTTCCCTGACTCGCGATTACCCGTCTGCGTAATCCGGTCTGCCATGGCGCTCACCACGCGCTTCAGCCAATAAAAATTGATGTATGCAATGCCACATCCCAGAACGAATCCCAGGGCTGCCCGCCATCCGAACCAAGCCCAAGCCGCAACGCTGAGAAGCACCGCGAGGCCGATCATGCACGAACGAATCCGCTCCACCGCCCCCGCATAAAAAACTTCGGATTTCGCTTCAGTCTCCATCTCGCAAATCGTATGGTAGAGACGCGGCTTGCCGCGTCTCCGGGGACACGATTCCATACTTATCACCCAGGAATGTTTCTAGCTTTCCAGGAAGCACCCCCGCCAGTTCCTGCCAGGTTAGAACCTTGCACTGCAGACGTAGGTCATGAATGCGGACGCAACGCATGACGGCATACCACGCCTCCTGCAGATCGGGACGTCGCTCATCCAGCATCACGCAGAACGAGCAATTCATCGCGTGAGCTGCCAGCACATTCCGAATCAGCTGGTAGGAAACATAGGAATCCTTCTCGCGCGGCAACTCTCGCGCATCAAATACCTCCTTGAAGTCTCGGCAGGTCTCCACAACCGCTCCAGATTTTCGCTGGAAATCGCTTTCTGTCAACTTGGCTTCTACCAGCAAGTCGCCGAGACGCATGTCAACCTCGGTGCGATCCACTCGTCCCTCTGATAGCGGAACCCGCGCCTTGAAACCGAATTGCGGCTTCGCTGCCGCTTCCACGCCCAGCAGACTGCGCGCGTGCGGTTGTTTCAAGATTCCAGGGAAACAAAATATATTCATCAGCAACGCATCGGAACTGGTGCTCGAGTCGAGTTCGCGCCAGCGCAGTCCATCACGCGGCAAAGCGCGATAGGCAGAAGTGTGGGGCTTCTCCAGCCGCTTGCTCCATTCCGGCTCCTTCAGGATTGCCTGGTAGCTTTGCGGAAGGAAATTTCCATGTTGCCCGAGCTCATCGGAAGCTTGGTAGCATACCACTCGCGAGCCGATGCTCTCGCGAAAGGACAAACCCCTGCGTGCCGCATATTCCCGGTTGCGTAAGCTCAGTTCCCGGCGCAGTGCTTCGGCACACGAAAAAGTTCTTATGGAATCCATCCGAGGCAGGATACATCCTCCTCTGCTATGGGACACTCTAACTCAGTTCTCAGAGTCCGACATTACGGTGCGCACCAGTTCCACAAAGCCAGCCGCAATGCCTACCAGCAATCCCACCAGGTAGAGCCAGCTCGTTTGCAGCCACTTATCCAATGCCGCCCCCACTAGCCATCCCGCGACGGTGGACGCCGGCAGCACGAATGCCAACTGGCTGTAGCGTGCCAGTTGCACAAAAAAAGTCTTCTTTTCAGGAGAATTCTTGGAATCGTCGTGGTTGGCCATTGGTCGTTGGTCGTTGGCGACTGTCTTCTGCCGACGGCCAACGACCAAGGACCAACGACTACTTCACCAGGTGCGCTATGGCCGGATGCTGTGATAACCCCAACGACCAATCTACCGCCCGAATGAACGGCTCGGGATAAATGCCGATGAACAGCGTTGCCAAAGCCGTGACCCCGAGAGCCGCAGCCATCGAAGGGCCAATCTTCAGCGGCTCCTTGTCCAGCGCCTGCCGCATAAGCATGGCATTGCCAATGCGCATGTAGTAGTACAGTCCAAAAACCGCATACAGCACGGCCAGCGACGCCAGCACGTAGTGCCCGGTTTCAATCAGGCTGAGGAAGATGAAGTATTTGCCCCAGAAGCCCGCCAGCGGCGGAATTCCGGCCAGCGACAACAGGAACACCAGCATCAGTATCGTTTCGACCGGCGCCCGGGAGATTAGTCCCGCAATATCGTCGATTTCATCTCCAATCACGTCGCGCCGCCGCAGCGACGTAATCACCGCGAACGCGCCCAGGTTCATGAAGGTGTAGACCAGCAGGTAAATCAGGATTCCCTTAATGCCATCCACTCCCGCCGGAGTATTTGCCGATCCGAATGCAATCAGGCCTAGCAGCATGTACCCGACGTGCGCGATCGAAGAATAGGCCAGCAGACGCTTTAGGTTGTTCTGCGTCAAAGCGGCAAGGTTAGCACCAGTCATCGTGGCAATGGAAACGAAGACCAGCAGCGGAACCCATATCTTATGAAGAGGTGCCAGTCCTAGCAGGAGAATCCGCAGCAGCATCGCCCAAGCCGCTGATTTCACCGCCACCGACATGAACCCGGTGATGCTGGTAGGCGCGCCTTCATAAACATCAGGCGCCCATTGATGGAAAGGCACGGCTGCAATCTTGAACAGCAGGCCCGTCGTAACCGTCAGAAGCGCCAGCACGGCGACCGGATCAGGATGATCTCCGGACACCGCCATTTGCTGCGCCAGGCGCTGCCGGATGATCACCAGATTCGTGCTTCCTGTCAGCCCATAAAGCAGCGACAATCCGTAGGCGAAAATTCCGGACGAGAACGCCCCCAGCAACAAGTACTTCAGCGAGGCCTCGTTGGATCGCCGGTCGCGCCGCAGAAAACCTACCAGCACGTAAGTCGAGATCGCCATCAGTTCCAGGCCAATGAAGATGAGCACCACGTCCCATCCCGAGGCCATGCACATCATGCCGACCACCGAGAATAGGATCAGTGAATAAAACTCGCCATGGTGCTCCCGCTCGACGTCCATGTAGTGCACTGACATCAGGATGGCAACCGCCGCTCCCGCCAGGAACAAGTACCAGAAGTAAATCGCAAACGGATCGACCACCATCGAATTCATGAACGCGGGCACCATCTGGCGATGCGCCTCACCGATCGCGATTTGAACCTTGATCAGCCCTGCCGTGGCAAACAGCACTCCGACAAAAGCCATCATCGCATTCGCCCACTTCCAGTCTTCCGGCAGCATCAGGTCAATGAGCAGGATCCCCAGTGCAAAGATAGTCAGCAGGATCATGGGCAGCGACATCAGGTAGTCGCTGCGCTGGAAGAATTGGGCGATGGTTACCGGCACTATTTCTTCCCCTCCGCCGCTACGGGCACGGAGACTGCCGGTGGCGATGTTGTAAGCGCCTTGTCATTCCGAGCCGGGTTCAGCCGGGGAGGAATCTGCTTTTTCGTTAACTCATCAACCGATTTCTGCGTCGGCGACTCCGCCATTACATTTGCCTGCGAGCCGCGCACGTCCTGCACAATCTGGTTCACTGGCTGCTCCAGGATCTGGAAGAACGGCTTGGGATAGAGCCCGATCCAGAACGCCATAATCAGTAGAGGAACGAACGTCAGCACCTCGCGCGGGGTCAGGTCCGTCAATTTCTCATTCTTGGGATTCGTAACCGTACCAAAGAAGACCCGCTGATACAGCCAGAGCAGATACGCGGCCGCGAGAATGACTCCGATCACCGACAGCCCAGCCCACAGCCGGTTCTCAATGAACGTACCCTGCAGGATGGTGAACTCACCCACGAACCCATTCAGCAGCGGCAGTCCCATGGATGACAGGAACATAATCATGGTGATGGTCGCGTAAACCGGCATCACGTTGGAGATCCCGCCGTACTCTGAAATCTCGCGCGTGTGCCGCCGCTCGTAAAGGATGCCCACGATCAAGAAAAGCGCCCCAGTAGAAAGTCCGTGATTGATCTGCTGCAACACCGATCCGCTCAGGCCCACAGAATTCAGCACAAAGATTCCCAGCGTGCAGAAGCCCAGGTGGCTCACCGAGGAATACGCCACCAGCTTTTTCATGTCCTTCTGCATGAGCGAGACCAGCGCGCCATAGATGATTCCCACGATCGACAGCCCAATCATCCAGCCGCGCACCTTGGCATTCATGACCACCGTGGGAAAGAAGGGCAAGGCAAAGCGAATGAACCCATACGTCCCCATCTTCAGCAGGACGCCGGCCAGAATGACCGAACCCGCAGTCGGCGCCTCCACGTGCGCATCCGGCAGCCAGGTGTGAAACGGGAACATCGGCACTTTGATGGCGAACCCGACGAAGAAAGCCAGGAACAACCAGATGGCGTATTGGAACGGAATCTTCGGAGCCGTCTCGTAGAGCGCAGTTAAACAGAACGTGTAAACACCGGTGACACTATGATGATTCAAGTAGAGGAACAGGATAGCCAGCAGCATCAGCACCGAGCCGAGCAAGGTGTACAGGAAAAACTTGATTGCGGCATAGAGTTTCCGCGGCCCGCCCCAGATGCCAATCAGCAGGTACATCGGCACCAGCATGGCTTCCCAGAACACAAAGAACAGAAAGAAATCCAGCGCCATGAAGACACCGAGCATGCCGGTCTGCAGCACCAAGAACCAGATGTAGTATTCCTTCACCCGCTCCTGAATCGCCGTCCACGAGGAAAGAATTGATATCCAGCCCAACAACGTGGTCAGCATGATCAGCAGGAAGGAAATGCCGTCAATGCCCAGCAGGTAACCGGAGCCGATTGAAGGAATCCAGGTGTTCGGAGTTCCCTCGACAAACTTGAACATGCCGGGCCTCTGCACCCACTGCCCTGCTTCGTAAACGAACTTCACCCCCGGCTCGAAGCGCTGCGCCCAGAACCACGGCACCAGTGGCAAAGAAACAATGAAGCCGGCCAGCGCAAACAGATTCGCAACCCAGCGGATGGCGTCCTTGCTTTCCTTAGGCACGAACAGGAGCAGGATCGCGCCCACCAGCGGAGTGAACAGAATGATCGAGAGAATGTGATTCTGCATAATTCTCACTTTGTAGCGCCGCCGTTCGGCGGCTGTTGTGCGGGCGTCTCGCCCGCTGCGACGACAGAATGCCATCGCTACAGCCGGCGAGATGCCGGCGCTACATCACTTACCGATACGCGTAATAGAAAACGAAACCCAGCAAACCCACCACCATTACGAATGCGTACCACTGCACCAATCCCCATTGCAGCAGGCGCGCAGGATACGAGAGCAGGCGCGCAACAATGGCAGGTCCGTTGACACCTAAACCGTCGATCACCCACGTATCCCACAAAATCGAAACTCTGGCGGTGAGTCGCGTGATCCATCCCGCGCCGTTCACCGTTCCATCAATCACATGGGTATCGAACCATGACGAACCCTCACCCAGCCCCATGACTCCCAACCGCACGGGACCAAGTTTTCGCCGCCCGGTAAAGAAGTAGTCGTATCCCTCGTCCACGTAGTATTTGTTGAGCATCACGGTGTACGCGGGCGGGGCGGCGGCAGCCAGCGGTTCGACGTAGCCTTTGTCAGCGTGGCGATAAGCTCTCCACGCCAGTCCCCAGCCCGCGACCGCCAGGCCCAGCGATAAGAACATCAGCAAGTATTCCTGCGGATTTGTGTGCTCCTGTTCCTTGGCGCCGGCGGCCAGTTGTGCCGGATGTTCCGCGCCCAGAACAGGCGCTTCGCGCGCGAACACCGGCTCCAGGAATTTTTCAATCCGGTTCGACCCGCCCAGACTATGCGGGACCCCTAGCGACCCGGCGAGAATCGAGCCGATAGCAAGTAGGACCAGCGGTCCGGTCATTGAGGGAGGTGATTCATGGATATGATGTTCCACCTCGTGGCTCATGCGCGGCCGTCCATGGAACGTGAGAAACATCAGCCGGAACATATAGAACGAGGTCATGAACGCGGTGACAGTGCCGATAAGCCATAGCAGACGGTACGCGCCCCCTTCTGACGACCACGCTTGCCACAAAATTTCGTCTTTCGAGAAAAACCCGGCAAACGGGAAAATCCCGGCAATTGCCAAGGTCGCGATAAACATGGTCCAGTGGGTCACTGGAGTTCGCGCGTGCAGGTCGCCCATGTTGCGCATGTCCTGCTCGCCGCTCATCGCGTGAATCACCGATCCGGCCCCAAGGAACAGCAAAGCCTTGAAGAAGGCGTGTGTGAACACGTGAAAGACGCCCGCCGCAAATGCGCCGACGCCCAGCGCCAGGAACATGTAGCCCAACTGCGACACCGTGGAGTAGGCCAGCACCCGCTTGATGTCGTTCTGCACCAACCCGATCGACGCCGCAAAGATGGCGGTCAGCGCCCCCACGATGGCAACCGTCTTCATTGACGTGGGCGCCAGCACGAACAACGCATTCGACCGTGCCACCATGTAGACGCCCGCCGTCACCATGGTTGCCGCATGGATCAGGGCGGAAACCGGAGTTGGGCCTTCCATCGCGTCCGGCAGCCATATATAAAGAGGTAGCTGCGCCGACTTCCCGCACGCACCGATGAACAGGCACAGTGTGGCGGCAGTAATGATGGGGTCGCCGATCTGGAAATGTCCGCTGCGGGCCAACGCATTAACCTCGGTAAACCGGAACGAGCCGAAATACCACGCAATGGTGAACATCCCCAGCAGGAACCCGGCGTCACCGATGCGGTTTACGATGAATGCCTTGTTGGCGGCGTCGCTGGCCGACTTGCGGTGAAAGTAAAAGCCAATCAGCAAGTACGAGCACAGGCCCACCCCCTCCCAGCCCACAAACATCACGGCGTAATTGTTCCCCAAGATCAGCGTGAGCATGGAGAACATGAACAGGTTCAGGTAGCCGAAGAAGCGGTAATAGCCCCCTTCGTGCGCCATGTAGCCGGTCGAATAGATGTGGATCAGCATGCCGACGCCGGTCACAAACAGCAGCCAGATACTGGAGAGCGGATCGAGCAGGAAGCCGGCATCAGCGTGGAACGCAGCGGGCGCTCCGTTATACGTGATGTAATTCAAGTGGCCGGTGTCACTTCCCAGCCAGGTGTACAGAATCTGCTGAAATGGATCATGCCCGTGGCGCGCCGCCCAGTCCGTGTATTGCCAAACCGATCCGCACGCCCACAAGAACGACACTACCACGACGCCCACACACACGGCGCTCACCGCCGCCTTCTGCATCTTGCGGCCAACAAAAAACATTGCCGCCGCCCCAAATGCCGGCAGCAGCGGAATCAGCCAGATGGAGTTCAGGAAAAACATATTTCAGCCGCTAGCTCCTACCTACTAGCTACCACTTCAACAAGTCCACTTCATCCATGTTGACCGTCTCTTTATTTCTAAAAAAGGCAATCAGGATACCCAGCCCGACCGCGGCTTCCGCGGCGGCATCAGTAATGACAAAGATGGCGAACACCTGCCCCTGCAGTCCCCACATCCGCGAGAACGCCACTAGGTTCAGGTTGACCGCGTTCAGGATCAACTCGATGGACATCAGCACAATGACCACGTTGCGCCGCGTGAGCACACCGATCGTCCCCAGCGTAAACAGCGCCGCCGCCAGAATCAGATAATGTATCGGTGTGATCGGTACCATTTCGGTTCTCCGTCCCTACCTACTGACTCCTGGCTCCTAGATTCTCTTCTTCGCCATTACTACCGCTCCCACGATCGCAACCAGCAGCAGCAGCGACGCAATTTCAAACGCCAGCATGTACTGCCCATACAGCGAGAATCCCACCTGCTGCGTGTTGCTCGTTTCCGGAAGCTGAGCCAATGGCCGCTTCAGTAACTCAGCCAGCGTCTTGCTGGCAGTAAATACTTTCACGAAAAGAATGCCGAGCCCTAAAGTGGCCGCAATCGCCACCAGCCACTGCTTGTTGAACTGGCGTTCTTTTTCGGCCCGCCCCACGTCGACCAGCATGATCACGAACAGGAATAGCACCATGATGCCGCCTGCATACAGAATGATCTGAACGCCGGCGACAAACGGCGCATACAGCATCAGGTAGATCCCCGCAAGCGCGAGTAAGGTGAGAATCAGGGCCAAGGCCGAGTGCACCGGATTTTTCCGCGTGATCACCAGAATGCCGCTAACGAGTGCCAGCCCGGACAGAAAGTAAAAGAAAAATGGAGTCGCGACCGGCGCCATCTCAGAGCACCCCCACGATGGCGGTCACAATCAGCACGCCTAGCCCCATTGGCAAAAGAACTTTCCATCCCACCTTCATCAATTGGTCGAAGCGGTACCGCGGGAAGGTGCCGCGGTACCAGATGTACAGGTACATGAAGACCGCAACTTTGGCGACGAACCAGTAAATGTCCTGAATGCGGTCGCGCACCGGAGGAATAAACAGGATCAGCCCAATCAGCCCGAGCAGCGCACCGAATCCCGCCAGTCCCAGTGTCTGTACGCGGAAGTAGCGCATCTTAGGCATGCGCGCGGTGCTATAGAAGGTCAGCCCGGCGAGAGCGAGGAACATCAGCCCCGGAAATAATGAGAAGACCAGATCCCATGTAGGACCGTTGAGCAGATTCGGAAATGGCCGCAACCATCCGCCAAGCCACAGCGTCACCAGGATGGACGACACGGCGATCATTGCTGAATATTCTGCGAGGAAGAACAACGACCAGCGGAATCCGCTGTACTCGGTGTGGAAGCCCGCGGTCAATTCGGATTCGGCTTCCGGCAAATCAAAGGGCGCGCGGTTCGTTTCCGCTACCATCGCGACGGCAAAAACGAACATCGCCATCAGCCCCAACGGAAAGAACTTGAAGGCAAACCAAGTCTGCTGCTCCTGCTGGGCCTTGACAATCTCGATCATGCTGAGCGTGCCCATGCCATTGCTGCCGCCGGTTGCGTAGATTCCAGCTCCGTGCAAGCTGGTCATCAACACCGCCGAAACCACAGCCAATCCCATAGCCACTTCGTACGACACCATTTGCGCGCTGGAGCGCAATGCTCCAATCAACGGATAGTGCGAATTCGATGCCCAGCCCGCCATCACGATTCCGAGCACCCCCAGCGAGGAAACGCCCAGCATAAAGAGGATGCCGATGTTCATGTCCGTGACAGCGTGCTGCGGTCCGAAAGGCACAACAATAAAAGTGGTGAAGGCGGCGGTGACCACGATCAGCGGCGCCATCCAGAAGACTGCCTTATCCGCCTCGGCGGGCATGATGTCTTCTTTGATAAGCAGCTTGATAGCATCCGCGATGGGCTGCAGCAAACCATGAGGACCAACGCGCATCGGCCCCAGCCGGACCTGCATGTGAGCCAGGATTTTTCGCTCCAGCCAGTTCATGGCAATCACCGCGATGGACAGCCCGAGGAAGATCAGCATGATGTAAATGAAGGCCCAAAGCATGTTCCCGGCTGCCCCGGGTGTGGCATCGCTCTTTAAATAAGAGGTGATGTAATCCAGCATCAGCGGTCCACCTCACCGAGCACGATATCCAGCGTGCCGATCACAGCAATGACATCAGCCACCAGCTGCCCGCGCACCATGAGATCGAGCGCCTGCAGGTTCACAAAAGATGGCGGTCTCACCCTCAGGCGATAGGGCTGCGTTGATCCGTCACTCACGACGAAATATCCCAGTTCCCCCTTGGGCGCTTCGATCGAGTGATAAATCTCGCCCACCGGCGGCTTCAGCACCTTGGGAATTTTGGCCATGATCGGCCCTTCGGGAATCTTCTCCACTGCCTGGCTGATAATGCGCAGCGACTGCCGCATTTCGGCCATGCGCACCAGGTACCGGTCGTAGGTGTCGCCGTTCTGGCCAGTAGGGATCTCAAAGTCCATCTCGGAATAGGCCGCGTAGGGCAGCGCCTTGCGGATATCCCATTTCACTCCGCTGGCCCGCAGCACTGGCCCGGTCACGCCCAGTGCGATGCAGTCCTTGTCCGAGATTGTGCCCACGCCCTTGGTGCGCTCGACCCAAATACGGTTGGTCGTGAGCAGTTCTTCGTATTCATCGATCTTTGGGGTGACGAAATCTACAAACTTCTTCACATCGCGTTCGAACCCGTCATAGGTCTCGTACTGACAGCCGCCAATTCGAAACGCATGCGTAGTCAGGCGCGCGCCGCAGTACTTCTCGAAAATCTTGAGAATTTCTTCGCGGTCGCGGAAGGTGTAGAAGAGCGGCGTGATCGCGCCGATATCCAGAGCATGCGTGCCCAGCCAAAGCTGGTGGCTGGCAATTCGATTCAGCTCCGTGAGAATGACTCGAATGTATTTTGCGCGCGGTGGCGCCTCCACATTGAGCAGCTTCTCGACCGCCTCGCAGTAACCCAATCCATTGGAAACCGCCGCCACGTAATCCATCCGGTCCACGTACGGATTGAACATCGCGTAGGTGCGGTTTTCTGCAATCTTCTCCACGCCCCTGTGGAGATAACCAATCACGCACTCGGTTCCCAGAACTTTTTCGCCGTCCAGCTTCAGAATGACACGCAGTACTCCGTGGGTAGCCGGGTGCTGCGGCCCCATATTAATGATGAGTTCATTGGAGTCGAGAAACGTCTCGTCGCGTTCGCCTAGCTCGAGGTGCGAGAGATATTTAGAATTATCGGTCATTGGCCGCTCTCGATCCCCAGGTTGATCTGCACCCACTCTTTATCCTGCTCGATGATGCCGTAATCTTTTCGCAGCGGATGTCCCTTCCAGCCATCGGGCAGCAGAATTCGCTTCAAGTCCGGGTGACCATCAAACTTGATCCCAAACATGTCGAACGCCTCGCGCTCCAGCCAGTTAGCTGTCCCCCAAATCGAAGTAACACTCGGAATCGACTCGCCCTCCGCAATCATGGCCTTGACGCGAATCCGCTCGTTTCGTGGAAATGAATACAGAATCCACAGGACATCGAATTGCTTTTCGCGCTTGGGGTAGTGCACCGCCGTGATATCCACGCAGTAATCGAACTGCTCTTCATCCCGCAGAACCTGCAGGATCTCAGGAATGAGGGAGCGGTCCACGATCATGTAGTTCTGCCCAAGGTAACTCAGAGGCTCGATACCGGAACCGTATTGCCGCTTAAGCTGGGTGATCATGGGCGAATCCCACGGAACCGGAACCGGACCGGCAGGCTTGGCCGGAGGCGCTGGTCTCGGTGGAGCAGCAGCTGGATTCGGCGGCTTGCCCGCAGGCGTGGGCTGGACCGCACCGGATTGCTTCTCCGCCGCCGGTTTCTGTTCCCCGCCCGGCGGCGATGGTGTAGTGGACTTGTTGTCGTCAGGCATACTACGAAGCGTGCACTCTCCGGCGCTGCAAGTCGTTGAAAGAACGCTAACTTCTAACAGCTGGCTACTGCACTCGTCAACGGAACCGCGTCACACCCAATCGTGATGGTGGTCACTAAACTCGTGCTCATCAACTGAAAGCCGATAGCTGACAGCTTTCTAAATCCACTCCAGGGCACCCTTTTTCCAGATCCACAAATATCCAATCACCAGGATGCCCAGGAAGATAAACATCTCCAGCAGACCAAACAGGCCGAGAGCCTTGAACTGCACCGCCCAGGGGAACAGGAAGATGGTCTCCACGTCGAAGACCACGAACAGGATGGCGACAATGTAAAAACGCACGGTATAACGGCCGCGGGCGTTGTCCACCGGATCGATGCCACACTCATACGGCATCAGCTTGGTCTTGTGCGGATTTTCCGGGCGAACCAGTTTGGCCGCCAGCAGCGTGACCGGAAGCAAAATCCCGATCACGGCCACAAATATAAAAATAGGAACGTAGTTCTGCGGCATCCGTTTCCTCGAACCACTTGCCTGTTATGAAGATTAAAAGAACCGTTAATACTACCCCTGAATGCGCATACCTTCAACCTTCCGTATCGAGTCAATCGAGCCATCGAGCCATGCTAAATGTAACCAGAGGAGGGGCCGTCGAGACACATAGGATGTAACCGGACTCAAAAGACGATCTTGATGAGGGTAGATTGGGGCACAAGACGAAGTGGGAATATTTCCGAGCCCTTTACGAGCGCTACCGCAAAGCTGGGCGCGAAGCCAAACGAGTGATGCTGAACGAATTTTGCTGGAACACCGGATACAACCGGAAATATGCGATTCGTCTTGTGAACGGACCTGCTGCGGGGAAGCCAGCGGGGCGGCGGCCACGAAGACGACGGCCGCGCTATGGCCGGCCAGTGCTCTCCATCCTGGCCGCGGATCTGGGAAGCGGCAGGATATCCCTGGTCGGTGCGGCTGAAGGCCTTGTTGCCCGGCTGGATGCCCTGCATTGGCAAGCTACCGGATGCCCCCGGCGATAGAGAAACCGCGGTTGGGCATGAGCGCACGGCAAATCGACCGGCGCCTGAAGGCGAACAAGAGCGAGCGGAGCGGAAACGGCGTAGGTACGGGCGTACCAAGCCCGGCTCCCGGTTGCAGCATCCTATCCCGGTGAAGAGCGATAGATGGGATGTGAATTCGCCCGGATTCAGCGAGATCGACCGGGTGTCGCATTCCGGGAATTCGGGGGAGGGAGAATTCGCCCATTCCCTGAACCTTACCGACATTCATAGCGGCTGGACGGAGTCGCGTGCCTTACTGGGGAAGAGCCAAGTGGCGGTGCAGCAAGCCCTGGATGAGATTGAGAAGGGCTTGCGGTTTCCCCTTCCGGGGGTGGACTTGGACGACGGGTCGGAGTTTATCAACTGGCATTTGCAGAGTTGGTGTGAGCCCAAGACGATCCAGCTCACGCGCGGACGTCCTTACCAGAAAGACGACAAGGCGCACCTAGAGCAGAAGAACTGGACGCCGGTGCGCAAGCTTCTGGGGTGGGGAGGCTACGATTCGCCAGCGGCGGTGGAGGCCATCGCCGATCTGTACCGACACGAGCTGCGCTTGTGGCAGAATCTGGATCTGCCCGCGGCGAAGCTGGTGAAGAAAGTTCGCGTGGGATCGAAAGTGCGACGCGTTTATGATGCCGCGCAAACGCCGTTGCAGCGGGTGCTGGCCTGTGGCAATGCCGGAAGGACCAGGCGGCAGAACTAAAACGGCTCCACCAGTCTTTGGATCCGTTCCAACTGGGGAAGGTGATTGATCAGGAGCTGGAACGCATTTACGAGAGGGCGAATCGGCGGCTCAGTCCGAAAGCGACGCCGAAAAGCCAGGCTGCGCATAGCAAGGAGAAAACACAACGCAGCCGGCGAAACGGCGGTGGAAAAGCCGCTCCCACAGCCGCGACAACGGCGGGTCTGCGGTTACATTTCCAATGTCTCGACGATCGACCTCAAGCTTACATTCTTCAATGACTTGACGCGACTTCTCATTCCCACCGACTTCAAATCTTGTCACGTCTTGTCACCCCGAGCAATCTCACTTCTTGTCATTCCGACTCTCTTATACCTTGTCAAGCGAAGCGAGGAATCTCGGTTCTTCAATCGCCAATTGGCGTTTTCTCGGCGCACTCAGCGTCCTCGGCGGTTAATTTATAATCGTTGTTTCTGAATTGAACTCCGGGCCTATCTATACGCCGTCCACTTAAAGGAAGCCTTGGCACTCGACGAAAATATCTATCAACTCCGCCGCGAGAAGCTGAAAAAAATCGAAGCTCTCGGCCAGGAGAGTTATCCGCGCCGTTACGACTCTACTCACACGATCCCGCAGATTCTGGCGGAATACAGCCAGAGGACAGACGAAGAACTGGAGGATCCGCGTGTCAACGTGCGGCTAGCCGGAAGAATCATGGCCATTCGCCTGATGGGCAAGGCCGGATTCGCCCACCTGCAACAAGCTGGCCAGCGCCTGCAGATCTACGTAAGGAAGGACGCAGTCGGAGAAAAAGGATTCGAGCTTTACAAGCTTCTTGATTTGGGAGATCACATCGGTGTGAGCGGCTATCTCTTCCGCACTCGTACGGGAGAGCTCAGCGTGCACGTCGAGGAGATCACGTTCCTGTCTAAAGACTTGCTGCCGCTGCCGGAAAAGTGGCATGGCCTGACCGACGTCGAACTCCGCTATCGCCAGCGTTACGTCGACCTCATCATGAACCCGGAGGTGCGCGAAGTCTTTCTTAAGCGCAGCCGATTGGTGCAATCATTCCGTCGTTTCATGGATTCCCACGGCTTTGTCGAGGTAGAGACGCCGATGATGCAGCCGATCGCAGGCGGCGCGGTGGCGCGGCCCTTCGTCACGCATCACAACACGCTCGACATGAAGCTCTACCTGCGCATTGCCCCAGAGTTGTACCTGAAGCGGCTCACGGTCGGCGGACTGGACCGTGTTTACGAGATCAATCGTAATTTTCGCAACGAGGGTCTGGGCTGGCGCTGGAATCCCGAGTTCACCATGCTGGAGTTTTACCAGGCGTATGCCGACTACCGCGAGGTGATGGAACTCACGCAAAACCTGCTGACCCACGCTGCCATCGACGTTACCGGCGAAACCAAAGTGAAATTCGGCGAACATGAGATCGACTGGGCGACTTCGAACTGGCAGCGCCTGACTATGCGCGAGGCCATCGTCAAGTACTGGCCCCAAGCCGCTGGCGCCAAGCCTCAGCTGCCCGACTTCGCGTCCCACGACTCCGTCAAAACCTTGGTCGAGCGTTTCAACCAAGTACACGCTCATATCGCTTACGATCCTAGTGAGCCCACCGGGAAAACAATTGCCAACTTATTTGAGGCCGTGGTTGAAGAACACCTGATTCAGCCCACAATCATCTATGAATTCCCTCTCGCCGTCTCACCGCTCTCCAAAAAGAAATCCGACGAGCCTGAATGGACCGAGCGCTGGGAAATCTTCGCCGGACAGATGGAGTTGGCCAACGGTTTCAGCGAGCTCAACGATCCCGAAGACCAGCGCAGCCGTTTCGAGCAGCAGTTGAAAGAACGCGAGCGCGGCGACGAAGAAGCCCACCAGATGGACGAAGACTACATCCGCGCCCTTTCCTATGGCATGCCCCCCGCAGGCGGCGTAGGCGTCGGCGTCGATCGCGTGGCGATGCTGCTGACCGACTCGCACACCATTCGCGACGTCATCCTGTTCCCGCTCCTTCGCCCCGAGCGACCCACCGAAGACACCGGCGAGGCAGAAAAAACCTAGTCCTTTCAAATTTGTGTGGGGACGGGCGCCTCGCCTGTCCAGGCGGAGCGAAGCTCCGCAGCCACTGCCATTACCACCCGGACCACGCTATGTACTGGACAGTTAACCCGACGGTGGTAGACTTCTATCAGTTCGGGTCATTCACTTGAGGCGGCGCTATCGTAGCGTTCTCACCTAGGACGCTGGGTCGATAGCGCTTCGCTGTCTTCGGCTCTCCCTACCGCTCTACTGATCCTGAGACCTGCCAACTGACGCCTGAGAACCGAGCTAGCAGCTAAGAGCTTCTTCCGTTTATTCTCTCCTGCGGTGAAGACTCTCAACGAAACCTACTCGCGCCTCTCGATGCGCCGACGCTACGAGGTATGGTTTCTCCGGCTCGCGCTCGCTGACGGCAGCGGGGCCTGGTGGTTTCGCTACCTGCTTACCAATCCGGGATGCGCCGGATGCGTGCGCGATCCCGCCGGCGCTCCCGTGCAAGTCTGGGCCACATGGTTCCCGCAAGCGGGTATGCCGGAGAGTCTTATCCAAGGCTTTCCGCTGACCGAATTTCGTTTAAGCCCGCGGGGTGAGACTCCCTTTCATTTCGAAGTCGGCCCGAACTGGATCGGAGAAAATGCCTGCCGCGGCCGCCTGAATGTTCGCGGTCATCGCCTCAGCTGGGACCTCAAGTATCGCTCGAACTTTCGCATGACTCTCAGCCGCAAAGGCTGGATTGGCTTCTCGCGCACCCCGCACTCAGACGCCGTGTTTTCAGGCGAAATTTCGCTCGATGACCGCACCTTTCGTGGCGATGCACTCGGTTACGGATTGCAAGGCCACAACTGCGGTTATCGCCACCGGCACTTCTGGACTTGGACGCACGCCTATTTCAATAGGGGCCAGCCTCCCGCCAGTACCTTTGAAGCTTTGGTTTACGAAATGCCGCTAGGGCTGATGTTCCGTAAGGCTGTCTTGTGGCATGAGGGCGCGGTCTATAAATTCTGCGACCTGCGCGAGCGACGCCGAGACCGGCGCAAGATGAGGTGGAGCTTTGACTGTTGCGCTTCTGCGAACTGTTACGTGGATGTTGAAATCGATGGGCAGGGCCCGTCTGTCCATCGCCTGGCTTACCTCAAGACAGACTGCTCGGGCACTTTCGAAGTGACCAATAACAGCCTGGCTCGAGCGGTGTTGCGCCTTCGCCGTCCCGACTGCCCCGTCGAAGATCTGGTCACCGACTGTGGGGCAGTCTTGGAAATGGTCGGCGATTCCGCCGAGCCGGACCTCAACACGCAGCCTGTGGATTGGCCAGGATGATCATGCGGCGCGACACAGACTTGTCATCCGACCAGGCATCAGCCTCCGAAGGATCTCTGCCTTTCGCCGTCGACCACACCAACGCTTGTCATTCCGGCTTCAGCCGGTGAGGAATCCGCTGTTCTTCGCGAATACGAGAAAAGCAGATTCCTCGCTCCGTTTGACAAGAGGGAAGAAGCTCGGAGTGACCAGGAAATCATTCGCGTCTTCGGGGTGTCATCCTGAGTCAAGCGGAGTCGAAGGACCCCTTCCTTGTAGGCCGTACCACGAAAACAAAAAGGCGTTTCTGTCGATTATCTCTTTTTTCCGGGCACTCGCGGGGCCGGCTCGGCGGGCTTGTCGGCTGGAAAATTTGTGCTCAAGTAATCGATCAAGGCATCGCGGTCTTTGGCATCGACCACGGCTCCCCACTTCACCATCTTATCCACTTCCTTCCCCCAGGTTGCCTTGCTGAGCCGTTGCTGGAGGATGATTCGCGATTCATGGCATTCCAGACAAGCCGTACGTGCCTTCGCTTGCATGTCGCCCGCCGGTAGATCAGGAGCTTGTGCAGCTTGTCCCGACACCCAAGCAACGCTGCCGATCATGATCACTGCCACGACGCTAAACTTGCACATGGACTTTCACCTGGTCGACGGCGTTATACAGATACCCGCTAGGATTCCAGGAAGCCGTGGCGGGCTGCTGACGTCCCTTGCTGTCGCTAGCCCTTGACATGATCACGAACTCACCGCTCTTAGCTGGCTTCCACGAATAATTCCACAGCCGCCAAGCATAATGTGCATGCTCGCTTCCCAATCGCGCCGGATTCCACGTCGCTCCCGAATCCGTCGAGACTTCCAGCTTGGTCACATCGGCTTCACCGGCCCAGGCCGCGCCGTGAATTTCGATTGCGCCCTGCTTCAGCGGCGTTCGATCCCTCGGGCTGGCGATAACCGACTTCACATTCAATGTAGTAATGGGATGCGTCTCGTCTGGATTGACCGAACCACCGGGCTCAACCGGCTTGTCCGGCATCCGATACCCGGGCTTCATAAAGTTTCCCTCGAACTCTTTTTCTATCACCTTGATCTCGCTCAACCATTTACAGGAAGCCGCGCCAATCCATCCGGGAACTAGGGCACGCGCGGGGAAACCATGGTGCTTGTTCAGGGGTGCGCCATTCATGTGAATCGCGATCAGCGTATCGCCATCCACGGCCTTCTCAAGTGGAATGCTGCGGATAAAGGGCGGCACCTTACCCGGCACCTCATCCAATCCATGAAACATGACTCGTTTGCCAGTGGGCTTTACACCCGCCCGCTCCAGCAGGTCGCGCAGCCGAGGACCAGTGAAACGCGCGTTTCCCACCGCGCCCCTCTGCCATTGAATCCCCGGCACGTGTGGATTCTGAAAGGCACGACCATTGCCTGCACACTCCAGGGTATTAGTCACGGAGTGCGATTCGATTTTCTCCAACTCCGCCAGACTCAACGTGAGCGGCTTGTCGACTTCCCCGCTGATATTCAGGCGCCATTCGCCGGCATTTAGCGCGCTCGGCTCGAACATGTGATTGCGGACAAAGAAATGCGGTACCGGCGTGATCCAGTTGCTCATGAACTCAGGCGGCATTTCCAGATCAAGGAAGCGGAAGGAACGGAGAATCATCCCCTGCTTGCCTGGAACAATCGGTGCGCTCGGGTCCGTCGCCCAACTGAGCAGCGGCTGAATGGTTCCGGCCGCAGCCAGCGTCAAGGCAGTGTCTTTCAAGAAGTCGCGTCGAGAAATCACAATTCCAATATCCAACCGACCATACTGTAGGAGGTGAATAGTGCCTGGTCAATAGCGGGCGTGTTATTGGATGAAAGCAATCATGCCGGCACTAATCCCCATCTCTGCTGCAGGTGGCGTTCGATGGTTTTGAACACGAGGCCGTCGACGATGTAGCCCAGAGCGACGATGAGAATCATAACCGCGACCACCTGGCTCATATCGTTCAGATCGCGTCCCATCATCAGCAATTGCCCCAGGCCGAGAGTAACAAAAATCATTTCGCCGGAAATGAGCGACCGCCAGGCAAACGCCCACCCCTGCTTGAGGCCGGTGACGATATAAGGCAAGCTTGCAGGCAGAGTCACATTGAGAAACAGTTTCAGTCCCCGCGCGCCCAAGTTGCGTCCCGCCATGGAATAGATCTTCGGCAACTGCTTGCGCCCGGTTTCCATGCTGATCGTCACCGAGAGCAGCGAGCCCATCACCACGACGAACAGAATTGCCTTCTCGCTAAGCCCGAACCACAGCACCGCAATGGGCAGCCAACAGATGCTGGGCAAGCTTTGCAGGCTGACTAGCAATCCGCCCAGGGTTTGGTCCAGGAACTTGCTGCTGGCCACGCTCATCCCCAGGGCGATACCCAGAGCGACAGAAAGTCCGTACCCGAGCAGCATGCGTCTCATGCTCACGCCGATGGCGATCCAGAAACTGTGATCGGCGAATCCCGCCCACATTGCCTCGCCGACTCCCCACGGCGTCGGAAATAGATACGGCGGCCAGACTTTCAACTTGGCGAGAAGCCCCCAGGCTCCGATCAGGACCGCGTAGAACAGCATGTTCCTAAGCCAGCGCTTCATCGCCGTACTCCACTTCCAGGGATTTGTTGATCTCGGCACGCAGATCATCAAGAATCTCGCGCGCGGCTCCGGCCACATGCACATCTTCCAGGTGCCGCGGGCGCGGCAATTCAACCGGGTATTCCCGCTTGATCTGTCCGGGACGGAATGTCAGCAGCACCACGCGATCGCCCAGGCGCACCGCTTCGCGCACATTGTGCGTGACGAAAATAATGGTCCGCCCCGTCTCCGCCCAGATACGTTCCAGTTCGTCGTGAAGCAGGTCACGAGTCTGAGCGTCGAGCGCCGCGAAAGGCTCGTCCATCAGGAGAACGTCCGGTTCGGTCGCCAGCGCGCGTGCCAGAGCGACCCGCTGCCGCATGCCCCCCGAAAGCTGATGGATGTAGCTGTCTTTGAATTGCGCCAGGTGAACCAAGCGAAGGTACTCACGAATCCGTGCCTCGCGTTCACCCTTCGAGACTCCCTTCATCCGCATCCCGAATCCAACGTTCTGCGCCACCGTCAGCCACGGGAACAATCCGAGTTCCTGGAAAATCAGGATGCGATCCGTGCCCGTACCTTTGACCTCCCGGTTGTCCACGGTTATCTGTCCGGAAGTCTGCCGCTGCAACCCGGCAATCAAGTGCAATAGAGTGGACTTCCCGCATCCCGACGGTCCCACCACGCACAGGAACTCGCCTGCGCGAACCTCCAGGTCAATGTTTTTCAGCGCCTGCAGCGGCGCGTTGCCGTTCATCTGGTAGCTCAAACAGACGTTCTTCAGCGAGACCTTCGGCAAGCTTGCCGGACTCTGCCGCAAGGCCACCACGACCGCTGGCCTCGGCGGTTTCCGATGGACTATAGGCAGGCTGCCCTGATCCGGCGCGGGTTGAAGTGCAGCGTTGGGAATATTCGCGTTCATTGAATTGCCTTTTTATTTTTTTCTTCCAGTACCTGGTTCAGAAGCGTGAGATCGTAGATGCCGGAAAGATCCGGCATCTTGCGCCCCAGAAAACCGGCGTCAAACGCCGACTGCGCTGTCTTCAGCAGCGAAGCCCGCAACGGGTCATATGTGACCTGCAGCCTGCCCCAGGCTTCCTCCAGAACCTCCGGCGAAAGCGCTTTGCCCGTTTCCTTCTGGATTTGGCTGTTAAGGATTGCTTTGGCCTCTTGCGGATGTTCGTTGATCCAATCGGTCAGTTCCACGTGGGCGCGAATCCAATTCTTCACCAGTTCCAGATGCGCTTTCAGAAACTTGCTGCGCACGATCAACTGCGCCGCAACAAATTGACGGTTGGGCCACAATTCGCGTTCGTCCAGGAAAACTCGCCCATTTGCCTCGTGTACAAGTCGGGATGCCCACGGCTCAGGCGCCCACGCCGCATCCAGTTCCCGCTTCAAAAACAGCGTGAGTTGGTCAGGGTTGGCTACCGGAATAATCTGCACATCGCCGCCTTTATCGTGCGTCTTGAACCCATGAGCTTTTAGCCAAGCTCGCAAGGCAACATCCTGCGTGTTTCCCACCTGCGGTGAAGCAACGCGCTTGCCGTGGAAATCTTCTACCTTCTCGATACCGGCATCCTTACGCACTACTAGCGCGGCCCCGCCACTAGTGGCTCCAGCGACGATGCGCAGCGCTTCCCCATTCGAGCGCACATGCCCGTTAATTGCAGGATTAGGTCCGCCATACGTCATGTCAATCGCGTCCGCAAACAGTGCCTCAATCGCCGACGGCCCCGCATTGAAGCTTTTCCATTCAATCTTCACCTGCGGGCCCATGGCCTTCTCGAACCAGCCGTTAGCTTTCCCGATCATGGCCTGCGGGTGCGTGACATTGGGGAACGCGCCCACTCGGATCACGGTGCTGTTCCCTTGCGCCTGCGCGACCGTGATCAACCCGAAAACCAAGCCTGTCAGAACGGCGGCCCAATTACGCATTCTGGGATCCTTTGCCGCCTTGAACGACCATCGGCAGGACGTGTGTTTCTTTCTTCTTTTTTCGTGATTTCCGTCGGCCGATGCCGGCTTCAGGAGCGTTGGCGATGTCGTCAAAGCTGGTGCTTTCCAGAATCCGCGCCGCCGCGTCCCTCACTTGCAGGAAAACCTGGTATAACGCGCGGTGGGGAAGGTCTCGATCGATGAGTTCACGCAACGAGGCGGCATCGCCCAAAGGCGCCAGCGGCCCGTCAATGACCCGAATCACTTCGCTCAGGTAGATCTCAGAAGGCGGACGTCGCAGCTGGTAGCCACCCTTGGCCCCCCGCACGCTCTCCACGATCCGCGCATTCTTCAATTCCAGCAAAATCAGCTCCAGAAACTTTTCCGGCAAGTTCTCTTCGTACGCGATGTCGCGAATCCGAATCGCCCCCTGGCTGTAGTGCCTCGCCAGCATCATCATCGCCTGCAGCGCGTACAACCCCTTTTGCGACACTTTCATAAGGTCTTATGTGTAACATTAAAGTCCAGTAATCTAATAGGCTTTCTTTAGATGCATCAAATAAAAATCTGTGATGCAGCTTTTTCAAAAATTCATGCTGCAAACTAACCTATTGAAAAATAATCCAGATAAGGGAATTTGCCTGGAATTTCACCCTGTGGCGGAACCGCCTGTGGACCATTGGGGGATTCCTTGCGAAGACTACTTCCGCTGGAGATTTGGCGTGTTGTCGCTGGCCAGCCGTAGCAGTTGAACGGTTATGTTATCGGGAGCCCCACGTTCTTTGACCAGCCGAACCATCTCCCGGCATGCGTCTGCCGCGGTCCCACGCCCGGCTATCGCGCGCAACTCCTCGTCCGGCACCAGGCCCCAAAGGCCGTCGGTGCAGAGCAGCAGCATGTCCCCTCGCTCCAGCTCGAGAGGAGTGCCGGGAGCATCTGCAACAAAATCCGGACCGACTCCCAGCGCGGCGGTGAGAATGTGCCGCTGCGGGTGTCCTTCGGCCTCTTCGGCGCGAATCAGGCCGGTCTCTATCAGCCGGTTGACATAGGAATGGTCGCGCGTCAGCCGCGATATACTTCCGCTTCGCATCAGGTACAGGCGGCTGTCACCCACGTGCGCGAAATAGAGTTTTCCCGCGACCACACACGCCGCCGTGCACGTCGTGCCCATGCCAAAAAATCCGGGGTGCAGAATGGCGTATTCCTGGATGCGCTCGTGCGCGGTTCGCAATCCCAGCAAAAGGTCGGTTTGCGGATTCTCCGCCGACCCCTGTTCGTAAACCTCGCACACCGTCTTCACTGCGATTTGGCTGGCCTGCTCGCCGCCTTCATACCCGCCCATGCCATCGGCAATAACCGCGAGCCTGCCCTTGCGCCGGTACTGTTCCTCGTCGTCCGGCTCCCAGTACCCCGAGAAATCCTCGTTTTGCTCGCGCTGGCAGCCGATGTCGCTCAGGTGAGCGAATTCGACTCCCGCCCGAATCCCCATGACCCCTCGCGGCTCATCGATATGTGTCAATGTCCAGTCACCGGCGAATCATTTTGGACGGCGAAGTGCAGGCGCAAGAACTCTTGCTGGTGGCGGGGTTAGCACGTTAGAGAGTCTGAACTCCTGCTGCCCTCGTTCAGCCAACTCCCAAAGTGCCAGAGCGACCGGCATTATATACCGGCTTTGTTGGTGAGATGGAACTTTGGTGAGCGCGGCAGGATTCGAACCTGCGACCCATGCCTTAAAAGGGCATTGCTCTACCACCTGAGCTACGCGCCCACGATCTTTTACTACGTTAGCATACCTGCAGCCTTCCGCTGCAGACCCGGGCATTGAAGCTGCTCTGCTTCTAAATGCAGATACAGACATGGGATGAGGATGAGCTTGTGGGCGTTCGTTAACATCTCCATGTAATCGAGCAGATTCTGGGCCAGCCCAGCCCCTTGCTCCCCATCGTCCCACAGGTCACCCATCCTCCTGTCACCGAAGTAACCTTTTCCACCTTGCCATGTCGAGGGATAATCTCTTTACTCGTTTCTGTAGCTAAAACATATCGCACTACGATATGAATAAAAAGACCGGCCTTAGCGCCGGTCTTTACTTTTGCTCGCTTGCAGGGCTTGCTGTTCACCCATGCCCAGACCCGAATTAGAGTCGACGCTACGGGCTACACCGCCATGCGGCGATCGCTCTCCCGGGCATTGCTCAGCATGATATCGCGCAAGGAAACCAGCCCTTTCAATTGCTTGCCCTCGCAGATGGGCAGGTGGCGAAAACCGAATTCCCGCATCAGAAACAGGCATTCATCGATGCTCTCGTCCGTCGTGACTGAGCGAGGATTGACGGTCATCACCTCCGACACTCGGGTTTGTCCGGGCATGCGCCCGACCGCGACTACTCGATTCATGACGTCGCGCTCCGAGAAGATACCCACCAGTTCCCCGTTGCGCACTACCGGCAGCGCGCCGATATTGTGCTCCATCATGAAGCGAGCGGCTTCTACCACCGTGCTGTCGGCATCTATCGAATAAACCCTGCGCTCCTTTACCAGATCGAAAATTCTTGCCATGGGCGACTCCTTCTGTACGCGGGGTACAGTCTCAGGGCTCCCACGAACCCGGCGTGAATCCGAGTAATGTACCACAGCATGAGCCCAAGCCTGCGGGCAAAAACTCAGAGGAAGGTTCAATGACTACGCTGCCTTCCTAAATGATCTTTGGAGGGCACGGATTCACAGACTGCGGAAAAAGTCTGGGTTTGGGTGGCGTGCCTGGGTTTGGATGGAGCAGCGCTTTATTGAGTGCGTGAGAACTACTCTGTGGATCAAAACGGTGGAACAGAATCCGCAACATACCAGCCCCGGAGGGGCGAAATAGCTTAGCCCAGGACGTAAATCCTGGGTAAAGTGGCAAATCGGAGCGAGTCCCGGAGGGACGGAACCAACGCGCGGACAAAAATGTCCGCGCCACACCGTTGTCCCGGAGCGACACGCGATCTTAGCCCAGCGCTTCAGCGCTGGGTTGGCCTGCTAGAAGCGGAAGACCGGTCCGAAGCTGGCCTTGATGTTGTGCCGCGCCCCGTGATCGTAGTAGATTCCATCTCCGCCATCCACGCGCAATCCGATGGGTCCCCAGAAGCTTTCCAACCCAATTCCGGGATAAACCGCCAGCTGAGTATTGCCGTTTGTGATTGAGCCCAGCGCGCTGGTGAACCCGGCCGGCGCGTTTTGCGTCGAACTGCTGAAGTTAAGGAATCCCACCTTAACGGTTACAAACGCTCGGACCGGCCCCAGGTTCATATTAAATTTCGGACCAACCAGTCCATGCAGCGGCCTCAGCCTCGTGGTGGCCAACGACGTACTGAAGCCGTTGGAAAATGCATTCGTGAAATTCCGCTTGAAGTCGTAGCTTAACTCCGCTTCGAATTGCATGCGGGAGCCCATATTGACGCCGGCGCGCGCTCCCACTCCGACAAAATTCATGTGTGGACCCATGCGGCTCAAGTCGAAGTAGTCGGCAAAGAGCCCGGCTTCGAAGTGATCGCTCTCAGTGGCAGCGACCTGCGCCATCAGCGACGGTGCCGCACACACCAGCGCCACAACCCATGCCATGCGTTTCATACGGGTTATTCTCTCCGATCGGTTGTCTGCGTGTCGACCACGCTCGGTTGCGAAGCGAATGTTCGGAAACCGTGTTAGGTAAGATGCAAACGGAACGGCCGCTCACGGAAATTCTTCTTATCCCGAACGAGCACGTTCTTCGCGCGAGTCAAGGGAACGCAGACTGTGGAAGCAGCCTGCGTCGCCGATCCGATCAGTAGCTCCGCCTACTGCTGGTGATTCGTTGAGCTAGCGCTCGCCGAAGTCTTGCCATCCCCCCGCGGCGTCATGGACACCCCGATGTAGTCGCGTTCCTTGTCGTCCAGGTCTTCCACCCGCAACTTCATCTTGTCTTTGTCCATGCGGAACTGCGCGCTCTCGCCCACCGGCAGTAGCACCGGATGCTTTTCCTCTTTTGCACGAATGCGGTAGATCATCCGCTCCGCTTGCAGCAGGTACTCCTGGCACAACAGGGCACGGGTCTTCTTGTGACTCGAGTCCGTACCCAGCAGTTCCCCGGCAAAACTCTTGCCGTTTTTCTCGTCATAGCCGCATTCCACCGAATCCATCCGCAACAATTGCCCGGATTCGTAATGCTTGGCGTCCTTAGCTTGAGCCACGGCTGCCAGCAATAGGATGGCAAACACCAGCTTCCCTCTCATGAACATTCCTCCTGGAAATATCAATGGACAGAAAGACAGAATTACGTCCCCCGTGGTGACGAGATCTTCGGGAGGGTAACGGCAGTCATTGGTCGCCAGTAACTATATCAACCGAATTCGTGTGGGGAAGGGGCTTTGACCCGTCCGGGCGGGTCGGAGGAACCGCCTCCACACTACCAATCAATTCTTCACCGCTCTGTCAGCTTCTCCAGTGTGACATAAAACCCCGGGTAAGACACATCCGTCGCTCCGGCGTTCAGAATTTTGGTCTCGTCCTGCGCCCGCAAAGCCGCCACGCTGAAAGCCATGGCAATGCGGTGGTCGCCCTGAGAATCCACTTCCGCACCATGCAGCGACTGTCCGCCAGGAATCTTCATTCCATCCTCGCGCTCTTCCACCTTGGCTCCCATGGCGCGAAGATTTTTGGCGACCAGCGCGATGCGATCCGATTCCTTCACGCGCAACTCCCGAGCATCCCGAATTTCAATACCTTCGATGGTGTAAGGAGCAATGGCCGCCAGCACCGGAAGTTCGTCGATCAGAGCCGCGCTGTCGCCCCCCGCGATGCTCGCACCGTTGAGGTTGCCACCGGCGACCTGCACCGTGCCCACCAGCTCGCCGTGGTGCTCCTCCATCTGGGTAACGGAAATTCGCAATCCCATCTGCCCCAGAACATCCAGCAGCCGAGCCCGGGTTGGATTCATCAGCAGCTCGCTGATTGTCAGTTGAGAACCCGGAAACAGCGCTGCCGCGCATAAGAAAAAGGCCGCGCTCGAAATATCTCCCGGCACTCTGGCGCTAATCCCACGCAACTTCTGCTGGCCCGCGATGCGCACTGTGTTGCCCGCAATCTTGACTTCCGCCCCAAACTCGTTCAGAGCCAATTCGCCGTGATCACGAGTACGAACCGGTTCCTCCACACTGGTCTCACCCTCGGCAAACAGTCCCGCAAACAAAACGGATGACTTGACCTGCGCGCTGGCCACCGGCATGTGATACTCGATGGCTCGTAAGCGTCCGCCGGAAATGCGCAGCGGCGGACGATCTCCCTCTGCCGAGGCAATTTTGGCTCCCATACTACTCAGCGGCTTCATAATCCGCGCCATGGGGCGCCGCGAGAGCGATTCATCCCCTACCACCTCGCTGGCGAACTCCTGACCGGCCAGGATGCCGCTTAGCATCCGCATGGTCGACCCAGAGTTCCCGCAATCCAGCGGCGCCGTAGGCGACTTTAGCTTCGGTCCACGCCCGCAAATCTCTACGACTCCATCCTGGCTGCGCTGCCATTCCACTCCTAACCCGTGCAGGCAAACCAATGTGCTGGCACAATCGATGCCGGTCGAGTAATTCTCCAATCGTGTCGTGCCTTCCGCGATGGCCGCCAGCATCGCATACCGATGCGAGATGGACTTGTCTCCCGGCAGCCGCAGATTGCCAGCGATATTCCGGGCCGGTTGAATGATGATGCTGGACTGGGAGGGATTGGTCATGGAGGATTGTTGATTGTTGATTTGTTGATTTCTTCATTGTCGATTTTCTGCGCAGCCAATCAACAATCAAAAATCAACAATCGACAATTCTCACGCCAGCGATTTTGCCTCGGCGGTAGCTTCCTTGAGTACGTCAGGCGGGACTTCTTTGATCGAGACGCTGAACTCGAACTTTGGCACGCCGTCTCCGCGCCCCCAGCGATTGACTTCCCAATGTGCGCGCAAGAACTTGATATCGGGTGTTTGGCTGAGGTCGAGCAGCATAGGATGCTGCCCGCGATAAAACTTCTGCGGAAACGTTTCTAGCGGTTTCCCCGGCCACGCGTTTCCATCCGCCGATCCAAAAATGCCGACGTCCAGCGACTCCTGCTCGATGACGTCTTTGATATTCAGCGTTAAAAGGAACACGCGGCTCGACGCGGCGCTGACCTCAACCGCCGGCCCATCCCCCTTAGCCTTCACCGCAGTCTTTTCCGGAACCAGAAAGGTATCAATCATGACGCAAGAATTGTAGCAAAGCGCGCCCAAATCCCTTCCTGTCGTCATCCTGAGGGACCGTGAGGTCCCGAGGGGATCTCGCGTGCACAACTCCGATGCCTCTTGAAGAATACTGACCACTAGCCGCTGCCACCTACCCCATCCACAAACTGCCGCACAAGCGTCCCCACCGCAGCAGCCTGTTCCCAAATCGCGTAATGCCCGCCCCGCGAAATCACTCTCATTTGCGCTCCCGCAATGTTCTGTCGTATTAGTTCCCCGTCTGCCGGCGGCGAGAGCACGTCTTCGTCGCCAATCACCACCAACGTGGGCACGTTAATCGTCTTCAAAGTCGCCACGGAATCCGGCCGCTCCGCCATTCCCTTCTGAACCTCGGCAATATCTTGTGGCAACATCTTCAACATCATCTTGCGCGCACCCGCAATCAGATCAGGGCGCGTCTCCAGCGTGGTCTTACCAAATAGTTTCGGAACCATGCTTTCCACAAACTGTTCGGTCCCACGCTCCAGCACATCCACCGCCGATTTCAGTCGCGCCGCCCGCCCTTCCGCTGTATCTGCTTGCCCGCGCGTGTCGCACAACACCAGACCCGCCACCCGGCCCCGGTAGCGTCGCCAGAATTCAAATAAAACGTACCCCCCGATCGAAACCCCGGCAAACACCGCTCGTCCCACCGCCTCCGCATCACAGATCCTGGCCAAATCCGCAGCATGTTTCGCCATGGTGGCCGGCCCTTGCCCCACTTCCGAATCGCCGTGCCCGCGCAGGTCGGGAAGAATCAGCCGATATCGCGAAGCGAGTGCCTCGGCCGCCGGCAACCAGAGTTCGTGATGCGCGGGAAACGGATGCAGTAATACGACAGGCGGGCCATCGCCCACCACTTTATAAACAACCTCAGCATCATCGCTGGCGATGCGTTTCATGCTCTGGATTTAAACACAAGCGAAATGCAACCTGCAGAAGGAGAAGAATGGTAGAGACGCGGCTCGTCGCGTCTCCTCGAAATTATGGCGTAGCGACTTGCTGCCCGGCAGGAACTGGCGGAGCCAGGGGCTCCTCGGGCATCACGATCCAGGCGATCGGGTAGGCCAGAAAGCCGATCCCGGTCATGATCGCGACAATCAGCCAGACAATACGCACCAGAGTGACGTCGATGTCGAAGTACTCGGCGAAACCCGCACACACCCCGGCAATCTTCCTGCCCGTCCGGAGACGCATCAGCCGTTTGCGGGCCGCCACACAGCCCACCCGCGTTCCGCAATAGGCACACACGTTGGCGTCGTCTTGAATCACTTTTCCGCAATAGTTGCAGTACATAGTTCTGCTCCCCTACAGGATACGTAATCAACGTCCGGAAGTTCCACCTTTCTCGGTGTACTCGGAGCACTCGGGGTTCTCGGCGGCTAGCAGGCACTTCTCGCGCCTACTCCCGGTAGGCGTCCTTCATGAACTTGCGAGCGCGTTCCGCAGGGCCATTCCCGGAATTCAGAGCAATGACTTCCTGGTATTTCTTAATTGCCAGATCACGTTTCCGCAGGAGGTCGTACATCTCCCCAGCGGCCAGACTGGCTTTCTGCTTCAGCTCCGGATCAGGTTGCTGAATCTGATTCACCAGTTCATAAGCGGTAGCTGCTCCCTCATAATCCTTTTGGCTGCGCAGCAGATCGCCCAACGCTAGGGCTGCCAACTCATAATGCTGCCCTGGATAATGTCCTTCACGGCCACTCTTCCACACTCGCCGGTAACTGGCGGCAGCCTCCTGCTGCTTGTCCATAGCCCGGAGCAAGTTCCCCTCTTCTAGAGCCAGCAAGCTGCTCTGGGGATATTGGCTGACGAGCCCCCGGTCTATTTCCAGAGCCTCTTCATACCGTTGCTCGCGCCGCAAAAACACAACCAAAACCACTTTGGCGTCGACGGCTGCCTCGCCGCCCCCATCTGCAGCTTCTCGAAGTAGCCGAATGCCTTTCTCCCGGCTGCCCCCCAAACCAACCAGAGAGGCCGCCACCTTGACACCCCAAGGCAAGCTTCCCAAGACATAGTTATGCGCCCCCACCACCAGCTTGGCATCGGCGTACTGGGGAGATAGCTCCAGCACTCTTTCGTGATCGTGCCGCGCTCCCACCGCATTGCGCAGTGCTGAAAACCAGGCATGCTCGATGAGCGCCGTGTAGGTGGCGAATTGCGCCCGCGACACTCCCCGGGCATAGAGCGCATCCACATCTTTCGGATTCGCCTCCAGCCGTTTCTGTTCGAGGCGTAGCGCCCGGCTTACTAGTTGCTTGATCTGCTCTTTGGCTTTAGGATCGGCGTTGTGATGTGGAGCATTCAAGAAGCTGTCGTTCTCGTATTCCCTGGTATTGAGGGCTCCCATGCGATAAAGCTCGCGAAACAGGACCCCGGTCAGAAGGTGATTCATGGCGAAAGGATCGTCCGGGTACTTCTCGACTACCCGCTCGTAGTCCTGCACTGCCCGGTCAAAGTCGAGGTTGTAGAAACGGTCAAAAGCGACCGCATTCAGCGGATCACGGGGCCGGTAGGGCGACTCCGCGGCCGGCTTCGCGGCCTGGCCAGACGCGAGTACGCACGCCCAGCCCAGCACGCAAACCAATACACTCACCAGGATTCTTTTCGGATAGGTAAACGACGGTAGCACGAGTCTGTTCACAACCTGAGTGCCTCTAGTCTACCCGAAGAGGCCGTGAACCACGGAAGTCGCTAGTAGCTAGGCCAGAAGTAAATCCCCCTTAGCCCATCGCATGAAACCCTGGCTAATCTTTAGCTGAGTACAGGTAATTCTTGCTTGCTGTTGGGATCAACCACGCGATACCCGTTGTCGAAGTACAACTATTTAAATAACTTAAGGCATCTCTGACTTTGGTCAGTCACTTGCGTCTGTATCGTCTAGGAGAAGGAGTACCTTCCAATGGCTGAGGTAGTTCAGAACGCGGACCACGAGTTCTGGCGGGCCCCTATGACCGCCAGCGCCCAAGCCCCCACAGGACAAACGTTTGTGGAAGCTTGTGACCGTTGCAGCACCGAGTTTGTGATGGGCGCCGCCTTCTGCCACGTCTGCGGTGCCTCTCGTCATCCCCAGGCCATAATCACTCCGCCCTCCACTTGGACCCGCTATCTGCAATTTCATTTCATTCAGGAACGTCTGGGCCTCCCCACGGTTTCCCTGGTTGCGTTTTTCCTGGGAATTGGTTTCCTGCTCGCCGCCGCCGTCACCGGATTCATCTTCTCTGCCTCGACCGTCCTGGACTGGCAAGCCGTCCAAGTATGGCGCATCGAGTGGCTGCTGGCGGCAGTTGCGGCCTTCGTGGCTGGCATTCTCCTCAGGCGCTAATCGAACCTCTTCCTAAATACAGTAGATACAGTAATACAGTAGATACAGTAGGCCGGCGCGGGCCCTCCTCTGGTGTGTGCCTGAAAACTATTCTGTGGATCAAAACAGTGGAACAGAATCCGCAAATTACCAGCCCCGGAGGGGGCGCAATAGGTTAGCCCAGGACCTAAGCCCTGGGTGAAGTGGGAAATCGGAGCCAGTCCCCTAGGGACACCCACCAGTCCTCACGCACACTTCTCTGGCCCGGCACATCTCATCCCTCCTAAAGAAACGGCTCACCTGCAATCCACCGCCCCGATCAACTCAATTCACAGGATCAGGATCAGCCACGCCCGCGCGGCGAGGCGACTCGTGCATCCGATACAGATGATGTATCGGCCCGGTGCCGCGCCCCAGCGGCTGGGCGTTCACGATCGCTGCCGTAACGTACGCCTTAGCTAGAAGCACTGCTTCCGGCAGTCCCCGCCCCAGCGCCAGGTGGCAACCCATCGCGGTGGAGAACGCGCATCCCGTCCCGTGGGTGGAGTTGGAACACCGGCGCTCCGCCTTGAACAATTCGTGCTCCAAAACGCCGCGTGAGTTCGTGAAGCTCAACAGATCAATCGCCTTTTCCAGGTGCCCGCCGGTAACTACCACATTCTGAGCTCCCATCTGGTGCAGTTTGACCGCCGAATCCCTCATCTGTTCGGGATTTGTGACCGCGAGCCCAGTGAGAGCCGAGGCTTCTTCCACGTTCGGAGTCACGATCGACGCCAAAGGAAGCAGCCGCTCGATCATTAACTGGGCACCCACGGCATCCACCAGCGCGACCCCAGAAGAAGACTTCAGGATGGGGTCGAGAACTACGTTGGGAAGTTTCTCATTTCCCAAAAACTCAGCCACTGCCTTGACCACTTTCGCCGAACCCAGCATCCCAATTTTGACGGCCGCAACCTCGACGTCTCGTGTCAATTCTCGGAGGGTAGCAGTGACTACTTCGGGATCAAGCGCTTCCACCCGGCTCACGCCGACCGTGGACTGGATAGTCAATGCGGTGATGCAAGCCACTCCATAGCAACCGTGGGCAGCGATGGTCTTGATGTCTGCCGTCACTCCTGCCCCCGACGAAGGGTCGAATCCCGCAACAGTCAGCACAACGGGTGGCGCGCCAGCCATGCCTGCAATTTACCAAAACCTGACTCTCTGCATGTCCCCTTTTCCGCCCACGCCAGCCGCGAAGCGGCGCAAGAGTAAAGCCCACGGCGTTAGCCGTGGAGGGAGGAAGCGGAAAATGGATTGGCCCCGAAGGGGCGAAAGAACACGCGCGGACTCCGCTGGGAAGACCGCACGCTTGTGTAAATTGCTGAATTCACGTGTCATAACGCCGAACAAGACTGTAACCCGCTGAATTCAAAGCTACTTGAAAAAAATTCACACCTGCGCAAAATGCCCAATTAACTAAAAGGTAATAAGCTAAGTCCTTTCTATCTCGTCCTCTCCTCCGTTTCCCCAATAAATCCAGCACATTGTGAAAAACGTTAATTACTCAATGATAAACAATCTGGCCAATCTTAGCGATTGACATGCCTGCCCCAGCCCGTTAGCATCTGGCAATCTCGGGATCACAGGGTAGGAGGACGACTTTTAGAGATGCGAGGTGACTGAATGCGACGACGTTTAGCTTACGGATTGGCAGCCCTGTCTTTAGCGGCCGCTGGTCTGGGAGCCGGAGCCGCTGGCGGACCAAACAGCTCGGAAGCCGGCATTACACAAAGACTTAACCCAAGCGCAGCGATTCCGGCGCCGCGCCAACCCCTGCCCAAACCCTACCAGGTCGGCGTAGCTTCCTGGTACGGCGACTATTTCCAAGGCAGACCGACGGCTAGCGGGGAACTCTATGATATGCATGAACTTACCGCGGCCCACCCGACGCTGCCCCTGGGAACTCTGGTGCGCGTGACCAACTTGCGCAACGGACGTTCCGTGGTCCTGCGTGTCAACGACCGCGGTCCGGTCGTAGATGGCCGGATCATCGACGTCTCTTACAACGCAGCCAAGGTCCTGGATTTTAAGGCACGCGGCCTGCAGCGCGTCCGCCTCGATCTGGTGCCCAACCAGACCTTAGCCATGTCTAGGCCGCCGGTGGCTCTGCCGTAGCCCCTGATCGGCACTCTTCCATACCTCCCCCGTTTCTTCTTTCAGCACCCTCGAAAAGCGTGCGGCAAAACGTTTTGTCTTGTGATGCGCGTCGCGTAAGTGCTATATCTGCAGCGAACTCTCCCGCAGGCAGGTCAGACGGTGGACCAATACGCGACTCTGCTCGATCGACGATTCGGCGCGGAGCACGGAATGACTGACGCGCGCGACCGGCTCATCGTGGCCCTTGATGTCTCCTCAGCATCCGCGGCGCACAAAATCGTGACCACGCTGGGCGAGTGCGTCCAAACCTACAAGGTAGGCACGCGCCTCTTTACTGCCGAAGGCCCGCAGATCGTGCGCGACCTGGTGCACTCGGGACGCAAGGTCTTTCTCGATCTCAAGTACCACGACATTCCCAATACCGTCGGAGCCGCCGTTCGCGAGGCTGCAAGCCTGAAAGTCAGCATGCTCACGGTGCACGCCAGCGGCGGAGGCAGGATGCTGCGCTCCGCCGTTGAAGCCGCCAGGAACAGCCCTCAGCTCACGGTGCTAGCCGTTACGGTGCTCACCAGCTTGGACGATGCCGATCTCGAAAAGATGGGAGTGCGTGGCCGGGCTGTCGATCAGGTCATGCGTCTCGCGGCGCTCGCCTTGGCAAATGGCTGTAAAGGAGTGGTCGCGTCGGCTCTCGAAGCTGCCGAACTGCGCAGCGAGCTGGGCACCAATTTCGCCATCGTGACTCCCGGCGTAAGGCCCGCAGGAACCGGTTACGGTGACCAAGTGCGCGTAGTCACTCCAACCGAGGCCATAGCGGCCGGCGCCACGCACATTGTTGTAGGACGCCCTATCACTGAAGCCGCCGACCCCGCCGCCGAAGCCCGAGCCATCCTGGGACAAATCAGCTTTTAGTTTCTGCCAGTCATGTCGTCATCCTGAGCGAAGTGAAGGATCTCCGTATTTCGCTGCCAGCCATCTAATGCTGGTCATCCCAGTTTCGGCCCGGTGAGGAATCTGCCTTTTGGTAGGAATCACAAAAGCGGATTCCTCGCTCTGCTTGACAGGCGGGAGGAGCTCGGAATGACAAGGAGGAGAAAGGTCGTGGGGGGACAGGCGTCCCGCCCGTCCCGGCGGAGCACAGCCCCGCAGTCGCTCTTATCACTGCGCACACCTTTTCATCCTGAGCAGGCAACGACCGCCGAAGAGCCCGCCCCGAGCGTCCGAGCGAAGCGAGGGCAGTCGAGGGGATCTCGCGTGCACAACCGAAAAACTCCAGGACACCAAAATCACCGCTACAGCTTCTCGTAAAACTCACACACCGAGCACGAGATAAAAATCCCGCCCGGCACGCCGCGATCCCGGTCCTTGACCCGCTTCACGATGCGCGTCGGCTTGCCGCATTTCGGACAATCCGTGCTCTTGGACGTGTCCATGACCTTTTTGCGGTCCGCGGTTTTTGCAATCTTAGCCATTTGTTTCTCCTACGCAGAATCTTTCCTTTGGACGATCGCGCCCAAGGAACAAGAATTTGAATGTCTGGGATTAACCTCTGAGGCCTGTCCCGTCTCGGCGTCCCACGAGGAACGCCTGTTCAAGCTGAACGCTAGGTTTTGATTTTACATGAGGACCCGTGCGGCTGGCATTCAGGTGTCTGTAACGAAGCTTGACCTAACCGGCGGGAGCACCAACCATGATGTCGCGTCGGCAACGCTTGCCCCATTCTTAAGACCCTGTTATTCACGATCCTCGTGCCAGGCTCGGTAACCGTGCTGGTTCCGTATTGGCTCTTGCCGCCAGATTTGCGGATTACCTTCGACTCACTCGGTTATCTCGAACTGGCAGCTCTCGTTGCAGGGACTGCAATCTATCTGCGTTGCGCCTGGGAATTTGCCTATTGTGGTTTCGGCACCCCTGCCCCAATAGACCCGCCGGGGTTCTCGGTTTCGCGTGGCCTCAACCGCTTTGTCGCAACCTGACGTGCATCGGCGTGCTGGCCATTGTGCTCGGTGAGGGAGCCATGTTCCGCTCTCGCCAAGTACTGATCTACGCCGCCTGCCTGGCCCTGGCCTTTCACCTTTTCGTTGTGCTGTACGAAGAACTCGCGCTAAAGAGACAGCTTGGCGAGAGCTACGATGCTGATCGCCGAACCGTGCCTTGCTGGATCCCGCGCTTTCGGTGAATAACAGGACTACGGATATTGGGGCGAGGCGCCCTTGGGCTTTGGCGATAGAAGAGCGCTTGTCCTCCTGAGCGATGCGAAGGATCACGGCCTTTGCCGGTGATCACCAACGCTTGTCATTCCGTCAAACCGGATTCAGCCGGTGAGGAATCTGCTTTTTGCAACGAATCCAAGGAAGGCAGATTCCTCGCTCCGCAGAAGTGACGGGAGGAGAAAGCTCGTGTGGGGACGGGCGTCCCACCCGTCCAGACGGAGCGAAGCTCCGCAGCCGCTCTTATCACTACACACACCTTCTCATCTGAGCGTAGCAGACTGATTCGGGTGCGAATCGATCTACTGGGTCGAAGGATCCCTTGCGGGTGTGCAGAATCAAAAAAACAGGCATTCTTGCTACTCAGGTTCTGGTGAGAATGCTTTGCAGCGGCATTGTTGCCGTCTTCATTTGGACTGTCCCGCCGCTCTGCCAGCCTTGCGGCCGGGCTTCGCTTCTTTCAGCCGATGGCTTGCGCTGGAATCCAGATCCAGTCCGTAGAACTTCTTCAGATCCGCGATCCGCTGCAGGTTCGCCTCCCCAAACGGGCACTTCCCGTCGAAGGCATGCAGCACTATGCCCTCGAGCAGATCACCCAGCGTGAGGTCGTGGTAATCGGCCAGTGCCTTTAGCACTTTCAACAGCCGCTTCTCCATGCGCACCCCGGTCTGCACCCGCTCAACCACTAATTTGTCGTCGTCGACCATCAGGTTTCGCCTCCCTTAATCTATGTACCTATGTACCAATGTACCATGGTACGTTTACCAAATCAAACCTCTTCCGCGGGGTACTGAGTACTCGGTACTCGGTACTCCGTACTAGCCAGTTCCCCACCCCCTTTGTTACCTTCTAAAGTTTCCGTTTGCCCGGATTTTCGCGCACCACCAGCGAGACGCAATCATGCCGGCTATCAAGTTTCGCGGCGTAGACTTCCTGCAATTCGAAGCCCTGCTCAATGACGACGAGCGCCTCGTCCGCGACACCACCCGCAAGTTCATAGAAGAGAACCTGATCCCCATCATCGAAGAATGCAACCGCGCCGGCCGCTTCCCTCGCGAACTGGTCAAGCCCATGGCCGAGCTTGGGTATTTCGGCGCTAGTCTGAAGGGCTACGGTTGCGCCGGCATGTCCAACGTGGAATATGGACTGGTAATGCAGGAATTGGAGCGCGGTGACAGCGGCGTGCGCTCCTTCGTCAGCGTGCAATCCGCCCTTGTGATGTACCCGATCTACGCCTTCGGAAGCGAAGAGCAGAAGAGCAAATGGCTCCCCGCCCTGCAGAAAGGCGAAAAGCTGGGCTGCTTCGGGCTGACTGAGCCCGATTTCGGCTCCAACCCCGGGGGCATGCGCACCCGAGCCCGCAAAGTCGGCAAAGAATACGTGCTCAATGGCGAGAAGATGTGGATCACCTCCGGCTCCATCGCCGACGTCGCCATCATCTGGGCCAAAGTTGAAAACGATAACGACAAAGTTCGCGGCTTCCTGGTCGAAACCGATCGACCTGGCTTCAAGGCCGACGACGTGCACGGCAAGTGGTCGCTGCGCGCCTCGGTGACTTCCGGCTTGTCGCTGCAAGACGTACACGTCCCCGAATGCGACTTGCTGCCCGGCAGCAACGGATTGAAGTCGCCTCTGATGTGTCTGAATCAGGCACGCTATGGCATCGCCTGGGGAGGCGTGGGCGCCGCCATGGCCTGCTACGACTGCGCCCTGCAGTATTCCACGCTACGTAAACAGTTCCGCGACCAGCCCATCGCCTCGCACCAGCTGGTACAGGAAAAGCTCGCCTGGATGATCACAGAGATCACCAAGGCACAGCTACTGGTGCTACAAGTCGGCCGCCTCAAAGATGCCGACAAAGTCGAGCACCAGCACATCTCGATGGCGAAAAGAAATAATGTCTGGATGGCCCTGGAGTGCGCCCGCATGGCCCGCGACATCCTGGGCGCCAACGGCATCGCCGACGACTACCCCATCATGCGTCACATGATGAACCTCGAGTCGGTCAAAACCTACGAAGGCACTCACGACATCCACACCCTGATCCTGGGCTCGTCGGTCACGGGAATCGACGCCTTCTAGCCACAATTCATGTCGTCATCCTGAACTGGGTGTCAGCCCAGCGAAGAGCCTGCCCCCGAGCGGTCCGAGCGAAGCCAGGGGCACTCGAGGGGATCTTGCGCGCACAACCAAGAAAATCTGGTTTGCGCTACCGCACCGCCCTCAACGTCGCACTCGGCATCCCTGGCGGCCCATACGACCCGCTATTCTCCCCTGCCTTCTTACCCGGCACGGGGATAAGCCTCGCGCTCAGCGGCTTTTTCCACTTGAATGCCAGGCTAGCCACATCGCCGATCATGCGAGCCAGCTGCTCTTCGGAAACATCGCCCGGCAGCGGAATGGTATCCAACCCGGTCCCGCACACTGCCGAGTAGGCCAGCAAAGAATCAATATCGTAGGTTCCTTCGCTCCACCGTTGCGCCAGCACCGGATCTTCCAGCGGAGGCAGCATCAATCCCGCATATCCAACGCGCTTTATCTGAATCGCGCGCACCGCGCTCGTAATCAGCGCCGCCACAGTCATCGTGCCGCTGGAACCAAACTTAGCTCCATTCAGTTTCTCGATAGCTGCCCCGATGGACGAGTCAAAGCTGGGAGCGGGCGAAGGATCCAGCCCCACATAACTCCAGCCCGACGTTGTCTCGACATTTAATGAGATCCCTTCGATCGCACGCGCCTGCTCATTCAACTGGGCCGCAAGTCGCTCCTGCGCCACATGGAGGTCCCCACCCGCTCCGGCAAAAACATCGAGGACGAAATTCCCTCCTTCGAGAGCAATCGAGAACTGATGCCCTTCTCCCGTGTGATAGGAGCCCGGAAAAAACGGAGCGTAAGGCGGCACCATGGCCAACGCGGCGAAATTGAAGTCGTGTCCGCCTCTTTCGCTGTGCCCTTCCACGTACTTAATCACCTTGGCAGCCGCCTGCGCGCTCTTCCAGTGAATGCCGTCATCGCTCGCCACCACAACACTGCCAAACACTCCGGTAATAGAAAGAATCTGTGCCAGCAACTCAGCCTGCGCGAGATCATCTGCGTCGTTCAAGAGAGCCGGCCCGATGTTGAGTACGAACCCTTCGCGCTTGGACAAACCGTCCATCGCTGCGAACAAATCCAGCGCTTGCTGGCGGGAAAGTCCCTGCGTGTATTGTGGAAACGGCTGTGTCGTGACTCTTAGAGTCTGGACCTCGTAGCCGCCCTTTTCGAACTCTGCCTTGGCCGCGCGCAGCATGGTCAACCCATCGCTAATTTGCTTCTGATACTGGGATCGGTCCAGCTTTATGAACGCGGTGACCGCCCTGATTTTCGGCCTGCGCGGCATCTCGCTACTCCAGGCCTGCGCACTCGACAACAACAGCAGAGCGACTATCAGGTGAGCGCCCAACACTCCGCTCTCGGATGCCAGGAAACGAGCTTTCATTGGCTTCTCCGATCTTCATCTGTAATTTACAGTTCGACATTCCCCATGCATGCGAATCCGAGTCTCGAACCTTATGCCATAATGCCATACTTCCAACCGTGCCCCGGCCAATACTGGAAACGGCTCGCCTGATCCTGCGACCCTATGCTGCCGACGATATCCCCGACCTGGTCTCCCTTATCGGTGCCCGTGAAATTGCGGCCACAACGCTGCGCATTCCGCATCCCTACACCAAGGACGACGCCAGGGACTTCCTTGCCAGCCTGGCACACTCTGATCAATCGAACTTTGCCATCGTTGTTCGAAAGGATAATCATCTCTGCGGCGGCATTGGCCTGCGTCCGGATGCTCCCCACCATCATGCTGAACTCGGCTATTGGATCGGCGTGCCCTACTGGGGCCATGGTTACGCTACCGAAGCTGGCCGCAGCCTAGTCCAATATGGATTCGAACGCCTTAACCTGCACCGCATCTTCGCCATGCATTTCCAGGAAAATCCCGCTTCCGGCCGCGTGCTGCAAAAAATCGGCATGCGGCACGAAGGTTGCCAGCGCGGCCATATTTACAAGTGGGGCCAATTCGTCGATCTGGAAATGTACGGTCTGTTGCGCTCGGAGTGGAAGGCGGGAGGGAGTTAGTCGCCAGGGACGAGAAACTCATCCTGCATATAACTCCTCCAACAGCGCATACGCCCGCCGCAGGTGCGGAATCACGATGCTTCCGCCCACCACCAGAGCCACATTCAGCGACTCTTCCTGCTCCGCCCGCGTTGCTCCCAAACGGTACGACTGGATGATGTGGTAATTGATGCAGTCATCGCAACGCAGTCCCGCCGACACCACCAGCCCCATCAACTCCTTGTATTTCGCCGGAATCGACCCTTCCAGGTAGGTATTGTGGTCAATGTTGTAGAAGCGCTTGACCAGAAAATTATCGGCCCTCTCGACATTTGTGTTCAACCGGGCCCGGGTCTCGATAAACCGCCGCGCAATCTCGCTTTTATCGGACACCTGTTTCTCGCTGAACAAGTAGGCCGGCTCTTTCCGTTCAGGAATCATGGCGAAAGCTTACCAGAAGCCTTCATCATCAGGAGTCTGAGGGACATTTCTACGGGATTTCCCTCCTTTCGCTCGCCTGCCGGTTAGGTTTATAGTCTCACCCCGGTTTCATAGGGAGCATTATGGCTACACAAATCAGACCCGAAGCCAGGGCAAAAGGTTTTGGACAGAATCTCGAGAGTGACCTCGCGCTGGAGTTCCTCCGCGTGGTCGAGAATGCGGCCATTTCTTCGGCTCGCACCATGGGCAAGGGCGATCGCAAGCTCGCCGATCAGGTCGCTACCGAGGCCATGCGCACCACCATGGACACGGTCCCCATGCACGGCACCATTGTCATTGGCGAAGGCGAACGCGACGAAGCGCCCATGCTCTACATCGGCGAAAAAGTCGGCGCCTCTTTCCCGGATGGTACCGAAGTTCCTTCCGTCGACATCGCCGTCGATCCCCTGGAAGGCACCAACCTGTGCGCCACCGGCTCTCCCGGTGCCATTACAGTACTCGCCGCCTCCGAACACGGCGGCTTGCTCAACGCGCCGGATTGCTACATGGAAAAGATTGTGGTCGGCCCATCCTGCAAAGGCGCGGTCGAGTTGGATGCCCCTGTCTCCGACAACCTGAAGAACATCGCCAAGAGCCTGGAGCGCAATGTCGAGGACCTGGTCATCATCGTGCTTGATCGCCCTCGCCACGAAAAACTGATCTCCGACATTCGCAAGACTGGCGCTCGCATCAAGCTGATCAGCGACGGCGACCTCTCGGCAGGAATTGCGGCCGCCGTCATCGGCACCGGCGTGCATGCGGTCATGGGCTCCGGGGGAGCTCCCGAAGGCGTAATTACCGCCGCCGCCATCCGCTGCCTGAATGGCCACATGCTGGGCAGACTAGTGATTAATAAACCAGAACTGGAAGAGCGCATCGCCCGCATGGGCATTCGCGACAAGAACAAGATCTACACCGCGGAAGACCTCGCTCCGGGCAAACAATTGATCTTCGCTGCCACCGGAGTAACCGAAGGCGCGTTGATGCGAGGGGTGCGCTTCTTCGGCGAAGGCACCCGCACCTCGTCCGTGATCATGACCAAAAACACCGGCAAAGTCCGCTTCATTGAAAGCATCCACTTGCAAAAGAAGCCGGACGTGAAAGTCAGATTCGCGTAACAAGTGGACAGTGAACTCGGGTAGAGACGCGGCCTGCCGCGTGTCCCGTATGCCCACTGGCCACGGACCATTACTTCGCCACTCTCGGTATCGGCGGCCATCCCACCGAGGCTCCCTGGAACAGCGCTACGGTGTTCTCGGACCGTTTCGTTCCATCATGAACCGCTATCCTGTGCGGCCTGTCTGGCTCATACCCTTCCCACAGCGACACCCCCGCATAAGCTCCATCCTTGCGCAAAATGTAGTAAGTCATATCGACAAACCGCAGCTTGTCCATGTCATGGTTGTAATTGCGCGCGATGCGCTTGAGCGCATCCATCCCTGCTTCCTGGGGCGACATGCCGTGCCGCATGTTTTCGACAATCGTATGTGCGCCTGCCACCTTGATGTTCTCTTCCCCGCTGCCCGTCGCACCTGCCGACCCCACATCCTGATCGGTATAGCAACCCGCTCCAATAATCGGAGAATCGCCCACACGTCCCGGCAACTTCCAGGCTAACCCGCTGGTGGTCGTGCATCCCGAAATCTCGCCCTTCTCATTAAGCGCGGAGCAGTGGATCGTTCCGGTAGGCGGAAACAAAACTTGCCGCATGGCCGACCGCCTGTATTTAGGCTCGATGCCCAAATCAGCCGCCACTTGTTCCATCTTCTTGATCTTGTCTTCCCAGATTTCCGAATGCGGCGCTGGCGGCGCTTCTGGTGGCGTCTTCCACTCCGGACTCGCCAATGCCGGCCCCCACCAGTCCCTGTCAGAATGAGTTTCCTTCCACAAGAGCCAGACCTTGCGCGAGCGATCGGTCAAGAGATTCTCCCGAGGAAATCCCTGCGCGACGGCAAACCGTTCCGCTCCTTCTCCTACCAGCATCACATGCCCGGTATGTTCCATAACCGCTTGCGATACCAGCGACACGTTCTTGATATTGCGCACCCCGCCCACAGATCCAGCCCGACGCGTTGGTCCATGCATGCAGCACGCATCCAGCTCGACCACGCCTTCTTCGTTAGGCAAGCCGCCCAGACCAACGCTGCTGTCATTCGGATCGTCTTCCGGCCCACGCACCACACGCAGGGCCGCATCTAGCGTGTCCGCGCCCCCGCGTAGCAGCTCGAACCCTTCGTCAAGATAATTGAGTCCGTTGGCCGCACAGATGATGATCGGCCGCTTTGAAGCCTGCGTCTTGGCCTCCGCGCCCCTGGAATCTTTGCTCTTCTCCTCCTGGGCCTCGAGCCCGAGTGCCAGCGAACCCAGCGCTGTGGTCGACAGAAAATCACGTCTCGAAAAACGCATGCCGCCCTCCTGGAAACGCCGGACAGCATACCAATTCCGACTGTTTCTCTGCGAATCGGATAGCTAACGCTGTCAAGCGCAGCTGTCCTCCCCCTTCCGGGGGCGGATAGCGGAGTCGATCGATCCCTATACCGATACGCATATCCTACGCAGCAAGGCATGACCCACGGCATGTCGTCATTCTGAGCGAACCGAAGGATCTCCGCATTTCGCTGCCAGCCATCTAAGGCTTGTCATTGGGAACCGGCTTCAGCCCGGTGAGGAATCTGCTTTCGTGGCAATACAGGAACAGCAGATTCCTCGCTCGGCTCGGAATGACCAGGAGCAGAAAGCTCGTGTGGGGACGGGTCTCTGACCCGTCCAGGCGGAGCGAAGCCTGCAGCCTCATCGTCAGTACACACTTTGTTATTTTGAGCGGACGCCAGTCCGCGAAGAATCTCGCGTGCAGCGGCAAAACTCAGCACCCACCACGCCGAGAGAACAAAAAAGGCCCGCGCAAGGCGGGCTTGACTAACATCAAAGCGGATTAGGACGCCGCGGAAATCCTTGCCGGCGTGTTCTGATCGGCACGGAAGCGCAGCAGCGCGCCAATATTGCCCACGCGATCCAGTTCAGGATCGTCTTTCACGTAAAACAGCTCAATATCCCGACGAATCGCTGCGGGAATGATGGCATCTGACACATCACCAATCTCGCGCGTTTCCCGGCCGCACACTGGACAAAAGCGCACGATGTGTGAATCCAGGTGCCCGCACGAGGTACACTCCACCGCATGAGCGCGGAAGTTCTCGCCCAGCAACAGAGTTTGCACCTCTCCCATTTCCAGAGAGCGCAGAACCCGCCGCAAGCCCGTAACTCCGAAACCATTGCGATGTGCCTGACCCAGCACCTCTTGCACCAGGGCCTGTCTGCGTTTCTCCTGTGCCTCCTGCAAAATCCGGTTGGCATGCTCTCGAATCTGCTCACTGGAAATGGTGGTCACATCTGCCGCAAACCGCCCCAACAGCCGCTGTTTCAGATAGGGATGCAGGTGCGGCTCGAATTCGCTCCAGTTGGTCTCCTGGCAGCCCACGATCAGCTTCTCGAACACGCCTTTTTCCTGCGCATCTTTCAGACGCTGGGCAACGTCTTTAAAGTGATGCATGGCCTCGTCCGCGATCCGGCGCTCCGTGTGTCCTGCATCGTAGCCGCTGAATCCATCACTGCGGCCATGACGCGGCAAGCTGCGGAACAGCCCGTCTCGTTCCGTCAGTTCGTCCAGGCGCAGATCGAAAAGCCTCGCCCGTTGCCGATCGACCAGGGTCACACACACTCGCGGCTGCGCTCCCAGAAGCGCCGCCAGCGGCTTGAGATGAAAGCGCCGGTTAACGAATAACTGCGTGCTCCAGAGTCGCGGCGGCAGGTCGAACTCCCGCCAGAAATTCCTCGCGCCACAGGCGAAAATCGCTTTGGCCTTAGCCTGATTGCCGCGCAAGTTTCCGGCAATTTCCAGAATGCGTTGCAGATCGGCCCGCGTACCCCCATTTTTCCCGTTTTTCTCCGCTTCGCGCAGCGCGTTGCGGACCAGGTCTTTAGCCAGAATAGCTTCCTCTTTGTGCGACTTGTTCTGCGGCGTTTGCGGCTGAAAATAAAAACTGAGAGCGCATCCCGCGCCATTTTCCGACTGGAATTGCGCCAGCTCACGGATATCTTCGCGTGTAATCATCACGATTTCTCCCGAGTGCTGATTTATGAAATGGAGCCTGTTTTTTGTAGCAGTTTATCCCGGAATTGGTTGGCTATGGGCGGTGACTTTCGCAGATGTTCCCGGGCGGACGTAATCGAGGACTTTACCTCCTCCGGCTCGCGTTCGAGGATGGCGGCGATCTCGTCAACCGAGAATCCCTCCAAGGCGAAGAGAATGAACGCCTCGCGGTCTTTGTGCTGGGCCCCCCGCAAGGCCAATTCGACCATGGACACCATCTCGTCAGTGGAAGCAATATCTTCCGGTGTGGCAGTGCGTCGGTCGGGGATGATGTTCTCCGCCGTAAGCATCTCATCTGGCTGATGGTATTGCAGTTGGGGCTCGTCGCTGCCCCGTACATTCCTTCGTCGGGCCGACTCCTGCAAATGCACGGACTCCGCCTCTTCCGTACCCCGATCCGCCAGTTCATCCAGAGCGCGCAACGCCAAGCGGTACAGCCAGGGCTCCAGGGCTAGCCGCTCCGGCTTTTCTATGCCGTTTCCCATGGCCCGCGCTATGGCCTCGTCAATGACTTCCTCTTTGCTGACCGCATCGGGCTGCAGCCGGTCCGCCGCCTCCCGGAAGTAGATCTCCCGTTCCACGTAGCGCTCCAGCCTTCCTAAATTGGCATTAACGTAGGACCGGATGTCATCCGCCGAGATGGTGGGTACCGGTACTGCCGCCACCGTTTGCTCGAACGGTACCTGCGGCTCCGGACGCAGATCCGACCCGCGGCGCAGACGCCGCCATTTGTGCGAGCTGCGGAGCAAGTCTTTATGCTTGGTCAATTGCTGTAGCAGATCATCAAACGAGGCCCGGATGGCCGCTGCCGCTGCCGCAGCCGACTTCTGCGCTGCCATCTGCCCGGAGGGCAACCGCAGGTTCAGAGAGACGATAAACCCTTCTCGCGCCGAGTTTTGCTCGACCACACCTTTCAGATGGACCAGTTCCGGGCGGAATACCTGCAGCCGCTTGCGAATCTTTTCGAGCTGGTGGTTGATGTCTTTTTCGAGGTCGGGGTTTTTTGGGACTTTATAGCTGATATGGACATTCATGCTAGCCTCGGAAAACGGGTGTAGAACCCGTGAAGCCATAGTCCTCTCTAGCCCCGATTCTACACCTGCCACCAAAGGGCGAAGCCCAAAATAAAACTTTAGTTTTAACGCTGGTGCTAATCTGTTGACAAAACTCCCGCTTTGGAACAGACTTCAACCCACGCACTTGTTTCATCAGGCTTTTTTTTCTAAAAACTAAACACTGGCGCTGCTTCGGGAGCACCGTATGGCCGATTATTCCTCCCCCTTCCCGACCCAATTCGGGTACGTACCTTCCGCTGCCCTCTCCAATCCATTAACCTCTGACGCTCACGAATCCGACACAGCTCTGTCCGTGGCCCTCGATGCGTTAATGGACAAGATCCAGTCCGGCGAGCTCAGCATTGATGAGCTTCTGCACCGCATCGCTGAACAAGCGTGCCTGCAATCAGGCGCCACCAGTTCGGCGCTTGCGCTGCTTAGCGCGGAAGACAATGCTGTCGTCTGCCGCGCCAGTTGTGGCGCCAATGCCCCGCCTTTGGGGGCGCGCCTCAACGCCTACTCCGGAATCTCGGGAGAATGCCTGCGTACCGATCGCGTCTTGTGTTGCCAGGATTCGGAGAACGACGCGCGCGTCGATCCCCTGGTTTGCCGCAAGCTGGGAATACGCTCGATCGTCGCCCTGCCTTTGCACGATGAGCACTCCACGGTCGGCATCCTGGAGGTCTTCTCGGACTACCCTGACGCTTTTACCGACAAGCACATCCAGGCCCTGCAGAACTTGGCCTACTTCGCTCGCGCCGCCACCACTCTCCAGTCCGACTTCGGCATACTTGAGTCCTTCGCTCCGGTGGCGCCTGCGCCACGACCTGTTTACCAGCCTGCGCCGAGACCCGCAGCTCCCGCAACCGAAGAAGACGAAGATATCCTGCTCTTCGAAGAGGGGGAGCATCCCGGCTGGTTCTCCACCCTCACGACCCGGCTGCATTGGACCGTCGCGGCCAGCATGGTTTCCATCGTTCTTTTGGCCGTGTCGGCCCTGTCGCTCTTTATCTGGATGTGGAAACACGCGGACAGCGTCGAGTCGGCGGGTAAGTCAACTGTCCAGGCTCACGAAAAGGTGGCGGCCAGCCAGCCTGTTCCCGTGGAATCTTCCACCATTATGACCGTCTCCGCCACTTCCAGATCCAAGCCGGGAGCGGGCCTGAGGGTAAACGGCCGCGTGAAGCCTCCCAAGGAAAATGCCGCGTCCGTCGTCAAGGTGATCACTCCGAGTGAAGCTGCCGAGCTGCCGGCCAGGAGTTTGGAATCACCGAAAGCGGCTGCCGAACACCAGGAAGGCGCTGACAACGACCTTGCACCGCCAACGCTTTCGTCAACTGCGCAGCCCAGCAGCGATATGCGCGGCCTTCTCTCGGTCCCAACTTCTCTGCCTGAGGTGCCCAGGCCGGTTTCGGAAGGTATTGTTCCGGGAAGGCTCGAGCGCCGCGTGGCGCCTGTCTACCCCTCGCAGGCTCGCCAGATGCACGTTGAAGGTCCGGTGGTATTGCGGGCGGTGATCGGTGAAGATGGCAACGTGCGGGACATTGCCGTGGTGAAAGGCGATCCCATGCTGGCCCAGGCGGCCAAAGAAGCCGTCAAACGCTGGCACTACAAGCCGTACGAACTCAACCACAAGCCGGTCGCCATCAGCACCGACATCACGATTGACTTCCGGCTGCAGTAGGGTTTAAACCGCCACCGTTACTGAGGTTTCGGTGCGAGTCACAGGACGGTACAAAGTATCACGCTCCACCGGTTCTCGCCCAGCTTCGCGGATCAGCCGCACGAGTTCTTGGCGCCTCATGCCTTGCGGGGTGGTTGCGCCGGCATCGTGGTAAATCTTCTCTTCAATCACAGTGCCATCGAGGTCGTCTGCTCCAAAGCGCAGCGCGATCTGCGCAATCTTCGGAGTCAGCATCTGCCAGTACGCCTTGATGTGTGGGAAGTTGTCCAGTACCAGCCGGCTCACCGCAATCTGCTTGATGTCTAGCATCCCTGTAGTCTTGGGCAGATGTTGCAGAGGCGTATTGTCGGGATGGAAAGCCAGCGGGATGAAAGTCTGGAATCCCTGCGTCTCGTCTTGTAAGGCGCGCAGCTTCAATAGGTGATCCACGCGATCCTCGTCATTCTCCACGTGGCCGTACAACATGGTCGCATTCGACTTCAGCCCCATCTGGTGCGCCAGCCGCGCTGTGTCCAACCACTGATCGCCGTCAATCTTGTGGTCGCAGATGATATGCCGCACGCGATCGGCAAAGATCTCGGCGCCGCCACCAGGCAATGAATCCACGCCCGCAGCCTTCAGTTGCGCCAGCGTCTCGCCAATCGACAACTTGGCCCGCTTCGCCAGGTACGCCACTTCTACCATGGTGAACGCCTTCAGGTGCACCTGCGGGAAGCGCTGCTTCAGTCCAGAAATCAGATCCAGGAAATACTGAAACGGCAGATCGGGATGCAAACCGCCGACGATGTGGAACTCGGTGACTGCTTCCGTGTAACCCGAAGCGGCTGTCTGAAAAGCCTCTTCCAGAGCCATGGTGTAAGCTCCCGGCGAATCTTTCTTGCGGCCGAAAGCACACAAGCGGCAGGCCGCAACGCAGACATTGGTGGGATTAATGTGGCGATTGACGTTGAAATAAGTTTTATCGCCGTGCAGCCGTTCGCGTACGTCATTGGCCAGCCAACCCACGGCCAGAATGTCACCGGTAACATACAGAGCCAGCGCATCGTCGGCGTCAAGACGCCTTCCGGCGCGCACCTTCTCGGCAATCGGATTCAGTCTCGAATCATCAGCCTGGAACGGATGCGCCATCGCCTTCGATGATACCGCAGGCCCGCCGGACAAGTCACAGCCAACTGTGATTCTGTTTCAAGCTGCTTTGTCGCGGCGACGCGAGCGCCGGGCAGCCGCTTCGGGCCCCATTGTCACTTCGGGGAGATCAATGTGCGGTAAAGGCCTGCCGGACACGATGTCCACGACACAGTCGAGCAAGGCCGCGAGGAATTCGCGCGCCAGCAACGCACTGGAGATTAGGTCATCCCATCCGGCTCGTAGACCCTCGGCAAAGGCGCGGCGCATAGACTTCCAACCTGGGAGTAGAAAATCTGAGATTCCCCGCGACGCCCCGCGGTTGCTCGGAGTACAGGCATCAGGTGTCAGGGTGGCAGTTCTCATCTTGCGCTTAAATTGTCGTCCTGAGCGAAGCGAAGAGTTGAAGGAGCCCTGGAGCCCCCGGAGAAAAATGCATAGATCCTTCGCTTCGCTCAGAATGACAAAGTGTGTGTAGTGAAGACTCGTGCGGGGACGGGCGCATCGCCCGTCCAGGCGGAGCAGAGCTCCGCAGCGGCTCTTTGTCCTCCTCGTCATATCGGGCTCCTTCTCTCTTGTCATTCCGCGGAGCGAGGAATCTGCTTTTCTTGTATTCGCCACGAAAAGCAGGGGAACGTGTTTAGCATCGTGACGATAATCCTGGACGCGGGCTCGGTGGGCTGGCAGTTACAACTCTGGTCGCTGTGACTGCTGTCCCATGCACATCTCCTGACCCGCGCACTTAAGATGCTGAACCCTACAGCGAGGATGTGTATGGCAGGCTACGGAAGACTGAAACCCAAGCTGGTAGCGGAGTTCGGAGCTGTTGTTCAGAGCGGCACCTTTGGGACTCGGCTCTAAGAAGAAAAGGCGCGGCGCTCCGAGTACCTAGGTCCGAGAGCCTAAGGCCCAGAGCCGAGCGCCTCTTTCTAATGTGCCATGACGGCACCGCCGCGCTTCGGCCTACGCATCAGGAGGATGAAGGGGAACATCAGCAGGAACATGATGGCCAGGGTCTGAAAAACGTCATTGTAGGAGAGCATCGCTGCCTGGCGCTGCACTACGCCCCACATGGCCGCAGAAGCGCGGTGCATCGCGGTGACCGGATCGGAACCGCGCGCGATGAAATAGCCTTTCAGGCTTTCGGCCATCTGCCGAGCTTGCGGACTGTTAGACGTGACGTTCTGTCCCAGGTAGTTGATGTGGGTCTGCATGCGGCGGAACTGCAGAGTCTCAACTGTCGAAATGCCGATGCTGGCGCCGAGATTGCGCATGACGTTGAAGATGCTGGTCGCGTTCCCCAGCCGCTCCTTGGGTACCGGATCATGCGTTACCGTGGTGAGCGGCACAAAGATCAGGCCGAGCGCGGCGCCCTGCAACATCAGCGGCCACCAGAAATTCCAGAAGCCGACGTCGAGGCTCAAGCGCGAGAGAAAGAACATGGCTGTCGCCGAGAGGAAAACTCCCGCGGCCAGAAGTTTTCGCGAATCCACCTTGTTGGTCAGAATGCCGACAAAGGGCATGGCCAGAAACGAGGCAAACCCGCGAGGGAAATTGGTGACGCCTGCGTGGGTCGCGGTGTAGCCAAGCACCACCTGCATGAGCAGAGGCAAGAGCACTGTGCTGCCGTACAGCACGAATCCGACACCAGTCATCAGGAAGGTGCCAATGGCGTAGGAACGGTACTTGAAGATGCTGAGATCGATGATGGGATGATTGGTGTTCAGCTCGCGAATGATCAGTCCGCCAAGTCCGACGAAGGCCAGAATGGCCAGCGTCAGAATGAAGTGCGAGCTGAACCAGTCTTCCTCCTGGCCCTTGTCCAGCATGATTTGCAACGAGCCCATGCCCAGCACCAGCAGTCCGATGCCCCAGAAGTCAATGCCCAGCGACTTTCGTCGCAGATAGGGCGGATCGAAGATGAAGAGCTGGGTAAGAATGATGGAGATAATTCCGATAGGAACATTGATGTAGAACACCCAGCGCCAGCTGTAGTTGTCGGTGATCCAGCCGCCGGCGACGGGCCCAAGCATCGGCGCCACCACGATGCCAAGCGCCCAGAAAGCCATGGCCTGGCCTCGTTTTTCGGGCGGAAAAGCCTCCAGCAGGACGGCCTGCGAGAGCGGTTGCAGGCCGCCTCCACAAGCGCCTTGAATGAGGCGAAAAATGATGAGGAATCCGAGCGATGGCGCAAGCCCGCAGAAGAACGAAGCAGTGGTGAAGCCGATCACCGATGCCATCAGCAGGCGCTTGCGTCCGAAGTTGTTGGCCAGCCAGCCGGTCATCGGGAGAATGATGGCATTGGCTACGAGGTAGGAAGTCAGGGTCCAAGTCGCTTCATCGGTGGTGGCCGACAAGCTGCCTGCGATGTGCGGCAGCGAAACGTTGACCACGGTTGTGTCCAGCACTTCCATGAAGGTGCTCGACATCACGGCAATCGCAATCAGCCAGGGATTAATATCGTTGGAGGATTCAGGCTGGGGAGGCATTCGCTCTCTTTCAGTTCGTACCTCAGAACCATGTAGATGAAGAAAGGCTGCGTGGGGATTCGCAAGAGGGCGAGCATCGGTAGAGAAGGGGTTTTCTCGCCGGCTGCACGACGCAAGATCCCTGAGACGCGGCAAGCCGCGTCTCTATGGCGTATGCCTGCTTTCGGACTTATGCCCAGCTCAGGATGACGAGATGAATGCTGTTCCAGTTTCGGAACACGAATTCGAGAATGAATTGGCAATCGGGGTAAAGGAGTAGTCTGAGCAGCTGGCGAAAATCACATGCCGACCGTGTTTGGAATAGGAGCTATAGGAGAGATCATCAGGGAAATCCAGCGCAATCTCACGGAAGCGAGCTTCGATACCAATGGCGTCGATGGCTGGTACGGCACGACACGGCAAGTGCGGTGAGCACTTTCCAGGAAACCAACAAGTTGCCGGTCAACGGAACAGTTGATGATCAGACTTGGCAAATCCTGATGTAGCGCCCTATCCCCAGCGTGCCCGAGCGCAGGTTACAGCTGACCGCAGCCTTCGAAGGACATGGTTTGGGATTGGCAGTCGGCAACTTTGATGGAGCTTTGCTGACCTGGGCAATTATTGGATTCACCATGACCTCCGGCGAGCAGCAGAAGATTCTGTTGGCTGTGAATCAAAGCCATCCCGAACTGATCCAGCAGGCGTTCGGAGCGAAGTCCGGCGAACTGCTGAAGCTGATGACAGGCACAAGGGAGTTCCAGAAGCAGGGGCGGATGAACATACGCTACCGAATGGGGCCGCTCGCAGAGCCTTGGCGGTCGAGGTTCGCGCGCTTTGGACTCTTCCAGAAGTGCAACAGCAGCAGGTGAAGCAGGTGCAGAACGATTACATGACTCCGGCCATCAAGGCCGCTACCGGATTGGCTCTCGAGAGTGAATTGGGACACGCACTTTGTTTCGATATCCTGTGCAGAACGGCAGCATCCAGCGCCAGGCTATGAGGCAGATTCGCAAAGACTCCAAGCCCGGAATGACTGAGGGTGACTTGCGGGTCATTGTGGCAATGGCAGTTGCCAATTGGGTAGATCCGGCATGGCGGGAGGATGCCCGCCGACGCAAACTGACTATCGCCACGGGCCAGGGCATCGTGTACGGCCATAATTATGTGCTGAAAGACTGGGGACTGAGCGCACAACAGAAAGCTATTCAAGTGCTTCAGATGACCGCCGGTGAATAGGAAGCGATGGGAAATCGGCGGAGAGGCTGGCCTGCTCAGGATATTATCTTGTCATCATGGCAGATCATAGAATGTCCCTCCCGCTGCATCGGCGCATTTATCGCGACTGCAAAACGGTTTTCTTCCTGCTCGTAATAGTCGCTGGCAGCTGGCTGCGTGCGGCTGAGACCAAGGAGCAAGGTCTCCCAGCTATCCGGACTTATATTTCCTCCGGATGGGATGTGCTGACTCGCTCCATGACCCGGTGCGACTCCGTAGTCGATCCTAAGCTGGCGGCGCCTTCTGTTCTCTATCTTCCGGCGGAGTTCCCTGCCCCGGCTTCGGTCGAGAAGTTGCAGAAGGACTGCAAAGTTGAAGTCCAGCACTTGCCGGTAGCCATCCATCATCCGGGCGAAGCGGATCCGCAGAAAATTCAGCCTCCGGGACTGCTTTTTCTGGAAAACCCCTACGTGGTTCCCGGCGGCCGATTCAACGAGATGTATGGCTGGGACAGCTACTTCATCATCGTGGGATTGCTGCGCGATGGGCGGACCGATCTGGCGCGCGGCATGCTGGAGAATTTCTTCTTCGAGATCGAACACTATGGGACGTTTCTCAATGCCAACCGCACTTACTATCTGACCCGATCGCAGCCCCCGTTCCTCACCTCCATGATTATGGCGGTGCACCAGGCGGACAAAGCGGCTGGGCACGACGATCGGGCGTGGCTCGAAAAGGCTTACAGGTATGCCAGCCAGGATTACGAGATGTGGATGCGCGATCCGCACGTAGCGGGCTCGACCGGGTTGTCGCGCTACTACGACTTTGGGCAAGGACCTGTCCCGGAAGGATTGCAGGATGAAAGCGGCCATTACCGCGACGTGGTGAGCTATTTCCTCAACCATCCCGAAAACGCAGACCGGGACTTGGTGGAGGTTAAAGCTGGAACATCCAATCCCGATGTGATCGGGTTCAGCTTCGGGCTGCAGTTGTGCGAGACCACCGGCGCTGGATCGAAATGCGAGCCGCTGAAGACCTTGTCTTTGAGCCGCGATTTCTATAAGGGCGACCGCAGCATGCGGGAATCGGGATTCGATATCTCTTTTCGCTTCGGGCCGTATGGAGGCCAGACTCATCATTATGCGCCCGTCTGTCTGAACAGCCTCCTTTACAAGACCGAAAGGGATATGCAAGAGATGAGCCGGTTGCTCGGCAAGAAGGAAGAGGCAGAACGGTGGCGGCAGCGGGCCGAAGATCGCAAGGAACGAATCAACAAATATCTGTGGGACGGGGCGCGCGGGCTGTTCTTTGACTACAACTTTGAAACGCAGAACCGCTCAGCGTACGAGTATGCCAGCACGTTTTACCCGCTGTGGGCTGGGTTGGCCAGTGCGGAGCAGGCACGCGCAGTAGAGAAGAATCTGCCGATCTTCGAGCAGCCGGGTGGATTGGCAATGAGTCACACGGAGACGGGGGCGCAGTGGGATTATCCCTATGGCTGGGCACCGATTCAGCTGCTGGGCATCGAGGGACTGCGGCGCTATGGATTCAGTAACGACGCGGACCGGCTTTCCTACAAATTTCTCTCCCTGGTGGCGGAAAATTTTCGGCGGGATGGAACGATTCGAGAAAAATATAACGTCGTGACACGATCTTCGGAAACGCACGTGACTACCGGGTATAAGGCGAACGTCGTGGGGTTCGGCTGGACCAACGGAGTCTTCCTCGAGTTGTTGCATGACTTGCCGCATGACCAACTGGAACGACTAGCAAGAGAACAGAACGCAACGGAAGGCAGCATCCCGAAATAAAGCAGAGCCCGCATTTTGTGTGTTAACACTCGGCCGTGAGTCTACGTCTATTGTAACGAGCTGGGATTCGGCCTCCATGGCCTCGATTGGGGACAGAGTTGACGTGTTCGCCGCCAGCCTGGGACGCGGGGCCGTGACCAACCTATCCGTCCTCGCAACCACCGACGATTCGCCGCTGGTGAGCGCCGCTCAGGCAGGCGATCGCGTGGCCTTTGGCCGGTTGTATGAGCAGTACGCGCGCATGGTGCACGGAATTCTGATGGCGCGAGTGCCGCTTAGCGAGGTAGACGACCTCGTGCAGGAAGTTTTCCTGGTGGCGCTTCGCCGGCTGTCTACTCTCCGCGACCTTGCCCGCTTCGGAGCCTGGCTGGCTGCCATCGCGCGCAATCGTGCGAAGGACTATCACCGGCGATCGGTGACAACGGTCGAAGTTACGGATGACGGGTCAGAGACCGAAACTGGAAGCGGCGTCTCAGGCAGCGCGGGGAACAATGAAGCTGCGGTCATCCTGGCCGCAATTCGCAGCTTACCGGATGCCTACCGAGAACCTCTCATCTTGCGGCTCGTGGAAGGTATGACTGGCCCTGAGATTGCGGCTCGGACGGGGCTGACGCCTGGGTCAGTTCGCGTCAATTTGCATCGCGGCATGCAACAACTTCGCGAAAAGCTCGGGCGGTGGCGGGAGTAAGTGCAGTTTTGTCGAGAAGTCGAAGAGGAAATGAATGGATAAGGATTACTTATGGGATCGGTCTGGGGAAGCTGATCCCGAGATAGAGAAGCTGGAAAACGTTCTGGGCAGGTTACGCTACAATCGGGCGGCGGCGGTGTTTCCGGAGATCCCGGTCAGGGTCCGAAAATCCATTCTAGCCAGACTCTTCCAGGTGCCTTGGGCGCCTGCGGCAGCGGTCGCCCTGCTCGTTATTATTATCGCTGCGGTTGGATGGTTGGTGCGTCCGAAGCAAGTGGCTTTGGGTCCAGCGTGGAACGTTACAAAAATTGCAGGAACACCTCGCCTGGAATCGAAACCTATTCACGCAAACGGAGGAACAGCTAAGCTGGGGCTTGGTCAGACCCTGGAGACGGATAGTCAATCGCGGGCTAACATTCAACTCGATGAAATCGGTACAGTAGAGGTGGAGCCCGGAACTCGTCTGCGCGTGGTGAGGATGAATTCGGAGCTTAAGCGGCTGGCCTTGGAGCGTGGAACGATTCATGCTTCGATCTGGGCGCCGCCCGGGCAATTTGTAGTGGACACTCCTTCGGCCGTCGCCGTAGACCTGGGGTGCGCCTACACCTTGCACGTGGACGACTCGGGAGATGGCCTGTTGCGCACGACGCTGGGCTGGGTGGGATTCAAGCTGGGCAATCGTGAGGCGTTTATTCCCGCGGGCGCCGCGTGCCGTACTAAACCGAAAGTCGGGCCGGGTGCCCCTTATTTCGAGGATGCCTCGGAATCTTTTCGCACGGCACTATTCAAACTTGATCTTGAGGGCGGTAGTGCGAAGGAACGTAATGCGGAACTTACGACGGTACTGGCCCACGCGCGCCAGCACGACGCGCTTACATTGTGGCACTTGCTTCCTCGAGTAGACCAGTCGCAGCGCAGCCGGATATATGACCGGTTGAATGCACTGGTGCCCGCGCCAGAAGGCGTTACGCGCGAAGGAATACTGAGAGGCGAATCCAAAATGCTGGATCTCTGGTGGAATCAGCTGGGATTGGGTGATATTTCGTCGTGGCGTCATTGGGAGCGCTCGTGGTCGCCGGAGAACGGCGTCGCGAAATAATTGTTGCTGTAACCGGTAGATTGGGACTTGCCTCGTAGATGGCTTGGTCGGTGCTTATTGGTGTAGCGCGACGTTACAAGAGCAATCGGCTAAGAACGCGTAGACGGGCACACGGGTGGCCCCGTTATTGATGTAATCGCGATCTTTCGCCGGTCAGGAATTAGGTACGAACGTAAAACACACAACCATTCTTTCGCATATGCGCAACCTTCTCCGTTTGAATATTTTCAGTTGCGTCGGCCGCTTCCCTCGCAACCGAGTGAAAGCCTTTGATGATTCTTTTGTCAGTATCGACAAGACGCTCCAGGCCAAGAACAGCCCGCATCGCCGCCATCTCGCCAAGAGCCGAATGCACACCAAAACCGAACGTCCTTGCGGGAGTCGCCAAGTGCTGTAAGCAGCACATCGTGGGACTTTCTCCGATGGCAGTGTGCGAGCGCCTCGGCTGCTTCTCCCCCTGACACGGGAACGCCCGGATTTGTTCTTAACTACACACTCCAATGCCCTGATGGTCCGTGGAGTAGACACGATTTGCATTGCATAGGCTGCGGCGGCACGGTTGAAGGGCTGCGACGATTTCTCAGCATCAATACGAGGTGGCGTTCTAAACCTTTGTCAGACTCCTCCCAGATTGCCTTCGCGGCCTCGAACGCGTCGAGCTGATTCCGTCCGTTCAGGCGAGAGATGATTCGCTGCCTCTGCTCGTGAGTCATCCTTGGGTTCCACAATTAGCGAAAATCAGTCCGCGAACCGCCGATCAGCCCTACCGCCGCACCAGGGTTCCAGCCAGGATGTCGTGTAATCCCTGGTTGCGCTCGGTGAACGCGACCATGATGTAGCCGATGCACAGGATCATTCCTGAAAGCCACTTCGCGAAGTGCCTGCCGGTGGCGCGCGCAAATGAGACGCGGTTGCCGTAAAGATCGGTGACCTTCATCCCGAAAATCATCTTGCCGAGCGTCGCCTGGTAGGGAGAGCTGAGCATGAAAGCCTCGTAGAGCCAGGAGCCGAAGACCACCACTATCAACACAACTCCACTGCCGAACAGATGCAAGCCCGGAGCTCCGTGCGGAAAACCACCCAGCGTTCCCGCCAGACCGCCCAAACCGAAGATTATGCTGACCGGCCACGCCGCCGCGCGTACGATAATCCCATCGATGATGAAGGCGACAACTCGAATCCAGAAGCCTCCATATCCAACTGTGGCGACGACCGGGTTGTAGGAACCGGCTACAACCGGCGTCGGCGCTGCCGCAGCCGCCGCAGCCGGGCTGAGCCCGGCGGAAACGGGATTCAAGGCGCTGCCGCAGCGGCTGCAGAATTGTGCTTCAGCGGAATTAGCCGCGCCACACTTGTTGCAATACAGAGTTGGGTTCATGGCGGGCACTATAAAGAGGGATGCGAGCGTTGTAAACGGTTTTCGAGTTCAAAAACGGGGATGATATTCGAGGTGCCCTCCCGACAATGGACCTCGGCGGGTAAGACCACACACATTCTTAGGAGCCTGATTGGCACGGCTGAAGCCGTGCCCTCCCCAGACTGCTACAGTATCGGCACGACTTAAAGCCGATTCAAAAATAAAGCCCTCATGGCGGCGCTAAAGCGCTGCGCCACCTAAAACCAGACTTCATTGGCAGCCTTTGAAGCCATGCCCCCGAGAGACAACGTCGTGACTGCACCCTTCCTCTGCTAACAGTTTTCTGCTTGCAAGCGTCTTTATCCACGTGTGGGGTCCACAAATTCAACAGGAGGTCGAATGATGAACACACGTGGGGTACTTCGTTGGCGCACGACGAGTCTGGTTGCGGTGCTGTTGGTTTTGACGGCGGTTGCGCAGGCAGGGCCGCCCCTGGTCTGCCATACGATCGAGATCGGACAGGCAAAGTCACTTCCCTGGATCAGCCATAGCTGGAATCTGAACGGAAATGAAACTTACGATATCAAGAATTTGACGCGCGACATGCTGGAACTCCTCGATGCCAAGACTCCGGTCCTGGCCCGAATGGAAACCCTGCGGCGCGCCACGCTTTACGCACGGAAGGATCCGCGAGTTGCCAAGGAGTTGCTCGGGAAACTTCACGCACGCGTCGCGGCCGGGAACGGAGACGCCCTGGCTTTCTTTGACTTTGGGTACCTGGCGGAAGCGTTCAAGCAGTGGCTCGGCAACGATCAGCCGAATCCCGCGTCTGGGATCGACGGATATGAATGGGTGAAAAAGGCTATGGGGCTGCGTGATCAGGATCCGGAGATGGAGTTTGCCGCGGCGCTGATTACCCTGAAGGGCCCAGAGAGCAAGCATCGCCAGCACGTACAGAAAGCAATTGCCGGGGCGAAGACCGATCCGCTGTTGGCGCAAAACCTGGCCGCACGTTTCATGGGACATCAGGATGAGACAGTTTCCCAAATGTTGGCCCGAAGCACGAGCCCAGGAGGTCAGTGGAAATGAAACCCTGGATAACAACTCTGCGAGCGAGCTTGCCTTTGCTCCTGATGCGCTTTCTGGCATACGGAGCCATGGCTCTCTGTCTCTCTCCCTGCTCACAGGTTTTCAGTCTGGCAATGCAACTGGCGGACTCGGATTTGGTAGTCCACGAATGGGGCACGTTTACCTCGATTGCGGGGAAGGAGGGGAAAGCGGTTGACTGGTTGCGGTTTAAGGGTCCTGTTGATTTGCCTGGCTTCGTAGAACACTTGCGGGATGGCGCTCTCAAAGTAGGGCTGCGGGGCACGATTCGAATGGAGACACCGGTGATCTATTTTCATTCCTCCCACGAGGTGAGAGCTTCAGTGAATGTAGCTTTCTCGCGAGGGGTGATTACCGAGTGGTATCCGCACGCCAGCCGTGTCTTGCCAACTGCCAGGCTCTTTGACCGGACACTCTACCAGCAACCCATAGACGGCAGCATCTCGTGGGACGACGTCGCGGTTCAACCAGATGCGGGCGAGGACTTTATTCGACAGGCCCAGGACAACCGATATTATGCGGCGCGGGAGACGTCGGCAGCGCCCTTGCTCGTCAAGAGCTCTGCCGGCGGGCAGCGAGAGAAATTTCTCTTTTATCGCGGCGTTTCGCGTGCTCCGTTGCCCATCTCGGCGAAGGTTACGCTTCAGGGAACTCTACTCATTAAAAACCTGAGCAAAAATGAAATCCCCAACACCCTGCTTTTCGAGCGACGAGAAGAGAAAGTGGGCTACCGCATCGGCGGGGTTCTGCAGGACGAAACTAGTCTCGACCCACCAGAGTTGACCGGCACAGTCGCTGATCTGTGCAGGGATCTCGAAAACATACTCACCACGCACGGTCTTTACCGGGACGAAGCCCATGCGATGGTAGAAACGTGGCAGTCCTCCTGGTTCGAGGAAGGTAGCCGATTGTTGTATATCGTGCCGACGGCAATCCTGGATTCGATGCTTCCGCTCACGATCCATCCTACTCCAGCGCAAACGGTGCGCGTTTTTGTGGGCCGCATCGAGCTCGTGACACCCGCAACGGAGAGGGCAATAGAAAGTGCCCTGGCATCGCACGATAACTTCACGCTCGCAAAGTATGGGCGATTCGTGAATCCAATTGTGGAGATGATTGAATCTGATCCGGTAAAAGCAAGCCGGCTGAAGAGCCATTCGCATTCTGGCTACCGTCCCGACGCTGGCCAATAATAATCAAGGAGTCATTCGAAGCACGTCCACTTTCCTTGTGGCGATCTGTAGGCTCCACCGGGATAATCCCGCCACTTGCCCTTCCAGGGAACTGCCCGCGGTTGTTCCTCGTAATGAAAGGTGGGTAGAATTCTGTGTTTCCTCGGAGGACAAGTGATGAGACAACTTCGATATGTTGCTGTCATTCTTCTTATTGTTCTACTGCCAAGTCTAGGCGCATGGGCACAAACAGGAAGCCCCCTGATTCCCAGGAAGGTGCTCTTTGGAAATCCTGAGCGCTCCTCACCGCAGATTTCACCCGATGGCATTATGCTCGGCTATCTTGCACCGGACCAGGGTGTACTGAATGTCTGGGTGCGCACGCTGGACAAGACCGATGACCGGGTCATTACCAACGATCGCAAGCGGGGCATCCGCAATTTCTCCTGGCAGTATGACTCGAAGAACATCCTCTACACGCAAGATCAGGGCGGCGACGAGAACTGGCGCGTCTACCAGACGAGCGTTTCCAGCAAGCAGACCAAAGATCTGACTCCTTTCGAAAAAGTGCGCGCCGACATTGTTGCGCTCGAGCCTTCGCATCCCGACACGCTTTTGATCCAGTTAAACAAGCGCGACGCGAAAGTGTTCGATATTTACCGCGTCAACCTGAATACAGGCGAATTGACCCTCGATACAGAAAATCCCGGCGATGTGCTCGGTTTTCAGCCGGACCATGATTTGCAGGTGCGGGCGGCGCAGGTAACCACGCCGGATGGCGGCACGGTCATCCGTGTTCGCGATAACGCCAAGTCGCCCTGGCGCGAGTTGATGAAGTGGGGGGCTGACGAAAGCCTGGGCGAGATCGTGGGTTTCTCGCCGGACAATAGCGCGCTATGGGTGATTACCTCGCTGGACGCCAACGCCGCGCGCCTGCTCTCAGTAGACGTTGCTACCGGCAAGCGGACGGTGCTCGCGGAAGATCCGCAGTTCGATGTCTCTTTTGTCGTGACCCAGCCCAAGACAAACAAACTGCAAGCCGTGGTGTTTTTGCGCGAGCGCCGGGATTTCCAGATCCTCGACCCTGCTTTGCAGGCCGACTATGACGCGCTGAAGAAAATGCGGGATGCGGATATCAGCAACGTCAGTCGTGATCTGGCAGACGACCGGTGGGTGGTGACTTTCGAAGGCGACGACGCGCCTATCTATTACTACCTGTACGACCGGGCCGCCAAGAAGGCATCCGTGCTGTTCAGCAACCGCCCGGATCTGGAAGAGTACAAGCTCGCAAAAGTAAAACCGATTGAATACAAGGCGCGCGATGGGATGTTGATCTATGGCTACCTGACGACACCAGCAGGTACGCAGGCGAAGAACTTGCCCATGGTCGTGTTTCCGCATGGCGGCCCTTGGGGGCGTGACGTGTGGGGGTACGATCCATACGCCCAATGGCTGGCGAATCGCGGCTACGCGGTGCTGCAGCCGAATTTCCGGGCGTCTACCGGGTACGGGAAGAAGTATCTGAATGCAGGCGACCGGCAGTGGGCGGGAGCCATGCACACCGACCTGCTGGATGGAGAAAAGTGGGCCATAGAGCAAGGCGTCGCCGATGCGAAAAAAATCTGCATTATGGGTGGGAGCTACGGAGGATACGCGACTCTGGCCGCTGTGGCTTTCTCTCCAGATGCGTTTTCCTGCGGCGTGGACATTGTTGGTCCCTCGAACCTAAACACCTTGCTAAAGACTATTCCGCCGTATTGGTCGACTTTCGTGGCGATCTTTCATCGGCGAATGGGCGAAGATGAGGAATTTTTGAAGTCGCAGTCTCCTCTGTTCAAGGCGGACCAGATCAAGGCGCCGTTGCTGATTGGGCAAGGCGCCAATGATCCGAGGGTTAATAAGGCGGAAAGCGATCAGATAGTGGCCGCCATGCGCAAGAATAAGAAACCCGTGGAGTATTACGTGTTTCCGGATGAAGGACACGGGTTTGCGCGGCCGGAAAATCGCACGGCGTTCAACGCGGCTAGCGAGGAGTTTCTGGCCAAGTACTTGGGCGGAAGGTTTGAGCCGCCGAGCGAGGCGGAGAGGACATTGCTGGAGAGTATTAAGCGGTGATGGGTGGCGTCCCTGCGGGACTTGCACATTTTCTCGAGGGCACCCCGCGCTGACGCGCGGGGCTAACGAATCTCGTCCCTGGAGGACTGGGCCGTATCGCGAGGAGTTGGGGGGACCTGGATTCCTCGCTGCGCTCGCAATGACAAGAAGGAAGGCCGCTTGACGAGGGGTTGTTGGTCAGAACGACTGAGTGTTGTGCGTCAAACCGGTTTTGAAGACTGCTAATAAGAGCGCGAACAGGAGTGTCCGCGCCACACGTCCTCTCAAGTCATCTTCGCTCGAAAGGGCACTGTGCGTACGATACCCTTCCCTTCCTCGACGAAGATCAACTGGTTGGGTTTGATGTCCTTGAGGGTTTCGATTTGTCCGCTTGGCCAGCGGATTCCCAACAGATCAACTTTGTCGGCTTTTCCGATTCCGAAGTGGACGCGCAGGTCGTTTTGCGAGATGTAGCTTCCACCACTGCGGACTTCATCAATCTGGGAATGCGGCTTGGCTTCTCCCGGCGGGTGGGTCACACACTTGATTCGCGCGCCAATTCCGCTGCGATTGGATTTTGTGCCGATGGTCTTGACCTTGATCCAGTTGTTATCCAGGCGGGTATCGCAGCGGATGAGCTGCGGGTAGTCGTTGATCGCATTGACCACCACGTCGATGTCGCCGTCGTTGTCGAAGTCACCGAAGGCGCAGCCACGTGAGGCATACGGAGTGGATATGCCGGACCCCGCAATCTCGGAGACGTCTTCGAACTGGCCGTTGCGCAGGTTCTTGTAGAGCAGCTTGCGTTGGGGGTAGCCGGCCTCGGTCTTGAGTTGTTCGACTTCGGGGTAGACGTGGCCGTTGCAGAGGAGGATGTCGGGCCAGCCGTCATTGTCCATGTCGAAGAAGCCGCATCCCCAACCGAGGTATTGCGTGTGCATGCCCAGACCTGCGGTGAAGGTCGTGTCTTCGAAATTCCAGTTGCCGCGGTTGCGATAGAGTGACGGCGTGTCGCCGGCGAAGTTGGTTTTGACGATGTCGAGATAGCCGTCCATGTCATAGTCGGCGGCGGAGACTCCCATGCCGGCCTGAGGTTTGCCGTCGGCGCTGAGCGCGCAACCTGCTTCCATGCCGACGTCCGCAAACTTGCCGTTTTTCTTGTTCTGGAAAAGCGCGCTCGCGGTGGAATCGTTGGCCACGTAGATGTCGGGCCAGCCGTCGTTGTCGAAGTCGGCGGCCAGGACTCCCAAGCCATAAAAACCGTTGGCCTGAGTGATTCCCGAGGATTCAGAGACGTCGATAAAAGTGCCATCGCCATTGTTATGGTACAGGATGCTGCTGTCTCCGGGAAGGCCGGGAGGCCCGCAGGCGACCATTACTCCTTTATATAGGCAGGGGCCGGACTCGGGGACGGGAGCAGTAGCTAGGTCGAGCGCGATGTAGTTGGCGACGAAGAGGTCGAGGTGGCCATCGCGGTCGTAGTCCACGAAGGCGCAGCCGGTTCCCCAGCGCGTCTTCTTGCCGGCGACACCAGCTTTTTCGCTAACGTCGGTGAAGGTGCCGTTGCCATTGTTGTGATACAGAACATTCTTACCGTAGTAGGTGACGAAGAGGTCATCGAAGCCGTCGTTGTCGTAATCGCCGACGCAGACGCCCTGTCCCCAACCGGAACGGCGGAGACCGGCTTTGTCGGTGACGTCGGTGAAGGTGCCGTCACGATTGTTCTTGAAGAGGTGCGAGCTCGGTTCCTCGCCTTTGGGGAAGCCTTCCAGACGCGAGCCGTTTACGACAAAGATGTCGAGCCAGCCGTCGTTGTCGTAATCGTAGAAGGCAACTCCGCAGCCGGTCGTCTCGAGCAAATATTTGTTCTTGTGCTCTCCGCCAAAGACGGTTTTGGCATTCAGGCCAGATTCCGTTGCGACATTAACGAAACTCACGCCTAAATCCGCGGGCGGTTTAGGCAGTGAGGTATTCTTCTGATTTTGAGCGAGAGCGCGAAGAGGCCGCGCAAATGAAAAAACACCATCCAGGGAGAGCACAAGCGCGGAACGACTGAGCGACCGGAGGAACGCGCGACGTGAAGAAGACAAAAGGCTCGTACCCGCCCCAGTTGGGCTCGTGCTAGAATTCGCGACTACCTTTTATAGTACCGCAGCAGGAGTTTCGAAGTCTCAGCGGTCAAGCATGCGACGTGCCCACTGCTCCCGATTCCAGCGGTCCAACCCGGCGTTCGTTGGCCTAGTCGCAATCCTCTTAACCTTTTTTCCCCATGGCGCAGGGGGACAGGACGCCTCGCTGGAATTGTCGCGCCCGGTGCGCTCCTGGGAGTTTTTACCGGCAGTCGGAACGCGGGCGGGATTATTTGGTAATGAGGCGGGACGACTTGAGGCCTGGGTTTACCCGCTGAAGATTTTTCGCGATTTCCATCTACTGTTCCATACCGATGGGCGAGTGTTGCCCGCCGAGTCGCTGGCGCGCACGGTGACCGTGCACCCGGAGTCCTGCAGCATTCTCTATGCGGGGGACACATTCCAGGTTCGGGAGATGCTATTTGTTCCTCTGAGAGAGCCAGGAGCTGTCATCACCTTGGAAGTGGAAACCGCGATGCCTCTCGAGATCGAGGCAGTTTTCCAGCGGGATTTTCAACTCGAATGGCCAGCCGCCTTGGGCGGTACTTATCTGAACTGGGAGCTGCCGCTGCGGGCTTTCTATTTTGGCGAAGAACAGAAGAAATATGCGGCGCTGGTGGGCTCGCCGACCGCCGTCCTACATTCGGAGGAATATAACACCAATTATTCATCGTCCGAAGAGAGTTCATTTGTCTTAGGCCTGACGCCTAAGGGGAAAGAAACCAAGCTGATTGTCATCGCGGCATCGGTGCAGGGGCTATCTGATGCCCAAAGTACTTATGAGCGTTTGTTAAAGAATTACGCCAACCTGTTGCGCGAGTCGACCGATTACTACCGCAAGTACCTCGATCAGACCGTCCGTCTGGAGCTTCCGGATACGCAACTGGAGCAGGCGTACGACTGGGCACGGATCAGCATGGCGCAGGGACTAGTTACCAATCCCTATCTGGGCACGGGATTGATTGCAGGTTATCGAACCTCAGGCACGAGCCAGCGGCCGGGATTTGCCTGGTTTTTTGGGCGCGATGCTTTGTGGACCGCTCTGGCGCTGGACGCGGAAGGAGACTTCGCTACCACCCGCACGGCTCTGGATTTTCTCAGCAAGTATCAGCGGGCGGACGGCAAGATTGCGCATGAAATCTCGCAGGGGGCAAACTTTGTAAATTGGTTTAAGGATTACCCCTATGCCTACGCGTCAGCAGACGCAACTCCTCTCTACATCATCGCCGTGAACGACTACGTGATGCATAGCGGCGACGTAGACTTCGCAAAGGAAAAATGGGAGAGCTTGTGGAAAGCTTATCAGTTCCTCAAGTCAACCTATGACACGCAAAACCTGCCGCAGAATTTTGGGATCGGCCATGGGTGGGTCGAGGGTGGACCGCTGCTGCCGGTAAAGACCGAACTCTATCAGAGCGGGCTCGGTGCGCAGGCGCTGCATGATTTGGGAAATCTAGCGTACCTCACGGGGAAGGAGAATGTCAGCAGAGAGTTCGAGCAGGATTTTGCCCGTCACAAAGCTTTGGTGAACCAGGTGTTCTGGTCGGAGGAAAAGAGTCTGTTCAGTTTCGCGCTCGACCGAAATAATCAGCCGGTGGACTTGCCCAGCGTGCTGGCTACGGTGCCGATGTGGTTCGGTCTGCTGGACGAAGCGAAGAGTGAAGCCACCATCAACCTGCTCGCGGATTCGGGCCATCAGACGGACTGGGGCATGCGGATTATTTCTGCGCGTGATCCCAGGTACAGCCCGGGCGGCTATCATTTTGGATCGGTGTGGCCTTTGTTTACGGGATGGGCGTCGGTGGGGGAATACCGTTACCATCGGACGCTGCCCGCTTATTCCAATCTGCGGGCCAATGCGCTGCTCGGTTCGGATGGATCGCTGGGGCATGTCACCGAGGTGCTTTCCGGGAACTATCATCAAGCGCTGTCCACCAGCTCGCCACACCAAATCTGGTCGGCGGCCATGGTTGTGAGCCCTGTGCTTCGCGGAATGCTCGGCCTGGATGTCGACGCGTTTGCGAATCACGCCGTGTTCGCGCCTCATATCCCTTACGGATGGAGCTCGGTGCATTTGAGTAATCTGCGGGTTGAAGACTGCACGCTGGACCTCACCTATCGGCGCACGGCGGACAGCATTGTGCTGGAGGCAAAGCGAAGCGGCACGGGTTCCTGCACCCTGGAATTCTCACCTGCTGTTAGCTTGCGCGCGAGTGTTTCGGGGACCGAGATCAATGGGCGGCCTGTCCCGGTTCACATGGACAAGAATGCGGTTGATCAGCATGCGACCGTACGCTTCCCTGTCTCGAGCGGGCCGAATACTTTGCGCATGCGGGTACACAACGATTTTGGGCTGGCCTATTCTCCTGGGCTGCCCGCGCTCGGTAGCACCAGCGAGGGGCTGCGGGTCGTCTCGGAGACATGGAGTCCGGCGATGGATGCCGTGACCTTGGACGTCGCGGGACGGCCTGGACACGTTTACGAACTGGGCGTGTGGAATCCGGAGCACGTGACATCGGTTGATGGCGGCACTTTTGAGAAGACGAGCGCGAAAGTACGAATTCAGTTTACGGGGACCGGAGAGGATTACGCACATAGCAAGGTGGTTTTTCATTTTGGCGGTAAACATGGGTTGTAACGACCTGCAGAAAATCGCAAGGACGACCTCAGCGGCTAAAGCCCGCGAACGAAAATAAAGCACTTATCGCAGCGCTAAAGCGCTGCGCCACCCAAGGAGATTTTTCGCAGCTGATGAAGGCGAAATGTCGGGTACTGCGCGCAAGATTCTTCGGAGGCTCATGCCTCCTCAGAATGACGACATCATTAGTTGGAGAACGTCGTTAGAGAACGTCGTTCCGATGCGGCATGTTCGAGGTGATCATATTCCGTTTTATCGAGAGGGCTGATCCTATGTACAAGAAAGTCTCGGCGGCGTTGATCTTACTTTTCATTTGTTTTCTTCCGGCCGCGGCGGCGCAGCAGGCCGTCGACGCGGAAGGCCATCAGTGGTGGCAGCATGCCGTGTTTTACGAGATTTATCCGCGGAGTTTTGCAGACAGTAATAATGATGGTGTTGGCGACCTGAAGGGGATCACCTCCAGGCTCGACTACTTGAAGCAACTGGGGGTAGACGCAATCTGGATAACGCCGTGCTTCCCTTCTCCTCAAGTCGACTTTGGGTATGACGTCTCTGACTACGAAAACATCGATCCCATGTACGGCACGCTCAAGGATTTTGACCGGCTGGCGAGCGAGGCCAAGAAGCGCGGGATCCGCATCATTCTGGATTTCGTGATGAACCATACGTCGGATAAGCATCCCTGGTTTGTGGACTCAGGCTCATCGAAGACTGCCGCTCATCGGAACTGGTATATGTGGCGGGATGGGAAAGGGTCCGGGGAGCCTCCAAATAATTGGGAGTCGACTTTTGGGCACTCGGCTTGGACGTTGGATCCTAAGACCAACCAGTACTACTACCATTATTTCTATCCCCAGCAGCCCGATCTGAACTGGCGCAATCCGGCGGTCGAGAAAGCAATGTTCGAAGTGACCCGATGGTGGTATCAGCGGGGCGTCGCGGGCTTCCGGCTGGATGCGGTGGATACCTTGTTCGAAGACGCCGACCTCCGCGATAACCCCTTGCTTCCTGGAACGAACAAATACGGCGATCCCGAAATGGAGGACAAGTACAACAAGAAGTTGCCCGAGGTGCATGAAGTCCTGCAAGATTTGCGCACGGTCGCTGACGAGCATGGCGCGGTGCTGATCGGCGAGACCTGGACCGATGACATCAGCGAGCTGAAGCAATATTACGGGGAGCACAGCAACGAGTTGCAGATGCCGATGGACTTCATGTTCGCGGAAGTCAACAAGCTGTCACCGCGGGAATTCCGCAAGCAAATTGCAGCGGTGGATTCTGCCGGCGGGTGGCCGGTTTTCGTAATCAGCAACCACGACATCGTGCGCTCCTACGTCCGCTACGGAGACGGGCAGCACAATGACCAGATCGCAAAGCTCATGGCGGGACTTTATCTGACGCTGCGCGGCACGCCGATTATGTATTACGGCGAAGAAATCGGCATGACGAACAACGACCCAACGAGCAAGGAAGAGGTGAAGGATCCAATCGGCAAAATCGGCTGGCCGAAGGAAAAAGGACGGGATGGCGAGCGCACTCCCATGCAGTGGAGCGATGGTCCGAATGCGGGCTTCACGAGCGGCAAGCCGTGGTTGCCGGTGCCTCCAACTTACACAACCCACAACGTCGCCAGCGAATTGAAAGATCCGAATTCTGTTTTGGAGTTTTATAAGCATTTGCTGGCGCTGCGGCACCAAAATCGGGCGCTGCTGGATGGGCAGTACATTCCACTCAACCACGACGACCCGAATGTGCTGTCGTACCTGCGTAAATATAAGGATGAGACCGTGCTGGTCGCTCTGAATATGTCGGGAGAGGAGCAGAAGGTCAGCTTCGATTTGTCGGGCCAGGGCGTTGCTTCCCCCAAAACCAAGGTGTTGCTCACGACGGCGAGTCAGCCGCCGAAAGATGGGGCACTCAAAGAGCTGTCGCTCGAGCCGTTTGGGGTATACATGGCTGAAATTTTGAAGTGAAGGTTTGGCTGGAGGGCGTGTGTGAACTGTGTCGCCCCTCCGGGGCTCGTTCCACTTTACCCAGCTGACGCGCTGGGCTAATGAATTTCGCCGCTCCGCGGCCTGGATTTGTGCACATTTGGACCACTGGCTCTAAGGAAAACGAGTTCTCACGCACACTCTAGCTTAGCTAGGCCACGTTTTGCAGTTTACAATATCCTTGCAAGTTATTTGCTCTGCAGCAAGGAAAACCTCGCAATTGCTTGTAAGCTGGTGCAACGACCCGGGAAATTTCTTCTCCGGGAACTGAGCCGCAAGCTCCACATAATTCGCGTTCTCCCCTTTAGAAACCGCCCCCCAAGTAGGAAATCGCTGAAGAAACGAACGTGCCATTACTGATTACTTTACAAATTGTTGGGGTAAGACTCTATTTTTGTGTGGCTTGGTGAACTTGTAATGTGTCCTTACTTTTTTTTTACTTATTTGATGAGGAGCAAAGAAGATAACAATAGTTGTAAGTAATCTTCTACCAGGCTTGGGGTATTCCCCTTGTGATGGGCATCATTTTTAGCTTTAGCGAGAATTGGCCAACTCCCCCCAAAAAGTCCCTCCCCTTTAAAAGTCTGTGGTGGGGTAACACTCGTATTAACAACGTTTTGACTTGATGTACCTGGCGCAGGTTAGAGCCTTAAACCCGTGGCCGGGAGACAGTTTTCCCAGGTTCAGCTGATCCTGACAGGCACTCTTCCGGTGCACTAGTCAGGGGATACAGACCACTAAAGGATCAACGCGGCGCTGCCGGCGCGCCGGCCAGTCAAGAAGGAGGCTGTACAGCCATGAGAAAGTCGTCCCAGGTTTGGTTGCCAATACTTCTAGTTAGCCTTGCGACAGCGATCGCAAGTGCACAGTCATTCCGAGTTCAGTGTCCAACCTTCACCCTTACTCATCCGACCGCGGCCAACAACAATTCGGAGCCTGCCTACACCGGTGCGACGAACGTGAACGGCGCGATTAAGTGCCAGCAGATCTCGGGTGGTGATGGTTACTCGACGATGGGGGACGGCACGCAAACGTACATGTTCTCCTTCGGACCGCTGTCCGGGCTTGCGGATATTGCGAACGGGCTGCCCGGCACACAGTTCCCGAGTGTGTTCAACACCATATACGGGGGGACGTTCGTACCCGGTGATCCGGCCACGAGCGATAACGCGGCTCCTAGTGGAAATGGTCCTACGGGACTTGGCTATAACGGCGCAGTCGGGCTGATTTTGGACACGACAGGGAATACGGCTACCGCGAGTGCCGGTCACGTGGATCCGCGTCCCATTGAGGATGTGGGAGTGATGAACGGCAACATTCCGGCGCCGTTGTTTGCAATCGACGAGGATGACGAATTCTTCCTGACGCTCACCAACGTCGGCATGATCATGCGGCCCGACCTGTTCGAGCAGCACACGGTTCACTTCCACGGATACCCGAATGCTTCCTCGTTCTATGACGGCGTGCCGGATGCCTCGGTGGCCATCAACATCGGCGGCAGCTTCACCTATTACTATCTCGCGCCCGATGCCGGCACTTATTTCTGGCACTGCCACATCACCCCGCCCGAGCACTTGCAGATGGGCATGGTGGGACAGATCTATGTGCGCCCCCGGCAGGATCGCGTGCCGGCCGGCGGAGACCTCTATACCTATCTGGGCTACCAGGAGACTGATAACCGGACGAAATGCGATTCCAGCCAGGACATCTTGTGCAGCAATCCCCTGCCAGCTATCAATACGGCAGCGACGAATACGGCAGCCGTTTATAGCGCAGCGGTGAGCGGCACTAACGGGCCCAGGCCTGGGTATGCCTATAACGATGGCGATGGCTCCACGTACTACGACGTCGAGTATCCCATCCAGATTCACGGTTTCGATCCCAACTTCCACTTTGTGGGCATGACCTTCAATCCGGAAGGTTTTGTCGACATGAAAGACAAGTACTTTCTGCTGAACGGCCGCAGCTACCCCGACACGGTCACGCCCGGGCCGCTGGCAACGCAGTCGGCGGATGGCGTCCTGCACTACTCGCAGCCGCTGCCCACGATCATCAACATTACGGCAGGCCAGAGGGCTCTGTTGCGCATTTCAGACCTCGACGTTACCGAATTTCAGACTCTGGCCTCCCTGGGGATTCCAATGCAGGTCGTCGCGCTGAACGCCAAGCTGCTCAGGGATCAGGCGGGAAACAACCTCTATTACACTACGAACTCGATCACGCTGGGCGGCGGTGAGTCGCTGGATGTAATTCTCGACACCTGTGCGGTTCGGGCTTCGATGACCAGCTGCACCACGGCGATGGCACCCGGCACCTATTACCTCTTCACCCCCAATCTTGACCACTTGTCAAATGACGCGGAGAACTTCGGCGGGTTGATGACCGAAGTCCGTGTCAATTAGGAGCGCAGCAATGAGGACGACGAAAATGAAAAAAGCGATCCGGAATGTGCGACTGTATCTTGCGCCAATCGTAGCCGTAGCGTTGCTGCTCACAGCTATGGCGCATGCTGCGGCTCCTGGGGTCAGCGGGAGCAGTTTCGGCCTCACGGCCAGCGCCGCGTTCATCTCGCAGCCTGACGGCTCAATGATCTACTCGTGGGGCTATGCGTGTGCCAGCGGCGGCAGCGCACGCCCGTTTGCTCCGGCAACCGGGAGCGCGTGCGGCGGTACGATGCAGATTCCCGGCCCCACGCTAATCGTCACGCAAGGAGCGACGGTCACAGTTACGCTGACCAACAATCTGCCGACTGCGGCCGGCAACACGTCGATTCTGTTCACCGGATTTGATGTGACGACATCGGGAGGTGTCGCCGGGTTGCTGACGCAGGAAGCGGCTCACGGAAGCACGGTTACTTACACGTTCACGGCCACGAACGCCGGCACGCATGCCTACTACAGCGGAACCCAAGGCGACCTGCAAGTCGAGATGGGCCTGTACGGCGCCATCATTGTGCTCCCGTCTGCCATTCCCGCTAACTGCAACTCGGGGCTCGCAGCCTCGAACCTGACTGCGGAAGCGACCTGGGGCGAAACTGATTTCCGCCTGGCGCACGCTGCCTACAACCATCCCAAGGCCTGTTACGACCGCGAATATCTCTTCCAGTTCTCTGAGATGGATCCGAGAATTCACCGCCAGGCAGAGGAGCAGGTTGCAGCACGGAGCACCTGCGTGGCTGGCGCTGTAGGGTGCAACCTCGAGGTGGCAACCGAGCCTTACGTTCCGGCGTACTACATGATCAACGGGCGCTCGATGCCGGACGACATGGATCCGAACTATGCCGCCGAGTATCCCCACCAGCCCTACAACGGAAACCCACACATGCATCCGGGTGAACAGGTACTGCTGCGCATCATCGGGCAGGGCCGCTGGCAACATCCCTTCCACGAGCACGGCAACCATGTGCGCATCCTGGGACGCGACGGAAACCTGATCGTCAGCCAGAGCGATCCCGTTAACAGCCTCGCCGGGCCTCTCCTGTTCACGACGACCACAACTCCCGGAGTGGCGATGGACGGCATTTTCTACTGGACGGGAAGGGGCCTGAACTGGGATCCATACGGCCACAACCCAGCTTCTGCTGACCCGCTGGCCAAGCTTTCCTGTACTCCTGATGCTAACGGCTACAACACTGGTGCTCCCACGGCAATCAACTATTTCGAGTGGTGCCAGGATCACAACAAGCCACTTGAGGTTAATCCCTTCGGCGATGTTGCGAGCAACGGTCCGATGACCCTGCCGGATCCGAATATCTTCGCCAACGGCGCCTGGTATGGCGGCAGCCCGTATCTGGGTCCGAATGCGACATTGCGGGCGACAGGTTGCATGCCCGGCAATGCCAATCAAACCAATTCGCCGAACTGTGGCGCCACCGGCAGCACTCCTCCCTCGGGCACCATCGCCAACCCTCCCGGCAGCGAAGCTGGATTCGCCTTCATGTGGCACTCGCATAACGAGCGCGAAATCACCACCAACAATATTTTTCCCGGCGGAATGATGATGATGATGCTGGTTGATTCCCGGGAATTTGTGATTGACGAGACCAACTAGTCATGAGGAGAAGAGCAATGCTACCCAACTATCTCAAAGCTAGCCTGAAGACAGCGGTACTGATAACCACCGTTCTCCTCCTCGGAGCAGGCTTGGCAGCTGCCCAGACGGTCAGTCTGACCGCCGGGCCTACCAGCGTAACCCTGCCCACCGGCGACGTTGTGCCGATGTGGGGTTATACGTGCGGCGCGGCCGCGACCGCGACGTGCGCGGCGCTGAACCCGAACGCCCCGGTCGCCATCGGCACCACTCCGGCGGGCTGGTCGCCGGTGGTCATTACTGTTCCCTATGTGGCCACAGGGACGAGCCTGACCATCAGCCTCACAAATAGTCTCCCGGTACCGACCTCGCTGGTGATCGTGGGCCAGTTGGGTGGCGGTCTGGGAACTCCTGGAGGTTTCACAGCGGCTCCGGATCACTCCCAGGCCCAGCCGACCACGTGGCCCATCGCCGACCCCACAACGCTAGGTACGCCACCGGCGCAGGGTCAGCGCGTGCGGTCGTACGGCATGGAAGTGGCGGCGGGAGCGACCGTGGCATTGCCGGCGTGGTCAGCGCTCCGGCCCGGCACCTACCTGATTGAGTCGGGCTCACACCCGTCCATCCAGGGTCCGATGGGCTTGTACGGAATATTAGTGGTTACGACTGCGCCGACGGGCACGACGGCGGGCACCGCTTATCCGGCGGTGGCTGCGACGGCTACTACGGCTGCGGTCCCCGCGGTCACCTACAACGCGGAAGTCCCGGTGCTCTTCAGCGAAATCGACCCGGTGCAAAACAAAGCGGTCAACGCCGCGGTCAATACTGCGGGTTTCAGCGAGACCGCGGTTTGGTCCGGTCAGCCAGGCGGCTGCGGCAATCCCACCTCGGCGACGTACCACACCTGCTATCCGCCGGCGGTCAACTACACGCCGTTGTATTACCTGGTTAATGGTGTAGCGTTCGACAAGACCCATGCTGGGTTCTCGCTGTTCCCGGCTTCGGCGGTGACGGGAGTAGCCACTGGAACTACCGGCAGCGTGCTGGTGCGCATGGTGAATGCAGGCTCGCGCATGCACGTGCCTTCGATTGTGGGAGCGGACACCACCCAGACCGTGGGGACCACCAGCACGGCGACGGCCGGCTTGTCGCTGATCGCGGAAGACGGCAATCCGCTACCGGGCATTCCCCGCGTGCAGAGCGAAGTCTTCATGGCGGCGGGCAAGACATACGATGTCATGATTAATGTGCCCACCAGCACCACCGCGCCGGCGCTTCCGGTGTACGACCGTGAGTTGAGCCTTTCGGCGAACGCGAGCGCCCGTGACGCAGGAATGCTGGCCTACATTGGCATCAACGGCGCCGGACTTCCATCCACGCCGGCGATCGCTGGCGCGGTAGCCAGAGCCGACAGCTATCCCTCCAGGATCGCAGGCCATTCGATCAGCGTGTCAGATCCCGGCAAGGGTGTGATCGCCAACGATACCAATGTTTATGGGGCTCAGTTATTGACCGCACCGACTAACGGCACGGTCGCCCTCAATGCTGACGGGACGTTCACTTATACGGCGAACGCCAGCACCGGTTCCGACAGCTTTACTTACTGCGCGAACGGGTCGGTGACGGGGGCGGTATGCTCGTCCGGCCTCACTGCGACCGTGACGCTGGGTGCGGCGACGATTGAGGCCAATACCGGTATCACCTGCACGGTCCCAACCCCGCAACCAACGTACTCGGCGACGTCTCTATCCCTGAGCATCAAACCCCCCGGCATCCTGGCGTTTTGCAGAGACGCGGCGGGCTATCCGCTTATCGTTGCCCCGGGGAGTGTCACGCCAATTGGAGGAGCGGGCTTGACGCTTTCGGTGGATCCGAATGGCGGGTTCAATGCGTCGGTTACCGCGGCGGGCACGTACCGTTTTCAATATAAAGCGCAGAACTCTCAGGGTACAACGGGCGCGTCAAACAATGTCGTGGCCCTGTTGTTCCCGGCGCCGAGCAATCTTGCGGTAAGGGTTTTGGATGGCGGAGACAAGACAACGGTTATCACCGACTATCGCTGGATAATTGAGGAAGATCGCACGTTCTACGTCGATCCCGCGAAGACGACGAACACCGGTGGCACGACCGGCACGACGATCGTTCCAACGTTCGGCACGAATTTCCACACCAGCTACATGCCATTAATAGCGGCGGGCTGCACCGGACCACTGTCCTGCGAATCGGGCCAGAGCGTCCTCGGTGTGGGCGCAGTCTGCGATATCGGCAATGGGGTTTGCAGGACCACTGGCACACAAGAGGCGGTCGCACTGCCTAGCTCGGTCCACCTGGATCCGACCAAGCGTTACTACATCACGGTTCTGCCGGGCGATGCAGCTAACCCATTCGAAGGCGGAAATATCGGCCACGGTATGGGCGGCGCGCCGATTCTCTTCCCCGGTTCCACCGGGACAGCCCCATCCGTCACCATTTTGGCGCAACCCACTCCATTCCCACCGTCGAAGCTTTCGGTGTTTGTTTTCGAGGACGACTTCCCGCTCAATGGTGAGCAGGATGGGGGCGGTGGAATTGACGTGTTATCTCCCAACGAGCCTGGCCTGGGCGGCTTCGAAATCGTCCTGTTTGACGACGCGGGCGGCACCGGTGATGCGACCGGCCAGATGACCTACGACATGTTCAACTATCCTTTGTCGAACAGCCTGGCGGGGACACCGGACCCGACCAACGGAAACGACGCCTGTCCGATTTCGAAGCAGGCCACCAGTAACCCGGCTCAAGCTGGCATCACGGGTATGATCGTGACCTGCCCGAAGTTTGAATCCGACGGCAAGACTCTATCTCCGCTGGCGGGCCAGGCCGTGGTCGCTAACCTGATGCCGGGAAGGTACGGCGTGGTGGCTACGCCGGGCGCCGACCGGATCGGGGCCGGAGAAGAGTGGCTGCAGACCAACACTCTGGACGGGCAAAAGGCGCACGATTCGTTCCTGCGAGTGGGCGAGCCGAGCTTCTTCCAGGAGTATGGTCCGGCGGGATACCACGTATCCATTGGCTTTGCCAATCCGGCGATCATCAACGCCCGGCTGGCAGGCGTGTGCACCGGCACCGACCCGAACGTGACGGGCACGGGTTGCAGCAATACCTTGACGGGCCTGGTCACAGACGAACGCATGAGCCGCACCCCGGATGAGAGACTCTACAGTAGCGGTTCGAACGATAACTTCGCCTTTACCCAGTGCTATGTGAGCGTGGGAGATCCGGACGGCGAAGACTTCGCGTTTACCAAATGCGCCGGGGATGGGACCTTCAGCTTGTCGGGTCTGCCGAATGGCGATTGGAGAATGACCGTCTTCGACCAGTGGAACGACATGCTGGTGGACGGCCTTTCGACGCCGGTCCGGTTGAATGGCGGAACCACCAACCTGGGTGATATTGCCATGAACCAGTGGCAGGCGAATATCTACACCAGCAGCTTCTTTGACGCCAATGGCAACGGCATCCGGGACACCAACGAATCCGGCCTGACGCTGGTACCGACGAACATTCGTTTCCGCGATGGCAGCTACTCCAACTTCAACAACACCGACCTGAGCGGCAACGCGGGCTTCAACGAGATATTCCCGCTGTTTTCCTGGTATGTGATTGAATCGGATTCGACACGTTACAAGAACACGGGGACCCACGTGGTCTACGACGCGGGTGGACCCGCCGACGATGGACTGGGTTGCGGCGGAACTGGCAATCCGTCGTGCGCAGCCAGCCCCCATACGATTAGCTCGCACATGGCGAACAGCTACGAGGCGGTTCCTCTGCCTGCGGCCCTGCATGTACCGGGAGCCCTTTATTGCAGCAATGCGGACTGCAGCACGGGAGGTTCGACGACCGGCACCCCGACTTCCACCGGCCGAATCGATCCGCCTTGGGTTGTGAGCGAAGGCTGGCAGGGCTTTTCCGGCCAGAACTCGTTTATTGAATTCGGCAAGACGCCTTTCGTGGCGGGTGAGAACGGCGGCATCCGTGGCGAAGTGATCTACGCCTCAACGCGGCCGTTCGATGATCCCACGCTGCTCATCCACACCAGTTGGACGCCGGATGTGCCGGGAGTCACCATCAACCTGTATCAAGTGGGCACGGCGCCGGACGGATCGCAGAGCTTGAAGATGGTTGACACCACCAAGACCAGCAGTTGGGACGATTGGGCCCAGGGCTTCTACCCGGGCACTAACAAGCCCTATATGAACTGCCCGGGCCAAGGCGCAGCCACCGGCACCAACGCGGATATTTTCTTCTTCACCCTCTTCAACCAGCCGATGTGGCTTGACGCGTACAACAACGGCGGGACTCCGGCACACACAATCCCGAACAACTCGCAGTTCAAGTGCTATGACGGCATGCACAACTGGAACCAGGTACAGCCGGCGCCTTATGACGGCATGTACAAGTTCCCCAGCATCATTGGCAGGAATTCGACGACAGGAGTGCCAACCGGTACGGGATCCACCAACGGTGTGGCGGGATCGCGTCCGGGATCGAACTGCACCATCTGCGTGGCTAATCCAACCGACGGCACCCCCATGCTGCCGGCCGGTCAGTACGTAGTGGAGATGATCGTGCCTCCGGGCTACGAACTGGTAAAGGAAGAAGACAAGAACATTCTGATCGGCGACACCTACATCGCTCCGGCGGTGACGGAGTTCGGCGGGTTGGCTTCCATTTACATCATGCCCGACCAGGCGGCGGTGGGCGCCACTTATAACGCCAACAATGCTCAGAATCCGACCACGGATTTGGCAGCAGTCCCCAGACACGAAGGAGACACGGGCAGCGTCGAGAGCTTCTGGCCGTGCGTGGGGGCGGCGCGCATCGTTCCCGACTTCATCAGCCTGTTCCCGCAATCGGCAGAGGTAGCGCCGTTCGCGGGAGCGACGCGCAATCTTTGCGACCGCAAGGCAGTGATCCTGGAGGACCAGGCGTCCGTGCTGGCGAAGTTCTGGGTCTTCACTTCAGCTCACGTCGCCGCCCACTTCACGGGTGTTATCACAGACGACTACACTTCGGAGTTCGACCCGTTCTCGCCAACGTTTGGTGAGAAATTCTCCCCGGCCAACCTGCCAATATCTATCAAGGACTGGGCCGGAAACGAAATTTCCCGCGTGTATTCCGACCAGTGGGGCGCCTACGACGGCTTGACCTACTCGACCTGGGAAGTCAACCCGCCCAATCCGACCGGGTATGCACCGCAGATGATGGTCACGTGCATGAACGATCCCGGGACGGGGCCGGCTCCCGATGCGCTGTACAACCCGCAATACAGTAACTTCTGCTACGAGATCCCGTTCATGCCCGGACAGACGCAGTACATGGATACGCCGGTAACGCCCACGTCAGCCTTCGCGGGTGCGGGATACAACAATCCTGACTGCGCCTACCCGGCTGCCACGCCGGCGATTAAGGAAGTGGACGGAACGGGCCTTGGACCATGGGTGAGCGGTGCCGGTCAAACCCTGACCATCACGGCCCTGGGCGACCAGATGGTACCCAACAACGCGTACACGGGTCCCTCGGCCACAACCGCGCCTTACAACTTGAAGTTCATCCCGCGCCACTATGGATTTGGCGCAGGCGCCCACGTAACAATCGGTGGTGTCGCCGCTAGCTGCAGCGGTGGCGACCTCTCGATGACTTGCACCGTGCCCAGCGGGGTGCCAGCCTGCGCTGTGCAGCAACAAGGACAGTCCGCGGCGAGTTGCGGTGAGTTGGTCATCACGGCGGCCAACGGCAAACAGTCGATCGACACCGTGACGGTCACTATTGGCGGCAAGGCCCCGACGCACGTCGCCCCCACCGCTTCGGTCCAGGCCGCAATTGACGCGGCGTCGCCGGGCGACCTGATCATTATCGATCCGACTTGCACCACGGCGGCTGGAGTGGCAACTGCATGTACGACGGCCGGCGCCATCCACTCGGCCTCGTCACACAGTGAACTTCTGCTGATGTGGAAGCCGGTCCGTCTGCAAGGTGTCGGAGCCGCTTCCAGCATCATTGACGCAAATACTCATCCCGCCGGCAAATTGGATCTCTGGCGGCGAGAGGTCAATTGCTTGATGGGATTGGCTCTCGACGGTATACCCTACACCGCCAGCAACGGCACGAATCCGTTCGATCCGAGCGGGACATTCAGTTGCCCCGGGACAGGGTGGAGTAACTTCACCGCCACACCCAACAATCCGCAGGTCGATCGCCTGCCGCTCGAAGCGACAGTCGGCTGGGACGCCAACCTCAACGGCAACCTGGCCGAGATGTTGCAAGAGCCATCGCTGATGGGCGCCCTGGAAGGGGCGGCGATTACAGTGTTGTCGAAAGGCGTGGATTTCCACGGACAGAATCCGTTCGACACTACTCTGTTGGCCGGCTTCCCCACGGGCACCACGCTGCTGACGGCGGCCAATTGCGGAACTAGCCTGGCAAATAATCCCTTCCCGAGCAGCTTCCAGTGCAACCCGTCGAGCATCGACGGCTTGGGCATCACGGATAGTTCCCAGGGCGGCGGCGGCATTTTCGTCCACGGCTGGGGACATAACATCCAGATCGCCAACAACCGTATCTACAACAATGCGGGAACGCTTTCCGGCGGCATCAACGTGGGCCAAGGCGAATTTCCGCCTGCGTACCTGCAAGGTTCGGCAACCAATGCGGCTCCGGGGTCTTGTGAGACGAGCCCGACAGCGAATGTTCAGCTGCCGTACTGCCATAACCTGAATGTGAACGTGCACCACAACTCGATCACCTCGAACTCCTCTACCGGCGACGAATTGTTCTCGGCCACGCCGGCAGGGGCGGGCGGTGTCAGCTTCTGCACCGGCTCGGACTACTACAAATTCAACTACAACTGGCTGTGCGGGAACCTGAGCTCGGGTGACGGCGGCGGTTTGGTTCACATGGGCTTCAGCAAGAACGGCCAAATCGCGCACAACAGCATCCTCTTCAACCAGAGCACCAACCCGACTATCCCAACCAACGGCGGCGGTCTCATCATCATGGGTGCGCCCGACGTGGATCCGCCCTGCGGTGCCACGACGGACGCGGATTGCGTGCCTCCGCTGGGCTCGGTGGGGCCTAGTGACGGCGCCGGTCCGGGCCTGGTCATCGATGCCAACCTGATTCAGGGCAACGCTGCGGAAAGCGGCAGCGGCGGCGGCCTGCGCTTGCAGAACGTCAACGGCTCGGAGGTGATCAGCTTCCCCACAACTCCGGCGCAGTGGTATGCGGTGAACGTCACCAACAACATCATCACCAACAACGTAGCCGGTTGGGATGGAGCGGGAATTTCGCTGCAGGATGCGTTAAACGCGAACATCGTCAACAACACGATCATGTCCAACGACACCACCGCGTCGTCGGGCGTGCTCTTCAACACGCTGGGAGCGCCTCTGGCTAGCTCGCAAGGGCCGTGTCCGTACGGAACCGGGCCGCCACAAACCTGCGTCACGACGTCTACGCCGCAAGCGGCAGGCCTGGTGAGCATCCAGAACAGTCCGACCCTGGTTGCGAGCTTGCCTGCAACTATCACCTGTCCGGCAGGCCATTATTCGGGTACCACGGCTAACAATGGAACCTGCCGTGCTTACTCGTACCCGGTTCTGACTAACGATGTGTTCTGGCAGAACCGCACGTTCAACATCGCGGTGGGCGCGTTTGGTGGGGGGACCCTGAACCAGCAGCACGTGGTCACGCTGGTTCCGACCCTGAATCAAACTGCAACCGGAGCATGCGCGACCACCGGGACGCGCTACTGGGACATCGGCGCACGTGGCGACACGGGACCGGGGAACCATAGCTCGACGATTACGCTCAATCCAACGTTTTCGGTGCTGACGAGCACAGCTGGCTACGGCTCAACCAATCGCAGCACCAACCCGGCTGTTGCCGCCCAGTACTGCAACGGTTCGCGAGTGCCGCCGGAGGCAACCTGCAAGTCGCCTACCGGGCAAACGGTTCCCTGCGGCTTCCAGGTGCCTCCGGGCATTTCGGACGCGACCGTACCCAACCCAGTGTTCAACCTGACGCCCGCAGCGACGGTGGACGAAGGCAACAACTGGATCAACATCAGCTGGGGCCCGCTAGCACTGACGAACCCAGTCACCGGCGTGGTACTTGGTAATTACACGCCGACGGCAGGCTCATCGACGAACAATACAGGCACCCCGGCGAGCACCTACACGACCCACGACTTCTTCGGCAACACCCGGCCATCCGGAAGCGGGTGGGATATCGGAGCAGTCGAGTTCGGGGCCGGTCCGGGAGGTGGAGGTGGCGCCACCGCGACTGCGAGTCTGACACCAGCTTTGTGGAGTCCCTCCGCAGTACGCGGGGTGACTCTCCTGGGCCCGGTCCAGATCTTCGTGCTCACGAACACTGGGACCGTGCCAGTAACTGGCATCACGCAGGCAACCCTGGGCGGGACTAGCCCGGCCGATTACACTATTGTCCGGTTGCTCTCGACCTGCGGTCCGGCCGGCGGCGGCCAGCTGCTGGGCCAGACAACCTTAGCGCCGGGCGCAGCCTGCGCCGTGACCGTGCAGTTCCGGCCGCTCACCACCGACCTGATTAACAGTGTCAGGCCGGCGACGGTTCAGGTGACGGACTCGGCCGGCACGCAAACCTCACTCTTGAACGGAACGGCACGTTAGTAATGCCGGGCAGTTCAACTGACTGAAGCACGATGCTGCTCGCGAGGTTCTCGCGAGCAGCATTGTTCGTCTGGGGCCTTGCGCAGTGCAGGTCCAGAAATGTACCGAACCTGAGGTAAGATACGGCTATGAAAATGTTTCGAATTATCTGTGTGAGTGCCGCTATCCTGATTCCACAACTGGTGCTGGCCAAGCTTCCCTTCCCCAATGACGCCTTCGGAAAGGTAGAAGGGATTCTCGATTTCTGCGCCAAGGCCGATCCCCAGTCGGCCGCCAAGTATCAGGCGCACAAGAAGGCGCTGGTGAAGGACGTACCAGAGAAAGAAGTGGCTGAGGCTCGCCAGAGCCAGGAATACAAGGATGCCTATGACGCGGTAGGCACGGAACTCGGCAAGCAACCCAAAGAGAAAGCGGCCGAAGCCTGCGCCGCGTCTCTGGAAAGCACCAAGTAATACTCTGCGATGTGCCAGTCTGATCTTGCCAGGTAAGGCACAACGAGGTAATTTAGCAACATGTTCAAGAAGTCGGGTTTGTGCACTCCTGTGCTACTTGCTGCGTTTCTAGCGAGCGGCATCGTTCTTTCCACGTCCCAGGCGCAATCGACGCAGGAGGCAGCGAAACCTGCTGCCCCGGCGGGGCAGGCTGCCGCGCCAGGGACGCCAACTCGCTACCATCCCAGCCGGTTCTCAAAACGAGCAACCGAGTACTATGGGCTCATCTGGGGCGTTGACTCTCTGAGCGTGAAGTGGGCGGAGTCGGGCGAGGTCATTCGATTCAGCTATCGCGTATTAGACCCTGACAAAGCTGCGGTCCTCAACGACAAGAAGGCCGAGCCTTCCTTGATTGATCCACAGGCCGGAGTCAAACTGGTGGTCCCATCGCTGGAAAAGGTGGGGAAATTGCGTCAGAGCAGCACGCCCGAGGCGGGCAAGTCCTACTGGATGGCTTTCTCGAATAAGGGGAGGCCAGTGAAACGCGGAGATCACGTGAACGTGGTGATCGGGCGATTCAAAGCCGAAGGACTCGTGGTCCAGTAGGGTTTAGGGGATGGCGGATCATGCAAATTGGGGTGAACCGGTCATCAGGAGTATCGGACATACCGGGTATTTGCGAGTGCGTCTGGGAACAGCGCTGATGTTGGCCATGATCCTGGGATTTTGCCTGGGCGCTGCTCCGCCTATTTCCGCTGCCGGACAATCGGGCAGGGGCGGAGGCTACCGACACAGGACTGACACGGTAGAGATGGAAGTCAGCAGGTTGACTCAAAGGCTGGACCTGAATGCTCGTCAACAGGCTGCGGTGAAGACGATTCTGCAGAACGAACACCAGCAGTACGCCCATCTGGTGCGCAACCCGTCCTTGACCGCAGTTGACCGCTTCAACCGGCTGCGGGCGCTCCGAGAGAGCACGGTGAGCCAGATTAAAGGTGTTCTGGACAAAGAGCAGCAGAACAAGTACGATCAACTTCGGCATACCCCTCCGGCGGAGAGTCCGACGCAAAGCAAAGGCGAAGCCAAAGATCAGTGAAGTCGGACCATCCTAAGTAGTATCCGCAGGATTACGCTCTCGCAGGGCATCGTTCGGGGATGGGTCGAAGGGTTGTGATTAAGGAGGCGCGGCCTCCAGTTCCCTTCTTGACCGATTCGTGGTAAAAGTAAATTAACGCTTTGCTCCCCCCTAAAAACGCTAACGAGGAGTTTCTAAGCATGTTGCACAGATGTTCGTTGCCTTTGACTGTCCTGGTCTGCCTGTGTGGTTCCCTTGTCCTGGCCGCAACCGATACCAAGACGCCACCAGCCGCCAAGCTGACGGCGGCACAGATTGCGGAGAAGAATGTCGCGGCCCGGGGCGGGCTGCAAGCCTGGCGCGCCGTCCAGAGCATGTCCTGGAGCGGCAAGCTGGATGCGGGAGGCGGCGACTCCATCGCTCGCAGCCGGAACTATGTCATGCAAAAAAGGCACCATCCCACCAAGATGGAGTTAATGGAAAAGAAGAAGGACGAGGCTGACAAGCAGGTGCAGTTACCCTTTCTGATGGAGATGAAGCGGCCGCGCAAGTCACGGGTGGAAATTGAGTTCGCGGGCAAGACTGCGCTCCAGGTTTACGACGGAACCAACGGGTGGAAGCTGCGTCCCTTCCTCAATCGCAATGAGGTGGAGCCCTTCACGCCAGAAGAATTAAAGTCGGAGGCTGCGAAATCGGACCTCGATGGTCCGCTGGTAGATTACGCGGCCAAAGGAACCAAAGTGGAGTTGGAAGGCACTGAGCCGGTCGAAGGCCGCCCCGCCTACAAGCTTAAACTGACGATGAAGAATGGCGCCGTGCAACACGTCTGGGTGGACGCGGAAAATTTTCTGGACGTGAAAGTGGAGGGATCGCCCCGCCGGATGGATGGGAAAATGCGCAATGTGTCGGTTTATCAGCGGGAGTTCAGATCGGTACAAGGCGTGATGATTCCCTTCCTCCTGGAAACCGCGGTAGACGGATATCCCACGACGCACAAGATGATCATTGAGAAAGCAGTGATTAATCCAAAACTGGATGACACCTTGTTCGCCAAGATTGCCCAGTAGACGGATGAAGCTGGATTCCGAACTGGCTTAGAGGTTGCTGATTCCGGGGGCACGGTGCGGAACTGTGCCCACCCGGCCTTCTTACGCGGACGCTTGCGGGATAAAAAATCAGCCGATGTCGGCCACAACCGCCACATCGAAGTTCGAATAGTACTTCTTCACATTGTCAGCGCCGTACTTCTCACGGAACTTCTCGATAACCGATTTCACCGCTTTGGCATCCGTAATCGCAAGGGCTCGGAATTTCGCTTGCTCGCCTCGTGCATCAACCGCAATCTGAGGGTTCTGCAGCAGATTCTTGTACCATTGCGTCGCCGCACCACGGACTGGTAATAGGTAGAGCTTCTCGCCGTCCAGCGCGAACCAGACTGGAATTGAAATCGCCCGCCCGGACTTCCTTCCGGTCACGCTGAGGTTGATCTGGCGGTAGCGGGAGAGGCGAGTTTTTAGTTCATCATGCTTCACTTGATCGCTCCGTATTTCCTGAGTATCGCAATGGTTCTTTCAATCGGAAGGGCTTCGATCGTGTGCCCCCGTCCGGTAACTGTGGTCGCCTTAAGAAGAGAATTGTAAACCGCTTCCTCAGTAGCTTCGATCACGGCCAGAAACAGCGGCGACATGGCATCGTTCTGCAGCACCTCGATCTCTCGAGTGAGCGCTTTGTCCTGAGAGCGTATCCACAGTTGCGGCGCAGTCGAGAATGCAATCGCAGAGTCTCCGCTGCCGTTGGAGCCCGCAGCGCCCGTGCGCCCCAGCCCCAGCATTGCCCTGGCCGCCATCCGTTTTAGATTCCGTGAGCGACAGGCGCGTCGGTTGCGATAACGACCATCACCGACCCATTTCCCCGATCGGTCGCGCTGCCTTCCTGCTGAAGCTCTTCGCGCAGGAAGTGGCGGCCCAGTTCCCTGCCCACGGGAGCGCCCGCCATGGTGAGCACGCCACCGAAGTTGGTCTGGACGAGAACCCCGACCGTGTACCCGCCCAGCTGGGGAGGAAGGCGGCGGGAGGAAGTTCCAATGCCGCCCTTGAAGCCGAGCGCGACCGTTCCGGTGCCCGGCGCCGACCGAGCCCTCCTCGACTGGCCCGCCCTTGGCGGTCTTGATGGCGGCAAACACGTCTTCACGGGTGATGTGCCGTCCGCGGGTGTCGCTGAGGTAGCCATCGTTGGTTTCGCCTACCAGCGGGTTGATGGACTCGACATCCTCGTTTCCTAACAAGGCCAGCATGTAGTCGAGGAGCGCGTCGGCTACACGGGGCACACTCAAAGTGGATGTGAGCAGGAGTGGCGTCTCGATCTCGCCAAGTTCGTTTACCTGGGTCGAGCCAGCCAGCTTGCCAAAAGCGTTGCCTACGAAAACTGCGCCCGGCACCTTCTCGCGGAATAGATTGCCGGAGTGCGGCAGGATGGCAGTCACGCCTGTGTGCGGACGTCCTCGCCACGGATGATGGTCGTGTGCCCAACCTCAACGCCAGCAACATCGGTAATTGCATCCAGCGGGCCGGTGGGCAGAATGCCAACCTTCATCCCTAAGTCCGAGGCACGAGGGCGCGCATGGGGAGGGGTGTTTTGAGCGACAGCGACAGTCACCAGCAAAACCGTCAGAGCTCGGAGAATTGTCCTGGTCATTGCGGAACCGGATTATATTTCCGGCGAGCAGCCAGTTGACCGTGGCGAGGGGGACCACCACGAAGAAGGCGAGATGTGGAAGCAAGGGGCGTGCTTTTTGTCGAGAAGAAATTCGAAGGCTGGCAGTTGCCAGCCCTCGGAAAGCAAAGACAAACTAGAAGGAGAAGCGAACCCCGAATTCACTCCAGAGCGAGCGCGGAATAAACGTGCTCGCCGGGTTGATGAATCCCTGAGGATGGGCGAAGGTTGTGGGATCGGCAATACTCAGGGAGTAGTTGTTGCCATAATTGGCCCGGTTGGTCAGGTTAAAGGCCTGCGCCACCAATTGCAGGTTCATGCCTTCGCGAATCCTGATGTTCTTGGCCAGCCGCAGATCAAGCTGGAAGAACGGATCACCGCGAAGCGGGTCGTACTTGGCAACCACGCACTGTTGCGTGACATAGTAGCAGGCCCGTGCACCTTCCTCATTCCCGGAAAATGCCAGAAAGTTCCTTGGATCGCTCTTTGGCACAACGACACCATTAACCGTTCCGCCGCCGGTGTTGAGGGTATTGGAGGAATTGTCAGGACTGTAGGGACGAGCGGAGCCGAACTGCAGGATGGGCGCGAACTGAATGCCCTTCGGCAAGTCCACCATTCCGCTGATGGTGACGTGATGCCGCTCATCGGTTGTAGCCGGGCCCCACTCTTGCGGACCCAGTGCGTGATACCCGTCACGTGAGTAGTTGCGGAAGAAGGTATCGGGCCCCCCTCCGGAATCGTAGCCATAGGCCCAGGACAAGGTGTAGTTGGCATTGAGGCTGAAGCGGTGGCTCATGCGCTGGCGATAGCTGAAGTTCACGCCATCGTAACGCGACCGGTTGATGGATGCCTCATTGCGGACACTATTCAATCGAGGCTGTCCCGCAGCAACAAAGGCGTTATCAAGGGGACGAATGAGGGTCGGATCTCCGGTGCTGGGATCAACCGTTCCGTCCCAGACTTTCTGATCGATGTTGATGGTCTTGTTCTCGTGCAGGCTGAGAACGTGGGTGTATTCCATCTCGACAAGGGAGGTAGGATTGAGCGCCCAGCTGTAACCGAGATTGAATTCCTCGGCCACCGGGTTGCGGTAGTCGGGGTCGATGATACGGCCCACACTACCATTCGCAAGCTGAGCGGAAGGACCGGGCAGACACGGCGACGGGCTGATGCCAAACTGCCACTGTGACAGGGGCTTCCATTGCGACGGTGCGGGTCCGCCAAAGCAAGGCACAGGATCAGTTCCGGCGGAGAGGCTGAGGACGGTCTGGAAGATAGTCGGATTTGACTGCTGTTCCATAAACAGCGGGATGTTCTGAAAGGTATTGCCAAAGTACAAGCCAAAACCACCGCGCAGCACGTGCTTCGCGGCTCCGGTGAGGTCATAGGCAAAGCCAACCCGCGGGCTGTAGTCCTTGTTGCTGTTGTGGGGCAATTTGCGGATGTAGAAGTTCGAAATGGGGTTGTTGATAGCCACCAGCTCTTGATAGGTCCGGCTCCTGGAGATATCCGATACCCCGAGAGTGTTGAAGTCCTTGTCCCAGCGCAGGCCAAGATTCAAGGTCAGGCGCGGGGTCGCCTTCCAGTCGTCTTGGAAGTAAAGACCAAGTTGCTTGGTGGCTACGAGGAAGGTTGGGTCGCCTGTCGAAAACGACATGCCGCTGATCAAGTTTGCGGTACCGAAACCCTGGGGATACAAGCTGGGATTTCCAAGTATCGTGCTGGGATTCTCCTTGAAGTCGATCTCTAACGTCTCGTTGAACTTGAAGAATCCGCCTTCGACAGGATTCCAGATGTAATCGATGCCACCTTTCAACGTATGCTTGCCGACGGTTTTGGAGACGTCATCCTTGAATTGCCACTTGCGCTGGACGGACTGCTGCGGAACATTGCCATTGGTGCCGAACGAAGCGTTCGGGAAAATCACCAGCGGCGCCGTGACCTTGGTATCGATCAGGTTGTTCCAATACTGATATCCGACCGTGAACTGGTTGACGGCGGTATTGGAAAGCTGTGAAGTTAGCGTAAGATTCGCGACCTGCAGATGGTTGAGAGTGAAGTTGCCTTCGGTCAGGTCCATCGTGCTGTCGGATTGATCGTTGAGGCTATTGTTGGCCTGCGAGCTGTAGCTGAGATAGGCGGTGTTCCTGTGGTTGATGCTCCAATCCATGCGGCCGTTGTAGCGGGTCTCGTAGAACGGGCGCGGGATGGTTTTGGACGGCTGCGCCGCAAGCCCTGCCTGCTGCGCGAGGACCAGCTCGGCATAGGATTGGGCAGCCACGGCCTGGGCTTGGCTCTCGCGTTCGCGCTCGATGGCGAAAAAGGCGAAGAGTTTGTCCTTTATGAAGGGACCACCCACCGAACCTCCAAAAAACTGGCGACTGTAATCAGGATGCTCGCGGACGAAACCGCCATGGCCGTCGGGGACCTTCTGGTCCGTGTCCAACGCGCCCTCGCGGAAGAAGCCGAAGGCCGAGCCATGGTAGTTGTTGGTCCCTGACTTGGTGATCATGTTGATAGCAGCGCCTTGCGAGCGGCCGTTTTCCGCCGAGAACCGCTGGGTGCTTATCTGAAACTCCTGAACACCCTCTAAAGGAAGCTGCATGACCGCGCCGCCCACGGTGTTGTCCTTGTTGTCGATGCCATTGACGGTGGTGTTCACGTTGCGGCCATCGGAACCGTTGATGGCGAGAACCGCGTAGCGGTTCTTGGTGGGATCATAGGAATCGGCCGCCTTGACGCCGGGAACAAGGTAGGCGAGGTTCGCGGCATCGCGCCCGACGAGCGGGAGGTCTTCGACCTGTGACGGCGTGACGGACTGGCTGACTCCCGTTTTTTCGGTGTCAACCAGCGGCGCGCCGGCGGTGACCTCGATGACCTCTCCGGTAGCACCCGGCTTCAGGATGGAGTTTACCGAGACCGTCGTACCGACTAACAGCTCTATCTTTTGCACTACCGTGCCAAATCCGGGTTTGGTTGTTTTGATCTCGTAAAGACTCGCCGACAACAGCTCAAAACGAAAATTGCCGAAGTCATTCGTGGTGGTTGTTCGAATACTCCCGGTGCTCTTCTGGACTGCCTGCACCTGTGCGCCGACGACTATTGCGCCCGATACGTCGGTGACAGTGCCTTGGATGGTGCCGGTCGCGGTGGCCTGGGCAAAAAGATACCCGCCGCCGCAGGCGACCACGAACGCCATGGCGAGGACGACGACTGCTAACTGTTTCATGCTGCGCTCCCTACCCTTTGGTTATTTATTTACTTAAATTTACTTAATTTATTTCTGCGGACGTCTGGGTGGTCCGCATATTCGGCAGGCACAAGCTGAGCGTTTGCGCCCGCAGTGACACTCTGAGAGACGATAGCCCCGGCTCGATACCCACTCCCCATGGCAGGATTCAATTTATTTGCGGCAATTAGCTGGCCAGAGCTTCTCAATCGTAAGCTGCTCATTCGGAGGGGGAAATGCTTGCGTTTAGCAGATCTTCTCCATAATCCGGAAGGTCTGGACGGGAAAATACGAAATTTCATAGAACGCGAAGGCATCGGAAGGACCTGTCATGGCGGCTGAAAATTGATAGCAACCCTCGATAGTAGGCCCACTCAGGGGTGTAGGCGGAGGCCAATATGGTGTGAGTATTAGCGACTCAGCGGGTTCCCTCGGCAAGTTTCGATATCTGCTGTTCGATAGTGTACCCATCGAGATTGACGACCCTTTGGTAACACGTTCCTCAGCGAAGTTGACGTCATCGCCAAAAAATAGTCCTGCCCTTGCTCCTGCATGATGTATTTTTGTACGGATAATGCCAGTTATCCGAGATCGCCGAACCGGGATTCAGTACTGCCTAATAGCTGCGCTTATAATCATCGGCCTTTTTTTTGTGCTCCATACCGTGTTTTCGTGGCACTTGATTGCGTTATCGCCAACGTCTGCCGGGTTCTTTCGGAATGTGCTAGCTGCTCGGAATCCGCAAACTGCACAACACTTCCCTTCCCCGGACGATGCCGATCCGCTTGCGCCGGTGCGAGCGCAGGTTCAGCACGGTTCACTTGCTGATGCTGAGCGCTCGGTTCGCGAGTACCTCCGAACCCACAAACGCTTTGCCAGCGGGCATTTCCTGCTTGGCTACATACTGTTCAAGGAAGTCAAGCCGAAAGATTCCCTGGCGGAGTACACGGAGGGTGCGAAGTACCGATTACCAAGTGCGTCCGAGTTAAAAGTCCTGGCGCTGGACTACGTCTTATTGCGTGATTACGTGGATGCGGATAAGTGGCTCACCCGCGCCATCGAACAGGATCCGAATGACTCTGAGACCTGGTATTACCTGGGCCGAGCCAAATACAACGAAAACCGCTTCGCGGAAGCGGTTAATGCCTTCCAGCAGTGCCTGACACTGGATTCTAAGAACGTGAAGGCGGAAGATAATTTGGGCTTATCCTACGCGGGCTTGGACCGCAACGAAGAAGCTATCGTCGCGTACAAGAATGCAATTGCCTGGCAATCAGGGCTGCCCGCCAAAAATCCTGATCCGTTCATTAATATTGCGGAACTTCTGTTGGAACAGAATCATCCTCAAGAAGCGCTCTCGTATCTGATGCAGGCGGTGGCAATTCCTGCCGAGACTTATCGGAGTCAGGGCATGGCTGAACTGGAGTCGCGCGCACATGAGCACTTGGGAAAAGCTTATTCGCGCCTCAACCAGCCGCAGCAAGCGGAGACGGAACTGGAGAAAGCAGTAGAACTTGCGCCAGATAGTCCGCGGTTGCATTATCTGCTAGGGCAGCTCTATCAAAAAACAGGCCTCCGCGACAAAGCCAAGGCCGAGTTGGATCGGTACGCGGCCCTGTCTCATGGGCAGAATTCGGCCCAAAATAACAGTCAGACTATTGCGCCACCTTTGAGATAAGTTGAAGTCCCCTGTCGACTTGCAGGTCTTTCTGAGGAGATCGAAAGACGGAAGGCTTGCAGGAACCCTCGCCAATCTCAAGCGTCACATCAGGCATTCCGATCATTAGGAGATCCGCCTGCAAGCGCGTACCCGACCGAGTACCGCGGAATCAGCGGGAATCACAGTTCTCACGCTCTCCGAGTCTCGACCCAAGTGACCAATCATCAGAACTCCTTCTATAACAACGTCGGCGTTGTCAAGCAAAAAATAGCAACACTTCTCCCACCGCGCGGCGAGGCTGTCAAGGGCGCCCGAAGGGCGTTCATCGAAGACCCTTGACAGCTTCGCCGCGCGAACACAATCGAAACAGGAACGAAGCGAAACGAAGTTCAGTTGAGCTTCGTTCCTTAGCAGGATTCTTTTTGCGGCGTCTGACCAAGACTCGTCTCCTGGAAT
>Ga0209804_1000059_pt1 | contig 91077 bp, 75 predicted proteins | sample GraSoiAngelo_139_FD_185896 | JGI IMG/M metagenome (GOLD analysis project Ga0209804, IMG submission 185896) | Grasslands soil microbial communities from the Angelo Coastal Reserve, California, USA - 14_0929_12_20cm (SPAdes) (version 2) | ecosystem: Environmental > Terrestrial > Soil > Grasslands ... | reverse complement strand
GAGCTCTTTCGCAATACTTTCAAACAGTGCGAAGCATTCGCGGAATTTCTCTGGCTCTTTGTTTCGCCCCAGCCGCTCCAGCTGGGCGGCAGCTTGGGCTGCTTCGCGCAGCGCTTGATGGCGCCGGCGAAATTCCTCCTTGAAAATCGAAAGGAGATCTCGGATGAGTTCCCGATCTTTTTCCGTGCGAGCGAGCAACTCGCCAAAATCAATGAGGCCCTTCGCCATCCCCTGCTTCCCTTCCCCTGCGATTAGGGTCTTGTAAGGATTGCCGAACCTAGACTCGAGTTGAATACCCGCCGTGGAACAAATCCGAGGAACTTGGTTCAAACTGAAACGTGGAAAGGAGGATCAGAGTGCGGTGCTTACCGAGGTGCCGGCAGCAGCAAAGACCGTGGGCATCTCCTCCCGCGCGAAGGAAAGGAAACATTTCACGACGGTTGCGTCGAACTGTGTACCACTGCAATCGGAAAGACGGCGCATGGCTTCTTCGAAGGGCAAGCCCTTGCGATAGGGCCGCGAAGAAACCATGGCGTCAAAGGCGTCGGTTACAGAAACGATTCGCGACACAATCGGGATTTCCGTCGCCTTGAGCCCCGCTGGATATCCCTTCCCGTCAAAAAATTCGTGATGATGAAGAATGTCGAGGGCCGCGCGCTCAAAGCCCGGAAGCATACGAAGAACGGCCCAGCCGTATTCGGGGTGCTTCTTCATCAGCGCGTATTCTTCTTCGTCGAGGCGCCCCGGCTTGCGGAGGATGGAATCCGGGATGCCGACCTTACCAATATCGTGGAGAAGGGCCGCCACTTCCAGATTCTGAAGCGCGGCTTGTTCGAGGCCGAGTTCCTGTCCGACACGCATTCCCCATTCTGCGAGGCGTGTGCTGTGAACTCCCGTATTGAGATCTTTCAAGTCGAGAAGCTGGTTGAATGCGCAGATAACGGAGTTGCGCAACGCCGTAGCTTCTTCTTCGAGCTGCTTGATCCGGAGGGACTCCGGCGCCAAAGAAAGCGGGGAGCTTGCCCTTGGCGCCGGAATTTGACCCTTGAACATCAGCAGTTACAAACAGAGCAGCAGGCATGAGCCTGAACTAGAACCAGAAGTTGAGCCTTGAGCTAGTGCCGTTCACCCACGCGGAAACGGCTTGATAGACGTTGAGGCGGCCGTGATTCAGGTCCGGCGTGAGAGCTTGTGCGTTCGCCAGGGCATTGGCAACCTGCGATTGGTTGAAGCCCGACTGCTTGGCATTGAGGAGCAGAGCAACCGTGCCCGCAACCAGCGGCGAACTGAAAGACGTGCCCGATTCGCTGGCATACGTGCCTCCGGGATAAGTGCTGATGACGTATTCTCCCGGAGCGGCAATCCAGACATCCGCGGGACCATAGTTGGAGAAGGAGGAGCGCGTGTCCCAATCGGTGGTCGACGCAATCCCGACAACCTTGCCATTCATGGCTGCGGGATAGACTGGGGCGCTGGTGCTTTGGTTACCGGCAGCTGCGACGAGGACAAGACCCGCATTATTGGCATAGCTGACGGCCCGATTCAGCGCCGATGACGGGGAAGCTAGATCGAAACTCATGTTCACAACATTAGCGTGGTTCTGAACCGCGTAATAAAGAGCGGCGACGATGCCGGAAAGATAGCCGGTCCCATTCGCGGAGAAGGCCTTGAGCGGGAGAATTTTGGCGTTGGGAGCGACGAGGTGAACCAGACCGGAAGTCATCGTGCCATGCCCGAAAGCCACATAGGGAGAGCCGTCCAGGACGGCGGCGGTAGATTGATCTAGTACGGCGGCGGTGGACTGTTGAACGTAGCCGGGCTGTTGATTCTGACCTTGGCTGATACCGTTCTGCATGCCAGTCACATCGAGCCATTCGGAAGCACCCGGCTGGTTTCGCGTAAAGTCATAGCCCTGTAGAAGAACAGGCCGCAGGACCGGATGATAGGGATCGACGCCAGTATCAATGAGCGCCACGATTCCGGTACCGGAGATTCCAAAACCGTTTTGAGCATCGTGGAGACGGATGATCTGGGCAGCGGGTTGTGCCGCATAGCCACGGCAGACCGCGGTACCGTAATAGTTCACGGGCGCGGTGTCGTAGAGCCCGTAAGGAATGCTCGGCAGGGCGGGTTGGCCAAGCGGCAAAAGGTGGTCCGGTTCGATGCTCACAATTCCTAACAAAGACTCGACCAGAGTCAGCGCGGTATTCAAAAGGTTCGCGGACGTCACCAGAAAAGTCTGGCTGACGTTACCGTCCAGCGTGCCCTGAACCTGGCACCCAAGAAGCGAGCACAGGTTCAGTGCGGACGAAAGACCTCCGGTTGAAACAACGACATAGCGCTGCTGAGCAGCCGCCGGCCGGGACGTAGCCAGCATCAAGACCATCAGGGCAACGAGTATGGCTGTCCTGCGTTTCATAGGTCACGACCCGCGAGGGGGTTCTCCTAGATTTGGATTCCTCAGCTACCGGTCGGAGGATTGCCCTGCAAGTTTCTCGGGAAAATCCTTCCGTCCCAATAGTACGACCGCGCCTTCCTGCCCAACCCAATTTGCCAGCGGCCGCGGTACTTTCGTACCAACGCCGCCCTGCGTGGCAAATCGGTGGGACTTCGAAAATCATTTGTCATCCTGCGGCAGACGGCCAAGGGCATCGCGGAGCGAAATCACGATGGGTTCCCCGCGCGAACTGGAAAACGTGATCTGCAGGTCGCCGCTGTTTTTGATCTCGCAAGTAAATTCACCATGCTGATTGCTCACCGCCTGCACCACATGGCCGCGCAAATTAGAGAGCGTGACACCAACATCGTTGCCTGCGATTCCGGGGTTGTTCAAGTCGAGCAACTGTCCGGTGACCAGGAGATGGTTGCTGTCCGGTTTGGCCTCAATTTGGAGGTCAATTTGAAAGGGGTCCGCGCGATAAAGCATTTGCCTTGAATCCGTAGCCGCAGACCGAGCTCCTTCGACAACCGGCTGCAAAAAGCTGTCGAAGAGGATCGAGATGCGGCTCCTGGATTCCTTTCGTTGACCGTGCAAACCAGCAGCCGCAAAAGCGGCCTTCACCATTCTCAGGGTGTCAGCCGGCGGCTGATAATTTCTTTCCGCTGCCGCTGATCTCTCGACGCGCTGCCACATCGAAACGGTTTCCTGGCACCGCTTGCACCCTTGTTTCAGATGGTTGTTCATTTCTTGCAACTCACCCGGTGAAACCACCTGATTCACGAAATTGATCCACTCCTCCGTCGTAAAGTGCTTCATCGTTCCCCCCTGTCCTTTCCTTATCCCGGCTACTCCCCAAGCGGCCGATCGACGCCACTAACCCTCGTCCATAAGGGCACAAAAAGGAGCAAAAAATATGCCTGCGGGCGGGCCTCGCTAGGCCCTGTTAAGTCCTATGGAATCAGTTAGTTTGCCAACCAGCACAAAAGGCGCCCAGTAAAATGGGTGGGGCTTGCTCTGACGCAGTTCCCGCATCGCGTGACGCAAGGCATCCGCCATCTTGGCTTTCTGGATGTAATGCTGGTAGAAATAGCTCATCAACTGGGCGGTGCTTTCATCGTGGACATCCCACAAAGACAAAAGCAGCGTCGTTGCCCCGGCGCAGAACAGGCCACGCTGAAGACCAAGCAACTCGTCGCCGGCAGCCACGAAGTTCATACCGGTAGCGCACCCGCTCAGCGTCACCAGCCGGGCATTCAATTTCATCTGGTAGAGGTCATATAGATTCAAATAACCGTCGCCCAAACGGATGCCCGAAAACATGGGGTTGTCCTGGCGATAGACGCCATGTGTGGCGATATGCAAGAGCCCGCTTGCCGGCGCCTTTTCCCGGAGCAAGGAAGAGGTGGCCTGCTCACCGAGGTACAGGGAGGAACGAGGAAGCAGGGAGTTCACCGAGTGCACTTCATCCAAAATCAATGGCGCCCGCTCGTCAGCAATCCCCAAGACGAGAGAATCCGGGGCCGCACTGGCAGGTTTCTCCTGACATAGTGAAAAGACCGTCGCGCTCGGCGCATAAGAAATCGTGAAGGTGTCGCAAAGATACTCGTCCCCATTCTTCAGCGCGTGGAAGGGCAGAAAATGAAGAGGGCCGTGGGGCACAAAAATCAGATGCTGGCCCTGAAAGAGCGGGTGCAGAGGGGCGACGAGTTCGCTATAGAGCGATTCCAAATGGCTTTGGGTCGCGCGCAAGAGCGGCTCTTCAAACCGCTGCACATAATTATTGCCCATGCGAAATTTCGAGACTTGAAAACGCAGCAATTGCAGGAGGTGAGAGACGCGCGAAACCAGGGTCACCGGGAGAATCTGGGCAGCATCACGCGATATGACGGCGGCAACCACCTGGTCGCCGGCAATAAAGTACTCAACCAGAGTCGCCTGATGTGGCAAGACAGCCTGGAGTTTCTTCAGCGAAAAATCGGCCGGCGCTTCCAGGGTCGCGTTTTCTCGTTCGTGAGCCGGCAGTTCACGCAAGGTCCGCAGCAGCTCCTTCTCATGCGATTGCGCGATTTCCTGAAGATTTTCGAGTTTCTGGCGGGATTGTGCCTCCGGCCTTAATTGTTCGAGTTCAATGCGGTGGTAGTACCAATTGAGTTCTTCGCGCAAGTCCCGGATACGCCGGACCAAATCGCTTTGACCCGCGTCGCCGAGCGGAAGGCTCTGGCCGCTCTGGAAAATCATTTCGATCATGTTGCGCGACTTCGCCGCCTCAATGCAGCCAAAAGCTTCTTCGGTGGAAGTTTCGGCGTCGCTGCTGCTGAGGTACAAAGCGACAAGCGCTTCATAGACCTGCATCCTGTTTTTCACGAAGGAGATTTTCAGCTCTTCTCCCTGAAGCCGGCTGCGCAGAGTTTCAAGGGCCTTTCTTGCCTCCACATAAGCGGCGTGGGCGGCTTGGCGCTCGCCGCGGGCCCGGGCTATCTCCCCTTGAAGGAAATGCGCTTGGTAGATCAGCACCGGGGTCTGCAGCTTGGAAAGTTTAGCCATGGCTGCGCGTGTCTGTTGGTCAGCGGCGGCAAGATCATCCACTTGGAGAGCAATCTGGGCGAGCAAAAGATGCGCCAGTACCGCTTTCCCCGACAGCGCTGATGGATCGAAAAAGGCCGCAGCCGAAGCGCAAAGACGCTTGGCTTCGAAATAACGTCCTTCGTGGAAGAGCAATAAGCCCTGGTAGAGGTCAATCAGCCAAGGCCAGACCAGATTGTCCTCGCGCGCAAAAATCTCGCGCGCTTTTGCAAAGCGTTCGAGCGCCTGCACCGTCTTCCGCTGCTGGCCAAAAGCGGTGGCCTCGTTCGCCAGGGTTTTCGCGGCCTCATACCGCATGCCAAGTTTCTCGAAGCGAAGAAAACCTTCGTGCGCCATCTCGCGCGCTTCTTCGCTGAGGTTTAGCTCGAGGTAGATGTCAGAAAGGTCCAGATGGCAAAGAGCCAAGTGGTAGGCGTCGCCAGTGGCCTCACAGGCCCGTCGAGCCGCGTAGAGGGATTCGATCGCGCGGCTGTATTCGCCACGCAGGTAATAGAGGTAGGCGATGTTGTAGTCAGCCTGGGCGACAAGGAGCGGCATGTTGTGCTGCTGGCAAAAAGAGCGGGCCCTCTGGTAAGTGGCCAGAGCCCGTGGAAAATCGTTCAAACTAATCAGGCAAACCGCCATATTGCTGAGGACCACGGCGATTCCTTCCACGTCCTTGTAAGGCAGCAGCCCCTGATAGGCGCGTTCGTAGTGAGCGATGGATTCTTCAAAACGATCCTGCCGGTGATAGATGTTGCCGACGTTGATTTCCAGCCGCGCGAGACGCCGCTGGTCATCGACACGAGTGAATATCTCTCTGGCGCGTTCCGCAGCCTGAAACGCTTGATCGTATTCGCCAAGCAGGATCAACGGCTGGATGGAAGTGCTCAAAGTACGCGCCGCCTCTTTCCAATCGGCAAGCGATTCATACAACTGGTAAGCCTGCTGGTGAAGTTCGACGGCCGCCCGGTTATCGCCCGAGGAGTACAGAGCGTTTGCCTTGGCGCGCAAACTCAGAGCCAGGGCATCTTTGCGCTTCAGGCGTCCAGCGATAAGGATGGCCGCCTCGGCGAGGTGCAGGGCTTCCTGCGTGCTGACACGGACTCTTTCAACGACTAATTCGGCAAGCTGCTCGACAGATGTTTTGTGAACCAAGCCGCGATGACGCGCCAGGAACTCACGACGAGCGGCCTCCGCCGGGAGTTGCGCGAGCTCGGCGGTCAACTCGGGAGTGAGGCTCTTTCTGCGGGTTACCACCTTCATGAAAAACCCAAATCCTCGAGTTGCCGGCGGAGCCGCTCAATGCACCGCTGGCGCGTAAAGCCAATGGAGCCGACGGCGAGCCCCAGCTCTTTGGCAACTGCCGCATACGGACGCGCGGGAACTTCATAAAAGAGCAGCTCCACGAGCCGGCGGCACTGCAGCGACAGAGCCGCCATGGCATCGCGCAGCATCTGCTCCTCCTGCGTCTGGCGTACCAGACTCTCCGCGATGGGCGGGATTTCCGGCTCAGGGAGATCCGGGTCTGCATCGCGGCTGACCATGCGCTGGCCCTGCCGCTTCCAGCGGTAGCTTTCATGATGCGCCACCTGCATAAGCCATTTCGGCAAGGCGCGAGGCTCGCGGAGCTCGGGCAAGCGCACCAGAAGCTCCGTGCAAGTAGCCTGAAAAACATCAGCGGCCTCTTGAGGCGGGAGTCCGTATTTCACCGGGATCGAATAAATCAAAGCCTTGTATTTCTCGATGAGCAAGGACCAGGCTTCTTCGTTTCCGGCGAGACATTCTTTGACCAGCTGAGTGTCATTCCAAACGGCAGCCGGTTCTTCCCTTGGTTTGGAGCTTGCAGGGTTCATCGGGTGGCTTTTACCACGTCATCCTTGAAATAGAGCTGTTCCACGTTCCAGAGCACATAAGGTTCCAACACAGCAGGACGAAAATTACCGACCGCTTTTCTGGCTCCCGATAGAATATCCGGGCTGACCAAAAAAATCATGGGCTGATATTCCCAGAGGATTTCCTGCGCCCGATCGTAGAGCTTTTTTCGCTGGCCGAACGTGCGCGCGTACAACTGTTCCTTCATCAAACGATCGATCTCCGCTTCCCAGGGAGTAGCTGGATGGGCTTGCGAGGGATTCCAAAGATGCAGGCCGCCACTCGATAACCAGACGCTGATGTCGGCGTTTGGGTCTGCATCGGGGCTTACGGCCCCGAGCACGCACGCGTCGTACTGTTTGGTTTGCGTGACGCGATCGAGCAACGAGCGATGCTCAAGCGGGACAACCTGGACGCGCATCCCGAGCTGTTTCAGATCATCCTGAATCAGCGTGGCCATCTTTGTCCGCTCGGCGCTGGACGAACTGGTGATGAGGGAAAACTCCACGGGCTTTCCGCTGGAATCCAGAAGCCCCGAGTCGCCATTCGAAGCCGCGCCCCGGGAAAAACCCGCCTCCTTCAGAAGCTCGCGCGCTTTTTCGAGCGAGCGCGGAGGATGTGGCCGTTTCTCGTCTCGCCAGCGCCGGTTTCCGGGTGTGACTAAACCCCACAACGGGGCGCCACGTCCCTGGTAAACGAGCCGGACAATCGCCTCGCGGTCTATGGCGGCCGATACCGCTTGCCGGAATTTCTCTTCCCGGAACCATTTTTGTTTCTGCGGAACTTCCGAAGGCGTCTTTTCAGTGGGATCGCTGAGATTGAAAAACAGAAAGTTGTATTCCAGTCCCGGCCCGGCATCCACCATCGTGTAATCACCCGGTTGCCTGGAAAGCACTGAGAAATTCTCCGCACCTAACCTGCTGATGATGTCGGTCTCGCCGGATTGAAACCTCAGGACTTGCGCATCCGCGCTGGGCACGAAGAGAAAGACCAGTTCGTCAAGGTAGGGCAGCCGATTCCCCTTGGCATCCGTTTTCCAGTAGTAAGGATTGCGCTCCAACACCAGGCGCTGGCCGGCAACGTATTCCTTCAGGCGAAAGGGGCCAAGACCTGCCCATTGATTGGCAGGTGTCGTCAAAGTTCCGATTTGGGCGATCTTCCCTTCCTCGTACGGTTTTTCCAGAAGGTGCTTTGGGAGAATCGACAGGCCATCAAAAAGCCGCTCGGCCACGCTGTAGGTTTTCGGAAGCTGAAAAACAATCGTTTGCGAATCCACCTTGCGCAAAGAAATGGGCTTGTCATCGAGAATCAAAAGATCGCGTTGCGGCGCGTGTACTTTTTCCTCGAGGTACAAACGAAAGGTAAACAAGACGTCCTCGGCGTCAAGGGGTTGACCATCGGAAAACTTCAGCCCCCGCCTCAGCACCAGTGTATATTGCAATCCATCGGGCGATATTTTCCAGGACTTGGCCAGGGCTGGTTCGGTCAACTGGGTGGCGCGATCGATGTGCACCAGATCCGCTTGCATCGTGCCGATGACCTCGCGCGAGGATATGTCCGTGGCAATCAAAGGATTCAGGGTCTTGGGTTCGGCGCGCAAAGAAACGACGAGCCGCCCGCCGGGACGGCCGATGTCGCCGGGAAGCACGAGCCATTCTTCGTTTGAGTTTTTCTGAGGAGCGGCGGAAATCACCTCGGGAACCAGCGCAACAAGCGCCAGCAGCAAACTAAAGACGATTGGTCGAGACGGGCAATTTGCTCTCGCAGCTCTCACTCTAGGCTCCTGGTCAACTTCCCTATCTTGTACGGCTCTTGGGGCTGCTGCAACTCGCTCCCCAGGCCCAAGTATCCCAGAAAGAAAGGCAGCATGATCAGCGCAGGCAAATACATCCACCAGTAAGAGACCAGCACGCTGTATTGTTGCAGGGCGGAAAGAAGGTTTCCCCAGCTGGGAACCGGTTCGGGCACGCCCAGGCCAAGGAAGGAAAGGGTCATCTCCGCGAGCACAAATTGAGGCACGAGGATCGCTGCCTGCGTCAGAACGACGCTCGATGCTTCCGGAAGGATGTGGCGCCTCAGCAAATATCCGTCGGTTGCACCAAATCCGCGCGCAGCCCGAACGAAATCCTGCTCTTTCGCGCTGAGAACGACGCCTCGAACCAGCCGCGCCGGGCGCGCCCATCCCACTGCGCCGAGAATTGCGACAATGAGAAAGCGCGAAGCGCAAGAAGCAGGTAAAGCCAAGGCAAAGCCAAAAAGAGTTCGGCGAGACGCATGAGCAAATCGTCTCTCCACCCGCCGTAATAACCTGCCATCGCGCCGACGCAAAGTCCGAGGAGCAGAGTCGTACCGGCACCGGAGAGGCCTGCGAACAGAGAAACTTGTCCTCCATAAAGAAAGCGGGACAACAGGTCCCGGCCATAGGAATCGGTGCCCAGCAGATAGATTCTTTGTTCTTCGGCCCCCCATAAGTGCCAGCGACCGGGCACGAGTCCAAGAAGATGGTAGCGGGCTCCCAGCACGAAGAACTTCAGGGGAATCGTGAGTGCGGTGTTTTCCTCATACTGGTCGAAAGAGCCTTCTCGCAACCTGAGAGAATAAGCAAACGGGCGCGCGTGAAGATGGCCCTGGGGGTCCAAGAAATGGAGCCGCATGGGCGGTAAGTAGGGATTATTGCGGTCCTGCTCGGTCGGATCGTAAGGCGCAAAGAAACCGGCGAAAATCACGAGCGCGTGCAGCGCGATAAGCAGTACGAGCCATCCCGAGATTGCGCGCTTCCTTCTCAAGCGATCGTCTCGGTTCGAATGCGCGGGTCTGCCCAGTACAAAAGCAGGTCAGCCAGGAAATTCCCGCCAACCAGAAAAAGCGTGGAGAGAACAACACCGCCGATCACGACATATAAGTCGCGCGCCAGGATGGCCTCCAGCAGGAACGGCCCGAGCCCTGGCCAGCTCATCACCACCTCGATGAGGAGCGAACCACTCAGCAGTGTCCCGACGCTGAATCCGAACAGAGAGATAAGCGGATTCGCAGCTGCGGGAAGGGCGTACCGGTAGAGCCGCGCGCGCCGGGGAATGCCATGCCCCTCCGCGGCTAGGAGAAAGGGGGCGTTGAGAACTTCCGCCATGGCCGCGCGCACATGCCGCACCAGCAGAGGCAGAAGGGAGAGGACCAGGGCCACGACAGGCAAACCCATGTGAAGAAGCAAGTCGCGAGCCTTGCCAAACAGTGAGAGCCTTTCAAAATCGAGCGATACCATGCCTCCTGTTGGGAACCGGCCGCTCTTCACCGCAATAACCAATAGACCTAGAGCCAAGGCAAGGTCTGGAGTCACCAGCAGTGCCGCCGTTGCCCAGGAGAGCAGGCGGTCGGGTAAATGTCCAAAACGTTCAGCGCTCCAGATCCCCAGTGGCAACGCAATTCCCCACGCAAGAAACATGGCGGTGACGGTCAGAAGCAAAGTGTTCCTCGCGCGAACCAATAGGAGCGGAGCAACCGGACTATTGTAGGCAAACGAAAATCCCATATCGCCATGGAGCAGGGAAGCGATCCAATGTGCGTAGCGGACCGGAAGAGGCCGGTCCAATTCGTACTGGGCGCGCAGCGCAGTAATGGTTTCGGGCGCAATCTGCGGGTTCAAGCGCATCTCATCAAAATAATTTCCTGGCGCCAGGACCGTAAACGCAAAGGCCAGCACAGAAACCCCGATGAGCAGGAAGACGGCATGCCATAACCGGCGTAGCAGGTAGCGCATCAGGCCTTCGAGGCTTCCCGCGGTGAGAAATTTATGCGAGGCACAGCGGCCAGAAGCTCGCGCGTCACTTTGGTTTGAGGTTGTTTCAGGATTTTGACCGACGCACCCTGTTCCACGATCTCCCCCCGGCTCATTACCGCTATTTCATCAGCCAGATAAGCCGCCATGGCCAAATCATGCGAGATGAAGAGGTAAGCCATGCCAAGCGAGCTTTGCAATTCAAGCAGCAGATTCACGATTTGCGCCTGCACGGAACAATCAAGAGCCGAGAGCGCTTCGTCGAGAATCAACAGCTTTGGCTCGAGCGTTAAAGCCCGGGCAATCGCAAGGCGTTGCCGCTGTCCTCCGCTCAACTCCGAACTCAGTTTCTCACCCAGCTCGGCCGAGAGACCAACCTGTTCCAGGAGGAGATGAGCGCGCAGCCTCATTTCATCGCAACTCAGGTTCCGCTGCAATTGCAACGGTTCGGTTAGAATCTCAAGCACCGTCCACCCGGGGTTGAAGGAGTTTGCCGGATCCTGAAAAATGAGCTGGATTTGCCGCCGAATTGTGCGTCGCTTTTCCTCCTCGAGCTTAACGACATCGGTTCCCTCGAACCATATGTCTCCGGAGTTCGGCTTTTCCAAACACGCCAAGCAAAGGGCCAACGTACTCTTTCCCGATCCCGATTCACCGACCAGGGCCAGCGTAGTTCCTTGCAGGAGGGAGAAGGAGACGCCATGGAGCGCCCGCACTTCTTCGCGGTGGCCCGTGAGCGTCCTGTTCGTGTAGCTCTTAAGCAGATTTTCGACTTTAAGAAGCGGCTTCATTTCTTCTTGGCTAGCGGTTGCGTTCATTCGCTTTCATATCGGAAACAATACACTGTGTGCCCTGCACTCAGAGTTACCAGTATGGGCTCACGAGATTTGCAAACATCCATTCTCTCGGGACATCGTGGCTCGAATGGACAGCCTTGCGGCGGCAAAGAAGAAGGAAGTGAATCGCCTGGGATTGCGTTTAGCTTTTTCTTGTGGAAGTCGCTTGTTTCTTCAAGCCGTGGCGGCATGGATTCGCGTAGCGCGCGGGTATAGGGATGTTTGGGCGACGCTAATACCGTCGCGGCCGGCCCCCATTCCACGACGCGTCCCGCGTACAGAACAAGAATGCGGTCCGCAAAGGGCGCAAGCAAGGCCGGGTTGTGCGTAATGAACACCAGGGCAAGGCCCAGTTTCTCGCGAAGCGATCGAAACACTCCTAAAATCTCCATCTGTGTTGTGGGATCGAGGGATGCCGTTGGCTCGTCAGCAACCAGCACCGACGGTCCACAAGCAATCGCCTGCGCAATGAGAATGCGCTGGCGCTGCCCGCCGCTAAGCTCATGAGGATAGGAGCGCGCGATGCGCTCGGTCTCCTCCCTGAACAGCGTTTCGAAAACCTCGCGCGTTCTCTGATTTAGCGCCCTTCCATCCACCCCGTGCGCGTGCAAAACCTGTCGGACCTGGCTGCCCACCCTCATCGTCGGATGAAGCGCTACGGAGGGCTCCTGAAAAATCAGGGAAATGCGTTTGCCGCGGATTCTCTGAAGTTCGTTAGGCTTCGCTTGAAGAAGATCCATCCCTTCAAACAGGACCGCGCCGCTCGCAACCACGGTATCCTGCCGGAAGAGCCTCAGCAGCGATGCTGCGAGCGTACTCTTGCCCGAACCTGATTCTCCCAGGACACCCAAAATCTCGCCAGGCCCGAGATGGAAACTAATCCCGTCGAGGGCGCGGAATGTATCTCCGCTGCGCGAGCGATAGGCGACTCGTAAGTCTCGAACTTCCAGAATGGACCCCATGCACGGCAATGTTGAGGCAGGACGGCGGAACGAACAAGCTAAACGTATCCACCGGCGAAGGAAGGGTAATGCGCCGATGGGCGGCCTTCCCAAACACGGTCGAGGGATTACTCTGGAATTATCAGGCGAACTTTGTAGGCCAATATGCGGCCTAAACCTCAATATTGAACCGACCGTCACCTTCCCCTTAGGGTTTGTAACGGAGGGGGGGTAAGCTACGCAATTTACGGGAGATAGATCCACTATAGAGACCCAATGAGCAGGCCGGCTTCTTGGGTCTCAAGCTGAGACGGAGAACAGGTCAGCTCCCAACCGAGGCGCATTTTCGTCCGAAAATTAGGGTCTTTACCTGAGGCGGTTTCAAGCGTTTACTTGCTTGAGGTGGCAGGTCTCTGATGGTATTGACCTAGGCCTGGTGCTTAGCACGCGGGGTGTGAGCCGCCGGTTCCCGTGCGGTCTCAAAACAAGGAGACAATCGTTATGGCCAAGCGAGATGAATCGTCCGAGCTGCTTCGAGAACTGGTGGCCCACCTCCGCCAAAACCGAACCCAGCTCCGCGAAGAGTGGGTCGGCAGCATTTCGGAAACACGACTGCTGACGGCCATGACCAAGGAAGAGATTTTCGCCGAAGCCACGTCCGTGTACGACAGCTACGTCGAAGCGCTCGAGACGGAGACCTTCGAAGCCCTGCAGGCCTATGCTCGAAACCTTTCCGAACGCATCATTCCGCGAGGCGTTGAAACGCACGAAGTCGTGGGAATCGTTCTGCTCCTCCGCGACGTGCTGGCGCGCTCGCTGTTCGCCAAATACCAGACGGACTTCAAGAAACTGAACCGCATCTTAGACGCTTACGAACCGGCGGCCAACCGCATCGCCAACACCGTTGCGGTAGGCTTCGTTCAGGAACGCGAGCGCGTCATTCGCCAGCAACAGGAGGCTATCCGCGAGCTTTCTACTCCGGTCTTGCAGGTTCGCGAACGCCTGCTGATTCTCCCGATCATCGGCGTGATTGACCCGCAACGCGCGCGGCAATTGACCGAACAATTGCTTCGCGGCATTCGCACGAACCGCGCAAAAGTGGTGGTGATTGATATCACCGGTGTGGCAGCGATGGACGTTACGGTCGCAAACCACCTGGTGCAGACGGTTGAAGCTTCACGGTTGCTTGGTGCGACGGTCATTGTCACGGGCCTGTCCCCCGAGATTGCCCAGACTCTGGTAACCATCGGCGTGGACCTCGGCAAGATGAACACGGTCGGCGACCTGCAAGGCGGTATCGAACAGGCCGAGCGGCTATTGGGTTACAAAGTCATGGCATTGGCAGAGCCGAACTGAGCTGAATTCGCCAGGAAAAAAGGGCAACGTGGAAGTTCCAATTCTTAAGCAGGGGCCAGTCCTGATTGCGACGTTTCAGGCGGCCCTTTCCGACGCAGACCTCAACCAACTGCGCAGCGCGCTGGTGCAACAGGTAGTGCGGTTCCGTTCGCGCGGGGTCATTGTGGATGTGACGGCCATGGACGTCATGGATTCGTTCGCCTCCCGAACGTTGCGTGAGATTGCCCATATCATCCGCCTCCGCGGTGCGGAAACGGTCATTGTCGGGATTCAGCCGGAAGTCGCCTTTGCGATGGTGCAGCTCGGTTTGACTCTGGAAGGTGTTGCCACAGCCCTTGATTTGGAGGAAGGCTTGGCATATCTGAACCAGAAATTCAAAACCATGAAGTGAAAGTGAGTTTCAGTGTCCCGCGTGGAAATCCGGGTGACCATCAGTTCAGACCAGGACATCGTCTTGGCTCGTCAAAAGGGACGGTCGTTGGCGCTCGAACTGGGTTTTTCGTCCGGCGACGCGACGCTCATCGCGACTGCCATTTCCGAGCTTGCGAGGAACATCGTTTCCTACGCGGGCAGTGGTCAGATCGCCTTGAAAGACCTCCAAGGCAGCTCTCGCGTGGGCATTTCTGTCACTGCCTCGGACAACGGCCCAGGCATTCCAAATATAAACCAGGCCTTGCGGGACGGCTTTTCTACATCAGGGAGTCTCGGCTTGGGATTGCCGGGAGTGCGCCGGTTAATGGATGAGTTTGAGATTGACTCCAAACCCGGCCAGGGTACCAAAGTCGTGGTGAAAAAATGGAGACCATAAGAAACCCCATGGCCGAATACGGCGTCGCCAGGTTCGCTCTTCCGGGCGATGGCGAATCCGGCGACCAGTATCTGGTTTGCTGCAATCAAACTGGAATTTTAGTTGCTGCGGTCGATGGAATCGGCCACGGCGCGGAAGCGGCCAGCGCCGCCAAGGCGGCCATTGACATTCTCAGAAATGGGATCGGCGAACCGATCCTGTCACTGGTGGCAAAGTGCCACGAAAACCTGCGGTCAACTCGCGGGGTAGTCATGAGCGTTGCTTCCGTCGAGGTAATCCACGGCTTGATGACCTGGCTGGGGGTTGGCAACGTGCAAGGCGTGTTGGTGCGGGCCGATAGAAAGAACGGCGCACAGGAAACCCTCTTGCTGCGGGGCGGCGTGGTTGGAGACCAGTTGCCACAGTTGCAGGCTGCCGTCCTGCCGGTAGCAAAGGGAGATTTGTTGGTGTTTGCCACCGACGGGGTTCGCACCGATTTCACAAGAACGCTTTCCCCCCTCGAAAATCCGCAACGGGCCGCAGACAGAATCTTGAAGAGCTTTAGTAATGGAAGCGACGACGCCCTCGTGCTGGCCATGCGTATTACGGGAATAGGACCATGAAGTCAGAAGCGGGACGAAAAAATAAACAGCAATTGGAGTTTGAGACGGAGTACGCGGCCACACTGCGCGAATATGCGTTGGGCGGCGGGGAAGCAGTTCTGGGCCGGGCTTACGAGCTTGGCCGGCGCGCCATTGCGGAGCGTAAAAGCCTCCTGGAGTTGGTCTCGCTTCATCATGAAAGTCTTACGGAATTGTTTCACAATTCGGTTGACCGAAGATCCCAAACCCACTTGATCCGGGCGAGCTGTGACTTCTTGTCGGAATGCGTATCTCCTTACGAAATGGCGCAGCGGGGATTTCAGGACGCAGTCCGGGCCCTGCGGCAACTTAACGAAACCCTGGAGGAAGAGATAAAGCGCATCGCTTACTCGGTCCACGACGAAGCCGGACAGCTGCTCGTGGCAGTTCATCTGGCTCTGGCGAACGTGGCGCAGGGACTGCCGCAAGAGCAGCGAGCTCCAATCGCGCAAATTGAAGATCTGCTGAACGAGGTCGAAAAACACCTGAGGCGTTATTCCCATGAGCTGCGGCCGACGATCCTCGATGATCTGGGTTGGATTCCCGCGGTCCGGTTCCTCGCCGAGGGTATTTCCAAGCGCGCAAACCTGCCCATTCACATTGAGGCAAAGGTTTCGGAGCGGCTGCCTGGCACCGTCGAAACCGCACTCTATCGCGTGGTGCAAGAAGCATTGACCAATACCGTAAAGCACGCCAAGGCCAAGAATGTCTGGATTCGAGCCTGGATCAAAGATCAGGTGCTGCATTGCTCGATCCGTGATGATGGCGCGGGCTTCGATGCACAGGCGGTACAATCTTCAACTGGCCGCAAGGGACTGGGGTTGATAGCGATGCGCGAGCGTTTAAGCGCAATCGGTGGAAACCTTTGGATTGAATCATCGCAGAGACGTGGAACAGAACTACAAATCCGACTTCCCATGGAGGGTGATCATGTCAATTCGAGTCGTGCTCGCGGATGACCATGTTTTGGTGCGGCAGGGCCTAAGGTCCCTGCTGGAGCGTGAAAAATTGCTGGTCGTTGCGGAGGCTTCCGATGGACAGGAAGCGGTCCGCTATTCGGAGTCTCTGCATCCCGACATTGCCGTCGTGGACATCAGCATGCCCACGCTGAACGGCATCGACGCCGTGCGCGAAATAGGCCGGTCTTCCCCGAAGACGAAAACCATCCTGCTCACCCAGCATGAGGAAGATCAATACATCCGAGAGGCCCTCGAAGCCGGGGTGCGGGGGTACGTCTTGAAGAGCCAGGCGGCCAACGATCTGGTGCACGCGATTCAACAGGTCTCGCGTGGCCAGTTCTATTTGAGCCCGGGCGTTTCTCGGGCAGTGGTGGAAGCCTACCGCACGAAGTCGCAAATGCCTTCGGACCCGCTCACGGTCCGGGAGCGCCAAGTCTTACAACTTATCGCTGAAGGCAGGTCAACAAAGGATGTCGCTTCGCTTTTGGGAATCAGCGTGAAAACTGCGGAGTCGCATCGAACCAGACTCATGCAGAAACTGGACATTCATGAGACGGCAAGTCTGGTGAGGTACGCCGTGCGCCGGGGCTTAGTCCAACCTTAATTAAGGCAAAGAAGAACTTCCAAGGTTGCGGGCCCATTGGAGGTCGGCTCCCCCGCTGCTTGGCCAGACATTACTGTTTGAGCCGCACACCTACAAACAATAGGAAACTACCGGCATCCGCTGAACCGCAGTTTTTGCAACTGTCGCCGAGCTTCGCGGTTCCTGCCCTTCGCGGCCGCTCGCAAGAGTATTCTTGCTTGTTCGCAATTCCGGGGAACGCCTTCTCCCTTCAGGTACAGGCGCGCCAGTCCCACCTCCGCCGAGGAGTCACCGGATCCGACGGCTGCCCATAATTGAGCTGCCTGCGCGCTTCTATCATTTACGGAATGCGGATTGCGATGTTCCGGCGAGTGTTCTGCGGTTTCCTTTGGCCTGGGAGTTGCCAGGTGGGGGATCTGAACATTATTTTGTCCCGACGCATTTGGCGTTGGATGGGTATGTTCGCGCGTCTCCGGCCGAGCAGCGTTCGCGGTCGGTTCTGACGGAGAGCGAGACTGCTCCAGAGCTTGTGCAGGACTTAGCGGTGAGGCAGAACCTTGAGGTCGTAGATTCTTGTTTCCGTTGAGTTTCTCCCCCAGGCGAATCAGCGAATCGGCAATGATTGGTCGCAAGGTCCCAAACAGGTGGAAATCTTCAAAAAGCACGACAGGCGCAATAAGCAAGACGCCGATAAGAAACCCTGTTGCGACGTTGCGCACGAACCGTCCTGAAGAGGCTTCCGCTTCCTGCCAGGTCAGATCCGAGGTAAAAAGAGGGGGTAATGGCGGCCTTGGACCTTGCTCTGCTACCCGCCGTTCAGCAGCCTCCTTCCGAAGCGGCGGCACAACCATGGACGGCGAGGACGGGGGTTTCTCATTCAAGCGGCGAATCTCCGGGTATCCTTCGCGGGTCCCCCGCACCGCCCACTCAGGCAAAGGGACCTCTTTGAATGGTTCGGAGGGTTGTGATCCGCTTGACGGTGTCAACCAGTCGCGGAGCTTCTTTGCCGTTTCAGCGCCTTGATCTACGAAGCGCAAACCTCCTGCTTTTCTTGACCTGTCGATCCACACTATGTCGCTATTGAGTTCGATGCGTTCTTCCGGACGCGGTGAGACGCAAATTCGACTGCGCCCCAGATGGTGAATCGCATCGGCTGCTTGGAAGGCAAGGCCCCTTTCGGATGCGTCGAGTACGATTCCCCCGCTTCCCGCTTCGAACTGGAAGTAGGAAATCCCTCCCGGCCTCTTCCTCTGGACACACCGACGTTCGGTCCGCATAGCGTCAACGATTACAGCTGGTTTCTAGTTTAGCCACGCCAAGCCTGGCTCGAACATACCCTTGGGGACGGCTTAGGACTGCAGGGGCAGTCGACAGGCTCGGGCGATTCTTATTTTACGGCCTCGATTCCTCAGCTGGTCACGTCTAGGGAGAATCCCGGGCAGGCGTAAATCCATCGTCCCTCCGAACACCCTCCCTAAGGGTCGTGGTTTCAGCACAATAGGCGACATTCTAGAAGCATAGGTTAAGGCACTTATTGACTACGTTAGGGTTTTCGCCCGAAGCGAAAGAAAGCAACGACCCGATTGCCTAGGGTCGCCTTATATTCATAACCTGCGCTTGGTACGATGCCCACTCGCGTTTTGCTTGCGGATGACCATGCACTAGTTCGACAAGGGCTCAAGGCCTTGCTCGAGAAGCAAGGTATCCAGGTCGTCAACGAGGCTTCCGACGGACAGGAAGCCGTGCGTCTGGCCGAAAAAGCCCAGCCCGAAATTGCCATCCTGGACATTACTATGCCGCTCCTTAACGGGGTCGACGCAGCCCGGGAGCTAATGAAGTCTACGCCAAAAACGAAGGTAATACTTCTGACCCAACATGACGAAGATCAATACGTCACGGAGGCGCTGCGCGCAGGTGTAAAAGGATATGTACTAAAAAGCCAGGCAGCCGAGGATCTTCTCCACGCGATTCGAGAGGTTTGCAAAGGGTCGGTTTATCTTAGCCCGAGCATATCGCGTGCGGTCGTGGATGCTTATTTATCAAAAACCTACGTATCGCCGGATCCACTTTCGACTCGCGAGCGTCAAGTTCTTCAATTAGTCGGCGAAGGCAAGTCCACCAAAGATATTGCTCTACAGCTGGGAATCAGCGTAAAAACGGCAGAATCACATCGAGCCAGGCTGATGCGAAAATTGGACATTCACGAAACCGCCAGTTTGGTTCGCTACGCTATCCGGCGCGGGTTAATCCAAGCTTAACCTCCTGCGAAATCAACTATTTCGTCCGTCACTGATCAATCATTCTCCTGGGCTTGTTTGGGTGATTCACCGGATTGCATTCAAAGGCCAAGAAGCTATTGTGCAGCAAGGAGGAGGGCTGCCTCCGAGTTCAGGGCCCCGCCTGAAACACCCCAACATCCCTTTGCCCTGGAAAGGGAGGCGGCCCATCCCCAAGTTCGGTAGAGGTTGGAGTGCGAAAAGGCCGTTGCCACGTGATGGCCTTAAGGCCGAGGAATTACGACACTTAGGACTTGGGGTATTGATGCTAATGTCTTTAGACCGAAACACGCCCAACAAGGCGTCGCAGAGCCGGGCAGGAATGTCCGGAGCGGTTAGGCTGAAGGACTTTGCAAAGTTGACTTTAGGGGTTGCATCCAGGCCATTTGTTCATTCCGCATCCCGGAGGCGACGCGAGCACGGAACAGACGAGAATCTAGATAGGGCATTTCAAGGGTTGCTGAAAGAAGCGAATCGGGAACTTGCACGTCTGTTGAGAGACGTGCACCACGGGTCCGAGGCAACACTTCTGGACGGCGCGGGAAGCCAGGCGCTTCGTGAGCTTCTAAGGCGAGCGCTTCAGTGCATGACGAAACAGTATATGTTGCAGACCGAACTGGGCAACCTGGTGCTGAAGGATGATCTAACTGGTTTGTACAATCGGCGGGGATTCCTGGCCCTGGCCGACCGTCAGTTGAAGCTCGCCCGAAGGTCTGGTCGCAGCCTGCTTCTTTTCTTTATTGATGTTGACGGTCTCAAAGAGATCAACGATGTTTTCGGACATGCTGAAGGCGACGTTGCCTTGAAGCGTGTGGCCGAAGCCTTGGAGACGACCTTTCGCGACTCCGACGTCATCGCTCGCCTGGGAGGGGACGAGTTCGCTGTACTGGCCATCGAGGCCTCCGGTCAAAGCGAATCGGCCATCCGCGAGCGCCTGACCGAGTACCTGAACTCAGCGAGCCGCAAGGATTCCAGTTACGTGTTCTCGGTCAGCCTGGGAACCGCGCGGTTCGACCCATGGAACCCGACATCCATTCGGGAGCTGATGGCGGAAGCCGATCAAGCAATGTATGAGCAGAAACGGCGCCGTTCGTCGCCCCGCTTGACTGCCGCAACCCTGTTATGAACAACCGTAAAAGCGGAATGCGGACGCAGCCGCGTGGCCGACAAGAAATTCAATAGCGCGGAAGGCGACTTTCAAAATTTGTTTTGGTGGCACAAAAGGTTTTTACGAAATCGATTCCAGTCCCCGGCTTTGTGGAATGGGCGGGACCCAATCGAAAGGGCGAGACACACATGGCGGTGCGGTCTGGTCGACTTGAAAAACGCATACAGCTGTCCCTGCCCGTGCAGATTTCGAGCCTTTATGACCCCTCGACGGCGGAGCGGACAACCACTGAAAACGTTTGCTCCTTTGGAATGCGCGTCTTGACGCAGAAGGCTAAAGAACTGAACGAACGGCTCATGATCAGCTCGCTTGTCGGCGACCTGCTGGCTCTGGCTCGCGTGGTCTATTGCCAGCGGTTGCCGGATGGACGTTTCGGCATCGGAATTCAATTTCAGGGACAATCTGTCCGCTGGACAGCGGGTTCCCTCGCCGGCGCAAGCGGCTAAGCCTCGCATTCGAAAATCATTCCGAACTCTTCTGCAAAAGTTCAGCAACACCATTCCTTCGCAAGGGTATGTACCTGATTTATTTTCGGGATTTTCCCGGTCTCAGGCTGGGTGAAGTAACCGATTGTCGGCCCCACGGGGGTTCCGCTAACTTTTACTTAGTTATAGCGATGCACCCAAGGGTACGTGTCTAGGTATGGAAGATCCGAAATTTTAGTTGATGCTGCTCCACTTGGAGGGCTTCCGCTCATGAATAACTCGATTTCGGATGGGAAAAAACACCCATGATTACGTGTGATGTTGCGATAGTCGGCGCAGGTCCCTACGGCCTGTCAGCCGCCGCTCATCTTAAGGCTGCTAATGGACTGGATGTCCATGTTTTCGGGGAGCCCATGTCCTTTTGGGAGAGACACATGCCCAAGTGGATGCTGCTTCGCTCTCCCCTGGCGGGGTCGCACCTTTCTGATCCTCGGAAAGCCCTCACTTTGCAAGCCTTCCAGGCCGCATCAGGAAACGCGATCACCGCGCCTCTTCCGCTTTGTCGGTTCATTGACTACGGACGATGGTTCCAGTGCCAAGCCGTTCCCAACGCAGATCCCCGCAGAATCGTGCGCGTGGAGAAAAATGGAGACGGCTTTCGACTCACCGCGGAGGATGGAGAAATCTGGAAAGCCCGTCGAGTTATCATCGCGGCAGGAATTGAAACCTTCGCCTGGAGACCCGAGGAGTTCCAGCACCTTCCACAGGAACTAGCTTCTCATTCGTGTGACCATCGTGATTTGAGCCTCTTTGCAGGGAAGAAGATCGCGGTCACTGGGGCAGGGCAAAGCGCCTTGGAGTCGGCCGCCTTGCTCCACGAAGCAGGAGCCGAGGTGGAAATCCTGGTTCGTGCTCCTTTCGTGCGCTGGCTCTGGCGTCAAAAATGGTTTCATACATTCAAGCCGGTCGCTCGATTGTTGTACGCACCTCCGGACGTCGGGCAAGCCGGGCTCAGCCACCTTGTGGCGAAGCCTAACTTATTCCGGCGGCTGCCCCGCTCGATTCAGGACCGCTGGGGCAAGCGTGCCATTCGACCGGCGGGCGCTGCGTGGCTCCATCCACGCTGCCAGCCGATTGCCATTACCACCGGACGTTTCGTTACTTCCGCCGTCCCTTGCGGCGACCGGTTGACCCTTAAATTGAACGACGGGAGTTCACGCGTTGTGGATCACGTCTTACTGGCCACCGGTTATCGCGTCGACATTGCGCGCTATCCGTTTATTCCGTCTTCCCTTCTAAAAGCTGTGGATTACGTGAATGGTTATCCCAGATTGAATGATAGATTCGAATCTTCTGTACCCGGGCTTCACTTCCTCGGCGCTCCCGCGGCTTGGAGCTTTGGTCCGCTGATGCGCTTTGTCGCCGGCGCGGACTTCGCATCCCGTAACCTGACCCGCGGCATCCTCGGAAGGGTCAAATCCACTGCGCTTCACGGATAATCTTGGCGGCTACGGCAACAATTCGGATTCTCGCGGAACGCTCCGCGCAAGCTGCCGCGAGGGCCCTCGGCAACTCTGGCGCCCTGGTCATGGGCGCGGACTACCGCGCACTGGGTGTGGTGCGTAGCCTCGGCCGACACAGGATACCCGTTTGGGTAATCAAGCAGGGTGGTCACTTGGTGGCTGCAGCCTCCCGGTATGTGACCCGCCGGGTTCCCTGGCCCCCCGGGGAGGACAAAAAGAAAATCGACTTCCTCCTGAATCTGAGCGTCCAGAACGACCTCAAAGGATGGGCCCTTATCCCCACCGATGACTACGCGGTTACGCTAGCATCCGTATATCACGACCTCCTTTCCCAACAGTATCGTGTCACGGTTCCGACATGGGAGGAATTGCGTTGGGCATGCGACAAACGGCTGCTTCACGAAGTCGCGACGAAGGTGGGAATTGATCAACCATGGACATGCCGTTTTTCCACAGAACAAGAGCTGGCAAGTCTCGACTGCCCTTTCCCCGTCATTCTGAAACCGGCAATCCGGCATAAGCCAAGCAGTCTCTCTATTCCCAAGGCCTGGCGAGCCGACGATCGCGAAGCTTTGCTCGCATGCTTCCGGGAAGCCAGCAGTTTTATTCCTCCAGGAAATCTGATCGTTCAGGAAATGATTCCGGGCGGGGGAGAAACCCAGTTTTCTTACGCAGCTCTTTGCCAGGACGGGTTTTCCCTGGCATCGGTGATGGCCAGGCGACTGCGGCAATACCCGAAAGATTTCGGTCAGTTCAGCACACTGGTCGAGACCGTCGACGAGCCGCAGGTCGCAGAGTCCGCCGAGCGCCTGCTGGCAGCGACCCGTTTTACGGGTCTTGTGGAAGTGGAGTTCAAGAAGGATCCGCGGAACGGCCAGTTAAAAGTTTTGGATATAAATCCACGGGTTTGGGGTTGGCACACCCTTTGCACTCGCGCCGGCGTCGACTTCTCTTACCTTCTGTGGCGGCTTGCAAGGGACGAACCCATTCCCCGTTTGCGCGGCCGGCCGGGCGAGCGCTGGGTCCACAGAACGGCAGACTTGCGGGTAGCAGTTGAGGAGATTCTGAGGGGAGGACTCTCCATCGCGTCTTTCTTGCGTTCCATCCGTAGACCGGTGGAATCCGCTATTTTCTCTTGGGACGATCCCCTCCCCGGGTTTCTGGATCTCCCGCTCTTCGCTTACTCCAGGGGAAAAGGAACTTTCGTTTCAAGAGAGTCTTGAGTTTCTGTCCGCCCGTTTTGCCCGACGGACCGGTTAACCTTAGGGAATCCCCCTTGGCGAGTTTGCAGTATTCTCTCGATTGAGAAGAGACGGCGCAATTGTTTAGCCTGTGTCATCTGGTGATGGCCATCTGATTCTTTGGCGTTTGTAAAGGAAAGGACTTAAATTGCGAATCACAGTCATTGGTTGCGGATACGTGGGATTGGTTACGGGAACCTGCCTGGCCGAGGCAGGCCACCAGGTCGTTTGCACGGACAACGATGCGGAACGCGTCCAAACGCTGAAGGCGGGGGTTGTTCCCATCTATGAACCGCATCTGGATGGGCTATTGACCTCCAACATGCGGGCGAACCGTCTTTCCTTCACGGGCGACGCTGATAGCGCCGTGAATTCCGGTGATGCGATTTTCATTTGTGTCGGCACGCCGCCGAAAGAAAATGGCGACGCCGACCTTTCCGCTATTGACAATGTGGCGCGGCTCATTGCCACCGAAGTTCACGCTTCAAAACTTGTGGTCGAGAAAAGCACGGTGCCCGCGCAAACCGGCCAGCAGCTGAAGCGCGTGCTGAGTGTCTACCGCCGCGATTCCGCCGTGGAATTCCGCGTGGCCTCCAACCCTGAATTTCTGCGAGAAGGCTCGGCGGTGGAGGATTTTTTGCACCCCGAACGCATTGTGCTGGGTGTCGAGGATGAAAACTCGGAAAAGCAGCTCCACGAAATCTATCGCCCCATTCTAGAGGCGAAGTTTCACTGCCCGGTGCATTGGAGCGGGTGCCCCTCGGCAACACCCCCGAAATTGGTGGTCACCACCATCAACAGCGCCGAGTTGATCAAGCACGCCTCCAACTCTTTCCTGGCCATGAAAATTTCTTACGCCAACATGATTGCCGATTTGTGCGAAAAAGTCGGCGCGGATATCAAGGAAGTCGTCAACGCCATGGGACTCGATCCGCGGATTGGCCCGCAATTCCTAAACGCAGGACTTGGCTTTGGCGGGTTTTGCTTGCCCAAGGACGTTCAGGCCTTTGTTCGTCTGGCCGAGCGTTCCGGCGTGAACTTCAACATGCTCAAAGAAGCCGAGCAGGTAAACAAACGCCGCATCGATTTGTTCATGGAGAAAATCCGCCAGGCGTTATGGGTCATCAAAGACAAGCAAGTGGGAATTCTGGGTCTGGCATTCAAGGCCAATACGGACGACATCCGTTTTGCCCCGTCGCTGGAAGTGATCCGGCGACTACTCGCCGAGGGAGCGCAAGTTCGCGCCTACGACCAGGAAGCGATGGACAAAACTTCAGCAATCTTTCCTCAGGTCCAATTTTGCCGGGGGCCCCACGACGTCGCTCGAGACGCTGACGCGTTGTTGCTCCTCACCGAGTGGCCGGAGTTTCGCCAACTCGATTGGACCCGCATCTATGAACTAATGAGCAGGCCCTTGATCCTCGACGGCCGCAATCTTCTCGATCCGGCAACGATGATGGACATCGGTTTTGAATACCACAGCTTCGGCCGGCCCGTGGAAAAGCCGTTGCCACAGCTCATGCCTTCCGCCTCCGCCATGCTCGACTCGTCCCCATCCATCAGCCAACAAACTTAGTTGGCTACCTAAGCCAACCGAAATCGCTGGATAGCCCACGGGGGTTCTGTTCGGCAGCTCCTTGAGCCATGGACTCCCTCCGTATTCTCGAGCCGCCCCTAATTCTGTCCTGCTTCCGGCCGCATTCCCATCATTCATTTGGATAGTCCTTTACGGCTACTGTAGGACAGACTCCGACTGCCCCGTCTCACGAACCCTCATGTACACTTTCTGACCCTGCGAGCAGTTGTTGCACCGCAGTTTTACCAATAAGTTTCTCTCATTGCGATCGAGCAGCGCGCGAGCCCATAGGCTGGCTCCAAAAGCTGCCCCAGGCTTGGTTCCCTTTTCCCGCCAGCTAACCACGCCGGGCCCGATTGCTTTGAGATATACACTGTGAATCGTTGGGGTGAGATTTCTTTTGTTCTCGTGCTGTCGCTGGGGGCCGCTGCGTGCAACGCAATGGTCGGCCATGTCAACGGTCCAGCCGCCCCCCTAGCGCCGTCGATTACATCGCAACCCGTAAACCAAACGGTAATATCCGGTCAGACATCGACGTTCAACGTGGTCGCAACGGGCACCGCGCCGCTGAACTACCAATGGCAGAAAAACGGGACGAACATTACGGGCGCAGCTTCGGCGAGCTACACCACTCCCGCAACCGGCACCTCGGATAGCGGGTCAACGTTTGACGTGGTCGTGAGCAACGCTGCGGGGGCCGCTACCAGCAACCCCGCCACGTTGACCGTGAACGCGGCCGCCGTTGCGCCTACGATTTCTACGCAGCCGGTGAACCAATCCGTGACCGCAGGCCAAACCGCTACCTTCACCGTGGTCGCTACGGGCACCGCGCCGCTGAACTACCAATGGCAGAAAAACGGGAGGAACATTACGGGCGCAGCTTCGGCGAGCTACACCACTCCCGCAACCAGCACCTCGGATAGCGGGTCAACGTTTGACGTCGTCGTGAACAACGCTGCGGGGGCCGCTACCAGCAACCCCGCCACGTTGACCGTGAACGCAGCTGCGGTGGCGCCCACGATCTCTACTCAGCCGGTGAACCAATCCGTGACCGCGGGCCAGACCGCCACTTTCTCGGTGGCGGCCGCCGGCACGGCTCCTTTGAACTATCAATGGAACAAGAACGGGACAGCCATCAACGGCGCCACTTCCGCTTCCTATACAACGCCCGCTACGACTGCCTCCGATAATGGTTCTCTTTTCACCGTCGTGGTTAGCAACGCCAGCGGCAGCGTGACGAGCAATGCCGCCACTCTCACTGTCAACGCCGCTTCACCAACTCTGCAAATCACTACCACACAGCTTCCCGGAGCTACTGTATCAGCCGCCTTCAATGCCACGCTGACGGCCGCCGGTGGTACGACTCCGTATAGCTGGTCACTCGGTAGTGGCTCTCTGCCCAATGGCCTTGCGCTCAGCTCTTCCGGCAGCATCTCCGGCACTCCCACTTCTGCCGGCTCTTTCCCCTTTACCGTCCAAGTTACAGACGCCACCGCCCACACCGCGTCCAGCAACCTCAGCATTACGGTGGCGAACAGCAACGGCTCGACCGCTTCCGATTGCACCCTCTTTGCCTCTCCCTCCGGCAATGATTCCAATTCCGGTGCTTCCGTCTCTGCCCCCAAAACCTTCTCCGGCGCCGCCAACGCCACTTCCCCGGGCTCGGTCGTCTGCCTCCTCGGCGGCACTTATAACTTCTCCTCCTCCTTCACCCCGCCCTCCAGCGGCACGCCCTCTTCCTGGATCACTTACAAAAGCTACGGCGACAGCCCCGTCAACATCGTCTATACCGGCCCTGCCGACGCTTCTCCCCTCTTCCGCCTCGGCTCCGGTTCCTTCCCCTCCGGCGGCGTCTCCTATATCGAGTTCCGCGGCCTCAACCTCAATGGCCATGGCAACTCCGGCGATGCCTTCTGGTGCCAGGGCACTCACCATCTCCGCTTTATCAACAACTCCATGAGTGATACCGGCACCGCCGGCATCGGCACCCGCGACTGCGACTACCTCACCGCCGACCACAACCTCATCAACCACAACGGCTACCTGCCCGCCTCCACCTCCACCCCCCAGTGGTACGGCTGGACCAGCGGCATCTCCTACAACTCCAATCAGTGGTTCGACAATTACTCCGGCTTCCACAACATCATCGCTAACAACATCGTCGTCGGCGAATTCGATTCCTCCACCAACCACACCGACGGCAACGGCATCATTCTCGATCTCTCCAACGGCTCCTATAATGCTTCCACCGCCAATACCCCGCCCGTCCTCATCATCAACAACGTCGTCTACGGCAATGGTGGCCGCTGCATCCACGCTTATATCGTCACCAACTTCTACATCGTCAACAACACCTGCTACGACAACAATCTCGACCCCACCCTCGGTACCGCCGGCTCCTTCTCCACCAACGGCTCGCAAAACGGCTATTTCATCAACAACATCTCCGTCGCCTGGAGTTCCCTCTATCCCACCTACATCCAGGAGGGCACCAACTCCAACATCCAGTACTTCGCCGACTTGTACTTCGGCAGCTCTCCCAACTTCAGCAATTCGCAACTCTTCCAGGCCGATCCCCTCTTCGTCAATCCGCCGTCTTTGACCCAGTATGGTTATTTCTCGGCGCTGCCTCCGTTGCAGCTGGGCAATGACCTCATTTTGCAGCCCGGCAGCCCCGCCTACGGCAAGGGGATTGATCCCAGCACTCTGTCCGGTTTGCCTTCGGCCATCCTGAGCGACCTCAAGAATTACATTTACACCGACATCAACGGCAAAGCCCGCCCCCTAGGCGGTGGCTCCGACCCCGGCGCCTATCAGCACTAGGCACACTTTCTCGTTCTAAATGTTTCGTGAGAGTGGAAACTAGGCAGGAAGACCCTGCCTCCTTAGAAGAGAAGGAGCTAACCTTCGCCTTCAGCGAGCCGCGTGGGTTCGTTTTGAGGTGCTTCGGATCAACTGGCGGAAGATGGTGGGGATTTTGTCGAAATCGGCGGACTTATCCAAGAAATAGTTGGCACCGGCAGCCAAACATTCGCAACGATATTGAGGATACGGGTAGTTCGTGCAAATCAGGACCTGAAGACCCGGATGCCCGCGCCGGATGGCTCGCAGCACATCCAGACCCGAGCCACCTGGCATTTGCAAATCCAGGATGACGGCGTCTGGATTCGTTTGCTGGATGGAGAGGATCGCGTCCAGCGCATTGCCTGCCTGGCCGACAACCTCCACCCCTGCCACATCCTTCAGGAGATCCGCCATTCGCTCCACAACGATTTTGGAGTCATCCGTAATGAAGACCCGCATTGTTTTCCTTCTTCGCGAGGACTTCCCGTTCATCCATAAAGAATGACAAATCCGCCGGGAAAAACATCGGGTAGAATCCGCAATCGGTTGTAGGACAAGGCAACCCGCGGATGAGAGTTGCCGTCCCACAAATCCGCGCCCGTGCGCCTCAAAAATTGACACCTGAACTTCCTTTAGTCCACTAACTGGGAGCGCAGGGCAAAGCGGATCAGTTCGGCCGTAGTTTTCATCCCTGTTTTCTCCAGGATTCGAGAGCGATAAGTGCTCACGGTTTTTACGCTGAGAGAAAGCTCGTCCGCGATGCTCTTGACTGTCTTTCCGGCCCCAATCATTCGCAACACCTGAAATTCGCGGTCAGAAAGAAGTTCTTGAACCGGAGTGTCGGCTCCTTTTCGCAAATCGTAAGCCAAACGTTCCGCGAGAGTTACACTCACGTAACGGCCACCCGACAGCACGCGCCGCACGGCGGTCTTCAGCTCTTCGGGAACGCTGTCCTTGGTCAAGTAACCAGCAGCGCCGGCTTTGAGCGCCCTCCGGGCATACTGCTCTTCGGGATACATGCTCAGGAAGAGAACGGGCAGTTTCGGCCGGAGGCGCTTGAGGTCACTCAGGATATCCAGTCCGCTTTTGCCGGGCATGCTAATGTCCAGAATCACGAGTTCCCAGTCCTGCTGGCGGACAAAAGCGAGGGCCTCCTCTGCGGTCTTTGCTTCGCCGAAAGCGACTTTGGGGAAGGCTTCGCCAATGGTTTCTTTGAGCCCACGACGAAATACGGCGTGGTCGTCAGCGATCAGTACTCTCATTATGTATCCTGCCGGGGCGGGGTTGACGTTTGCAATGGAATGCGCAAAATCATGGTCGTGCCGGAGCCGGGAATCCCCTCAAAGCGCACCTCCCCCTTGAGGAGGTGCGCGCGCTCTTGCATCCCGACCAGGCCGAGGGATTTCTTGGCCTTGGCTTGTTGCGGGTCAAAGCCCTTGCCGTTGTCGTGGACGCGGAAAAGAATCTGGTCGTCTTCCATTTCCAGGCGCGCCTCGACCGTCGTTGCTTGCGCATGGCGCGCGACATTTGTCAGCGATTCCTGAAAGATTCGAAAGATGGCTGTCGATCGTTCCGAATCCAGATTCAACGGTTCCCCCGGCAGAATCAAATGGCAGTGAATCCCGGTGCGTTTCTCGAACTCCTGGCCCTGCCACTCAAGCGCGGCTGCAAGCCCAAGATCATCCAGGGCTCTCGGCCTCAGATCCGAGGCAATCCTCCGCAGCGTCACAATCATGTCATCCACCAACCTCATCGAAGATTCGATTTTCGAGCGCAGCGGGGCTTGCCTCTTTGAGATCTTGCGGCCAATCAATGCCAGGTCCATCTTGATCGCCGTGCACGCCTGGCCGAGTTCGTCGTGAATCTCCCTCGCCACGGAGGCGCGCTCTTCCTCGCGGACGCTCTGAAGGCGCGCGGCTAGCGCGCGAAGCTGGTCGAGCGTCTCCTTAAATTGTTCCTCAGCATGCTTGCGTTCTGCAATCTCCACACGCAGTTCTTCGTTCACTCGGGTGAGGACTGCGGCACGCTGTTCGACTCGGAGCTCCAGCACTTCCTTCGCCCTCGTGAGCGCTTCTTCCCTTTCGCGTCGCTCGGTCATGTCCCGGGTAAGTTTGGCGAAACCGCGCAAGTTCCCCCTAGAATCCCGTAGCGCCGTGAGAACAACGTTTGCCCAGAAGCGCGATCCGTCTTTGCGGACCCTCCATCCTTCGTCTTCGCTTTGCCCGTTTCGCACCGCCTCCGCCAGAAGGCGCTCCGGCTTTCCGTTCAACACATCCTCTTTCGGGTGAAACACCGAAAAGTGTTTTCCGATGATTTCCTCCGCGTGATAGCCCTTCAGGCGCGCCGCTCCCCGATTCCAGCTCACCGCGTTACCCGACGGGTCCAGCTGACAAATGGCGTATTCCTGGACGCCTTGAATGAGCAAACGAAACCGCTCTTCGCTCTCACGCAACGCGCGTTCCGATCGCCTCCGGTCCGTGAGGTTTTCAAAAGCGACTCCCAGAAAATCAAGGGACAGCGGGAATACCCTGACGGCGTAAATGCCTTCTCGGATCCGCTCATCCCCGTAGGTAATCTCACCCAGATCCATTGGCTCCTGAGCGCGGAGAGCCTCCAGACAAGAGACCGGCAGCGTCGTTTTCAAGAGCTTGGGAAAATCGGCGAGCGTTTTGCCGCGAAAGTCTTCCAAGGTTGTCCCCGTTAAAGATGCCGCGGCCGGATTGATGTCTATGATCCTGAATGTCTTCGAATCGCGCGGATTCTCCAAATGCAAGACCAGCATACCCACGGGCATGCCTTTGAGAATCTCGGGATAGAGAGACGCTATGGCTTCTGCTGGTTTCTTGAGTGCGGTTTTCGCAGCATGGGCTCCCGACCCAGAACTTCGGCGTGTATTCATAATCCTTTGGGTACCGTCATCCGCCCGTGCCCCACCGGGCAACCGGGAAGTCACCTGAAACAAACTGCCGGAATCCCTCATTTCAAACCGGGGCTTTTTCCGGCAATTGGCTGGCTAGGCGCAACACAAAGGGGCAGGCGCGAGCCGCCCGCCCTGCTGTAGGACATCGGGAGACGCGACCGAACCATAAGGTCTGACACCAGAATCATTTCCCTACTGACAGCCTGGAGAAACGCCTCCGCTTTATGCTCTCGCTCGTAATTGGGACGTTGAGAACGGCATCACGGGCCAAACCCAGGCAGACCGCTTCGCCCCAGCCAGGTCCTCCTCAGCCCCTTCTCAAATTCAATTCTCCCACATTGCTCGTTTGGGGCCGCTGAAAAGTTAACAACGCGTCCCGAAACCGCCTCATGGGGTGTGTCGTTGAACGCTAAAGCTTTTTCTCTCTTATCTTGGGGAACCTTGGTTTTTTTTCTGGTTTCGATGTTAAGCAGTCCCGCACCAGTCGGCGCTGCCTCGGTCCGCATTAACGCGGGCGCGACCTCCTCTTTGACAGATTCGAACGGCAATACCTGGCTTGCCGATCAATACTTCACCGGCGGCGCGACCTACGCCAATTCCAATTCCATCTCCGGCAGTTCCTATCCTCAGGTATTTGGGACCGAGCGTTACGGCAGCGGCCACTCCTCCTTTGGCTACTCCATTCCTATTGCCAACGGCGGCTATAGCGTCAGTCTCGATTTTGTCGAGACTTATGTCACTGGTCCCGGCCAGCGTATTTTCAGCGTCGCCATCAATGGCGCGCAAGTCCTCACGAACTTTGATATTTACGCCGCGGCTGGCGGCAGGAACATTGCAATTCAGAAAACTTTCCCTGTCACGGTCACCAATGGAACCCTGAGCATCAATTTCATACCCGGATCCATCGAGAATCCAAAGATCAACGGGATCGAAGCCGTGCTGGCGTCAACCACGCCGCCGCCCTCACCGACGTCCGCGAGGGTCAATGCAGGCGCTACCTCCGCCTATACGGATCCAAATGGCAATACTTGGCTCGCCGATCAGTACTTCCAGGGCGGCGCGGCCTATACCAATTCCAACACCGTTTCCGGCACTTCCTATCCCCAGATTTACCGCACCGAGCGTTACGGCAGCGGCCGCTCCGCCTTTAGCTACTCGATCCCCATGGCCAACGGCAATTACAACGTAACCCTGGACTTTGCTGAAACCTATGTCACCGGTCCTGGCCAGCGCATTTTCAGCATCGCCGTCAATGGCACCCAAGTCCTCACGAGTTTTGATATCTACGCCGCCGCCGGCGGAATGAACATCGCGGTGCGGAAAACTTTCCCCGTCACGGTCACCAGTGGACGCCTGAGTCTCAGCTTCATTCCCGGTTCCGTCGAAAATCCCAAGATCAACGGAATTGAAGTGATGCAAAGTTCGGGTTCGGGCTCCGGCGGCAGTTCCGCGCTGCAGATCACCACGACCCAGCTTCCTAGTGGCATTCTGACGAAGAGTTACAACGGCACGCTGACGGCCACCGGTGGTACGACTCCGTATAGCTGGTCACTCGGTAGTGGCTCTCTGCCCAATGGCCTTGCGCTCAGCTCTTCCGGCAGCATCTCCGGCACTCCCACTTCTGCCGGCTCTTTCCCCTTTACCGTCCAAGTTACAGACGCCACCGCCCACACCGCGTCCAGCAACCTCAGCATTACGGTGGCGAACAGCAACGGCTCGACCGCTTCCGATTGCACCCTCTTTGCCTCTCCCTCCGGCAATGATTCCAATTCCGGTGCTTCCGTCTCTGCCCCCAAAACCTTCTCCGGCGCCGCCAACGCCACTTCCCCGGGCTCGGTCGTCTGCCTCCTCGGCGGCACTTATAACTTCTCCTCCTCCTTCACCCCGCCCTCCAGCGGCACGCCCTCTTCCTGGATCACTTACAAAAGCTACGGCGACAGCCCCGTCAACATCGTCTATACCGGCCCTGCCGACGCTTCTCCCCTCTTCCGCCTCGGCTCCGGTTCCTTCCCCTCCGGCGGCGTCTCCTATATCGAGTTCCGCGGCCTCAACCTCAATGGCCATGGCAACTCCGGCGATGCCTTCTGGTGCCAGGGCACTCACCATCTCCGCTTTATCAACAACTCCATGAGTGATACCGGCACCGCCGGCATCGGCACCCGCGACTGCGACTACCTCACCGCCGACCACAACCTCATCAACCACAACGGCTACCTGCCCGCCTCCACCTCCACCCCCCAGTGGTACGGCTGGACCAGCGGCATCTCCTACAACTCCAATCAGTGGTTCGACAATTACTCCGGCTTCCACAACATCATCGCTAACAACATCGTCGTCGGCGAATTCGATTCCTCCACCAACCACACCGACGGCAACGGCATCATTCTCGATCTCTCCAACGGCTCCTATAATGCTTCCACCGCCAATACCCCGCCCGTCCTCATCATCAACAACGTCGTCTACGGCAATGGTGGCCGCTGCATCCACGCTTATATCGTCACCAACTTCTACATCGTCAACAACACCTGCTACGACAACAATCTCGACCCCACCCTCGGTACCGCCGGCTCCTTCTCCACCAACGGCTCGCAAAACGGCTATTTCATCAACAACATCTCCGTCGCCTGGAGTTCCCTCTATCCCACCTACATCCAGGAGGGCACCAACTCCAACATCCAGTACTTCGCCGACTTGTACTTCGGCAGCTCTCCCAACTTCAGCAATTCGCAACTCTTCCAGGCCGATCCCCTCTTCGTCAATCCGCCGTCTTTGACCCAGTATGGTTATTTCTCGGCGCTGCCTCCGTTGCAGCTGGGCAATGACCTCATTTTGCAGCCCGGCAGCCCCGCCTACGGCAAGGGGATTGATCCCAGCACTCTGTCCGGTTTGCCTTCGGCCATCCTGAGCGACCTCAAGAATTACATTTACACCGACATCAACGGCAAAGCCCGTCCCCCAGGCGGCGGCTCCGACCCCGGCGCCTATCAGCACTAGAGTGGTGTATGCTTATGTATCGACTGAAGACCAACGAGGTACTTGCCCAAGGAGCGACGGACCGCTCGACTACAAGACATTGCCTGACGGCTTTCTCTAGCCCCTGCCCCGTCTCAATCCCGCGCGAGGGGGAGTTCAAGTGCCGCTGCGAGAAGTGGCGCAGGCTGGCACCTCCCTCTCGCGTGTTTTTAATTTCCGCCACCGGTCCGCGGTATCGCTGCTGAAGCATCTCTGACGACCGTTGCTTTCTCCGCGTAAGCGATTCCCTCTATCGCGCGACGATAAATTTCCATCGTCTTTTGGGCCACCAGTTCCGGCGAACACTCTGCCTCGAGCTTCTTCTTCCCACAGATTCCCATTTCACGCCGCAGTTTCCGATCCTCGAGCAGCCGCACTACCGCATCCGCCAAAGCAGACTCATCGCGCGGCGGCACAAGGAAGCCCGTCCGCCCGTCCTCGACCATTTCCGGAAGCCCACCGACCGTTGTCGCCACGACCGGCTTTCCCGCCGAGTAGGCCAGGGAAATTACGCCGCTTTGTGAGGCCTCGATGTACGGCAAAACCACAACGGCAGCACGATGAAAATATTCGGCCGTGCGCTCTTCGGAAATGTATTCATAGTCGACGAGAAAGCGCTCCGGATTCTTCATCATTCGCCGGTAAGGCTCAAAATCCTCTCCTTGACCCGCAATCAAAATCCGCGCCTGCGGCACTCGCGCGCTGATGAGCGGTTCCGCGCGTATCAAATACTCCAGCCCCTTGTATTCCCAAATCCGCCCAAAGAAGAGAATCAACTTTTCCTCTTCCTCGAACTTGGCCGACCCCGTCCCGCTGCCAATTTGAAGGTGTGGTATGCGATGAATATTTCTCGCCTTGCCGCCGAGCTCTCTTCCCAGCAACTCTTCCACATGCTGGGAGTGCACGATAATTTGGTCCGCACGCCGCCGCGCAAGCATTTCAACCCAAAACGGCGTCTTTTGCGTGAGCCTGTCTCCGGGATGCGCGCGAAAATCATGAACCGTAAACACCAGCGGATACCTGTGCCACGCCCCAAGCGCCAAATCAAACCATATATGGAAGCCCTGGTAGTGGATCACCTCCGGCGAGAATGCTGCGATCTCCCGCATCACCGTTCGAATGGTTCGAAGCTGCCGCAGGGGCTGCCTCAGCCGGGGATTCGCATACGAAAACAAGCGCACCCGGCCATCGAGCTTTCCCGCATAAGGCCGCACCACCATTTCCGGCATTACCAGCAAAACGTCGGCATGCGGCGAAAGGGCATTCGCCAGCCGCATGCAATACTCCCCGAAGCTCACGGAAACCAGCGCGACCCTCAAGCGTTCTTTCCGCAACATAAGCCCGATATTTTCCTGTTTCAATTCTCTTCCGCAGCCTTATCCGGGAGCACGAGATACTTTTCTTTGAACTGACGCGGCCCGCCCGACGCCCAGACCGCCAACAGAACAAAGACAGCCAGGTAAACCAGTGTGGCCGACAAACCTGCAAAGATATCCACGCGTGTGATGGCCACGGCTAGATAAACAGCCATGCAGCCCGCCGCCACAACGGGCTTCCAAATGGTCCTGAGCACGGAGATTCCCGAGAGCAGCCGCGCCACGGGAATGCAGTGCAGAATGCTGCCGACCAATGCCGTGACCACCGTTATCGTGGCCGCACCCTCCAAGCCAAACCACCGGATCAGCGGCCACCCAACAACAAGATTCAACGCCCCGCTGACCATCGCGATCTTCAGCGTGATTCTCTCCCGGCGTGTGGCCACCAGCACTTGTCCCAGTACGCTTGAGAACACTTGCGGCACCAGGAGCCACGATATGATTCGCAGCGCCGGCACGGCCTCGGCAAAGGCGTGATTCTTGTACAGAACCGAGAGCGCCCATTGGCCCACAAAAAAGATTCCCGCCACGGTCGGTACCGCCAACGCCAGCAGCACCTCGATCGCTTGTTCTGCAATCCGCCTCAACGTTCGCAGCCCCGGCTCGATTTTCCGGCACATCACCGGAAAAATGCTTTGCGCGATGCTCTGATACACCAGCAGCAGCGGCACCATCATCTGCGTCGCCGCGCTAAACAGGCCTACCTCCTTCTCGGTTGCCAATTTCGACAGAAGAATGATGTTCAGGTTTCCTGCAACCGCGCACGTGCTGTCAATCCCCAAAAACGTGCTCGCCGAACGCAGCGTACTCAGGGCAAACCGCAGGTCAATGCCCGCGCCGCGTCTGTCGCGCCCCGGGGCTGGCTCTGCCTGGAACCGCGTCAACACCAGCCACAGTTCCACGCCCGCAACGGTAAAGAACGCGGCGAGCAACAGCAGAATGACGGCGTACAATCCGCGGTTCCAAAACAGCAGCAGGTACGCGCCCGTCATTTTTGTGAGGTTGGAAGGCACGTTCACGTAAGCGATGTAGTGCATCCGCTCCCACGCCTGAAAAATTCCTTCACAAATCGCCGAAATCGCGGAGGGCAACAGTCCCAGCGAGAGCAGCAGCACCACCAGCTTCGTCCCCGCCACGTAGTGCACGGCGCGCACGAAACCGAATACCACCCCGAGCGATGCCAACGACATCACGCCCACGATCAGGCATCCGTTGACTAAATACTTCTGCGTCTGCAACCGGTCTTTCGCCACCTCCCTTATGAGCAGCGTTTTCCAACCCGCCGCGGCAAAGATCAGAAAAATGTAAAAAAGCGACAGCGCGAGTGACATTTGCCCAAACTCAAACGCGCCGAACTTGCGCGCCACCATCGCATAGATCACGAAGCTGGTCGCGCGGTTCATCACGTCACTCGTGAGAATCGAAAGCGCGTTCGCACCAATATTTCGCAGGCTGCTGCTCATCGGCTTGCCTTGGGTCGGGCGTGGACTTCCCTACCCCTGCATCTCGTTCTGCCTACACGCTATAAGCGGCCGGCCATCCCGGAAATCGGGGATATACCTGGCCCGCTATCCAGAAAATCCCCAGGGAGCGTCCATTTCGAGCTTGGGAATCAACAGGTGTGGAAGCTCGGCCAGGTGCAAGCATTCACCCGATTGCGGATGGGGTTGCCTTTTCCCGAGAATGCCTTCGATCCCTCGCCGGAAGCCATTTTCTTCCCAGCGGCTATCATGGCTTCTTCTGGCTGCCCTTGTATTCAGCAGAACTTTTTTATGTCTTCGCGCTTTGCAAGCAAGCCCGAGGCTTTTCCCGACCGCGCCAGCCGCGGAGCGATCTTACTAACCTCGCTTGCCATTGCTGCTTTTTCTTCGTTGCTGATTTATCCGGTCAAAGGTTTTACCGTCATCCGCGAATTCGACCGCGGGCCCTGCTCCTCCCATTGCACCATCTACGCCGGGCCTTCCGGAACCGACAAAAATTCCGGGAGCGATCCATCTTCCCCCAAGACGCTTCGCGGCGCCGCCGCTGCCACTCGCCCTGGCACCACCGTTTGCCTTCTCCCCGGTACCTATAACCTGGACTCTTCTTTCGCTTCGCCCCAGAGCGGCGCGCCCTCCGCGTGGATCGTCTACAAAAGCTGTGGCCACGGCCCCGCCAACATCGTCTATACCGGCCCCGCCGACGCTTCTCCCATGTTCAGGCTCGGGTCCGGCAAATTTCCTTCCGGCCCTTCCTATTTGGAATTTCGCGGCCTCCATCTGGACGGCCGCGGCAGCGCCGGCGATGGTTTCTTCTGCCGCGGCGGTCATCATCTGCGCTTCATCGACAATTCCATCACCGGCACCGGCGGCTCCGGCATCGGCTCCATCGGCTGCGACTACCTCACCGCCGATCACAACGTCATCGTTCACAACGGCTACGTGCCGCCTTCTACCCGAGTCCCGCGATGGTATAGCTGGTCGAGCGGCATCTCGTTCAACTCCGATCAGTGGTTGGACCGCTATCCCGGCTTCCACAACATCATTTCCAACAACGTCGTCGCCGGCGAAGTCGATCAAAGCTCGAAGCACTCCGACGGCAACGGCATCATCCTCGACCTAAGCAATCGCACTTACGACTACAGCTCCGCCAACACGCCGCCGGCTCTCGTCATCAGCAATGTTGTCTATGGAAACGGCGGTCGCTGCCTGGAAGCCTACACGGTGACGAACTTCTGGTTTGTCAACAACACCTGCTACAAAAATGTCCTCGACCTTCCCGACAGGACCGACGCTTCCATCACCGTCAACAATTCCCACGACGGCTACGTCGTCAACAATCTTGTTGTTGCCGCGGGAGCCTCTCACCCCTGCTACGCGGAAGAACATACCATCGAGAACATCCACTACTTTGCGAACCTGTGCTTCGGCAGTTCGAATCTTCTCGCGGACGCCGATTCTCAGTTCCTCTCCGCAGATCCCCTCTTCGCCCGCCCGCCGGATCTCGATCCAAGCATCCCTGCCGAACAAGCCCTTTCCTCGTCATTCCGAGCGCAGCCGGAAATTCCTCTTCCTGCAAAAACGAGGGAAACATCTCCGCAGCCCACTTTGGAGGACGGCCCCAACGATAGACTTGCTGATGGATTTGCCCTGCTACCTCACAGCCCCGCGCTCGCCAAGGGTGTCGATCCCGCAACTCTGCCAGGATTGCCTAAAGAACTCGCCGCCGACCTGAAGAAGTACATCTACTCCGACTTCGCCGGAAACCCGCGCCCTCACGGCGGTTCGTTCGACCTCGGCGCGTATCAATCAAGTTCCTTGCCGCGGCACTGAACCCGGACCTGCTCACGTGAGCGTCCGAGCGGGCCAGGGCTGATTTGGTCGGTCGGAAAAAATCTGCTGATGCTGAATTGCTCCCAGGTCCCGAGCCTCCCCCACGACCTGGACGAGCGTTTCCATTGATGTCGCTGTAAATGTAGCTCCTCATGTCCGTCTGGACCTGGGGCCAGCCGGACGGTTCGGTCGAAAGGAGTTGGGCAAAAGCTAAGTCCTTTGGAATCCGCACTTACGCAAGAACGGGGGACAGCGGGTGGGCTGGGGGGTGGGCTAGACTAGCTAAACAACCGGTACAAATCCTCGCCAGCCTTCTCGGTAATCTGGTCGGGGACTTGGTGGTCGGTAAAACGTGCGGTGAGTTTTCCGAGCAGCTCGCGAATTTCCTTTTGTGTGCGCGTCGGCCCTCCGTTCGGCGAGTAATGGAGGAAGGAAATGGTCTTCTCTTCGGTGCCGAACTTGCATTTGTAGCGAATGAGGCCATCCTGGTCGATGTCGCTTAGCCCGAAGTCCAGGTAGGTGAGGCCGCGCTTTTTTCCTTCTTGCATTCCGCTCCAGATGAGCAGGTCGTTCGGCCGGCGAGAAAGATCGTCGGGGAGCGAGGCGTTGAATTTGTAGTACAGCGTGTCCTTCCACTCCAGAAAAAAATCGCCGGCCACGATCTTGTCTTCGTGAATCGCGAGCATCAGGAATCCGTGCTGCGGCTCCACGAAATGGCGCCAGATGTTTTGCAGGAAGCTGTAAGGTTGCGCCAGCAAACCGTATTTGTATTTCCGGATTTTCAGGTGCATCTCGAAGAAGATACGCAGCTCTTGCTCCGACTCCGCCATCCGCACCCTAACGCCCTCACGCTCCGATTTCCGGATCGCGCGGTGCGTGGAATCGTGCATGGTTTTCCAGAGCGCCTGGAGATCCGGCCGCAGGTTAAGGCAGTGCCACTTCGCCTGCTTCGCAAGTGTGAACCGCTTGTCGCCCAGTGGCAGATCATTGTGCAGGCAGCGCACACTGAGAGGCATGTGTTCGGACACCAGCGGATCAATCAGGACGTGCCACAACTCGTGGTCATTCACCAGGGGGTCGCAGTAATCGGAGAACGGCAACATGACGATGCGTTCCCCCAGCATGTCCGAAATCCGGCAGAACGGAACGCCTGCCAGGGGCTGCCCCTGCTCATCCAACGCGATGTGGGCGCTCGGCTCCCACCCGTAGGTACTGGAAATTACCCGCATCCACTGGGGAGAGTGAAAAACGCTGCTGCGAACCTGCTCGACCAGCTTGGCCCACAACGAATCGGTTCGCGGGTCGACCGTCACAACGTTGGCTACAACGTTCAATTTTCTTGCCTCCTCTGAAACGGATTGCCTGAAGGAGCTGTCGAAAGGCATTGCGAAATGCTTGCTTCAATCAAGCCACATGGGATGTTTGCTTGGGCTCCAATTCTTTTATCGGAGAAAGCACGCCTTTCGATGGACCAGCTTGCGGATTCATGCTGACCTCCGGAAACGGCAGCGCTTGCGGTAGGCGCGCTGGCTCGCAAGAGGCCTCGGGTTCGGGGATTCCTGAGACGGGCAGAATCTTGCGGTAGGCGGCGAGCAGGTTCGGAATGGAGTACTCCCAGGCCAGCTGCGTTTTGATGCGTTCCCTGCCGAAAGCGCCGAGCGCCTCGCGGCGCGCGGGATCGCCCATAAGTTTTTCGAGCGCGCGCGCAAACGCTCGTTCATCGTTGGGAGTGACGTAGACGGCGGAACCACCCGCCGTGAAGCGGTGCTCGGGCAAATCAAACCCCACAATCGGTTTGCCCAGCGACATGTATTCCATAATCTTGAACATCGTTGAGCGATCGGTGTACGGATTAGCCGGCGCGGAATCCACACAAATATCGGCTGCCGCGAGAATCCGGCGGAGATCCTCTCCGAAAATTGGCCCCGTGAATCGCACATAGTCCTGAAGGCTCAGCTCTTGCGCGAGCGCTTTCAAGTCTTCCAGCGCATCGCCAAAGCCAACGATGACGCAATAGAAATCGGTTCGGCGGAGGCCGTGAATGAGGTAATAGAGAGCGCGCAAGAGATAATCGACACCATCCTGCACTCCCATGACGCCGACGTAGCCGATGATCGTTTTGCCTATCTGCCGGAGAGCCCGATCCGGCTCAACGGGAGCCATCACGCGGTCGAGGTCCAATCCGTTTCGAACAATGGTAATGTGCGTCTCGGGGACGCGGCCGCGTTCCATTGCCAATTTCTTGTAAGACTCGTTGGTGACGATGACATGGTCGGCGTAGCGGCAGCTCAGCTTTTCGAGCCACAGAAGCGTGCGATAAACCATCGGCCTTCCGCCGCCGCGGAAGCGAGCCGCGTACATTTCCGGAGACAGATCGTGATGGTCGTAGACAAAGCGCTTGCCAAATAATTTGTAGAACAACGCGATGAAGACAAACGTGTCCGGCGGGTTGTGCGCGTGAATCACATCAAAGCCTTCGCGGAAGAACGCGACCAGCGACAGCGCCGCGCTTGCGGCCATCGAGTACGCGTATTCCCAGAGATACGCGAAAAAACCATTGCCCGCGGTAGGGGCCGGATAGCGGTAGACGCAAACGCCATGGATGGCTTCGCGAGAAGGCTGTCCTTTTGCGGAGGGACAGATGACTGCCACCTGGCAACCTGCCGAGCTCAGAGCAAAGGCTTCCCGTCGGACACGGACATCCTGCGGGAAGGGCAGGTTTTCCAGCAGCATCAGGATGCGATCCCGCTTTTGGTTCTTCTTTTTCATGAGCGGCACTTTTCGCGAGGTTTTTTATGAACGTTTTTCAGACCGGTCGCCGAAGGAGCCGATTGTCCGGATGGCAAATTATGACCGGATGTTGCAAGTCTGCATGGCTCAAACGCATGTCGCGTAACCACCCAACAATGTTCGCAGGTCAGTTCCGATTCACTGCGTTCGTTTGTCGGGAATCAGAACGCCCGTCTGATTTCGCTCCTGGACTTGGCTCGAACGCTTTCCAAGAACTTGCTCGTATACCCGGATAATTTCGCGCGCGACAAAAGGTCTCGAAAGGTGCTCAACTTTCGCTCGGCCCTCGGTCCTTTCTCGGCCGGCCAGGATGGATTCCAGCGGCTTCACAAAAGCGTCGACGTCGGCGTCACAAACATAGCAGCCTTTCGCATCCGCGAGGACTTCCCGAACATCCCCCACATCGGTAGAGACGATCGGCAGGTTGCACGCCATCGCTTGCTTGACGATGTTCGGCGATCCTTCCTGGTAAGAAGTGAACACAAGAGCATCGCAAGCGTTCAAAAAAAGGGCCAGGCGATCCTGCGGTTCCTTGTAGACCACGAGCAACTCGGTGGACCCATCGCGCCGTTTCAGCTCTTCCGCAACCGCCTGCGCCAGGGGAAAACGCTTTACCGCAATTTGCGGATTGGCGGCGAATAACAAGTATTTCCTGTCCTGGTTCAAGCCGAGAGCGGCCCTGGCCTGATTTTTTTCCACCGGCCGGAAGGTATTCAAATCGATTTCACAAGAGATGACGAAAACATTCGGCGCGTTGTTGAGCAGGGCTGCCATTTTGCAATTCTGAACAATTGCAGCGTCCACGTGCCGCGCCAGCATCTTACCTGCTCTGACCACGAGTGGGCTGAGGAATGCTGTTTTGCCCTGCTCATTGATCAGACCCAGTAAATCGCTGCCGTGAAAAGTGACTACGACCGGCACTTGCCGCTGCGTGCGCGCCACCATGCCGGCAAAACCGATATGGGCGTGGACCAAATCAATGGCGTTCTCCCCAAGACGCCGTCGAAGTTGAAACGCAGCTTTCAGATAGTTCCACTTTCGAGAGCGCCCGCTCAGAGGAAGCACGTCGACTTCAACCCCGGCCTGCCTGAGAGATTCAACCTGCGTTTTCACAAACGTTCCGATGGCAGGACTTTCCGCGGTGGGATAAATAGGCGTGATAATCAGTGCTTTCATCCGAACAGTGCCCTCGATGTCTTAGCCTTGCGGCTGCCACGCGGGTCGCGGGAAAACGCCGTCGCGCGGACAAGCGGGTTCACCAAGGCGATATATGGGAATCAAAAGGCCGGCGAGCAGCCAAAGGAGTTCCTGCACCGGGCCAATCCGAAAGAGGTCGAAATTCATGTGCACCATGTGTCCGGCGATCGCTGCCGTAATGGCGAGGGCGAGCATCGACAAGAAACCGTTATTTTGCTGCCAGCATTTCCAACCCAGGCGCAGGGCTCCCGTTAAGAATGCGAGATAGGCCAAAAGCCCGCCAATTCCGGTCTCCGTCCAGATCAGCAAATACTTGTTGTGAACGGCGTATAGAAATCCGTTGCGAAATTCCGAGGTCAAATAGGCCAGCATGGCCAGGGAAAAGTTATTGGCGCCAACTCCCAGAATCGGGTGGTCCGCGATCATGCGAAAGGCCAACATGATCAACGGAATGCGCGACTCGGCGGAGCCCTGATCGTTACTGAACAGGCGAGCTGCAATGAGACTGTGGAACGACAAATAAAGAACGATCAATATCGCGAGGATTCCAACCGCTGCCTTCAAGGACATGCCGCGCGTGCGCATCAGCGTGAAGCCAACCATCAGAGCAGCCAGAACCAAGGCGATCCAGCCACCGCGCGAAAACGTGAAGATCAGTGCCATGCCACCGGACGCGAGAACCGAACATGCCAGCCATTTTTGCCGGCGTGTTATGTCAGCGAATAAGAGGCAGACAGCCAGAGGAAGCAACAGGCTTAAGTAGGCGCCGGTCTCATTGGGAGAGCCGACCGTGCCTCCAACGCGAATAAAAGAGTCGTGAGGGCCGGTTTGGAGATGGATATGAGTGGGCAACCCCCAGATGGTGGACGGCATTCCGGTGAATTCGAGGACGATCATGGCGAGGCCCTCGATAAGACAACCAGTCAAAAGAAAGGACACGACAAACCGGACGTCTTCGCGTGAGCGCAGGTTGTTCGCCACGTAAAAATAGACCAGATAGAGCTGCAGGGCGAGGAATAGCTCATACCAGGCGAGGCTGACGTCGGAAGCCACGAAGACGCTGACGGCGCTAAAAGCCAGGAAAAGGACGAGAGGCAAGTTGAAAATATGCCGGCGACGCACGCTGCGATTTCTGGAAACAAACGAGGTCAAGAACCAGGAAAAATAGAGTCCGGCAAGAGCAATGGTCGTCGCGGAAATACTCAAGCCGCTGAGGGCGCCGGTAGCGGCCTCTTCTTCACTGTAGAAGAGATGGGTCCCAAATTGAAAAGGAATGTCGAGAAGAACGGTTGCAAGAAGGATTCTCTGCACAGCGCGGGATTGCAAGACGCCCAAAGGGCTAAAGAGAGCCACGATGAGCGCAGAAGACAGGGAAGGGCGCAGGCGCTCGATGGAATCCTGCACTGCAGCGAAAGGCCCAGGAGTGGAAGAGAGCACAGCTCTTTCGTGGCGGGACCGTTCATTCATGGCCATTGGCATCGATGATTGTTTGGTTGCGCGGCTTGCTCGTTTGCGAAGGCGCCTTGCTTTCTGCGGTCGAAGCGCAGCGTGAATTACTATTGCGGGAGCTCGAGGGCTCTTTGTGAAGCTGCTTGCGCGGGGTCAGCGGCAGCCTGGGTGTAGAAATCAGAATTGCCAGATGCCCGGTCGCGAAATCTCCTCATCGCCCGGTAGTTCCTGCCGGTGCCATCTGGATTATTGAGAATTCTCCCGGTGGCAGCCAAGGCCAGCTTGAACTGAATGACTCCCCGACCGTGATCTGAAAACAACTGCACCCGCGGCAGCCGCCAGAGCGGAAAGGTGTCATCCACCCAGGTGGGTTCCGTATTCAAAACTGCGCCGGCGCCACACGACATGGCGTGGAGAGCAAGCTCGGGCGTGTAATTCCCATTGGGAAAAGCAAAAGCGGGACTGGGCTCGCCGGTCTCTTGCCTGACTGTCGCGAGACTCCTGGCGATGTTTTCAAAGGCCTCGCTTCTGGTTTCCCGGGTCAAGATAGCGTGCATGTGTCCGTGCGCCCCAATACTGAACCCTTGCTGATCGAGGCGCCTGGCTTCGTCCCAGGACATAGGGCGAATATCGTCATTGCTCAAATCAGCTTCCACGCCGTGCCGAGCACAGGCTTGCCCGATGCGGGCGGTCAGCACGCTATAAGGAAGTTGTTTCAGCGCGTGCAAATCAAGTTCTTTTGGCACCACGCGCAACTTTGCAAGAAGCGCCCAGTAGCGATCAAACCAAAAAGGGGTGTTGCTACCCAAAGCGCCAGTTACGACAAAAAATGCGGCCGGAACGCCGAGGCGCTTCAGCTCTGGAGCCACGACGGTGGCGTTGCTGCGTTTCCCGTCGTCGAAGGTCAGCAAGCAGAATGGTTTCTTGCTTTGTGCGCGGAGGCGGTGGGGAAGGTCGCCGAGGCGAATAAAATCAAACCAGCGGCCGAGTGCTTCGACGTGGCGGCGCGTTTGCTCCCGATTGAGAACGTGCTCATAGATAATGACGCCGCCGGCCTTGAATGGACGAACTGACGCCAGGCACAACGGTCCAGCGACATCCAGCACGCGACGGAAGCTCATGCGATTTGACTGGCCCGCAAAGTATCCGCCCCGGCAGGTATCTCGCGGGGCGATTTTGCGCTTAAGAATTCAACGACAGCCCGGGAGACGCGCTTGATTTGCTCGGGAGTCAATTCCGCGTACATCGGCAAAGACAGAATTCTGTCGGCGTAAGCCTCGGTGACAGGAAAGTCCCCGCGCTTATAGCCCAGGTCTTGATAGGCCGGTTGCAGGTGAATGGGGATTGGGTAATGGATTCCTACGTTGAGGCCCTTGCTGGCGAGGTGTTCCTTCAGCTGATCGCGGTGCTCGGTGCGAATTACGTAAAGATGCCACACGGATTCGGCGGCGTGGGCCAGGCCTGGCACCACGACTTTGCTGTCCTCCAAATGCTTTTGATACAGCTTGGCTTTCCGGCTCCGGGCCGTGTTCCACTTATCCAGGTATTTCAGCTTGACGCGCAGGATGGCAGCTTGCATGGTGTCGAGGCGGCGGTTGTAACCACGGAAAAGGTGCCTGTATTTCTCCTTCTGCCCGTAGTTCCGGAGCATTTCCAGACGATTGGCGATTTTTCCGTCATTGGTGGTAACCATGCCGCCGTCGCCGTAGGCGCCAAGATTTTTTCCAGGGTAGAAGCTAAAGGCAGCCGCATGACCCAAAGATCCAACGCGCTTGCCCTTGTAGCGCGCGCCGTGGGCCTGGCATGCGTCTTCGATCACGATAAGGCCGTGTTTTTCGGCAAGTTCCCGGACCGCATCCATGTGCGCCGGGTGGCCGTACAAATGAACGGGGATAATGGCTTTGGTGCGGCGGGTGATGGCTCTTTCAACCGCCTTCACGTCCATCGTGTGGGTGTAGGGATCGACGTCAACCAATACAGGCTTGGCACCGGCGTGGGAGATGCCGAGTGCGGAGGCAATGAAACTGTTCGCCGCGGTGATGACCTCGTCGCTCGGCCCGATGTCAAACGCCCGCAGAGCCAGTTCGAGGGCGGATGTTCCGGAATCCACGCCGACGGCGTAATGCGCGCCGCAGAAAGCGGCGAACTCTTCCTCGAAGAGGCGCACCTCGCGGCCGAGGATGAAGTCTGACTCCTGGATTACTTTTGATATGGCGTCATTAATTTCAGCAGCGATCGCCCGGTATTGAGCTCCTAAATCAACGAAGGGAACATTCGGGTGCTTCGGGTGCACTGAAATTTGGGTGGACATAGTCCGCCTTATCCTCCACTGGCACTTGCAATCCTTTTAATTCGATCGAACGGTTTATGGCCTCGAGCACGCGCACGACATCCCGTCCTTCAACTCCGCCGCTCACCGGACGCTTGCCTGTTCTGACGCATTCCAAGAAGTGCCGGCACTGATTTTTCAGCGGCTCGGCCGGTTCGATCCGGGGACTGATAATGTCGCCATCCCGGATTTGGAAGCGAGATTCGCCATAGTTGAGCGGTTCTTCATCGACACGGCTTACACCTTTTTCGAACACCCGCACTTGTTCTGTTCCATTGAGGTCGTCGAAAACAATCCGGCGGTCGCTCTTGACCACCACAACCTCTCGAGCTTTGTCCGGATCCGCCCAGCTAACGTGCACGTGGGCGAGAATATTGCCGGGATAGCCAAGCGAGATAAATCCCACGTCATCGCGGCTGTTCCCAAGAACCCTCCCGCCTATGGCGCTAACCCACACGGGCGTGCGGTCCAGCAGATAATTGAAGATGGCGATGTCATGCGGTGCGAGGTCCCAGAGTGCGTTCACGTCGCGGCGAATGGGGCCCAGGTTGGTCCTGCGCGCATAGAGATAGTACACGCGACCGCTGTCTTGCTTCACGTACTCCTTCACCTTGCGCACGCCCGCGTTGAAGATAAATGTGTGACCAACCATGAGAGTGGCGGAATGCGCGTCTGCGATTTCAATCAATTTTTTCGCGTAAGCGGAAGTCGTGGTGAGCGGCTTTTCCACCAGCGCGTGCTTGCCCGCAAGAAGCAAGCGGCGCGTCACGTTAAAGTGGGAGGTAGCTTCCGTGCATACGACCACGGCATGTACATCCGGTTGCGAGATCACGTCGTCAAGCTGCGTCGTTAAGTACACGTTGGGAAAGCGACGTGCGACCTCTTTCAAGCGCTCGGGACTTTGTTCGCAAACGGCAACGACGCGCGCCTCCACGAGTTCGTTGAAGATTCGCACGTAATTCATCCCCCAATAACCGCAACCGATGACAGCGATACCCATAGTCTTGGCGTCATGGGCAATCTGTTGTACACCGGAATGGATGGCCCTGTTCATTCCGCACCTCTCCTAGAAAGAACGGCGGTGATGGTAAGAAATAGAATTTTCAAATCGAGCCAAAAAGACGCACACCGGATGTAATCCAGATCCATGCGAATCATCTCCTCGAAAGAAACCCGGCACCTTCCTTTTACCTGCCACCAACCGGTGATTCCGGGCAGGGCTGCAAAGCGGTTGTGATGACGCGGCAGGTAGCCGGCCACTTCGTAGGTGGGGACCGGACGAGGTCCGACTAGACTCATATCCCCCTTCAGCACGTTGAAAAGCTGCGGAAGCTCGTCGAGGCTGAACTTCCTGAGGAACCGCCCGACCCTGGTTACGCGAGGATCGTTGGTCAGCTTGAATTTTCCGCTCCCGGGTGAAGGCTGTACGCGGCCCTCGACGAAGTCCTTGATATAGGCTTGGTGCAGAGAAGGATCCGCGTTTTGCACCATGGAGCGGAACTTATAGAACGTAAAATTGCGCTCCACGCAGACGCGATGCCTTCCCATCCGCTGGCGCTTCGCGCCTACGCGCTCCTGGGAGAAGATCACCGGTCCCCGGGAGTCGAGTTTGATCAGAAGCGCAATCAACAGGAGCAGCGGGAAGAGAAAAACAATGAGCAGAGCTGACAGAACGATGTCCATACCGCGCTTCAAGGCGCCATAGAGGACACTCTCTGATTCGACCGCTTGTACCCCCACCCGAGTTGACCATTGCCAAGTTTGTTGTTCAGCCATTTTTGTTCGTTCCTGAGTTTGAGAATTTGAGCACTGAAAAAGGTGCTGCCCTTTCAAAGCTTGCCCGATTAAAAAGGGCTCCGCGCCGCGATTTTGATAGCGAATCGTGAAGACTTTCTTATAGCCGGGTGTAAAGGGCCTCGGGGATGGGATAGGAGCGGTTGTTCAGCACGATGCCCAGAACTTTTGCATTGGCAACAGCCAGCTTTTCTTTGATGCGGCGCGCCGTTTCGCGCCGGGTGGCGTTCGCTTCCAGAATGAGCACCACGCCGTCGATCCACTTACTCAGGAGCATGGCGTTGGCGTGGAGCCCCAGGGGGCCGGAGTGGACCACCACATACCGATATGCGTTACGCAGTTCTTCCATGCGCGCCCGCAACTGGTCGGCAGACTTTGCGGAATGCAACGCCGAAGCGCCGTAACCGCAGGGTACCAACCAGAGGTTGGAAGGCGCGAGTTGCCGCGCAAATTCCTGAATGGGCCTGGACTCCTGTGTGGCCTCGGCAAGCCCCTTGCCGTTTGGCTCGTCAAAGTATTCATGCAGGGAAGGCGTCTGAAAATCTGCGTCCACCAGGCAGACCGATCCTTCTCCGTGCGCGGCGAGTGTCTCGGCTGCGCGAACGCAAATCGAAGCGCAACCGCCGTCGTGCTCAAGACCCGCGAATAGCGCGACGCGGGTGGAGTTTTCTTCGCCCAGGAAGACGCGCTGGACCAGTTTGCATTCTTCCTCGCGCGCAATCTGCTCGCGCTTTGCGTCTTTGTAGACGCCTCGCGGCTGGACCGGCTTCGAGCGGCTGCGTCCGACCGGCTCGCTTTCCTCCACCCCTCTGTTTGTGCGCGGGCCTGAAGGGGAAGTCTTTGCTGAACGAGGCGGCTCGGGATGGGGACTTTCTTCCTTGAATGGAGGCGGCTCCTCAATTGCAGTGCGGCTGAAGCTTGTTGTTTTCTCTTCGCTAGGCGCGTCGGTAAAAACAGAGTTCTGGCCGAGTCCCGGCTCCCATTCCACTTCCACCTCACTGCCAAGATCGAGGCCGTTCTCGGGTTCGATCTTAGGCCCATCCCAAGCCGGGAGGGCGGGAGCAACGCCCATACGGGTAAGCGGATTACGGGATATGGGAAACCTCTCTTGGAGCGCGCTGTCAGGCGTTTCACGCCAGTCCTTTGCGCCCGGCTCCGAACTGCCCTCCAAGGGCGAAGTCAAAGGACCAAGTGGCCCCAAAGTCTCCATGATCGAGCGAAACACATCCGGCAACGAAGCTTGCTGCAAGGTTTTGGCGCGTGCCTTTCCATCGATTTCCGGATTCGGCTTGGCGCCTGCCTCCGACTCAGAGACTTCTTCCCCGCCGTCGAGAGTTTCAAAGAGCCCTTTTTCGTTGCTAAGGTTGTGCAGCAGTTCGAAGTTCTTGCTCATGGGTTCCTGTGGTCTGCTGTCTAAATTTTAGATGCTCGTTTTTCAGCGCGAGTCGTCGTTGTGTTTCGATGGGCCGAGCGGAAGCCGAATCTCTTGTCCCGGGCTGAGGTGCCTCAAATCTTTCAAATTTGGATTCAGCCGGCGAATTTCTTCGAGCACGGATTCGTCATATCGCCCAACGAGCGACAAGCACAGCGCCCGAAGCGTGTCAGTGGGTTGAACCACATAGGTAAAAATATTCGACGCATCCGGTGGCGCATCGATCGGCAGCGGATCGCTAGGTGGTAATCCGTCCGGGGCGGTCGTAGTAACCGGGCTTTCCAGCGGACGCTTATTGGACGGACTTTCCTTTGCAACCTGCGAAAGCGGATTGTTCGCGTTCTCGCGTTGAAACGTTCCCGCCCCCGCGCGTGTTCCCAGATAAATCGCAACGCCTAATAACAAAACCGCAAGAAGCGAAGTTTGAAAGACTCTTCCGTGGAACAGTTTCGTTTTCATCCACGAGGAGAAAGATGTGCGCGAGGGGACCACCGGTTGTGTAGCGCGGTGCTGTATCTGCGGCTTGGGGGCCTGCGAACCGCCTGCGTGCGGCCTCGGCCCGGAGGTATCCATGGCCAGGTCTCCCGCAGCCTCGCGCACGATTTCCCGGGTGATTTGCCTGCTCCGCATGGCGCACCCCAACGAAAGCGCGTTGAAGCAGAGATGGTTGATGAGGCGCGGAATTCCCTGGCTGCGATCGGCGATAGCGGCGGCGGCCTCGGGAGTAAACAATTCCGGGCCCTGGTAACGCGCCACCTGAAGCCGGTGATTCATGTAGCGAACAACCTCGGCCGGAGGCAATGCTTCCAGCCGGGCCCGCACGGCAATGCGCTGCGCTAATTGCGTCAACGCGGGCCGCGCCAGCCTCTGTTCAAACTGCGGCTGGCCGGCAAGAACGATTTGCAGAAGTTTTCTGTCCGGTGCCTCGAAGTCCGAGAGCAGGCGAACCGTTTCCAGGACCGAGTCGGCCAGATTTTGTGCTTCGTCGATGAAGAGCACAACGCGCTTCCCTGCCTTTGTTTCGCGAAAGAGGAAATCGTTCAAGTCCGCGTGCATGCGCACGATATCCCGGTCCTGGCTGTCGAGACCCAGGTCTTCCAGCAAATAGCGGACGAGTTCCCTGGAGTCGCACTGCGTTTGAAACAGAAAGGCGCTGTGGACGTAGCCCTTCCACCGTTTCAGAAGTTGAAACAGCAGCGTGGTCTTCCCCATCCCGGGCTGGGCGACAAGAGATAGAAATCCGCGCCCTGTCTCAATTCCATAGAACAGCGAGGCCAGCGCTTCTCTGTGTCCCGAGCTGAAATACAGGAACCGCGGGTCCGGAGTTACTCCGAACGGCTGCTCTTGCAATCGATAAAAGTCGAGAAACATTGCTCAGTCGCCATCCCTCGGGATTGCCGCAACCACCGGACTCCCGAGAAACGATTCCACCTCTTCCGGTGTCCGGAACGACGGATCCCAATAATCCACGGCAAAAGCCAGCGCGATGCTCGACAGGGCCGCGAATAGCCCGCCGCCTAACAATGCGAACAACCACCGGGGCTGCGGCAAGAAGGGCACCGCCGCCGGCTCTGCGACCACGACGTTCGAAATTCGCTGCCGGTCCAGTGCGTCGGAGATGCGCGCTTCTTCCTGCTTGCGCAGATAGAGCATGTAGTTTTCCTCGTCAGCTTTCGCCGCGCGCAGCATGTCCTGGTGAAGAGCTTCTTTGTTGTCGAGTTCCTGGCTTTCCTTTTGGTAGGAGCGCACGAGAGAAGCCCCCGCCGTCGCCCGCGCTTCGAGAGCCGCCAGGTCGGTCTGTGATTTTGCCAGTTCCGACCGAAGCGCCTCGTAAGTTGGGTCGCGGTCTGTCGTCTCATCCCGCAGTGGCGCCTTTTCCGCTGCTTCGATGGCGGCCTTTGTTTGAGCGATTTGCTGCTCCACTTCTTGTACCGGCCGATAAGACGGCTCGAACTTGGACAGCAGGTCGGTCCTCTTCAGCTCCAGTTCCAGCAACGTAGACTTCATGCGTTCCATGAGCTGGGGATTATCGGTTTTGCGGATCTGCGTGGTCTGCCGGTTGGGAAGCGTTCGGAGTTGCGCTTCCAGTTTCCGGATTTTCTCTCGCGTTTCCACAATGTTCGCTTTGGCTGTCTTCCAATCCCCTTCCACCTCCGCCAGCTTACGAACGGTAATCTCCTTCTCCAGTGCGGGACTGACGACTCCCTGCTCACGGCTGAAATTGGTGAGTTTCGCCTCTGCGTTCACCAAGGCTTTGCGGTATTGCTCCGCTTGCTGGTGGAAGAATTCGAATTCCCCGGGAACCCGGTGCATAGCCAGGTGCTTCTCGAGATATTGGCTCGCCAGCGTGTTTAATAGGTGCGCTGCGAGTTGCGGGTCCTTCGAACTGTATTTCACACTGATCAGGTTCGTCAGTTTGAGAGGCGCAACCTTGAGGTCTTTGTCCAACGCCAAAACGGCGCGCGAGGTCTGTTCGTCATCCTTGTGCCCGAGCCAATTCCATATGGAGTGGTCGCCGGTTTTTTGCAGGCCGCAGGCCGTAACTACATTGGCCAGAAGATCTTTCGACTTGAGCAGCTCGGCTTCCGATTGCAACTCGGCCTCGGTCACGTCCGTACGCAGCTGCATTGGCTGTTCCCGGTCCGGAGTCACCATGTTGTCGGCGCGCTCGTGCCGCACCAAAATCTTCATTTCGGCCTGGTATTTTCTCGGCAGAATAGCCGCCAACAGGATCACCGCCGCTAAGATTCCCAGGAAAGCATTGATAATGAGCCGGCGCTGGCGAAAACCAATGCTCAACAATTCTCGCAATGACACGGATTGCTGGTCTTCCTCTTGTTTCCCGTTCCGATTTCTTTCAAACATGGTGGTCTACCTTAGCACACCAGGATTCGAATATACGCCCATCGACGAAGTGGGAATAAACTTTGCAATTTTTGACATCGTGTTTTTCGGCACATAGAGAAAATCACCGGGTCGCAGATAAGCGTCTTCATCGAGGTTGCCTTCTTTCATCATCTTCTTGATGTTCAGTTTTTTCACTTGCGCCCATCCGCCCGGCACACGATGAAACAGCAGCACCTGCGAATGTTTTGCGGATTCCCTGAAGCCACCGGCTATCGCCACGGCTTCTGAGGCGGTTGTGTCTTCTCGCAGATCGAACTTCCCGGGGTGACCTACCTCCCCGCCGACGATGAAGAAGGGCTTCTCAAAGTCTTTGAGTTCCACGTTGATGACCGGGTCGTGCAGGATTTTTGAATACGCCGTGCGAAGTGTATTCGTTACTTCCGGCACGGTTAGCCCTTGAACATGCATGTTGTCAATGCCGCGCGGCGTCACGTAGCCATCCGGCTGTACGGTCACCGTCTGGTTGAATTCCGGCGTGAACGGAAATTCCAGCGTGAGCACGTCCGCCGAATGCAGTTGATAGCGGCGGTTGCGGTGCTGCAGAATTTCGGTTTGTCCGCGACTGTAGGGCGTTCCCGGAGCGTCCGAAGGGGCTTGTTGCGAGACCGAAGGAAACTGTTCCCGCTGCTCTTGCGCTCTGGTCGAAGCGGCTCCGGCCATCACCAGGAGAAGCGGAAGAAGAATCTCAATGATTTGTCTCGAACATTTTAAGATGAAGAGTTTTTGATGCTTGTGAATCACCCGCTCCTCCTCTCTCAAGCGAACCCTGCCGCGCCAATTAGTCCGCCTGAATTGTTTCGTCGCTAAGGCCTTTCACAGCACCCAAGTGGACGGCCCCGCCGGGAGCAGAAGCCTGCGGGCGATCGGAGGCCCTCATCTCGGCCGGTTTTCTCGCCCGTACTTCCCCAACCCAACTCCTCTCGACTTCCACAGCCACAGACCGTTGCAGCAGACTTACGGAAAGCACGAGTTTCATACCTGATTTGATCTTGACTACGATTCCGGTCAAACCGCGCAGCGGCCCTTCCAGAATTTGCGCCACGTTGCCAATTTGCATGTACGGCCAAGGCATGGCGGAGAGCCCGCTCCTTTGCACGCGCTGAATGGCCTCAATTTCTTCCTCTGCCACGGGAACAGGTGTCTTGCCAACTCCTACGATTTGAATGACCCCCGGAGTCATCAAAACGGTTAGGCGATTGTGGGGACTCATCCGGCAAAACAAGTAGCCGGGGAACAACGGCACCTCGATGGTCTTGGTGCGATCTGACCAGCGGCGTGTACTCTGGCTCACGGGCAAAAAGCATTCGTAGCCGGCGTTTTCCAAAAGCAAGTTGGCGGTCTTTTCTCTCCCCGTTCGGATCAGAATCGCAAACCAAGGCCATTGAAGCCGGACTCCCATTTACTTCCCTCCAGATGATAAGCTACCGCCGTAAGAGTCACAGTTGCTCGAAGTGACTCTGGGTCGGCATTCGTCCGCATTTCCCGTTTTTCTTACCTACTTGCTGCTAAATCGCCGCCCCTATGCGCGGACTTACACCGCAATCGGGAAATCCCGACCCCGCGACAACGCTACCCTTGGGGTCCTACGCTCACAATCCGGTCTAAACCTTAAATACTTGGCCAAAGAAGTACTCAGAACCACATGCCCTTTTTTTTGAGGCATTTACGGGCGCAAAGCGGCGCTGAAAAAGTGACCGTTTTCCGCTGTCTTTGCGTCTTGTCGCCCTTATTTCTTCGAATGTCATTATCAGCAGATGGCCCTTTCCTGGGTTATAAATAGTCGGGCATTTCTCCTGCACTATAACGGGTATTTCACCGGCGCTATAAATAGTCGGGTGTTTTCCCTACCCCGATTCCGAACATCAGCCGATTGTCGGTTTTGCGCCGGCACCAATATGCTTGGGTGCAGCCGGCACACGCTGGATTGAGTGCGAAGGTGCGCAAATTCTCATGAAGATTAATCCCACCAGGTGCCATGCTTTTTGATTCCCCGGCTTTCTTCTTGTTCCTGATCCCCGTCGTTTTTCTTTTTTGGCGGTTGAACCGCCGTGCCCAGAATGTCTTTCTTCTGCTGGCGAGTTACTTCTTTTACGGCTGGTGGGACTGGCGGTTTCTCGCGCTCATGATTGGCAGCACCATGATGGATTTTCTGATCGCTCAGAAAATCGTTCCGGCGCAGCAAAATCCGCATCGCCGGAAGTGGTTCATCTTCTCGCTCGTCTTGAACTTCACCATTCTCGGAATTTTCAAGTATTTTGATTTTTTTGCCGGCTCCTTCATCGGGATGCTGAACAACCTCGGCCTTCACAACATTCCACTGCCGCTGATTCGCATCATTCTTCCTCCGGGGATTTCGTTTTATACGTTTCAGGAAGTCGCTTACATGGTGGACGTCTACAAAGGGCGCCTCGAGGCTTCCCGATCCTTTTTCGAATATGGGCTGTTCATCAGTCTGTTCGCGCACCTCATTGCCGGCCCCATTCAGCGGCCCAGCCATTTACTGCCTCAAGTCCAGAAGGAGCGCGTCTTCGGGCCGGATCGTTTCTTCGATGGCTTGATGCTGATTTTCTCCGGACTGATTCGGAAATGCATCGTCGCGGACAATTGCGCGCTGCTGGTGAACGCCGCATTTGGCGGCCAACTGGGTCCGCCCAACCTCTGGGTCGTTTTGCTTGGAACCTACGGGTTTGCCTGGCAGGTTTACGGAGACTTCAGCGGCTACAGCGACATCGCGCGCGGTTGCGCGCAGTTGCTCGGCTTTCACTTTATGGTTAATTTCCGCCAGCCTTTCCTTGCCCATCGTCTGCAAGACTTCTGGCGCCGCTGGCACATCAGCCTGAGCACCTGGCTCCGCGATTATCTTTATATCCCCATGGGCGGCAGCCGCTTCGGCGGGTGGAAGACGGTTCGCAATCTCTTTGTGACCATGGTTCTAGCGGGTCTTTGGCACGGCGCGAACTGGACCTTCGTTGTCTTCGGAGCCATCCACGGAATGGTCCTACCCGCCGAGCGGTTCTTTTCCCCCGCGAAAGCCGGGGCCTCCGCCGGTAGTGCGGCCGGACCTCCCACCGGCTTTCTCGCCTTGTGGGCACAGCGCATTCTGACCTTCCACATTCTTTGCCTGAGCCTGGCGTTTTTCCGGGCCACTTCCCTTCACGCTGCCGTGGAATTTCTCGGCGGCCTCTCCAATTTCGCCTGGCGTACCGAGTACGCTTCGGCATTCTTCCTGCTCTGCCTCTATGCCATCCCTCTTTTTCTCATTGACCTGCATTTGGAGGCCAGCGGTCAAGAATATCCCTTTGCCAATACCTCGTACGCGTTTCGAACCGCACTTGGCGCCTGCTCGCTTTTGGCCCTGGCGTTTTTTTCCGGGAGTAACCTGAATGCCTTCGTCTATTTCCAGTTCTAGGCATCCGGCGATCCAATACGCCAGGTTCTTGTTCGCCATTTGTGCGGCGCTCACCATTTCTTTCGAGCTGTTGAGCGGTTACTTGCTCAAGCATCATTCCGAAACTTATGCGCGCATCTCGCGGCAATATGCCGATGCTTTGAAAGTGCGTCCCGCAAAACCGGGCGAGCCCGAGTCAGTCCTTATGGTCGGCAATTCTCTGCTCTTGGAAGGGATCGACGTGGACCGCTTGCAGAGAATAACTTCGAGCCAGCTCAGCATCCACCCTATTTTTCTGGAAGCTACTGGCTATTACGACTGGCTTTACGCGCTGAAGCGTCTGTTCCGGCAAGGCTCAAGGCCCCAAGTCGTGGTCCTCGGTGTCGGCGTAAACGCGTTTCTCTCGAACGGTGTGCGGCAGGATTATGCCCCGTTATTGTTCTTCGACTTGAAAGACGTTGCCAGCGTGGCTGACGATTTAAAGTTCGACAACACCGCAACGAGCAATCTTTTGCTCGAGCATTCCAGCGTGTTTTGGGACACGCGCAGCGCTCTTCGCATGCAGATTTTGCGGCATACCGTTCCTCACTGCAAAGAGTTGTTCCAGCTCTTGAGGCCGCAGCCGCCCGTTCCACCGGAGCCGGAATTCGACGCCATTGCAAATCCCCGCCTGCAGCGCCTCCGCCGCTTGTGTGCAGCCTACGGCGCGAAATTCATCATTCTCGTGCCGCCTACTCCTTCTTCGGAGGATGCCGTTCACGAAATGACGCTGGCTTCGCGAAGAGCTGGCGTGGAAACGCTGGTCCCGGTAGACCCCGCCGTGCTGCCGGCTCACTATTACCAGGCGGATGCCATCCACCTCAACTCGGAAGGCGCGGCCATTTTCACTTCCGCGCTTGCCACCTACCTTCCCCGTCAGCTGGCCCACGACTCTGCCGGCTCACTCGATTAGGCATCACGAGTAGGCTGCCAATTCCGAACGCAACGCTTGCCCATCGCATGCAAAAACAAAGGCAGCCAGGACTTCTTGTCATCCTGGCTGCCGATTTGTTTTTCGGTTTGTACCCGCTGGCCCGCCGCCCGATTCCTCGGGCATTCTCTTTCTAGGCCAGATAGGTCCACAGATCGTTTTCCGCTACAAGTCCTCTGTCCAGTTCTGCGTTCGTTGGCTAACTCAGGCGCCGGGCCTCGGCGGGGAGCAGCCAGGTTGGCCTAGTTTGTGGGGAACGGCAGGTACCGCCAGACATCATTGAGTTCGCCGTATGGGCCCCCGGTCGAAGCGTCGTAACCTTCTCCGCCGAACAGGTAGACATACCCAAGGAGGTCTGGGACCCAGTGCGCCGCTCCCCGGCGCGCTCCCACAGCGTTATTCGTGTAGTTGAGCTGAAAGTAGTTAATAGGAGTCGTGAAGTAGGTTCCGGGTTGATCGGCATCTACCGAACCCTTCCACCAAATCCACTCGCCGGTGCTCAGTTGATACTCCCAGACGTCGTTGAGGAAGCCGGTAGGCAGCGAAGCGTTGGAACCGTATCCAAAACCTCCAAAAAGGAACAGATTGCCGTCCGGGTTGGTCCAACCCAGCGCTCCCCACCGCGAGCCAGGAACGCTGGTTGCTGTGGCGTTGGTTGTGGCGTTCGAAATGCCTTGCATTCCGTACACGCCGTTCTGGTTGGCTAGGTTGCTGCCTGAAATCCACGTCCACTGGCCGGCCACGGGGTCGTACTTCCACAGATCATTAAGGACCGAACCAATCTGCAGCGACCCGGTCTGGGTCGTGCCACTGGTGCCCTTCGAATCCAGGCCGAAACCGCCGAAGAGCCAAATGTTTCCGGACTTATCGGCCCAAAGCACCGTCGTTTGGCGGCCGCCGGGCAGATTTGTAGTCGCACCCGTGCCTTGGGTCCCATAAACGCCGTTCTGGTTGGCCGTTGTAGAAGTAGGACCGGAGACGAGAGTCCACGTGCCTCCAGCGATGTTGTATTTCCAGAGATCGTTCAGCAGGCCGACCGTGCCTGTGGAGTCGGCGCCCTGCCCGCCAAACATCCAAACGTTGCCAGCGGAGTCGGTATAGCTAGCAGCGCCCCAACGTCCGCCAGGGAAGGTGGTGGTGGTTGACTGATTGGCTGAGCTCGACCCTGCCTTCCATATCCACTGGCACTTGGTGAAGATACCTGTGCCAGTTGTCGCGTCGAATGCGCAAGGGCCGGAAGCGAGATCGAATTCCCAAATATCGTTGAGGAGCCCGCCCCCGCCTTGGCCGCCGAACATCCAAAGGTTGCCCGTGGCATCGGTCCAAGTAATGCCGCCCCAACGCGCTTCCGGTACCGTGCAGGCGCTGCCGGGAGTCGCACAGGATACGCCGACATTCTGAGTGCCGTAGTTGCCCCCTTGATTCTTGAACTGAAGCGAAGTGATATCCGCCGAATAATTAGCTGAGGTAGCGTCGAACACGATTGGCAGATTGGCGGGGATCCAAGCACCTGGAATCCACCAGCCGTCGTCTTCGCCCGTGCTTGGACGCGTTGGCCAAACCCACATATCGTTCAAAAGGCCTGGTGTTCCGTCGGTATTATCATGAGTGACTTCAAAGCCGACTCCGCCAAAGAGCCACCGGTTGCCGTTGTTGTCGGTCCAGGCCATGGCGAAGTCTCTACCGCCCGGTGTGTTTGAGTTTGAAGTTGCAAAAGGCGGCAGGGGGATGGGACTTCCACTCTTCCAAGACGGTAGCTTGGCAGTGCCATATGCGTTGATTGCGGGAGCTTGTGTTCCGGGGAACATCCAGGCCCAATCGTTGTGCTGGCAATCGACGATCACATTGGAAACTATCCCTGTGACCACGGCAGTGGCATTGAAGACGTTGCATCCGATTCCGGGCTGGCTGGTAGGCTGGAGAAAGACGTCCACGCTGTAAATTGTGCCGTACGTGAATGACGTCGGAAAGGTAAAGTCCACGTCACCCGTAACGAAGAGATTGTCGCCGGCGTTGTCCTGTAATTCGAGAGTGTCACCCGAGCCAACGACGAGCCCAACCACGGTGCCGCCAATCGGGAACTTTGGCTGTGTGCAAGAAACTTGAACATTGTTGACACTGCCGACAATGGCGCCGGTGCCGTTAACGGCCGTGCAAGTTTGACTAGGGTTTGATGGCTGGGTCTTTATGGTTACGGCGTAATTGGCCCCGGCGAGAAGAGCCGTCGCAAAGGTGAAGTTGACTGTTCCCGTCCCGCTGATCGTGAGATTGTCTCCGCCGTTGTCTTGCAAGACGAGACCCGACCCCTGCAACCCTGAAACGGTCCCGCCGACAGTATACGTAGCAGCGCAGCTCACCTGAATGTTTGTCACGTTCGCAGTGGCCGTTCCGGAACCGTTGGCGACACTGCACACCTGATTCGCGGGTTGCGTCTTGATGGTAACGTTGTAAGTGCCCCCGCTGGCGATCGTCGTCTTAAACGTTAAGCTAACAGTACCGGTGCCCGTAATACTGAGGTCGTCTCCGCCGTTGTCCTGGAGCACCAGGCCGGACCCTTGAAGCCCCACCACGCTACCCCCGACGGTGAAGGGCCCGGACGAGCCGCTACCTCCACTACCCCCACTTCCGCCACTGCCACCAGTGCCGCCACCCCCGCCGGTGGTCGTTGATCTTTTCAAGCTGCAGGCGGACATAAGGAGTGCTACTCCTGCCGCAAGGACTAGGATTCTTTTCTGGACCGGGATCATGCTTGTCCCCTTTTTCTTTGTCTTTTTTGGGATCCTCGTGAGCAAGCGTGGCTCAGCAGGATCGCTTCTTCTCGGCAGGCGAACCCCCAACAATGGTTCTAGTAGTAGTAGGCCTGTTGTCCCTAGCTTCTCCTCAGGCCTTTCGGCTGGCAACAGCTCCGAACAGGCCCTGTGCTGAACTGACTAATAACGGTCAGAACCGGGCTGTTTTCACGGCTTCCAGAGCAATTTCTCCGGTCAAGCGGGTGCTTATCCGCGGGCAGCAGGTCCGGAGTAGGGCTGAGCTTTCTGGTCTGATATTGGTGCACTCTTGGTGCAAGACATAGGCACGCAACCGTCTTGAATCTTGGAGTTCTCTCAGGTGAATACCCGAGGTCGCAGTGCAGAGTCCACCGGATGGTTCTGCAATGCTCCGTGCGCTATCAAGTTGCGCGTCCTTGACGTTGTGGCAGAAGTGAGTGATAGATCCGAGACAAGTACCCCTCATGCCGCGGCGTCGTGATTTAGCACCGAAACTGGCAGTAGGGTGATGGCCGTGTTGTGCCGACGACCTTCGGTCTTGCCTCCGACCAAGTCCGCGTAGGAGTTCTCGCTCGGAAATTAAGCCGCGGGTCTCCGTATTGTGGCCGAAGGCGCTTGGGATGGGCTCTATCGGACTCCGCAGAGTGGGCGGACTTATGCGACTCCTGAAATCGAGTTCGGCAACACGTGCAATCCTTCTGGTTTTTCTCCTGCTCGTCTCTTTCCGGTGCGTGCTAGCACAAACATCTTTTGTTCCGGCGCGCATCACGCAAGCCATCGATGAAAAGAATCTGGTGATGTTGCGGGGAAACGTCCATCCGCTGGCCCTCCCCGAGTTTGACCAAGGACCCATTGCCGACGCGCAGCCTTTGAAGCGCATGCTGCTGCTCCTAAAGCGCAGCCCTGAGCAGGAAGCCGCCTTGGAGCGCTTCCTCGAACAACAAGAGGATAAATCCTCAACGAATTACCACGCCTGGTTGACGCCGGAACAATTTGGCAAGCAGTTTGGCCCGTCCGATGCGGACATCCAAACCATTACGCAGTGGCTGTCAGCGCATGGATTCGCGGATATTAAGGTTGGCGCCGGGCGAAATCTGATCGAGTTCTCCGGCAATGTGGGCAAAGTACGTGATGCCTTTCACACAGAAATCCATCAGTATTTGCTCCATGGAGAAAAGCATCTCGCAAACGCGAGCGATCCCAGAATCCCGGCGGCGTTGACCCCGGCTGTTGCAGGGATTGTCAGTCTCCATAATTTCCCTCGGAAGGCGATGCATCGGTTGGTCGGAGTGTTCACTCGAGCAAAAGACACAGGTCAGGTGAAGCTGATGGAGCCCGCCAGTCCTGAACTGAGCTACCAATGCGGCACGAATCCGAATACAGGCCAACCTTTGTATTGCTCCGGTCTCGTGCCCTATGATTTTGCCGCCATTTATAACCTCCTGCCCCTCTGGAATGGAACGCCTGCCATTGATGGCACGGGTCAAACGATCGCGATTGCCAACGAGTCGAATATCAATGTGCAAGATGTGAGAGATTTTCGCAGTTCCTTTGGTCTCCCAGCGAACGACCCCGTCGTTGTTGTCAATGGTCCCGATCCCGGTCTTGTTCCCGGCCTCGAGACAGAAGCGGACTTGGACGTAGAGTGGTCCGGGGGAGTTGCCAAAGGTGCGACCATCAAGCTAGTCGTATCGCAGGCAACCGAGACCACTGCGGGCGTAGACCTCTCTGCCGTATACATCGTTGACAACAATTTGGCTCCCATCCTCAGCGAAAGTTTTGGAGACTGTGAACTGAACCTGGGAACATCCGGAAACCAGTTCTACAACAGCCTTTGGCAACAGGCTGCGGCTCAGGGGATGACTGTTTTAGTATCTTCTGGGGACAACGGCGCAGCTGGTTGCGATTTTAACCAGGGGTTGACGCCCGAGCCAGCCCTGAAAGGCTTACAGGTCAGTGGATTGGCCTCGACGCCTTACAATATTGCGGTCGGTGGAACGGATTTCAATGATTTTTTCAATCCAACGACCTATTGGAACACGACAAATGACCCGGGGACGCAGCAGTCTGCCAGGGGCTACATCCCAGAAACGACCTGGAACGACTCCTGTAGCAACGCCATCCTCGGCGATCCTCGCATAGGTTTCAGCACGAACGAAGAGACAAATTGCAATAATGCGCGGTTATCCGGTCTCGTGGATACTATCGGCGGTAGTGGCGGCAAGAGCAGCTGCACGACTCCCTCTGGCCCAACACCTACAAGTTGTGCGGGCGGTTACACCAAACCGTCCTGGCAAATTGGAGCTGGCGTTCCTCTCGATGGACAGCGCGATGTTCCGGATGTGTCTCTGTTTGCGAGCGACGGCTTCGTCGGAGATTTTTACGCTATTTGTGAATCCGACGTAGCGCTTGGCCCCTGCACGACGAATTTTCTGGGTGTTGGAGGAACCTCGGCGTCGGCCCCGGCGTTTGCCGGCATTATGGCCATGGTCAATCAAAAGACCCAATCGAGACAGGGCAACGCCAACGTCGCGTTGTACAAGCTGGCCGCGAAACAATCTGCCTCAAGCTGTAATTCCAGTACGGGCCCGCGAGCACATGCATTTTCAATGATATTACCTCCGGAACGATCGCAATGCCCTGTGCCAAAGGCAGCCCGAATTGCACGACATCAAATTCCAGCGATCAATATGGAATCCTTTCAGGCCACAATACGGGGAGCGGGTATGACCTAGCGACGGGTCTTGGTTCGGTGAACGCCCAAAACCTCGTGAACAACTGGTCCTCGATCACATTCCTGCCTTCCTTGACCACGCTGGCCGCCAGCGTCAGCGGCGCAACAGTCACTTCGATCAGTGTCGCGCATGGTACGCCGGTCAGTGTCGGCAGCAATGTGAGCGCTGGATCCGGCGCCACCGGGACTCCCACAGGCCAGGTCGCATTGATGGCCACGCCGAATCCTACGCCCGGAAATCTCAGTGCATCCCTTGGGATCGAAGCTCTCACTCTTGCGAATGGCACCGCCAGCAGTACCAGCATAATCTTGCCGGGCGGCTCTTACAGCCTTACGGCGCACTACCAAGGAGATGCGACGTTTGGCTCCAGTGATTCCACTCCCGGGATCCCGGTAAACATCACTGCCGAAAAGAGCAAGACTTTGATAAGCATCCCCGCATTTGATCCCCAGACGGGTATGGAGACGGGCAATTCGCCTACCTCTTTGGTATACGGCTCTCCCTACCTCGCTCGCATCGATGTGGGCAACGCGCAAGCGGCCCTCTCCTTTCCGGCCAAGCCAATCTGTATCCCACCGAGCTGTCCCACGGGAACGATCACCTGGACGGACTCTTTGAACGGCGGGCCTGCAGCAGCTCTAGATGGCGGCACATTCTCGCTCAATAGCGAAGGCTATACCGAGGACCAGCTTATTCAGCTTTCTGGCGGCTCTCACCTGCTGACCGCCAGCTACGGCGGTGACAACAGCTACGGCGCCAGCTCGAGCACTTATGCGCTCACCATCACACCTGCGCCGACCACGACCACGGCACAGCCATTGGTGAGCACTCCTGTAGAAGGCCTGCCATTTCAGGTTCTAGTAAATGGAAGCGCTCAGACACAGTCGGGTGCGGCTCCAACCGGCACGATTACTTTCGTCGATGGAACAACCCAGTTGGGCAACCCCTCTTCCGTGACCGGGTTCCCTGGGCAGAATGGGTCAGCACCTGGGTTCAGCCTCAATCCTAATTACACGAATGTAACGATAGCAACGGCAGGCGCGCACACGTTGACCGCGCAATACAGCGGTGATTCGAATTATGCTCCTTCGGCGAGCAGTGCGTTCACTTTGAACGTACTCCACCTCACGACGGCAAGCATAAGCGCTAGTCCATCAACCGTGAACTACGGGAGCGCCGTGACAATAACGGGTGTGATTAATACCAAGGTCCCGGCGTCGAACGTCTCTCTGAAACCGACCGGTACGATTTCTCTGTACGGCAATGCTGATGGGCAAATCACAAACGGGCTGACGGTCACAACCGCTCCTGACGGAAGCGGAAATTGGGAAATTCAGGCGACGGCCACGGTCACGCCTTCGAATAGTGAAGGCTTCTCCATCAACTACACCGGCGACTCCAATTACGCTCCTGTCTCGGCGACCAGCAACTTCATAACGGTCATTCTGCCGGACTTTTCGATGGCGCCGGACCCTGCCTATCTTACAACCACCGCTGGCCAGACGGGTTCTCAGCAGCTAACGATTACGCCTTTGAACAACCTGGCCAGCACGGTCACCTTCTCCTGCAGCACGTTGGTGACAGTTGGGATCACGTGTTCGTTCGGCCCACCTTCCGTGAACCTTACGAACAGCACGCCTGCCACCGTGACCGTAACGCTAACGACTCTTCCTCCATCGGCCACCTCGACGGCGGTGCTTCTGGCTCCCCCCACTGTGAAGCGGCCTCCTTGGCCTGGCGGACGGGGCTGGCAACCAGGACTTGAACTGGTGTGCCTGGTCGCGTTGCTTCTGGTTCTTCTACCAAGGCAGAATCGCATTTTGCGTTTCGCTTTCGGTCTGGTGGCCGGTTTTGGGCTGCTATACGCATTTGGCTGTGGGGGCGGAGGAACGGTTGGCGGGGGTGGAGGGCCCACTTCGGTTGCAATCACAGTCTCTGCGACAAAGGTGCCCGCGGGGACTTCTCCTTCCGTGACTCTGAGTGCAAGCGTGACGTCCACGAAAGCTGTCACAGGCACGATTACATTCTGGGAGAAAGGTAACAACGGAACCCTCACGCCACCGCTAACTATCGTAGCCGGTTCGGCATCAAGCCAAGTAGGCCTGCCGCTTGTGGGAACGCATCAAATTTATGCGCAGTACAGTGGCGACAGTCAAAATCAAGGCTCACAATCCTCAACGATCAACGTGGTGGCCACGGGTACGGAATATATCAGTGTCCAGGCTGCAAATGGGCCTGTGTCCCACTATTCGACCATCTGGGTAACGATCCAATAATTCCGCTGAGTTGGCAAGCAAGGCAGAATCTCGGGCACTCTGTGTATCAGGGGCTGAATGCAACGGAACCCGGCCCAATGAACCGGTCCATCAAAACGCCTTCCATAAAGACATGCATTAAGACTCTCCTTGCCTCATATGGCAGATTTTGCTTGACAGCCTGCCACTCTTTCCCTAGCCTGCCACGATTATTGTAGGGTTCTAATGGGGTGACGGTACCGGTGGGAGGTTAGTTGGCGGTTCTCGATGGGAAGTGCTATTCGATCGGGCCATTCCACTATTGCGCCCTACCCACGAGTCTCATTCGAAATCCAAGGTTGCTTCCAGAAGCTTCCTCTTAAGGATCACTCCAGAACTGCGGTCTCGGCGTACTCGAGTGGTCAGAACAAATCAGACCGCGCAATTCCAGTCTAGAGGGAAACAAGCGATGAAAAATCTAATATACGTGTTGCACCTGTTCGCACTCTTTGTTGCCTGTGTAGTTTCCGTTCAGTCGCAGACGGCGCTCACCTCGCTACGCGGAGCGGTTACCGATCCATCAGGGGGAGTCGTGCCGAACGCACAGGTTGCGCTGGACAACAAGGCTACTGGCGCGCACATGAGCCGGACTACGGACTCTAACGGGGAATACAGCTTCCTGCAAATCCCGCCGGGACGCTATACGGTAACAGTCACCATGGCGGGCTTTGGAACTCAGTCCAAAGAAGCTGAATTGCTGGTAAACCAGCCTGCAACGATCAATTTTGCGCTTTCGGTTCAAGAGTCAAAGACTACGGTCGAGGTCAGCACGGAAGCGCAGACCATAAACCTAACCGACGCAACGATCGGAAACTCCGTCAGCAACACAACTGTGCAAGCGCTGCCCATGGAAGGACGGAATGTTCCCGACTTGCTGAGCCTGCAGCCCGGCGTCCTGTACCTGGGCCAAAAGTTCAACAATATTAGCAGCTCGAACCGCGACACCGACAGCCGCAGCGGTGCCGTCGCAGGAGCACGCTCGGATCAGAGCAATGTGACTTTAGACGGAATCGATAACAACGACCAGCGCCAAGGTTACGCTTTTACGGGCGTCTTGCGGTCGACGCTGGACTCCCTGCAAGAGTTCCGAGTAACTACCACTGACGCCAATGCCGAGGACGGGCGCTCATCGGGGGCCCAGGTCGTGCTCGTAACCAAGAGCGGCACAAACCAGCTTCACGGGAGCATTTATGAATACAACCGAACCAATTTCGGTCATGCCAACGATATCTTTAACAAGACCGCGGAGCTTCAGGCGGGCCTCCCGAACAAACCCGGTCCGTTGATCCGCAACACTTTTGGCGCTTCCGTTGGAGGTCCAATCAAGCGCGACAGACTATTCTACTTCCTGAACTACGAAGGCCAGCGAACGGCTGAGAATAAGCAAATCTTTCAAACCGTGCCCACGCAATCGTTTCGTGATGGCAACTTGAAATACCTGGACACGGGCGGGAACGTAGTTACTCTGTGCGGCTCTATTTCTGTTTCAAATGGCAAATGCCCGAACGCCAGCCCCAAGGATGACCTCGGCGCAATGGATCCGAATTGCACATCGAAGGGGACTTGTCCTTGGGGACCAGGCGCCGACCCCAACTCTCTCGCTACGTTCAATTCCTACCCTTTGCCGAATGCTCCTGGCGGGGACGGGCTCAACACGGGAGGCTTCACTTTTTCTGCACCTAACCCAGCAAGCCTGAATACCTATATCGCCAAAGTGGACTACGAAATGTCCAGTCACAGCCGCTTTTTTGTTCGAGGCATTCAGCAGGGCGATAGGATTTCAGCCAGCCCCCAGCTTCCCAAGCAAGTTCCGAGTTCGGAGATAACGGACACGTCAAAAGGACTGGCAGCCGGGCATTTGTGGACCATTGGACAAAACTTAATCAACAACCTCCGGTATGGCTACATCCGGCAAGGATTAAACGTCGCGGGTGCCGGAACTGCCTCCTATTCCGACTTCGCCGGCCTGAGCCCGTTAACTGCAGAAAACCGCAGCACTTTTCTCAACGTGCCTGTTCACAACCTGTTGGACGACGTTAACTGGATTAAGGGAAAACATACCCTGCAATTGGGAGTGAACTGGCGGATCATTCACAACAACACGGCTTCCAATGCGGTGTCCTTCGCTTCAGCCGCCAGCGGCGCAGGCAATATCAGCCAAGCCGCGATCGCAGGTACGGGCCAGAGCTTCGATCCTGCCGCGTTCGGCTACCCGGCAGTGGGAGGTTGCTTCGGCACGAGCTATGACAACGCCGTGACCAGCGTTGCCGGCCTGCTGTCAACTATCAACGCCAACAACAACTACAAGGTTTCGCAGGATGGTATCCAAGCTACACTCTTGCCAATCGCTCAACTGATCCCACGCCACTTCAAAGCCAACGAATTCGAATGGTATGTGCAAGAGTCCTACCGCTTGAAGCCGAACTTGACGGTAACTTTGGGTGTGCGCCACAGCCTTCTGCAAACGCCTTACGAAGTGAATGGCCAACAGGTAGCGCCGACGGTCGATCTGCATCAGTGGTTTGAAAACCGGGCGATCGCCGCGAGACAGGGTCTCGGCAACCAGCCGGAGTTTTCGTTCGCTTCGTCCGGCCAGGGCCGCGGAGGAAAACCCTATTGGCCCATGAACGAAGACAACTTCGCACCCCGATTTTCTCTGGCGTATTCACCGGGCTTCCGGGATGGTCTTTTGAGGAACCTATTCGGCGGTCCCAGCAAGACTTCTATCCGAGCCGGCATCGGCATGTACTACGATCACTTCGGTGAAGGGATCGTTGATGGCTTCACTCAGTTTGGCTCTTTCGGGCTGACAAGCACACAAGCAGCCCCGTCGAATATTCTTACCCCGGACGACGCTCCACGTTATTTCGGCAGGACGAGTGTACCGACCAACATTCTACCTCCTCCCCAGTCCAGGGTGAGTTACCCCGCAACTCCGCCCGACGACCCAAACACAACGGGATTTACCTTCAACTCCAATGGGATCGATGGCAGCCTCAAAACGCCTTATTCCATTGCCATGGACCTCTCTGTACAGCGCCAGCTCCAAGGTGGACTTACGTTTGAAGCTGCGTACGTGGGGCGGCGCGGAAAGCATTTGCTGCAGCAGCTGGATCTTGCCGCCGCCACCGATCTCGTGGACCCGAAGTCAGGTATGGATTACTTCACAGCAGCCACGTTAATGACGCAATTCGCCTTGGCGCACGGCGAAGACCGCAACGCCGTGATTCCGCCAATTCCCTACTTTGAGGACCTCTTCCCCACCGCCGCTGCCAACGGATTCAGCGCCACGCAGAATATCTACACCGGCTCTGGAGGGAGCGCCAACTGCCCCTCTGGTTTCCGATGGGCCAATCGCCCTGGAAGGGAGATCGGAGCACCGTTCCGTTTGGGCCTGCTCGCTACGCAATTGGCGAACGGCGGCGGCTCGCCTGTTTGTTTCGGGTTGCCCCCGATTCCGTTCTGGGATCCCCAATTCTCTTCCCTGATGGCGTGGTCCTCCATCGGGATCAGCAACTATGACGCCGGCCAATTCATCTTGCGCCACCCGATGAGCCATGGACTGCAAATGGACTTTAGTTACACGTTCGGAAAATCTTCGGACATGGGATCCGATGCCGAACGCACGAATTCCCAGGGCACGACATCTACCACAGGAAGCGGCCTTGGCCCAGGAAGCACGACTCGAAGTTTCATTGAGGTCCCTTGGAGGCCCAGACATAACTATGCGCCGTCGGATTTCGATATCCGGCATGTCGTCACCACAAATTGGGTCTACCAGTTGCCCTTTGGGCGCGGCAAGTCACTGGGCAGCAAAGCAAGTGCGGGGTTGGATGCCATCACCGGAGGCTGGCAGTTATCGGGCCTAGGCCGCTGGACAAGCGGGTTGCCATTCAGCGTAGTCGACACCCGCGGCTTTACCAACAATTTCTTGTTCAACGACTTTATGGTGAAGACCGACCCTGTCCAATCGGGCCTTTTTCACGATCCCACAACGGGGGCGCCCATCGCTTTTCCGGACCCAGCGGCTGTGGTTGCCGGTGTTTCGATAACAACGGGCGTTCCTGCGACTCTTACTCCACTTCGCTTTGCGTTTCCCGGCGAGGCCGGAAGCCGCAATACTTTCCGCGGCCAAGGCTTTTTTGGAATCGACGCGAGCCTGGCCAAGTCTTGGAAGGTCACCGAGCGTTTCAATCTGAAATTTGCTTGGGATGTTTTCAACATCACGAATTCAGTGCGATTCGACACTAATTCTATCGACAACGGGTCGGACGACGGCGGCTTCGGCCAGTACACCAACACTCTGACCAGGGAACGGGTACAACAGTTTTCACTGCGGCTAACCTTCTGATCGTGGCTAAACGCCTCGCGCATGATGCCTAGCTCGGGATGAAGAGTTTAGCTCAACGCAGCCGAGGAGACTTCGATTGTGGTTCGTCCGAGCCAGGGTCAGAACGTTGGTGGAGTGTTGACCCAGATCATAAGGACTTCCTCTTTGCCAGGATTGTACCAGCGATGTCCGCGGTTGCTTTCGAACCAAAAGCTCTCGTTCTCATGGAGGACATAACATTCCGCTTCATCCAGCCAGATCTCTAATTCCCCTTTCACCATGTAGATCCAGTCCTCGCCCTGGTGCGTGTACGCGCCGTCGCTTCCGGTTCCAGGTGGAACTCGCATCAACATTGTTTCGAGCATCTTCGTTCCTGTTGAGAGCAGCTCCATCCGAACTCCCGATTGTGTCTGAATGGATTGTCGCTTTCCGGGACGAACGATGCGGTCGGGCCGCTTTGGCAATTCATACAGATCCAAAACAGTTGTGCCGTAGGCAGCGGCCAATCTCGAAAGTGTCGACACGGAAGGCTTGGCGTGTGAAAGTTCGACGGAACTGAGGAACCCGGCGGAGACTCCCGCGCGTTCTGCCGCTTCAGCCAAACTCAGGCTCTGCCTCTTGCGAAGTTTTCGCAGCTTGGGCCCGAAATCAGGGACCTTACGGCCATCCGTATTCGCTTTGGCCGGCAGATTTTGCGCCATGGCCTCTTTGATTCCAGGAAGGTTGAGCCTTTTGACGTCATGTAGATACTTAATGCGTTTCAGCACCTCAAGGAGCTCGGGTGTGTACAACCGAAAGCGTCCCGAGCTGCGTGCCGGCGTGACAAGTCCAACGCTTTCCCATAGGCGAAGAGTGGATGGACTAATGCCAAGAATCCGCGCCGTTTGCCCCACGGTGAGAAATCGGAGAAGTTTTTTATGGTCTTCCCGTGCCCTAGCCTTTTCCCTCATTGGATGTTCGTTTAGATTTTGGCAGTATCGCTCCGACCGGTTTCACTGGCCCTGATCTGATTGCCCTGATGTTACCAATCTTCTGGATTTTTCAACAAGCGAAGCCGTTGTTGAGTGTGGAGCAATGAATGAGAATCAATCGTAGTGCCGGGAAAATTTGAAGTGAGAAAGGTGCCCGAGGAAGTCTCCTGGATATCTTCTGTTGGGAGTCGCATTTTCGTTGACCGCCACACGGCCTGTCGCCGCCGAAGCGGCGGAACGCGTTTTCTGCAACGCCAGAATTTTCACTGGTGAGCCCCTCTTCGGCGGCCCCGAAATCTTCGACTCCCAAGGCAATCGCTTGCCGGCCTGAACGTTCTGCTTATTGCCACGAAATATGTCCCCGTGCGGCACGAATGCGTGCCGCCAAAAGATCTAACTAACGAAGGCATGCATTACGAGACAAAATTCTGGTTGGGGCCCCAATAACGGTCTAACGCAGCATCCTGCTTGCTCTCACAGGCAGCTTGACGGCCACCGGCAGGGGAATTTCGACTGAGCCAAGGCGATCTCCAATGGCATCGCGCACTGCCACTCGCAGCCAAGCGGCTTCGCTTGGAATTTCCACCATGTGCCGCAAGTGAAAAGATCCCTTTAGGACCTCGTCGGCATTCTTCACCAAATACATCCTTTCGAGGGGTGACCGGTACCCGAACATCGTTCGGTTTTCCTCGTCGTAGGCGCCAATCAGGATTTCGAACTTGGCATGCAGACCGCCCTCCTCGGCGGGCTCGAGGGCGACTTGCGATCCTTCAATCGCATATTCGAGCGAGTAGCGCTGAATTCTCACGGCATCCCACTTCTTTCGCGAGTTGTACGCCGGAAACTGAGCGAGCTGGGCGATCTCTTCCTTTGTGGCCGCCTTGGCCCTCCCTTGCGGTGTGATGCGCGCCTGAAGGGAGAGCTCCTGTGCCAACGGTGCCCCGCGCCGTAGCGCCACCTGAAGCCTCATCGTCGCAGCGTTGGCCGCACTCTGCTCCACGGCGCTGTCGTCGGCGAGATAGCTGTGGCGGTAGGCCAGGTGGTCACCGCCGTGAGAGAGTTGGACGCGGATTTTGCGGAGGCGGCCGTCAAATTTTGTGTTGCTTGGCGTATAGCCCAGCGTGAAGTAGTTCGAGCCATCTTCTGTACTTGTGGCAATCGCGTCGGACAGGCCGTTGGTGTTATAGAAAGCATGGCCGCCGGTGTCGTCGGCGACCTGGTCCATGGTGGCCTGCTCGGCGGCAATCTCCAGAATGAAGTTCTGGTGCGCTCTGCGGAAGTCTTCCGGTGAGCGATAAGTCGCGGGGTTAGACGCATCGTAGATCGGATCGGTGGTCAAGCCTTGAATGTCTACTGGATATACGGCAACTTGTCCTACTGTGAGCAGGTCAGCAGCTTGGCGCAGGTCCGTGTTGTAATTGACTGATGCCTCCAAAGGGGCCCATGGATCGGTCCCCGGGAAAATATTCGCGGGGAAGGAACCAGAAAGCCAAATCAGATTTTTCCGGCCGGGCAAGCCGCTCAAGAATCTCGCGATTTCCTCGAAAGCCGCAAGGGTCTGTTCCACGCGGCGCGACAGATAAAATCTCCTAGTGAGCTGCTCCATGTTTTGTAACCGGCCCAGCATCGCTTGTGCGGTCCCGTCGTTCCCGAGAGCAGGATTCCCTGCGAATTGTGCGGATGTACCTTGAAGTCCGGCCGACGATTGATAAAAGAGAGTGGAATGCGGGTTGGCCTCCTTGCGCTGCATCGCCGCAACGAGCTGGCGCTCGTCGTCGGTAAATCCCTGCACCAAGTGAAGCGTGTCCGCCAGTACGAAAATCGCAAAGCGGCTTCCAGCGGGCCGATTCCGCAGGAATTTGACGATCTCTTGGCGCGCGAAAGGCTGATCGGTGAGCGGAGTGTTCAGTAGGTCATAAAGCAGCACGTTCAGTGGAAGTTTGTCGGTCGCAGAGGAGGTATTCACGAAGGTATTTGGCGGCAGGGCTGGCGCTTCCGAAAGTTTCGGAGCTGATGCATCAGAAAAAGCCGTGTGGGGCTCAAAAAAAATGATGTTCTGAGGCACGCCGTCTTCCAGAATAGAAAAATCTTCCTGGCGGAGGCCGGAAACGGGATGGTTTTTTCTGTCAGTTACGACGACATCCAGCAACACTTGGCGCACGGTGGTTTTGAGGGTGGCTTGGCCGCCGGGGTTGTTAGTCTGCGCTGCCTTCGGCTCTTGTGCAGCCACATAGGACCTTGAAAGGAAGGAAGTGGGAACAAGGACGAACAGGGCCAGGGCTACAGTTCCAAACAGGAACCGCGCAACGGTTTGCTGTCTTCTGTGCGGATCCTTCTTTTCGAGAGCGCTCATCATCGCCTCATCCTACTCCTGGAAACGCAAAAGGCGAGCTTGCAGTGAGGCGCATTTTGGACCGTGCTCTTATTCGCTGAATGCTTGATTCAAGTAAGTACCTGTTGCATCGTACTGCGCCTATGGTACGGCGGTTTTCAGTTCTGCGTATCGGCTACAAGATCTTCGATCGCTACCAGGAATGCGGCATTCAGGGGCTGACCGACCGGAGCCGACGCCCCTATCGCTACGCCAACCAACTTCCCTTCCAAGTGCAGAACTACATCCTGAACGTGAAGCACGAGCACCCGAGCCCGGGGGGCCCGCAAAATCAGAGAACGTCTGATCCGCAGACTGTTGACGGGCCCTGCGCGCACAGATAGAAACGGGGATGCGCCCGGCTTTTTTGTGTCACAGTAACAATCGCTTCAGCAACTTCTCCAGCAAGAGTCGGTCTTTCAACGCTAACTTCGTGAACTCGACACCCATCCCATCGCCGGGGACAATATTTCTCACGATGGCCTCTGCGTGCACGTTCCCGCGGGGCACTTCAAACGAAAGGCGCAGCTTCGTGCCCACTGGTGGTGGATCGGGGACGGAAATGAACAGTCCTCCCATGCCGAGCGTCCGCACCCCCGAGAAAAGTTGCAGATCGGTGCCATGCCAAACCACCCGCATGCCCTTCGGCAGTGAGATGCGCGCGTATTTGCGCTTCGGAGGACTGGTCTCGTCGGTCACGTCGTGCGCACCTCCGGAGCTGATAGAAGTTTCATTGCGGCTTGCGAAGATTTTCGATCCAGGTCAGCAGTGTTGCATTGGAGTCTGGATCCATGTCCAGAAATTCGAGACCCATCCCCACATGTGGCTTCACCATACGGACCACGGCGAGCACCTTTGCTTTCTGGCCTTCGTGCGTGAGTGTTGCGCGGACCCGGGTGCCGGCCTCCAGGTTGCTGCGTGCACACACAAAACATCCTCCAAGAGAAAGATCTGAGGTCACCCCACTCACACGAGTCCCGGATTCCAGTTCCAGCATCTCCACGTTGGCTGCGAGAGGATAGCGGATGGAATATCGCCGGTTACGCACACCGGATTCTTTGGCGCGTTTGCCACTCCCAGATTCCATGCAGCTATCACTCCTATGAGTTCTCAACCTTTAGTCTGATGGGAATTGCTTTGAAGGAGAAGAGAATCCACCCCTGCGAGGTGCGAATGGGGCAACATCTTTTTGATATCCCCAAAAGGCACCGCACGCGAAGCCATTTGTCAGTGCGTAAGTGGGCTGGCCAAGCAGCACGGGGATAGATTTGAAACAGATGAAATGAGATCAGGTTTTCGATTCGATAGAAGACGAAGCTAGATTGCTAACGGAAACGAGCGCGGTGCAGTATTGGTTACGATTTCTTTGCTTTCCTGGGAAAAAACAAAATATTCACCTGGCGAGCGGCCCGCTAAATTCCATTACGCGAAAGTTCGCCGTTTCGAGGTCTTGCACAGCCTCCATCCAAACAGGGGTGCCGAGAAGGTCTTTCCTGAACATGTCATAAGGAGCAGCTTTCATCGAAGAACCCCTCTAAGTGACGAAGTTTTGCCGGAGCGAACCCGCGCCCCTATGAGCGTCAAAGGTGAATGTTCGATGGGCAAGCTATGCGCCTAGAGAGATAGTCCTATTGATGCAAAAACGGCGGCAACGAATTATAGATATAGAGGCCAACGGTGAAAGCTTGGCCTCATGGGGAGTTTCCCCCCGTCAAACAGTGGGGATCACAACGCTGAACGCCGCAGTCAGCGTGTCATAGTAAAAGTTTCTGTGATAGTTCGAGCGGAGGGAGCTGATAACAAGTCCGTCTCTGAAGAAACGCGGACAGCCACCGTAAACGCCCACGGCGCAATGATCCTGCCCGCTCCCGTAGCGTCAAGCCCCCGCCCGACAACTACTGTGCCCAAGAGGTGGCTTTTTCCTGGCTCATCCTCGTAATACGGTTGTAGCACCACCTGAAAAAGATGCCCGCCGTCAAACCACCATCCGGGACCACTACCCACTTTGAATGAGCGTCGAAGGAGTTTTTCGGTGGTAGCAATGGAAAGCCTTGAGGTAGTCGTTTGCAGGGCGATAATCTTGCCTTTTCGGTCCGCGAGCGCAAGCAGGTCGCATTCGCCGAACTGCCCCGGGTTTTGGCTGGCATCCTTGATCGTCGTCGCGTCTCCGTTTCTCACGTATGCCAAAGTCGCGAGCAGGTCGGCCCTGCGGCTTAGCGTCATCTCTCGCTGATGTTGAACGCCTGGATTGTCAGTACCGCATTGCGGGCGTCCTGTTCGATTTGCCTTTGGACTAGGGCCTGAGCCGAGTGACGCACTACAAGCAGCGTGGCGGAAGCGAGCGCAGCCGTAAATAACACCAGCCACACTGTGCAGATTTCGAGACTGAAGGGTAGCCATCCTCGTCGGGACTTGAGAAACCAAACAGTCAGTCTTGCACGAGGACCGCAGAAATCTCGTCGGAACCGGGGACGGCGGCTTGCACGCGGACAGCTCTTTCGACATGAATCTGATACCAGAAATGGCACAGATAGATCAGCGGCAGCACCAAGAGCCCCGCGACCCAGCTTCCGGACTGGTTCAATGTGCTGACCAGACCGGCGGCAACCGCGCCCACCAGGAAATAAGGAAACGCCCAATAGAAGCAGTGAAGCCATTCCCTCTGAAAAGGCTTTTCCTCCGCCAGCGAAATGACTCCTGCAACCAGGCCTGTGTTCAGGAGCAGATAAATTAGAGAAGCAGAGGCAAGAAGCAGGACGAGAGAATTAAGATGCACTAGCCGCAGTGTCGCATGGCTGAGCCAGTCCGCGCATCCAGCGGACAGCACCAACGTGGCCATGTTGAACACGATCTGCTCCGGTTTGGGCGGGGTTTTGGCGTGCCACAGCGTCTGCACGAACGCAGCGGTGCAACCGAGCAGAAGTGTTTCGCCGAAGCCGAAGTCTGCGATCCCGACCAAGATGAACGGGAAGCTGAGTGACATCGTGCCTTTCATTCCCGGGAGACGGATCTTTTGCGTGGAGAGCAGCATCGCCAGGAAAAGGAACGCGAGAAGACGCCGGAGTCCGGTGGACTGCCAGCGGGACAAGCCCGCGACCAAGACGATGAGGCCGGCGGCGGCGATCCACGAGATGTAGAGTTTGGCTTTAGTGGGCATTGTCTGTTCCCCGCCTGCCAATCGGTGCCAACGCCTTCACTTCTCGCCGCCAACCAAAATGCTCAACGCTGTGGAAGTCGCCTGATTCGAGGTGTCGCCCCAGACAACCCCAGTGCCCCACACGACGCTGAAGCCCGCGTTGGAGCTCGTGCCCCAGCAAACGCTGCTCCCCCACAGCACGGCAGTTCCATTCACGAAGACGTTTGTGCCCCAAACAAGCGAAGTGGCCCAAGGTGAAGAATCTCCCCAAACAACGCCCTGCCCAGTAACGAGATAGACGCTTTGCGTGGAGGGGTCAAAGACTGCGGCCGGAGACACAGCCGAAGCATCGGCCAGATCGCTGCTGGAGAGGGCAGCGGCGATGTCCAGATAGCCGGCGCCGATCGTGAAAATATCATAGTAATCGGTGTAGGTTACGCCCGTGGTGGGGTCCGCGACTGTACTGTAAGCAGGAAAGTTCTTGGAGGCCGTTTTCATCAAACGGGCCTTGACTTGATCCGGCGTAAGGTTCGGATTTTGCTGAAGCAGAAGTACGGCGGCGCCACTGACCACCGGCGTGGCCATGCTGGTACCGCTCAACCGCATATAAGACGGCGAGATCGTGTTGGTGGTCATGGTGGAGAGGCTTGACGTGGAGTCCTTCTTATTGTTCTTGCCGTTGCCGCCCGAGCCAGTGCTCGCGGTCATCGAGGAGGAGGAGGACGAGGAATACTCGCTCAGATAAACGTCGGTGGGAGCACTCAGTAGGGACGCATTCGGCGCCAGAGTGGAGATGACCTGATTTCCGGGCGCGACGATGTCGGGTTTCACGACAAAGTCGTAAGCCGTCGGTCCTTTCGAGCTGTAGCTGGCAATGGTGTCGTCGCTGCGGGTCGGTGTGTCTGCCGTCTTCATCGCGCCTACCGTGATGACGTACGGATCGTTGCCTGGAGCGGCGATGGTGCCGTAGCCTTCCGTGCCCGCGCTGTCGTTGCGCCCCTGGTTGCCAGCCGCAGCAACCACCACTAAGCCCGCATTCCAAGCCGCCTCGACGGCTTGGCAGAGGGGATCGAGGGTATAGCTCTCGTGGACCTGCCGGCCAAGGGAAAGGTTGATCACTCGAATGTTGTACGTAGATTTCAAGCTGATGGCGGTCTGGATCGCCGCAATCACGCTGCTGTCGGTGCCGGCGCCGTTTTGATCTAGCACTCTCAGGTTAATGATGTTTGCGTTCGGCGCAATCCCTTTGAATGTGTGGGTAAAGTTCCCGCCGGTGGAAAACCAACCCGCACTCGCAATGATCCCGGCCACATGCGTTCCGTGGCCATATTGGTCCGAAGTATCCGTTGTGCCGGGTACAAAGCTCTGACTATAGACAACGCGCGAACCGTAGGTCTGATTGGTAGGATTCCACCAGTAGAGATCGCCAACCGCGGTCACGCCGCTGTCAATAACCGCCACTCCGATGCCCCTGCCATCCAAACCCCACTGCTGCCAAGCCACTGGCGCATTGACGGTTTCAGAAGTGTAGTCGAGAGTCGATGTGGAGGTGCCGCGGAGCGGACGATTGGGCGAGATGTAAGCAACATCGGGATCGTTTTCCAAAGCCTCGAGCGAGCCAGCCGGGACGGAATAATGGGCTCCCTTGATGAAGTCTAGCTTCGTCTTCAGGGCTCCACCCTTGTCTTGCACCTTTTTGTGATGGGCAGCGGTCGGCGTTTGGTTGAATTGAATGATTACGTCCACTGTGGCGCCGTTATGACCGCCTTTCAGAGCGTCGAGATCTTTAGACAGCTTGTGCTTCTTGCCGTCGGCAACGGAGGCGCCTGCCGCAAGCACGCAAATTACAATCGCCATCAACACGCGAGCGCCCCACGTTGCGGCGCTGAACGCCGGAAGATGGATGAGTTTGTTTTCGCGGTCGAACTGTCTCATGGGAGTACTCCCAGATTGTGCCAAGTTGGTCGAAACGTAGATCTCGGAATTCTTGTTTGCATAGAAAAGCGATCCGCAAGCAGCGCGACACCCCAAGGTCGGGGCTATCAGTTTTGCTCTATCGTCCAACCCATTCATAGGTTTGCTGGCCTTCCTGGTGTCGTGCCACGGTGTAGAAGGTGCATGTGCAATGCCATCGCCTGCGAACGACAATTCGTTGTAATTGAGACACTTAGGGCGATCCAAACCGCGGAGTTTAGAAGACAATTTGTCACTCAGTGAGGGTCCCAGAGACAACGTGTCTCGGACCAATGCGGCGCTGTGTCGGGATTGCATTTTAGTTTTCACCTGTAATGGCTATGTTGGTGCTTCCCACAGTGTCTTCCGTACTTGTCCCCCATACCGCGCCGGTCCCCCAAACCGCGCCAAAACCCTTGTCCGTGTTCGTGCCCCACACGGCGCCAGTACCCCAGACGGCTCCCGTACTGCTAACAAAGACGTTTGTGCCCCATACCGCGCCGGTTCCCCATACCGCACCCGTACCCCAAACAGCGCCAGAGCTGGAGACCAAATAGACATAGCCATCGGTCGAGTTATAAGTAGCGGCAGGGGACAGCGCATTGCCGGTGGCCACATCTGCGTTGGCCAACGCCGCAGCGATATCCAAATAGCCCGAACCGACGGTAAAAATGTCGTACAGATCTACATAGGTGACTCCGGTGGTTGGATCGGTCGCCGTGCTGAAAGCGGGGAAGCCCTTGTAGGCCGTCTTCATCAACCGGGCCTTCAATTGATCCGGCGTGAGGCTGGGGTTCTCTTGCAGCAGGAGAGCGGCCGCCCCGCTTACGACCGGCGCAGCCATGCTTGTGCCGCTCAGCCTGCAGTAATAGGTGGATTTGGCCGTGCTCGTCGTTTGTTCATAATAAGAAATCGGAACCAGCGTCTGCGAGTTTGAGGTGAGAGTCCCGATCGGGGACATAAGGGAGACAACCAGATTGCCTGGAGCAACGATGTCGGGTTTCACCACATGATCGATCAGGGTAGGACCCTTGGAGCTATAACTTGCGATCAGATCATCAGTTCGCTGGGGCGTATCCTCCGTCTTCATTGCCCCCACGGTGATCACGTACGGATCATTGCCCGGTGCGTTGATCGTCGCGTAACCGTAGGTCCCCATCGAATTATTCCGCCCATCGTTGCCGGCCGCGACGACAACAACGATGCCGGATTTCCAGGCGGACTCGGCTGCCTGGCAGAGAGGGTCTTTCTGATAGCTTTCAAATACCGGACGGCCAAGCGAGAGGTTCATGACGCGAATTTTGTATTTCGTCTTTAAGTTGATAGCTTGCTGGATCGCCAAGATGACCGCGCTGTCCGTCCCCTGTCCGTTTTGATCGAGCACGCGGAGATTGATTAAGGAGGCGTTCGGAGCCAGGCCCTTAAAGGTGCGGGTGCACGTCGAACAGCTCGAACTCATTCCGTTCCCTGCCGCGATGCCAGCAACATGTTCCCCATGGCCGTACTGATCCCCAGTCCCGCTGCCGACGAAATCTTGCTGATACACCACCCGTCTTCCGAGGTCCGGATGGGCGGAGATACCGCTATCGATCACAGCGATGCCAATGCCGCTGCCGTCGAGTTTGTAGTTGGTCCAAGCTATGGGAGCGTTTACCGCCGCGGTGGTTAGATCCAGGGAAGCTCCCACCGGGCGATCAGGCGAGATATAAACGATTTGAGGATCCTCGCTCAGGCCTTTCAATGCGGAGACGGGGACAGAATACAGAGCGCCCTTTACTATTGGCAGCTCGCTTTTCAGTGTTCCACCGTGCTCGTGAATCCTTCCGTGGTCCGCTTCGGTCGGAAGCTCTTTGAATTGCACGATAACGTCAACAATGGAAGTGGGATCGCCAACTCGAAGGTCAGTGGCGATCTTGTTTTGGCCGGCGAGCACCCAGCTAGGCAGGAAGGAGATAAATAGAAAGGCAAGGACTGGCCAGCGATTCCTCGTCATTGTCATAGTCATTGACCTTTCACTCTTCTAGCTTCCACAGTTCTCTTTTGCACTTGGCGTTCCCTGCCAGGGATACGGGGTACTGCTTTAGAATGAAGGCGTTATAGGAAATTAGTTGCGGCGGTCGTTGCGACAATTTGTCACCTGCCGCGATTCTCTAAGCAAGGTTCGGGCAGTTAATCCCTTTGGACTTCGCGGGTTAGGCAAACTTGCGGCGAAACGGACAAGGTGTCCCTTAAACCGGCTCTAACATTCGCGGGGTAAAACCTTAGGGAAGGAAATCTCGGATACACGAGCCACGGCGACCTCTGATTAAAGCGCGGGCGAGAGCATCGGCAGGCAGGAGTCTCGAAGGCGGCCACTTCCGTGATCTTACTCTTCGCGTTTTCCCTGACAAATCAAGAAGCCGCTCTCCACGCTATGACCATCGATGCGAGTCCAGACGACCCTGGCCATTCCATTCCCTGCGTCATGGCAGAAGGCAACTTCTTGACCGGAGCAGAGCTCTTTGGAAGCGTGGGAAGCGCGAAATCCCGACGCGCTCAAGTCCATGAGAAAAGCACGAATAGGCGCAGAGCGCAAATCTGACTTCAGAATCCTGAGGAAGATCACGCCCTGGACTTCCCGGCGTGGATTTCGTCGACGTTCCTCCTGATGGCCCGGAGGGCGCTCAGCCAGCAGCGACTGCTTCAAGTGCATTAGCGACCTCATATTTTTTTAGCTTACGAGTCAGGGTTCGCCGAGAAATCCCGAGTGCCTTTGCGGCTTTCTCGTGGTGGCCGGAGGTCTGATCCAACGCCCGGAAAATCATCTGGCGTTCCATCTCATCGAGACTTGTGACGACGGGAGCCGATTGCAGCGGGGTTTTCTGCCTTCCCAGGGGTAAGTCCTCTTCCTGGATTTCCTTTCCGGACCCCATGATCGCCGCTCGAATCACCGCATTGCGGAGTTCCCGTACGTTGCCAGGCCACGGGAAGCTACGAAGCTCTTCCAGTGCCGCCGGGGCGATACCCACATTGTGGTTTTGCTCGCGCAAGAAGAATTCGGCAAGCACGGGAATGTCTTCCGGCCGCTCGCGCAGGGATGGCACGTGAATGTGAACCTGGGTTAACCGATGGAAGAGGTCGCTGCGGAACTTTCCCGCTTCAATATCTTTCTCCAGGTCCCGGTTTGTCGCGGCCACGATGCGAACGTCCGGGGAAATCTTTCTTAGCCCACCGAGGCGGTAATATGGGGCGCCATCCAAAACTCGCAGCAGCTTCACTTGCAAACGGGCGTCAAGGTCGCCAATTTCATCCAGGAAGAGCGTGCCGGGATGAGCTAGCTCGAGCAGACCCTGCTTGGTCTGCGTAGCACCGCTGAAGGCACCTTTCTCATAACCGAATAGCTCACTTTCGACGAGATGCTCCGGGAGTGCCCCGCAATTGAGGTCCACCCAGGGCGAATTGCACCGAAGGGATTGTTCGTGCAAAGCCCGAGCGACAAGTTCTTTGCCGACCCCGCTTTCGCCCGTGATGAGGACCGAGGCATCGGTTTGGGCGACGCGCTTGACCATCTCCATTACGCGCCGCATCGCTGCGCTGTGGATGACAGCCGGTAACCCAAGAATCGATCCTGTACTCCAACCCATACTCGTTGCTCCCAGAAATCTCGCTAAACGATCTATGGAGCGTCGCAACTTTTCAAAGGATGCTCCGAGAAGGACAAATTGACGATGGTACTTCTGAACTGAAAATATGGTCCGAAGGTACCCTCCGATGCAGGAGCTAACTCTTTATTTCTGAACCACCTATCAATACGGAGACGCCCAGGGATTCTTGGAAATAGCAGACAAACGTGCAGAGACGCTTTGGCTGCGTACGAGAGGGACGTGACAAGTTGTCACCACTCGAGCCAGCGGCGCAATGCGCACACGTATAGCCAGGACGCGAAGTCGTGAACTCACAACAAGTTGGGGTTGGCCAACCTCCCTGGGGGATCATGGCAGTCCGATTGCACCAGCCCTATTCAGGTGCACGGTTAATGGTTCCGACTTCCACGAAAGCTCAGCTCTATATCGGCATTACTCTTCTGGCGGGACTTCTGTCCTTGTCTGTTGGGCTTTTTCATGGTCAGTGGACTGAGCCCTCACGCTACATCTGCTATCTCGCTCTAGCTCTTCTGGCCTCCGGGATGAAAGTGAGTCTCCCCGGCGTGCATGGAACCATGTCGGTGATCTTTCTGTTCATTCTGATCGGCGTCCGAGAGCTGACGCTGGCACAAACCCTTTTGATGGGCGTTCTGGGCACGGTGATTCAGTGTTACTGGAAACCCAAAAGGTGGCCGAAGCCAATCCAGGTCGCTTTCAACATTGCGAGCATGGCGAGTGCCGTGGCGGGTACATTTTACTTGTTTCACTCGCGGGTGAGCCAGTTTGTTGCGGATAACCAGCTGCTTATGCTGGTCGCCGCAGCATCAACATTCTTCGTCCTGAACACCGCTCCCGTAGCATGCGTGATCTCGCTTACCGAGCAAAAGTCTCTGCGGAAGGTTTGGTCCGAGTGTTACTTTTGGTCGTTTCCCTACTATTTGCTGGGTGCCGCGATTGCGGGAGTCGTAGAACTGATCGACAAAAAAACTGGCTGGCAGTCTTCGGTCCTGATTCTTCCGGTTGTCTATCTGATCTTCCGTTCCTACCGTCTTTACTTGGCCCGGCTGGAAGCGGAACGGAATCACGCTGAGAACATGGCTGCTCTCCATCTGCGGACGATCGAAGCTCTGGCACTCGCAATCGAGGCCAAGGATCACAGCACGCATGAGCACCTCCGGCGCGTACAGGTCTATGCCATGTCCATTGGAAAGGAAATGGGCCTGTCGGAATCCGAGCTCGAAGCACTTCGCGCGGCGGCGGTTCTTCACGACATCGGCAAGCTGGCCGTCCCTGAGCACATCATCTGCAAGCCCGGGCGGCTGACTCCCGAAGAATTCGAGCGCATGAAGATCCATCCGCACGTTGGTGCGGAAATCCTTGAGCGTGTGCAATTCCCTTATCCGGTGGTTCCGATCGTGCGTGCCCACCACGAGCGGTGGGATGGGAATGGTTACCCGTGCGGACTGCGCGGGCAAGAAATTCCTACCGGTGCGCGAATCCTCGCAGTGGTTGACTGCCTCGACGGACTTGCCTCGGACCGCCAATATCGTCCGGCCCTCCCACTGGAAAAAGCCATGGAGCATGTCCTTGGAGAAGCCGGAAAGAGCTTCGACCCAAAAGTAGTAGAAGTGCTTCATCGGCGTTACCGCGAACTCGAGCTTCTGGCGAACGTCAAGGGTGGCGAACAAACCAGACTGTCCAAAAACATCAAAGTGGATAGCGGAACAGCTCCGGGAGCGGGATTTGAAAAGAGTGATAGCGGGCCGATCACCCCGGGGAGCAGTTCGATTGATTTCCTGACTTCCATCGCTGCGGCGCGGCATGAAATGCAAATGCTGTTCGAGCTCACTCGAGAACTGGGTAGCTCGCTGAGCCTGGACGAAACGCTATCGATGCTTGCCGCTCGCCTGAAGCACTTGGTTCCCTACGACTCGATCGCAATCTATTCCGTCCGAAACATTCAGCTCGTCCCCGAACACGTGAGCGGCGATAATTTTCGGCTCCTTTCTTCGCTTCGGATTCCGATTGGGGAAGGCGTATCGGGATGGGTTGCCGCGAACCGAAAGCCGATCGTGAACGGAAATCTGGCAACTGAGTCAGAGTATTTGAATGATCCTACGAACGGCCATTCTTTGCGGTCGGTCTTGGCCGTTCCCTTGGAAGGCGTGGATGGCGTCGTGGGCGTTCTCGCGCTTTACCGGACGGAAGCGGATGCCTTTACGCGAGATCATCTCCGCATCCTGCTGGCAATCAGTTCGAAAATCGCTCTCTCGTTTGAAAATTCTTTGAAGTACCGGCAGTCCGAGCGAACGGCAACAACTGACTATTTGACGAGTCTGCCAAACGCTCGCTCCCTCTTTATCCATCTCGATAGCGAACTCGCGCGTTGCCGGCGTCACCGGATGTCTCTCGCCGTACTGGTCTGTGACCTGGACGGCTTCAAACAGATCAATGATCGGTTCGGCCACTTGCAAGGGAACCGACTGCTGACTTCTTTTGCGGAGAAATTGAAGCAGACCTGCCGCGAATACGACTACGTGGCCCGCATGGGTGGGGACGAATTCGTTCTGGTTCTCTCCGGCTTAAAGCCCGAAGCCCTGGAAGACAAAATACGCCATTTGCAACGGTTGGCCGCCGAGGCGGGCCGCGAGATATCTGGCACAGATGTGCTGTCCGTGAGTGTGGGTCACGCTTATTATCCGGAAGAAGGCATGGATGCCGAACAGCTTCTTTCCGAAGCCGACCGGCGGATGTTCGCGCAAAAGAGACGGCACCATAACCAGTTGTATACGAGCCCGGCCGTTGCCGTCGAGGCAAGTCCAGCTAGCACGATACACTAACTCCACAGCTTTTGGATTGCTGCGCAAATGTGGACCCGAGTTCTCGTCCGACGCATCTGCACTCTCTTGCTTACGGCTCTTCTTGGAGGAATCCTTGGGGCCACGTTGGTCCGCTTCGCGCCTGGATTTGGAGTAGACGAGCGCGAACTCGACATCCGCCTGCGTGAAGACAGCGTTCAAGCCCTTCGCCAATCACACTCGAACGAACGGAATCTCCTCAAATTCTACGGTGCATATCTTGAGGGAGTCCTCCACGGAGATCTCGGTGTCTCCCACTCCTTCGCCCGTCCCGTAGCGGGCCTTTTCGCAGAACGTTTGCCGATGACTCTGCGGACTGTGGCTCTGGGCCTTGTGGGAGGGTGGCTGCTCGCTCTTGTACTCGCGTTGCCTGTTGCGACACTTCGCGGATGGAGTTTTGACTTCCTCGCGTCCTCGGCCAGTGGCGCATTCTTGTGTCTCCCTTCGGCAGTCGTGGCCATCCTCTTTCTCTATTTCGGCGGACCGGCGGCCTTGGCTATTTGTGCGGTCGTCTTCCCCCGCGTCTTCCGCTATGCTCGAAATCTTCTAGTGCAGACCTACGCGCTACCTCACGTCCTGACGGCAAGAGCAAGGGGCCTCTCCGCCATACGGATTCTCCTTTGGCACATTTTCCCGGTTGCTGCTCCCCAACTCCTCGCGCTCGCCGGAGTTTCCGTCAGCATCGCCCTGGGCGCGGCAATTCCCATCGAAGTGATCTGCGATTCTCCGGGGATCGGCCAACTGGCTTGGCAGGCCGCTCTGAGCCGAGATTTGCCGCTCCTAGTAAATATGACCCTGTTTGTGACCTTGGTGACGCTCGCCGCAAACGCTGCCGCCGATCTGACGACGAAGGCGTTCTTGAGGCACACTGCGTGAAATTCCTTCGCCAAACCGCTGCCGTGTTTTTGGTCGCTATCTTCATTGCAACTCTTTTCGCAGGGATTCTTGCTCCCGCCCCCTATGCCAGGCAATTTCGGGAATCCCCTAACGCACTGCCCTCTCGAATACACCTCCTGGGGACGGACGAGTTAGGCCGCGACCTTTTCTCGAGACTGCTCTACGGTAGCCGCGTATCGCTTCTCTTGGCGCCAGCAGCATCACTATTGGCGACGATCATCGCCGCGCTGGTCGGAGGAGTAGCGGGCTACGTGGGCGGATGGATCGAGCGCATCGCGCTGGCTGGTACGGACTTATCCATGTCCCTGCCTTGGCTCTTTCTTCTCCTGACAGTGCGCGCTGTCCTGCCGCTCAACCTCCCTCCTGCTGCTTCGCTGCTCATTACTTTCGGTCTTCTTGGGTTCTTCGGGTGGGCGGCATCTGCGCGCGTGATCTGTGCCGGGGCGCGTGGCTTGCGCAACTCTGACTTCGTCCTGCAAGCCAAGGCTTGCGGCTGTTCTTCCCAGCGCGTCTTGCTGCAGCAAGTTCTGCCCAATCTCCGCCCCGTCCTGTATGCGCAGTTCCTGATCTCCATTCCGGTTTTCATCCTTACAGAGGCAAATTTAGGAATTCTTGGGCTCGGCGTATCGGAACCCCTGCCCTCCTGGGGTGGCTTGCTTCGAGGGCTGGAAAATTGGAGCGCGGTCCAAGCGAATCCCGCGCGGTTGGCGCCGCTGGTCTTGCTTTTTGTGGTTGTGAGCTGTTTTCAGCTTGTCATGCCTCAGGAGGACTTTGCGTCATGAGGACCCATAGACTCGCATTGCTAGCTGCAGGCTTCCTTTTGGCTGCTCTCCCCGCTAAACCACAATCCGGCGGCGAATTGCGATTCGTCTTGCGCTCCGAACCAAAGACCTTCGACCCCATGCTTGTCGATGAAGAGGCCTCTGAAACCATTCGCTATCTGACGGGCGGGGTGCTCATTCGTGTCAACCGGAAGACCCAGGCGCTTGAGCCGGAACTGGCGGTGTCCTGGAAGGTTTCCGAGGGCGGAAAGAAGATCAGCTTCCGCGCGCGCGAAGGCCTGTTGTTCTCCGACGGAACGCCGTTTACTGCTGAAGACGTTGCTTTCACCATGCAGAAATTAATGAACCCGGACTTGCACTCTCCCACCGGTGACTCTTTCCGCTCCTCACAGGGCCCGGTGCGTGTGACCACCGCAAACCCTCGCGATGTCACCATTGAGTTTCCAGCTCCCGTTGCCGGACTCGAACGGCTTTTTGACCAGGTGGCCGTTGTTTCCTCGCATTCTCCGAAGAAGGAAGCGGCTGTTCTGGGACCGTTTGTCGTCGCCGAATACAAGTCCGGATCTTACGTTTTGCTGAAACGGAATCCCCTTTACTGGAAGAAGGACGCCCGGGGTCGGAGGCTTCCGTACCTCGATTCGATTCGGTTAGACATCCAGCAGAATCGAGATCTTGAGCTTCTCCGTTTCAAACGCAACGAGATTCAACTCATCAACAGCCTCGACGCTTCCTACTTTGAGAACCTCGCGAAGGAGGCGCCCTCGGCCGTACGGGACATTGGTCCATCTCTCGATTCTGAACAGATTTGGTTCAATCAGGTCCCCTCCGCCCCCATCCCGGATTACAAGAAGAATTGGTTCCGCTCCACTAGCTTCCGCCTGGCCATTTCGGAAGCGATTAATCGCGACGATCTTTGCCGCGTCGTCTTTGGCAGTCACGCGCGCCCGGCAGTGGGGCCCGTTTCGCCCGCAAATCTCTTCTGGTTTGACAAGTCGCTCCAGCCTCATCCGTACGATCCTCAAGCCGCACTGCGTCGTTTACAGCAGGAGGGATTCCGCCTTGACGGGCACGTCTTGAACGACCCCGGCGGCCACGCGGTTGAGTTCTCCGTGGTCACCAATGCTGGGAATAAATATCGCGAGCAGATGGCCGCCATGATCCAGCAGGACCTGGAACAGATCGGGATACGACTCAACATCGTGACTTTGGACTTTCCTTCCCTCATCGAACGCATCTCCCGCACCTTTGACTATGAGCTTTGCTTGCTTGGTCTCGTCAATGTGGATCTGGATCCCAGTGCGCAGATGAGCGTCTGGCTCAGCTCTTCCAGCAATCACCAATGGAACCCGGAACAAAAATCACCCGCCACTTCTTGGGAAGCGGAAATTGACCGCCTCATGCAGGCCCAGGCTTCCACGAATGACCAAAACCAGCGCAAACGTTACTTTGATCAGGTTCAGAAAATCGTCTGGGAGCAGCAGCCCTTCATTTATCTGGTGAACAAAAACGCGCTTGTGGTGATCTCTCCAGCGCTCGCAAATACTTCGCCGGTCGTGCTGCGCCCTCAAACGTTCTGGAACGTCGAGACTCTTTACTTTTCCAATCAGGGGCGTGGAGCCAGCCAGTGACTCAGGCAACCCCACTACTTTCGCTTCGTCTCTCGGTCGATTATCCAGACAAGCCGAGTGTGTTGCGCAACCTCTCTCTGGAGATGTACCACGGCGAAACCCTTGGCCTGATCGGACAGAGCGGGTCTGGCAAAAGTACGCTGGCGCTCGCTATTCTCCGTTTGTTGCATCTTCACAGGGGCGAGCCGCGCGGAGAGATTTGGTTTCAAGGGCGCAACCTAGTGGACCGCTCGGAGCGAGAGATGCGCTCCGTGCGCGGGCGCGAACTTGGGTTAGTTCTTCAAAGCCCGCTTTCCGCTCTCAACCCCGCGCTTCGAATCGACACACAACTGGAAGAGGCTTGGCGCGCCCATGCCGAAGGATCGCGCGATGCGGCTCGCAAGACGATCCTCGAAACAATGTCGAGTGTCAGCCTTCCTGCCGAGAGGTCCTTTCTCCGGCGCTATCCTTCGCAATTGAGTGTGGGACAAGCGCAGCGCGTGCTCATCGCCCTGGCGATCTTGCATCGCCCCGCTCTTCTGATTGCGGACGAGCCAACCAGCGCCCTCGACGTAATCACCCAATCCGAAATCCTGCAGCTCTTTCAGCGTCTCAACCGTGAATTCGGAATCGCCATTCTATACATTTCCCACGATTTGCTTTCTGTGGCTTCCCTCTGTCACAGGATTGCGATTCTTTACGACGGTGAAATTGTCGAGTGCGCCCCCCCATCGCAAATCTTCGGCGCACCCCAGCACTCCTACACGCAAAAGCTTGTCGCTGCGCTCCCCCGTGGGCCTTTCCTTGATTTTCATAACGATAAACTCGGGAGCCCCGCTTCGATCGCTGATGAGGATGAATGCGCCGAGCGATCAGCGAAGCTCTCCCCGCGTTGATGCGGTTGATTTAATCGACCTGACAACCCAGCCGGTGACCAAGCTAGGAACGATCCTCTTCCAGCCGCTGACTGGCACCGGAAACAATCAACCAGACGTTATGGGCGGTGGCGAGGTTATCGTGGATGGCACGCTCGCTATCAGCCTGCGCGCCGCGGGGCAAGTGGCGCCGGTTGATGCGGTTGATTGCTGAAGATCTCGAAATAGAAACGTTCATCGGGATCACCACTCCCTCGCCACCACGCTAGTCACCGCCGCCCTCAGAAGCCAACCTTCCTGCTTGCATTTCTTGACTGCTGTGCCTACATTATATGCATGCAATACACCATCCGCAACGTACCCGACCCTTTGGATGCCGCGCTTCGCCGCTCCGCCCGTGAGCAGGGCAAAAGCCTGAACGAAGTGGCGATTGAGGCCCTGGCCCGCGGCGCCGGCCTCAGTGAGTGCCGATTACGCCAGCGCGATCTCAGCGATATCGCGCGAACGTGGCATAAAGATCCCGCCTTCGACCGCGCCCTGGCAGAGCAGGACGCGATCGATGCGGAGTTGTGGCGTTGAGGCTGGCGCTCGACACCAACCGTTACACCGATCTTTGCCGGGGCAACGCGTCTGTCGTCGAGACGGTCGAGCTGGCAGATGAAGTCTGGCTGCCGTTCATCGTGTTGGGAGAATTGCGCGCCGGCTTTGCTGTGGGCAGCCAGGGTCCGCGCAACGAGGCTGTCTTGCGCCGCTTTCTCCTGAAGCCGGGTGTCAGGGTCCTGTATGCCGACGAGCAGACGACGCATCATTACGCCGCCGTTTACCGGCAGCTGCGTAAGCAGGGCACCCCCATTCCGACTAACGATATGTGGATTGCAGCACTCGTCCTGCAATATTCGCTTATCCTGTTTGCCCGCGACACCCATTTTGACGCGCTTCCTCAGCTCACCCGGGTGTAGGTCATCAATCCCACTTGGCAAAAATGAGCGTCCGCCTTGCTTGCTTCAGCTGTTTCGCCAGCACCACAGCCAGAATCGCATTCGCGTCGATGGATCTCTGTCTCGCACGCGTGCAAGTCAACAACACGTCGTCGGGCTGTAGCCAGACAATATTGTTGGGATTCTTGGGATATTTGTTCTCCTCCAACAGCTTGTGGAACTAGAGTAGACACAGTTGAGCCAGCATGGAAAACGAAACTTCGGTCCTAGCAGACGATTTTCGAACTTGGATTCAGCATTCCGCTTGCGCTATACCGTTGCCCAGGCTTGTTATCGTAAGAGCGGGAAAACTTCATAAAAGCGTAGTGACAGGCCATTATGCACGTAGCGTGGCCGAGCGAGGCCAAGATTCTTATCGCCTTTTCTATGCGTCCCGGAACTCAGCAGACCGTAAACCCCATCGAAACCCTTTCTCTCTTCCCGTGTGAAGAAGCCTTTCTTTTCCAGATACTCACGGACCTCCCAGTCCTCCTTGAAGGTTGGCAGTTCCTCGGCCCGCCGTTCGGCTATTTGAAAAGCGATGTCAGCGACTTGATCATGAAAAACACGCCTTTTTCCTTCAGAGCAGGAATAATGGAAAACGGAGGTTTTTTCGATTGACGAAGGCTGGTCACCACAGCAGCCGCTCCGGACAGAAGCGAAAGACCACCTTGAGCTGCCTCGAAGACTCCTGGCGCAAGAGAAGGACATGATTGAGGCCGCCCTGAGAGAAAGCCGCGGGCGCGTGTTCGGACCCACGGGGGCCGCTGCCAAGTTGGGCATACCGCGCTCCACGCTGGAATCCAAGATTCGAGGCGGGCACTGAGAATCGACAAGAATCGCTTCAGGACTTATCCGGGAACATGAGCGTTTAGCGCCACCTCATGGGATTGCCGTCCCAACAGCTCAACCGTCGATTGTCCCTTGTGCTGAGATTCCACAAGCCGGCCCGGTCAGGTTACTGCCCTCTCAGTGCCCCGTAGCATTCCATGTAAGCTCTCAGGCGGAAGGGGTTAGCGAAAAGACCCTGTGGGGCGCGAGCCCAACGACTTGATAGTCTGTTGTCCGTTATGCTGCGAATTCCCCAGGGCGGTTCCTCAGCTTAGCGCCCTCGTAGTCAAGTCCTTCCAGCTTTCTCTCAATGCGTTACGTGGAGACCACTGAAAGTGCGCCATGTTCCTTGTTGGTCGGTCGCACGGTGATTTCCACGTCTTGACGCAAAGCCGTGAGAAATTCCATGAGGCGTCCAACGGAAAAGTTGCCCGCGCGATTTCGCATCAGCAACGAGACTTGAGGTTGCCGCACGCCGAGAATTTTGGCGATCTCAACTTGTGTCATGCCGCTGTCCTTCAGGATCGAGTAGATTTGCAGGGTAAGGTGGGCCTTGAGCAACTCCTGTTGGGGATTAGGAAGGCCCAGGTCTGCAAAGACGTTTCCGCTGCCTTCGGTTACATGAGCCACGCGCTTGTTTGTTTTTCTCTCTTTGGATTTCATCTCAGTTCTGCCTTTCTCTGTGGTCTCGTTTGGCGTCTGCGAGCCGCTGTTTAATCAGATCAATCTCCCTCGTCGGTGTAGCTATGCCTTTTGTGGACTTCTTCTGAAATACGTGCAAAACATAGATGGCATCCTGAAAACGCACCGTATAAACGGCGCGCCACGCATTGGCGTGGTGCGAAGCTACAATTTCGAGCACGCTGCGCCGCCAAAGCCTTTAAGTGGTTTGGCGGCGGGATCGGTCTTGCCTTCTTGGGCGGTGAACAGAGCATGTCCAATGTCGACCCTGACCGAACGAGGAAAAGAACGTAAATCCCTTAGTGATGTTCCAATCCAGCGAATGGGCTTCAGTTCGCCATTCATCTGTATACTACTATACGTATATTCGTATATTTGGTCAAGTCTTACGATTGCGCTCCTAACCCGTGTATAAGGTCGTCGGCGTTGTCAAGAACTCTTTCTGCAATTTTTGACCCGCGCGAGCCGGGAGCGGTGTCAAGGGCGAGCCCCGCGAAGCGGGGCCGTTTATCGAAGACCCTTGACACTACGGACGGCTCGCCACCATTGACTGCCGGACGAAGCGGAGCTTCGTCCCTGTTAGGAATCTTTTGGTTCACCTCGACCAAGGCTCGCTCCTCAGAATCCTACGGGGAATTTAACTAACTCCACCAACCATGTATTCGATCTTCAAACTTCGACCATGATTCTTTCTCCGAACTCCCCTTT
>Ga0209804_1000058_pt1 | contig 92605 bp, 73 predicted proteins | sample GraSoiAngelo_139_FD_185896 | JGI IMG/M metagenome (GOLD analysis project Ga0209804, IMG submission 185896) | Grasslands soil microbial communities from the Angelo Coastal Reserve, California, USA - 14_0929_12_20cm (SPAdes) (version 2) | ecosystem: Environmental > Terrestrial > Soil > Grasslands ... | reverse complement strand
GGTTTTTTTTCTGCGAATTTCCGAGGAAAAACACGGGGGCGAGCCCCTGCGAACGGTCACGTTCGCAGCGCCGCTGCTCGCATTCCACAGGGGTTAGGCTGGGGGTTTTTCAACAGGCTTTAGCTAGCCATCAACTGCTGAAGAGTCGGCTTCCTGGACTCCACAGAGCGGCTCCCGGGGGCCCTATTTCAGGGCGAAATACGTTCGGACTGCTTCGATCATGGCTTTATCTCTCCCGGAATCGTTGTTTTCAACCCCGCCAGGACCGCGGGCCAGTCTTTGTGTTCTACCGGAAATGCGGCCAGAAACGAACTCAAGTCGGACTTGCTGGAGTCTGGCAAGTTCGGTCCCGTGCCGCCCTTGCGTATGATGCTCATAAACCTAGACTTACAACTTCAGTTGGAAGACAGCGGTCTTTGTCTAGGCGTCCTTCAGTGCCTCACCACGGATAGAGGTATGCATACCAACAAGCCACCAGGTGCTTGGATTCTATTTGCAAAACGCCGGTTGTCCTTTATCGGCCCTGCAACCTCTCCGAGATCCCGCACTCCACCTCGACTTCTATCCGGAACATGCCATGAAACGAACTCGGTTTGATTCAACTTGACGACTACATGTTCCCCAAGACCTCTCCGATGCGCACTAGAACACTCCTACAACTCCTTAAGACATCCACATTCTTGTAGAAATCTTCTGCAAATCGTAACCGGAAACTACGGCGAAAGTTTCGGAATCTTGCAACGAACAGACAACTTCCCGCATCTCTATGGACAAAAGAAAATCGAGGGATGCGAGGCGTTGCCTCTCCTGCCTGAGGCAGCCCGCGAAAGGCGCGGCCGCGTTTCCGAGCATGCGAGCCTGCGCAGAAAATTAAATCCATTTGGAGGGTTCATGAAGTTGAAGCTATGGGTGTCTTTACTTGCTGTGTTGTCGCTCTCGGCGGTCTCGGCTTATGCCCAGGAAACGGCGCCGAAAGTGGATGTTTTCGCAGGATATTCTTACGTGCAAGCCAATCCCGGAGTGACGGGAACCGACAGCTTCCATCTGCATGGTGGAAACGCCAACGTGGCTTACAACATTACGAACTGGCTCGGGGGCGTGGCTGATTTCGGTGGCTACACCAACGGAAACGTTCTGGGCTCGGGCCGGAGCGGCACGTTCTCGACCTACCTGTTCGGGCCACGTGTTTCTTACCGGCACTATTCGAGGATCACGCCGTTTGGGCAAGTGCTCTTCGGCGTGGCGCACGCTGACGCAGCTTCGCTCAGGACCACCGGCACACAGAACGCGTTCGCCATGACGGCGGGCGGGGGAGTGGATTACAAGCTGTTCGATCACTTCTCGATTCGTCCGTTTCAGACGGAGTACTTGCTGACGCGGTTCCATGAAGGAACCCTCCCGGGCACGAGGACGCAGAATAACTTCCGCGTCTCGACCGGATTTGTGTTCCGGTTCTAACGCAGTCGCGATAGCAGAATCGGTTGCGAGGTGCAGGCAGAAGGGGCCGCGTAGTCAGGCAGAAGCGGCCCCTGCACCTTTTTTGGGAACCGCTGATCAAGTCTGCAGCGCTCCCATCGCATTGCGCCAGGGAGAGATCAAGCCAGGATTCCGAGCCCCGCTCGCAATGACACCGCGTAAACAGAGGCGGCCTAAGGGCGTTTTCCTACGTGCCCCTCAGTGCGACATTGTGTAAATCACGGTGATGTGGGTGTCGATCTCAACGGGCTGGCCGTTGAGCATCGTTGGCCTGTAGTGCCATTGGCTTACCGCGTCCACCGCTGATTGGTAAAACGCAGGGTCGCCACTAACAACCTCAAGAGATCGAATCGAGCCGTCAGTGGCAATCCTGGCGTGCAGTTCTACGCGGCCTTCTTTGTGAATCTGTTTCGCCAGAAACGGATAGACAGGCTCAACGCGATAAACCAGCATCGCCGGATCAATAGTGGTCATCCGGAGAACTTGAGGCTTCGGCTTTGCTTCCGATGTCGGCTGAGGAGGTCGGGGCCCGCTATCTCTGCCGCCGATATGGATACACCAACTGCACTCCGGTCCGTTGTCCGCTTCTTTTCCTTGAGGACCGATTTCAGGCGGCCCAACCTCGCTTTCCTCCGAGTTGGAAGGTTGAGCAGGCCGGGCATTGGGGGAAAAGAATGCGACGCGATCACCAAAGTTTACGTGATGCCCTGGTATCGGCCTGGCGGGTCCAGCTGCGCGATGCAGATGGCCATACGGGGGAATGGGGATGTAAGCGCTGGCAAGCGAGAGGCGCTCCGATTTTCCGAACAACGGGAGTAAGACCAACAACGCGATCACGGCGGCTTGGACAAGAATCGAGATAACGAGCGAGCGGCGGCGAACGCGACGTTCACCCCGGCGCTGTTCGGGGTCGCCCTCGACCAGGCAGCTTCCTAACGAACCCAACTTATGTTCCGGAATTTTTTCAGAAAGGTCTCGAGAATTGAGCGGCATCACGCACCTCCACCGTGTCTTGCGACGCCAGCCTCCTGGGGGTTGCTCTAGTCCTCCAGGAGACCGGCGCCGCGCTCGCAGGGATGTGAGGTTGCGCGCGTCCTCCGTAGCGTTGGACACCGCGGAGCAGGACAAGTTCCCGGCGGCGGGAAGTCGTCAGGTCTAAGTATTAAATGGAGAAGAGAGGGGGACGGACCGGAGAAGCCTCGTCAGTTGGGTCGGTGCCTTGTGATGCCGGAGCAGGAGCCCAAGGATTTCAGGCCATTTGAGGCCCGGAACGCGCATTAATCTGTTTGCGTTTAACGGGATACGAAAAACTGTAACCATGGCACAAAATGGCGCATCTTACGGCTTGAGGACGTGGATCCAAGGAGGTTGATTCCCATGGACCGGCGTAACGCGGAAACCATTGGCGTGCGCCGCACCGGGTGGGCCGCCCTGGACCGCGATCCGCAGCAAGACAAGGTGGAATTCATCTGTCCCCACTGCGGCGCGCGGGACCAGAAGAATGCCCGGCGCGAGCGCTCCCTATATCATTTCACGGACGGCTTTCTGCAAGATTTGCAGGGCGAAGTGACTGTTTGTCATAGCTGCAAGAAGTCGCTGCGGGTTGTTCCCATTGTGATGGTGCACGATCAGGAAGAGGCACGGAGATTCGCGGCGGTTTTTTCGGACGAGCACGTGTTTACGGCAAACTGAAGATTTCGCAAGTTGAAGTTGCAAGAAGGCAAAAGAGTCGGGGCGCAACCAGTCAGCGCCCCGCCTCTTTTGTTTTGCGGTGAAAAGAGAAAGCGCTCCAAGCAAAGGGAGCGCTCCTTGGAAATGGTCCGCGGTTAGTGACGGTCGTGATCGTGGTCGTCCCAGTCGCGATCGGTGTGCCAGCGGTGGGCGTCTTCCTCCCACCAACGATGATGCTCGTTCCAGCAGCGCTCGCGCGCTTCATGCAGTTCGTGACGAGCGTGACCGGCTTGCCGGCTGTTCCAGCCATGATGCTCGATGGCTTCGTGCAGTTTGTGGTCGGCCTTGACGATGCGCCGCTGACAACGTCCGTAGTCGTCGTAGTCGTGAGCGAAGGCCCGGGGCGTGGCCGCGAATGCGAGCAGGCCAGCCAGCGCTGCGCCCGCAAGTACCACACGTCGCGGAAACTTCTTCTCTCCCAAAGGAATCCTCATGTTCTCACCATCCTCCAAGAATTCCCCGACTGGGATGGGGCGTTGGTCGCTCTTTATCAAACACGGTTGCGGAAAGAATGTAGCGGTGGCCAATAAGAGCATGGTAAGGCCCTTTCTTTCCCGTGTCTTTCCTCTTATCGAGTCGAGTGCGACCACAGATCAAGCCGGGATTCCCCGCCGGCCTATGGCTCCTCGGAATGACAAAAAAACGCGGGCCACGGCACGACTGAAGTCGTGACGGAGAGCTCGAGCAGAATCAGTAGGCTTGCAGGAAAGGCTCGGCCTGCATGTGGTATTTCTCGAGGCCGGCGCGAATGCGGTCGAAGGCTTCGTCCACGGTGTCGGCAAACTGCAGCATCTGGTATTCGCTTTCATCGATGGTGCCCCAACGCACCATGGCTTTCCAATTCAGCACTTCATCCCAATACCTGCGGCCGTAAATCAGAATCAAGTTGCGCTTGGCCAGCTTTCCGGTTTGCAGCAGTGTGAGCATTTCCCAGAGTTCGTCCATGGTGCCGAAGCCGCCGGGAAAAACGATCAGCGCCTTGGCGATTTGCGCGAACCAGAGTTTGCGCATGAAGAAATATTTGAAGTTGAAGCTCAGCTCCGGGCTGATGTAGGGATTCGCGAATTGCTCGTGCGGCAGCTCGATGGAGAGCCCGATGGATCTGCCACCGGCTTCGTAGGCGCCGCGATTGGCGGCTTCCATAATGCCGGGGCCGCCGCCGGAACAGACGACGAACCGGCGCGGCTTGGGGCCGAGCGTCAGGGCCCAACTGGTGAGCTTGTGCGAGAGCTGGCGCGCCTCCTCGTAGTAGCGCGACATTTCGAGCGAGCTCTTGGCGCTGCGCAGCGCGGCGCGGTGACGGCATAGATTTTCCGCGGACATCTTGCCGGTTTTTGTGCGCTTGAGCCGCGTATAGCGCGCCTGGGCGGTTTCGTGCGACTCGATGCGCGCCGAGCCGAACATCACGATGGTGTCGCCAATGCCCTCGTTCTTCAGCTGTACCAGGGGATGGATATACTCGGCGAGGATGCGAATCGGGCGCGCCGGCACGCTGCTGAGAAATTTCTCGTCTTCGTGGGCGACTTTGGGGGCGTGCTGCGGCTTCCGTTTTTTGCCGTCGGGCATGTGTGTCTTCTCCAGTAGGCACGAACTTTGATTGTAGGAATCCTGGCGATTTGCGGCAACGTCTTCCGCCAAAGGTGCGTCGAATTGAGTACACTGCTTCGGGGAATGACCGGGAGCAGCGAGGTGTCGGCCACTGCTGAAGAGAGCTTGCGCGACTCCGCAGGCCGGCACTCGCTTCGCGAAGGCCATAAGAAACCGGCCTGCTTCGATCGGAATGACCGCAGTGGGGTGCGGGTGATAGTTGGGAAGGGCGTAGGTCGGCGCAGGATGGATAGCATGAATGGGAAGAAACAACGAGGATGCCGAGCAATTTGGCTCCCCTTGCTTATGCTGTTCGCAGCCGGCTCCCTCGGCGGCCAGGCGCCGACCGGGCCGCTTCCGCCGAAGCCCGGCGTTGCGATACAGCAACCTCCCAAGAATGAGATCAAGGTGCAAGTGGCGCTGGTGACGACGCCAGTGACGGTGCGCGATTTGCGCGGCGAGATGGTTCACGACCTGGAAGCGAAAGATTTTCGCGTGACCGACAACGGAGCGGCGCAGAAGATTTCACACTTCGACTTGGGAGGCGACCCGATTTCGCTGGTGATTCTGACGGAAACAAGTTTGCGCATTGAGCCGCTTCTTCCTGAAATACGCAAGACAGGGATTCTCTTCACGCAAACGGTCATGGGTTCCACAGGCGAGGCCGCCGTGGTGGGCTTCAATGATTCCGTGGACAAGCTGCAGGATTTCACCAGCAACGCGGATCAGATCGAAAACACGATTGCCAATCTGCACGCCGGGACTTCCGGGTCGAAGCTGTATGACGGGATGGCAGCAGGCGTGGAAATGCTTTCGAGCCGCCCGCAAGCCACCGCGGAAAAGCCGGGACGGCGTCGCGTGATGCTGATTCTCTCCGAGGCCGTGGACCACGGCAGCGAGAAAAACTTAGGCGGAGTGCTGCGGCAGGCGCAACTGGCGAACGTAACGATTTACAGCGTAGGGCTTTCCACGACGCGCGCGGAGCTGCAAGCCAAGCCCAAGGCTCCGGAGCGGCCCAACTTGCCGGTGGGTTCCATCCCGCCACCGCCTGGAGTTCCGGCAACGCCAACCTACGAGGACAACTACCGCTATGGCAGCGCCGACTTGATGGCCGCCGTGGTTTGGGCGGTGCAGCACATACACGACCAAGTGAAAGGCAATGCATTGGAAATTGCCGCAGCGGGGACCGGCGGCGCGCATCTGAGCGCGTTCAAGGACCGCACCATCGAAAAAGCCATCGACGAGATTGGCGGGGAATTGCATTCGCAATATACGCTCAGCTACACGCCGGCCGACGCCGACGCGGCCGGATATCACGAAATCAAAGTGTCGGTGCTTCGCAGGGACGCAAAGAATTGGAAGATTCGCGCGCGGCCGGGATATTATCTCGCGCCGCCGGAAGGCTAGCCTGCACGCAATCAATCTTCAAGCGATTTGCTGCCAGAAGGTGCCGTCGCGGGAAGAGAGGAGCGCGTCCTTGCGGGCGTCCCAGCGCAAAAAATGCGGCGTATGCATGTGTTCGGTATGGGCATTGCGGCTGGCCCAGACTTCGTGGAGCAGAAACCCCCCGGGCGTTTCGAGAGCGCGATGCAGGTCGAAGCCAATACAGCCATCTTCCTTTCGGGAGGGGCCGACCAAAGCGCGCAGCTCCGCCTCCAGTTGGAGCTCCTGGCCTTCGCGAGCGCGCATAATGACCATCCGAGTGACCGCCTCTCTCGGCAGCTTGCTCCCGGACGCCGCCCTCTTGCGAGCTTTCAGTCTGGCTGGCTTGCGGGCCTTGGTTTTGCGCTTCGGCATCGTGGCGGGGATTGTAGCGCAAAATGCTGCCAGTGCAAGTCACATGAGGGCATCGAGGGCATCGAGGGGCATCGCAGGACAGGGCCCGAACCTCACGGTCATCGAGCCGTGTGTGGCCAAAGACCAAGCCGGGATTCCTTACTTCGCTCGGAATGACACGCCGGGGCGTCCGGTCAGCTGCTCGGCAAACCAAGGCTACTGCGCCGCGTCCTTGCGGCCGGCGTTGAGGCTGTCGAAGTTGAGGATGGTATTCAAGACCATCGAGTAAGTTCCCCAGGTTTCGCCGCGGTAGACCGGATTGATGGAGAACAGCACGACGTGGCCTTTGCCGGAAGGCGCGTCTACCACCGCGGGATGCTGGGCGATTTCCTCCACGCCTTCGGCCAAGCCCGAGATAAGCAGGTCCTTGTTGTCCGCGTAGCGGAAAATCACACGCGGGCGAAGGGCCGAGGGGATTACGCGGAAGCCGTTCCGTTTTTGCTCGTCCAACACTGGCGGCGATTCCCAGATTTCGGACTTTGGCTCCTCCGGAGCTTCCACCCCAACCCGACCGACCGTGAAGTCCGGATCGTCGGAGCTGCCGCGGCCGGTCGGACGCGCGTGCATTTCCGGGCCAAGCCGCCGACGGCCTCGCTGACCGGCGATGCTGCTGAGCGAAAAAATCGGTCCGTTGTCGCAGTAAGCCGCGCCTTTTTCGTCGTAGCCGTAGGCAATGGGGCTGGCAACATCCACAAGACGGGTTCCGAGGACAGAGCCGACAATTTTCATTTTGTTTGCGTTTTGCGTGGAGATGCCGTCCGCGAATCCGAGAGAAAGCGCCAACGTCGAAGTGTCCGTGGCCGTCAAGAGCACGCCACCTTTCTGCACGAATTCCTGCAAGCGCGCCACGCCGTCCCAGCCCAGGCCCGGGCGCAGATCGTCGGTCGAGTCGTTCTTGCCGACGAGGTTAGGCGTTTCGGGCGTGTTTTTCCAGGGAAGCGGGTTTCCCCAAGCTGTCGGAACGCCGTTGACAACGGAATTGACGCCGGCGTTGAAGCCGATGGGCGGAAACAGAATCACGTCGTACTTCGCGTTCAGGTCGGAGATTTTTGCGACTGCCTGCGTGCTCATGTAGTCGTAAGGGATGTTCAGCTTGTCGAGGGCCAAGCGCCACCAGCCTTCGGTCTGCGTGCTGAGCCAGGTATGCAGGAAAGCCAGGCGCGCGGCGCGAATCGGATGGGTCTTCACGCTGGGAACGGACGAGAGCGCGGTGACTTGCACGCCGAGGTCGGTGGCGGCGCGGTCGAGGTCGGCGCGGCTGACGTTTCCAACAAGGAAAGAGCCGCGGTTGAATTGCTTGCCCGCGCTTTCAAATGGCTCTTCGGCTGCGTCCATGGCCGCGTCGCGCAACTTGTAACGCAGGGTCGCAAGGGCGGGCTCCGAGTTGTTGTTGACGGCAAACGCGGTTCCCTCGCCCTGGACGCCTCCGGGCGCGCGGATTTCCGGCACGGGATCCACGGGCACATCCAGGACTTTTGTGTCCGTCACCCGCGTCACTTGCACGTGAAAGAGTTCGCCGAAGGTCCAGCCGGTGTCGTCATAAGGAGTTTTCTGCGCATCGTCCGGGCTCCAGTACTGGTAGTCCAGCAAAGCGTCGGCGATGCGGGAGTAGGGCTGATCCATGCGAATGATGTAACTGCCTACGGGAAATTCGCGTGTCGCGGGGGCGGCCGACTGCGATTTCTCCTCTTGGTCTTTTTTGCCTTTGGCGGATTCTTTGGACTTTTTCGGCGGGAGCGTCACGGTGAAAGCAGACCTCGCGCGTGAGATTTCCACGGCCTGCTTTTGCAGGACGCGCAAGAGTTCCGCTTGCAAGCCGGGGCGCGGGTCGTCAGCTGGCAGGACGTACGCGGCGGGGCCTTCCGCGCTGGGCTTGAGCGTGGAACGCTTGGCCTTCAAATAAAAATTCTCGAGAAACAGCCGTTTGTTTTCGTTGAAGAAATGCAACGAAGTCAGCAGGCCGGTCTGTTCGTAATTGTTGTTATCGCGCTGCGACCAAAGCACCTTCGGAAGCGGCGGATTTTGACGATACCAGGTGCGGGCGTACTCCTCGGGCTGGAGCGTGCGCTCCTCGGTGTCCGCGCCGCCGTTGCCAAACGTTTCGTAAAGGCGGCTGATGCCGTTGTGCATCGCGGCGATAAACATCAGGTAGCCGGGCGACCAAGTGTCGAAATTGCCGTGCGCAAAGACGCCGGGCATGCCGAACTTCGTCATCGCCGAGACGTTGTTCCAGCCGATGATCTGCCACTCATCGGCGAGAATCGGGTCGATCCAGGCGTTATACGGCTCGTCGCCGACCGTGTTGTCGTAGAGATACGGCACAGACTCGTGCAGGTCGTGCAAAACCTGCGCTTTCCAGCCGACGTAGGTATTCAAAACGTTTTCGGTGAGCTTGAGCGAGACGCCCATGGCGTCGCGGTTGTTGTCGTGCGCGACATATTTGCCCCAATAGACAAGCCAGGGAAAAAACTCTTTCCGGTGCGCCAGGTGCCATCTGTAGAGGTCGACCATGCGGTCGCGGCCGTCCACTTCGACGACCGGAGTAATCAGCGTGATGGTGCCGTCGCGAATTTCCCTGATGTAAGGACTTTCATCGACGGCCAAGCGGTAGGCCAGCTCCATGAGCGCCGTGGGAGCTCCCGTTTCCGGCGAATGGATTGTCCCGGTTATGTAATAAATGGGGACGGCTTGGGCGACGAGCTTGTCGGCTTCCGCGTCATCGAGCTGGATGGAGCGGGGATCGGCGAGCTTGGCGAGGCGGGCGCGGTTTTCCTCGAGATGTTTCAGATTTTCTTCCGAAGAAACGGCGACGGCGATCATCTCGCGGCCCTCTTCCGTCTTGCCAATCGAGAAGACTTTTACCCGCGGAGTGGCTTTTTCGAGCAAACGCATGTATTTGTACACATCTTCCGCGTAAGGAAGGATTCCCGGCGCGCCCGAGATGTCGCCAAGCACGACCTGCGGAGTCGGCACCGTTTTCGAGGCCGGCAAATAATCCACCAGCGGTGAAGTGAAGTACGGCTGCGTGGTGTACTTGTGGATTTTCTCCGTATACGGCTCGTCCACGGGCTGCTTGGGATCGCGCGCGGGGGCCGTCTCGCTATCAGCCCGGGACGATGCGCCCGCCAGCAAAAGGAATGCAAACGCAGCAATGACTTGCTTCATGGAAGTCATAGGTGTCCCTCTCAAACTGAGAGGCGGGATTTTAGCGCAAATCGGCGCACCGGGGAGCTTAATCAACAGGAAGAAACACAAGGCAAACCGGCGAGGGTAGTTCTGCGAAATCGCCTGTCGGCGTCAGCGCTCCCGTTTTCTGGTCAATGCGGAAGGTGACGATCTTGTCCGAGAGCTGGTCTTCAGCGAGCAGATAATTGCCTGAGGGATCGATGGCGAAGTTGCGCGGCTCCTTGCCTTGGACGGAGAAATCTCCGGCAGCCGTAAGCTTGCCGCTCCCCGGGTCAATGTGGAAAGCGGCAATGCTGTCGTGGCCGCGGTTCGAGGCATAGAGGAATCGGCTATTCGGATGAATGGCGATTTCCGCGGCGTCATTGCGGGCAGAGAATCCTACAGGAAGCATCGGGTATTTTCCGAGCGCCCCGTTAAGAATGCCTTCTTTTGTGGCCACAAAGCAAGTTACGGTGGAATCAAGCTCCCCCAAGACGTACATGAACTTTCCAGAGCGCAACAGCGCTGCATGCCTGGGGCCGGTGCCGGGACTGAGCTCCACCGGTCCCTGCGGAAACGGATTGCTCGGACCCGCAGCGGGCATCGGACTGAGCGTTCCATTCCTCGGATCAAGCCTGTATACCATTACTCGGTCGAGACCTAAGTCCGCGACAAAGACTTCACTGCCCAAGTTTTTGATCCAGTGCGCATGCGGCCCCTCCTGGCGCTCCTTGTTGGGGCCGAGTCTGCCCTCGTCCCGGACATTCGCGGTGGCGGCGCCGAGCTTGCCATCGGCGCCAATCGGAAACACCACGACATTGCCAGAACTATAGTTTGCCACGAGGACGTATTTCCCTGTGCGGTCAAAGGCTAGATAGCAGGGATCTTCTCCGAGCGCGGGCAATTGATTCAGCAGCGCGAGCTTTCCGCTCTGCGCATCCAGCGAGAACGCACTCACCATACTGTTCTTTCCGGCTTCCTTGACAGCGTAGAGGAACTTTCCGTTGGGATGAATGGCTACCCAGGAAGGGTCTTGCGTTTCCGCGGCAACGCCCATGGGCGTGAGCTTTCCGGAGTTCGCATCGTAACGAAAAACGTAAATGCCCTTGCTGTCCGTCTTCGTCGTGTACGTCCCGACGAACACTAAAAACTTTTTCCTTGCATCAGGTTTGTCAGCGGTTTGGGCAGGGAGCAGCGCCGCGACAACTGCGGACACCAAAAAGAGAGACGCAAACACTCGTCTTGTGATGTTCATGGGAAGTAGTGTAGCGCATGTGGGATTGTCGGAGTGCGGCAGCCCGGCTGCCGCTTTGCCCTTGTCCGCCACCTCAGAGCACGGAAAAGCGGGAGCAAGGCCCCGGCACTCCAGCTGTTTCGCCGGAAAAATGGCGATTACTTCTTTTCTTTTTCGTTCTCTTCCTGGAGGACCGCCGCAGCGGCGACGGAATCGTCGGCATCGAGCCGCAGCAGGCGCACGCCCTGGGTCGAGCGGCCCGCCTCGCGAATTTCGTTCGCGTGCACGCGGATCACTTTGCCGTGCTGGGTAATGATCATCACGTCTGATTCTTCGCTCACCCGCAGCGCCGCAACGACTGAGCCGTTGCGGTCCGTGGTCTTCATGTTGACCACGCCTTTGCCGGCGCGCGAAGTGATTCGATACTCGGCCAGCAGCGTGCGCTTGCCGTAACCTTTCTCGGAAACGGTGAGCATCAGCGACGTGAGCGAATCCTTAATCTGCTCGTTCTCGAGTTCCTCGAGGCTTTGCGCCGTGGTCTTGTGCTCCTTGGCAAGAATCTCCAAGTCGGGCTGCACCGCGTCCATGCTGACCACGTAGTCGTCCTGGGCGAGGTCCATGCCAATCACGCCTCCGGCGTTGCGCCCCATCGGGCGCACTTCCGTCTCGCGGAAGAGAATCGCCTGGCCTTCGTGGCTCGCGAGGAAAATCATCTGCTTGCCGTCGGTGAGCTTCGCGCCAATCAATTCGTCCTTGGCTTCCAGGTTGATGGCGATAATTCCGCTGGGCCGCGGATTCGAAAACTCCGTCAGCGCGGATTTTTTCACCGTGCCGCTGCGCGTGGCGAAGAAAACATACTTGCCCTCTTCCTCGAGGTTGCGCGCCTGCACGATGGCGCTGAGTTTTTCGTCTTCCTGGAAGCGCACCAGGCTGGAAATGGCTTTGCCGCGCGTAGCCGCCGCAGCTTCGGGAATCTCGTACACCTTTAGCCAGTAGATGCGGCCCTTGGTCGTAAACAGAAGAATGTAGCTGTGCGCCGAAGCGATGAAAAGATGCTCGACGAAGTCCTCTTCTTTGGTGCGCGCGCCGATGCGGCCTTTTCCGCCGCGCGATTGGTGGCGGTAAATCTCCACCGGCGTGCGCTTGACGTAGCCGGCGTGGCTCACGGTGATGAGCATGTCGGTGTCGGCGATCAAGTCTTCGAGCTTGATTTCGTCGACCTTGTCCACGATTTGCGTGCGCCGGTCGTCGCCGTACTGCTTCTGTACTTCCTTCAGCTCGCTGGTGATCACGAACTTGAGTTTCTTCTCACTTGCCAAAATCTCTTCGAGCTCGACGATTTTCTCGCGAATGGTTTTCAGTTCTTTGAGAATCTCATCGACAGAGAGCTGCGTCAGGCGGTGCAACTGCAGTTCGAGGATAGCGTCCACTTGAACGGGCGTGAGCCCGCCGGCGATGTTGCCCGCGGTCTCCCCTTCGATCCCTCCCAGCTTGTACTTCCTGCCATCCAGTTTGACGCCGGCAATTTTTCGGGACTTGCCATTTTCGGCGATGGTGACGTCCTGCTCGGAGAAGAAGTTCAGCAGGTTTTGCTTGGCGTCGGCGCGGCTCCCGGACCCGCGGATGATTCGGATCACGTCGTCCAGGTGATCGAGCGCGACCTGGTAGCCGACTAAAATGTGCTCGCGTTCGCGGGCCTTGCGCAGGTCGTAGCGCGTGCGGCGCAGCACCACATCGCGGCGATGCTCGGTGAACAGGCGGACAAATTCGAGCAGCCCCATCTCTTTGGGCTGACCGCCGGCGATGGCCAGCAGTATCATGCCGAACGATTCCTGCATCTGGGTGTGCTTGTAGAGATTGTTCAGAATGAGCTGCGATTCCTCGCCGCGCTTGAGCTCGACGACAATGCGCATGCCCTCGCGGTCACTCTCGTCGCGCACGTCGGCGATGCCATCAATCTTTTTGTTCTGCGCCAGTTCCGCGATGCGCTTGATGAGCGTGGCCTTGTTCACCTGGTAAGGAATCTCGGTGATGACTATGTTCTCGCGGTCCTTGGCAACTTCTTCGATCGCGGCTTTGGCGCGCATCGTGAAGCTGCCGCGCCCGGTTTTGTAGGCCGCTTCGATGCCTTCGCGGCCGGCGATATAGCCGCCGGTCGGGAAATCCGGCCCGGGCACGAGCTTCATCACTTCCTTGAGCGTTGCGTCCGGCCTCTCGATCATCAGCACGGTGGCGTCAATGATTTCGCGGAGGTTATGCGGCGGAATATTGGTGGCCATGCCCACGGCGATGCCACTCGCGCCGTTGACTAAAAGATTCGGAATCCGCGTCGGCAGAACAAGCGGTTCTTTTTCCGTTTCGTCGAAGTTGGGAGCAAAATCGACCGTTTCTTTTTCAATGTCCGCCAGCAACTCTTCGGCAATGCGCGCCAGGCGCGCTTCGGTGTAGCGCATCGCCGCAGGCATGTCGCCGTCGACCGACCCGAAATTGCCCTGGCCGTCCACCAGCGGATAGCGCATGTTGAAGTCCTGCGCCATGCGCACCAGCGCGTCGTACACCGGCGTGTCGCCATGCGGGTGATATTTGCCAAGAACTTCGCCGACGATTTTTGCGCATTTGCGGTAGGGCCGCGTGGAAGTCAGGCCCAGCTCGTACATGCCGTAAAGAATGCGCCGGTGCACGGGCTTCAAGCCGTCGCGCACTTCCGGCAGCGCGCGGCCAATGATCACGCTCATCGAGTAGTCGAGATAGGACTTCTTCATCTCGGCTTCGATGTCCACCGGAATCAGGATCGATTGATTCTGTTCGTCTGGCATGGGTCCTCGTGTTTCGTTTTGTGCCTGGCTAGCGCCGGACTTCAGCGGGCATGCCGCCCTAAAGGGCGGCGCTACAGAAAAACCTTATCGTTTCGCGCCGTGTTCGAGCGCGTAGGCCTTCACGGTGTCGAACGCATCCGCAGCGCTGAGGAATCGCCGTGCCGCAAAGGCCTCCTCGATATCGTGCAAGAACGCGTCGCGCTCCGCATGGCTCGCAAAGTCAACCGCCACGCCGTGCTCCTCATCCGGCGCATCCGTGGGGGTCGCGCGAAACTCGCTCACGCCAATTCCCCGCAGCCCCGGCAATGTCGTCCAACCCAATTGGTAGAACATTTTTCTGGGATAAATTCCCATGCCGGCCGCAATGGTGGCGGCCCCGAGCCCACCGTTACCGAGGAATCTCTGCTCGAGTTCAGAGCCGCGAAAGCGCCGGACTTGCTTCCCCTTCCGCAACCCTTTCTCGGCATAAATCTGGACCTAGCGGCGTGGGAGAGCTCCCTGCGAGCTAGATGTCCAAATTCACGACTTCCAGCGCGTTGTCCTCGATGAACTTGCGCCGCGCTTCGACGTTTTCACCCATCAGCGTCGTGAAAATGTCTTCCGCGGCCACGGCGTCCTCGAGTTTTACCTTGAGGAGCGTGCGCGTGTCCGCGTTCATGGTGGTTTCCCAGAGTTGCGCGGGATTCATTTCGCCCAGGCCCTTGAACCGCGTGATGGTGAAATCTTTCTTTGCGTCTTCCATCACGTAGTTCAGCACGTCCTGCGCTCTTTCCTTCGTGGTCTTGTTGCCGTTACGCGAAATTGTGAACGGCGGCTTGTTGAACTCCTCGACCTGCTTTCCGAGCGCCCGCAGCCGCTTGTATTCCGCCGTGGAAGCGAGCGCCCAGTTGAGTTTTTGGTTGTGCGGCGCGCCAAACTGGATTTCGTACAAGCTGTGCTCCTCGTCGAAAGCGATCTTACCTTCGAGCTTGAGCTTGGCCTTGTCGATTTCCTTCAGCAGTTTTTCGAGCGTCTTCTTGTCTTCAAACTCTGCCTTTTTGTCCAAGCCGCTTTCCGCCAGAACTTCGACGAGGCCTGCATCGCGCAGGCGGCGGCCAAGTTTCGCCGCGACCGCGTCATATTCCTGAACGTTCAAGAGGAACGTCGTCAGTCCTGCGCCTTCCAACGTCACGCCTTCCCTGGCTTTCACCACATGGTCTTCGGTGGCGCGCTTCATCAGCTCGCGCGCGAAATCGCGCTCGTCGCGAATGTATTTCTCGCTCTTGCCGCGCTTCACGCGGTAGAGCGGCGGCTGCGCGATGAAAATGTGCCCGCGGTCGATCAGCTCCTTCATGTGGCGGAAGAAAAAAGTCAGCAGCAGCGTGCGAATGTGCGAGCCGTCCACGTCCGCGTCGGTCATAAGGATGATTTTGTGGTAGCGCAGCTTGCCGGCGTCGAAATCGTCTTTGCCGATGCCGGTGCCGAGCGCGGTGATGATGGCGCGAATTTCTTCGTGGCCCAGCATCTTGTCGTAGCGCGCTTTCTCGACGTTGAGGATTTTGCCTTTGAGCGGCAGAATGGCCTGGTACTTGCGGTCGCGCCCCTGCTTCGCTGAGCCGCCCGCCGATTCGCCCTCGACCACGAACAATTCGCAGCGGGCCGGATCGCGTTCCTGGCAATCCGCCAGTTTGCCCGGCAGGCCGCTCGAATCCATCGCCGACTTGCGCCGCGTCAATTCGCGGGCTTTGCGAGCCGCTTCGCGCGCGCGGGCCGCGTCAATGCACTTGCTGATGATGCGCCGCGCCACCGTTGAATGCTTGTCGAACCACTCGCCCAGCTTTTCGTTGACGAGCTGCTCGACGTCGCCCTTGATGTCGCTGTTCAGCTTGCCTTTGGTCTGTCCTTCAAACTGCGGCTGCGGCAGGCGCACGCTCACGACGGCCACCAAGCCTTCGCGTACGTCGTCGCCCGTGATGGTGACTTCGTCTTTCTGCTCTTTGAGCATGCCTGCTTGCGAAGCGAAATTGTTGATGGAGCGCGTTAATGCGGAGCGGAAGCCCGAAAGATGCGTGCCGCCGTCCACGGTGTTGATGGTGTTGGCGAACGCGAAAACGTTTTCGGCGTAGGAGTCGTTGTACTGCAGCGCAATTTCAATCTCCACGTTGCCGCGCTTGCCCTCCATGTAAATCGGCGCATCGTGGAGTGCGGTCTTGCCACGGTTCAAGTGTTTCACGAATTCCGCGATGCCGCCGGTAAAGCGGAATTCAGCGTTCTTCTCCGTGCGCTCATCGGTCAAGGTGATTTTCAATCCCTTGTTCAGGAAGGCGAGCTCGCGCAGCCGCTGCGAAAGCGTGTCGAAGCTAAAGCTTGTTTTATCAAAAATGGAAGGGTCGGGGTGAAACGTAACTTTCGTGCCGGTCTTCCGCGTCTTGCCGGTTTGCTTCAACTTCGAAGTGGGCTTGCCCTTTTCGTAGCTCTGCTCCCACACCGAGCCGTCGCGCGAGATTTCAAGCTCCAGCCAGTCGGAAAGCGCGTTCACCACGGACACGCCGACGCCGTGCAACCCGCCCGAAACTTTGTAGGTTTCGCTGTCGAACTTTCCGCCCGCGTGCAACACGGTCATCACCACTTCGGCGGCGGGGCGCTTTTCCGTCTGGTGCATGTCCACGGGGATGCCGCGGCCGTTGTCGACTACGGTGACAGAATCGTCGGCGTGCACGGTCACGTTGATTTCGTCCGCAAAACCGGCCAGCGCTTCGTCGACGGAGTTATCGACGACTTCCCAGACGAGATGATGCAAGCCCATCTCTCCGGTCGAACCGATGTACATCGCCGGACGCAGCCGCACGGCTTCCAGGCCGCCGAGAACTTTGATCGACTTCGCGTCGTACTTGTGCCCTGCGCCTTGCGGCGTAGCGCTCACGTTTTCTTTGTCACCCATCGTTTCTCCCCACGCGGCGACTCCCTCAAAAACTTTTGCCGGTGAACGGACTCCAAGCCAGCCGGAGCTATCCTCCGCGTGCTAGAAACCACTTTTCGCTGAAGCAAGAAAGGCGTGTTTGCGGAATTCTACGTGCGTCGCCTTACCCTTTGATTCCGGACTTGCTGGGCAAATCCGGAACTCGTAGGATTTCCTGCTCCATCCCATCCCGCGCAGCGGGACGTGGCGAAGACTCATGTTTCTCCAGGCTCGGAGGCCGCAAGCCCCTGGCGCACAGCCTATTTCCGGGTCACTTTTCGCCTGGCGGACGTGGCGATCGGGAAGATTCCCCCATCCCTATCGACAGCAGAGAAATTATACTCCTCGGGAGCCTATTTCTCAACCCTTTTCAACCCCTTCAGAGGCGCGTAAGCGGTTCATTTTCTTTAATTTAAACAGGGACACCGGGGCGCGGACAAAAACCCATGAGGCAGCCAGAGTAGGGCCTTTTTTTGTGAGTTTGTTCTGCCCCGGTTTTGCCCTCAAATCCGCATGGGCATGATGATGTACCGGTAGCGGTAAGATTCGTCGGCGAGCGGCCGCATCTGTCCAGCCGACTGTTCGTCTTTCAGCTCAATGCTGACCGGACCATCGGCCGCGGCGGAAAGAAAATCCAACATGTAGCTGGAGTTGAATCCGATGGCGATGGGATCGCCTTGGTATTCCTTTTCGATGCTTTCCTTCGCTTCGCCATACTCCGGGCTGGAGGCAGAAATTTCTACTCCTTCGCTGGAGATCGACAATTTCACGGCATGGGAGCGCTGATCGGCAAGCTGCGAAACGCGCCGCACCGCATCGGTCAACTCCCCCCGCTCGATCACCACGTGTTTGTTGTTGTCGCGCGGCAGCACCGCTTCGTAATTCGGGAATTGCCCGGTCAGAATGCGGGAAATCAGCAGGCGATGTTTCACCTGGAAAAAGAGATGGCTCTCGTCCTTCGCAAAATCGAATTGCGCGTCGGAACCTGCCGCCGCCGAAAGCTTCTCGACCTCGTCCATGGCTTTCTTGGGGACAAGCACCTTCAACTCGGCGTTCATCCCTGTGAGTTTGTGGTCTGTTTCCGCGAGCGCCAAGCGATGGCCGTCGGTCGCAACCATGGCCAGCGTGTCCGGCCGCAATATCAGTAATCCGCCGTTCAGCGTGTAGCGCGACTCTTCCATGGAGATGGCGAATTTTGTCTTGGAGATCAGGCTCTGCAGGACGTCAGCCGTAATCTTCACGAGCGTATGCGGCATCGTCGGTAGCGCCGGAAAATTTTCTTTGGCCATGCCGACCAACTTGTACTTCTTCCGGTCGCTAACAATCTCCACCCAGTGGTTCTCCAGCAGTTTGACCTTGATCTCGCCTTCCGGCAGCAGTCGCACGAGCTCTAGCAGCTTCTTCGCTGGAATCGTCGCGGCACCGTCCTTCTTGACCTTTGCGTCGCAGCAGGTGCGGATGCTCAACTCCAGGTCCGTTGCCGTAATCGTGAGCTGGCTGCCCATGGCCTCAACAAGCAAGTTCGACAGGATGGGAATCGTGGTTTTGCGCTCCACAACTCCCTGAGTCATGGCCAGTTCGTTCAACAGCGCGGACTTTGTGACGCTGAATTCCATCGATTGATGTTCCTCGAGTGCCGTTCCAGGTGCGGTCATGTTGAAATTTACCCTCGGCTCGGGCGTGGACGGCGCCCTACTTTCGGTTCCATTCTACCGCTGCGGTACTGTACTCGCTTTTTCGAAAAGTATAAAGCCCGTCGGCCTTCTCGCATTCTCGCGATGTGGAAATAAGCGCTTGCGAACCCTGGCAACGCTGCGGCAACGCTGCCCCGCTCTTGAGTCGCGGGCTCAAATATTCACAACCACAGTCGCTGCTGCAAGAACATTTCATTCCAGTGCAAGCCTAATAAACCTTGTTGTTGTGATGAGCCTTGTGAATGTGTGGAAACCGTCGCAAGTCTTTTGCGCGCCTTCACTTGGAGCGCTCGGTTTGCGGCGGCTTTTTGTGATAAGCGTGGAAAAGTAGAGTCGCTCGCGTCCATTAGCAAAGATACTCTCAGTTTCATCCACTTCCCTCAACAAGTTCTCCGCATCTTTTTCAATTCTTCTCCACAGGTTTTGGCCGGCGTCGCGATACGAAAAGTGGGGGGGTTGGTGAGTAGGCCGGCCGGTGGGTTGCGACCTCACCTCGCGGCGGGGCCCTTGCGCTTCGCTAAGCACTTCATCTCCATCCGGTTGTGAAGAGGACGTGCACCTCCTGGCTGCCGAACGTGCTTGGCACACAAAATGGAAACGCGGCCCAAGCAAATGGGCCGCGTTCCAGAAGCCAAATCCGACAGGGTGAAATGAGACCCTACTGCAGCGCATCCATCAATCGCGTGATGGTGCGGTTGAGATCCTTGTCCGACCGCCGCAGCTCTTCAATTTTGTTGATCGAGTGCAATACCGTGGTGTGATGCTTGCCGCCGAATTGACGGCCAATCTCGGGCAGCGAAGCGGTCGTGAGCTGCTTCACGATGTACATGGCCACCTGGCGTGGAAAGGCGATCGCGCGTGTGTTGCTGCGTATCTTCAGATCCTGCTCGCGCAAATCGAAGTGCTCGCTCACGCGCTTTTGAATCAGGTCGATGGTGACGCGCTTTTCCTGCGAAGCGATGATGTTCCGCAGAACCTGCTGCGCCGTACTCAGCGTAATCGCGGCGCCGGTGAGCGAACCATAGGCCATTAAGCGCGTCAGCGCGCCTTCCAGCTCGCGCACGTTGGACTTAATCGCCCGCGCAATGTACTCTGCCACGTCGTCTGGCAAACTGAAGCGCTCGTTCTCCGCCTTCTTTTGGAGGATGGCGATTTTTGTCTCCAGGTCCGGCGGCTGAATGTCGGCGATCAATCCCCATTCGAACCGCGAGCGCAAGCGCTCTTCAATGGAGTTGATGTCCTTGGGCAGGCAATCGGAGGAGATGACAATCTGCTTTTGCTGCTCGTAGAGGGCATTAAAGGTGTGAAAGAACTCTTCCTGCGTGCGTTCCTTGCCGGCAATGAATTGGATGTCGTCCACCAGCAGCACATCCACGGTATGAAAGCGCTCGCGGAAGCTGATCATGCGGTCAAAGCGCAGCGAATTGATCACTTCGATGGTGAACTTCTCCGCGCTCACGTAGCTCAACCGCATCGCCGGGTTGCGTTTCTTGATGCTGTGCCCGATGGCATGCATCAAGTGGGTCTTGCCCATCCCCACTCCGCCGTACAAGAAGAGCGGGTTGTAGGCTTTCGAAGGCTGCTCCGCCACCGCGCGCGACGCCGCGTGTGCAAACTCGTTGGATTTGCCCACAACGAAAGTTTCGAACGCGTACCGCGGATTCAGCTGGTGATCGCTGCTCTCAAAATCCAGCTTCGCTTGCCCGGCCTTCGCTGAGGTACTCGCCGGTGCCGCCTGGACCGGTTCTTCCTCACTGCACACGTACTGAACTTTGACGTTGGGGGTCCCAAGTTCGTGGAATACAGCCTTGATGATGTCGCCGTAAGTGCGGGTAAGGACCTGCCGGAAGACCGCGCTGGGGATCTGGATGTAGAGGGTTTCGCCCTCGACCCGGTTCAGCCGGGTAGGCTGAAACCAGGTGGTGAAGGTGTTGATGCTCACCCGGGCCTTGACGTGCTCTAGGAACGTGTCCCAAGAGTTTGCCGTCTCGCGTTCGCGCCCAACTTGGGTAGCCGTGGTCATTGGTAAAGACAAAAGGTTAAAGACAAAAGAAACCCCCGCCTTATTTCCACAGCTGTGTAAAACCTGTGGAAAGCAATCCCGCTTTCATTACTCCTTCAGTCTTCGGGGGTCCTGTCCGCGCCGGATGAGTTATGCCCCTATCGATCCTCGCGCGGCCTGTTAGGATTTGCCGGCCCACCTGCCGCCGTTTCCAGACCGCGCGGGATTGTCTCCGATTGGATTGCGGAGGGCAAGCGAAAAATGTGCGAACGTCGTGGGCGTGATGCACACGGCGTTCACAATTTTTCCACAGGCCAAAATTGCGGCAAACAGCCGTCAGGCTTTCGTTTTTCACGGCATTTCGTCCAAAATTTTCTGCGGAGAAAAACTCTTGCACAGGGCCCCTGTGTCAGCCCTGAGGAAAACTTCGCTTACTTCGTACTTCTTTTGTCTGGCCGGTCAAACAAGTAAAGACCCAAGGGATCGCTTCCGATAATCAAATGATCCTTCTCGACGAGAATGGTCTTGGCCTCTAGCCGCGCTCCTTGTGGCGTATATATCTTGTAGGTCGCCCGGCGCTTTCCTGCGGCATCGAAGTGCAGCAGGTTGTTGTTCAGCGCCATCCAGACTTCCCCGTTCGAACGGTCCACGCCGAGTGCCGTCAGCACGCGCCGGAACGAGGGCTCTTTTGTGCGCTGTTCCTGTTTCTCGATCTCTTTGCGCACCGCCACCGACGTCGGCAGCGCGTCGATCGCCGTGTACTGAATGTCCTGCCCCCCGTAGCCCTGCCGGTCGTATTGCCTCACCGTCGGTTCGGGTAAATACCCGAACGCATAGTAGAGATGGCCCTGCTCGTCCGTGCCCAGTTGACCGATGTTCAGAAAGCGATTCAGGTCTTCGCGCCCGGAAATCGGTTCCGGGTCGCCAAACTCGCGCACCTCCTTTCCATTCTTGTCAAAGACGATGACCAGGTGCGGCTCCCGCAGCGTGGCAACGGCGACTTCGCCCTCCGGCATGACCGCCACGGAAACGGGATTCTTCACGGGAAAGGAACGAAGCGGCGCGCCGTCTGAACCGAAAACGCGAACTAAATTCGCGCCGCGGTCGGCCAAGTAGATCTTGCCCTCCGCATCCACGTCGCAGTCTTCGCCGAAAGCAATCAACGACTGGTTTGCGCTCGCGTCGCCGGCAGAACCGGGAGACTGCAGTTCATTAATGGACAGGAGCTGCTTGCCCTTGGCGTCAACGACCACCAGCCCCGGCGACGGCGAAGCCAATACGTACAGCCGGCCGTCGGGGCCCTGCCGGACCGCACGCAGGCCAGGACCAATCGTCGGCAGAATCCGCTGCTTCGCAGAGAGATCGGCCTCCTCCGGCTCTTGCGCCATCACCGACGCGCACGCGCCGGCGAGCAGACACGTTGCCGAAAAAACCCGCCGTTTTGAGGCCGAGAAAACTCGCAGTTTGGAACCCACCCTCATGCGCATGACTCTTTCAGATTACTACGACCGGCCCGCGGTTGCCCGTGCTGCTTTGCGACACGTCAACGCGGACGGCCTTTTGGCAGGTTTGCGAAAAGAAATCTCAGCGTTGCGAATATCAGTCAATGCAGAAGCGCAGCCGCTCGATCAAGCGCGCGCGCAGGCGCCCCGCCGTGTTGCGCGGGCCGTCGTCATCGGTTTCCACTAAAACACAGTTCATCTGCACGTCGCCCGAAGCCACGTCAAACTTCGCCGGCAAGCCGTTCAAAAATTTCTTGATAATCCCTTCGCGCTCCATGCCGATGACGCCGCCGTGCGGCCCGGTCATGCCCACGTCGGTGATGTACGCCGTGCCTTGCGGCAACACGCGCTCATCGGCGGTGGCTACGTGCGTGTGCGTGCCCACCACTGCCGTCACGCGGCCATCCAGGTACCAGCCCATGGCCACTTTTTCGCTGGTGGTTTCCGCGTGCATGTCCACCAGCACGAAGCTCACGTCCTCCGGAAGTTTCGCGAGTTCGCCGTCGGCTTTCTTGAACGGATCGTCAATCTGCGTCATGAACACGCGTCCCTGCAAATTCAGCACGGCGTACTTCGCGCTATTCTTTGCCGAGCCAACGTAAAGCCCGCTTCCGGGATTGCCTTCCGGAAAATTCGCCGGTCGCAGCAGCCGCGGCTGATGCGGCAGGTACTCGAGGATCTCCTTGCGGTCCCAGCTGTGATTCCCGCCGGTGAGCACGTCGATGCCGTCCTTGAGCAGGTCGTCCGCCAGCCGAGGCGTGATGCCGAATCCCGAAGCGGCATTTTCCCCGTTGGCGATCACCAGGTCGATCTGCCGCTGGGAGACGACGTCCGCCAGCCGGTCGCGAACGATCAGCCGTCCTGGCGCTCCCACGATGTCTCCCAAAAAAAGTATGCGCATGAAAGCAGTGGCGCGTGGCTGGTGGCTAGTGGCGAGCGAGAATCGCGCTGGTGGTTTCTCTGGTCACTCGTCACTCGTCACTGCGGTCATGACCATGATCGTCAGATGGGCCACGTGTCTCCCTTCCAGAGGTTTCGTGAAAGCAAAAATGGAGCGGACTGCTTGGCCGTGGGGAGCTAGGCCGTGAACCCCTGTAATAGGTGGGCGCCACGAGCCAGCCATTAGGCTTTCCTGCCCCGCTCGCCCGCCGCTTTTCGAAGTTTGCCGTTTTCCGTCGGCCGCAAAAAAGAACCAAGCAAACTGCTTTCTTTGACGGCAAACGGTAAACGCTTCGGAATCGGCGGCGCGCCAGCGGGACAGGCCGTGCTCACAGGCTGTCTATCCGCAGCACCCCAGAGATTCGTTACGGTTCAAACGGCTTTCGCGCCCTCACCTGCGTCGAAGTACCGCTCCGCCCTCATTCTATCTTCACTTCCGAGGCGCGTCCAACGCCTTGCGGCGAGTGTTTCCTCTGGAGACAGGAGGAGGCCGAACCTTCAACTGCGCTCCTCCTCGAAGCTCGGGGTAAGCAGTCCACAGCTCACAGCCGACAGCAGGATCAAAAGACAACAATATCCGCACGGGACTCCGTCCGATGCGCAGTCCAGCCAGGACGCCACACTGCGTTCGGGATGACAGCGGGCGGGTCGGAAGCCTCCACAATGGCCCATTGGAGGTAGAATCGTTCTCCGTCATCAAGGAGGACGCCGAAATGCGTGACACCCGCTCTAAAGTTGCCAGCTCGCTATTCGTTCTTCTCTCCCTGGCAGCGCTCTCCATTGTATGTGTTCCCCGCGTGTCTGCGGCGCCGGCGGACCAGCTTGGCAAAGTGAATTTTCCCACGACGTGCTCGAGCGATGTGCAGCCCGCGCTCGAAAAAGGTCTCGCGCTGCTGCACTCCTTCCAATACAAGGAATCGGAGCAGACCTTCACGGATGTGGCCACGCGCGAGCCCCAATGCGCCATGGCGCATTGGGGCAAGGCCATGGGCCTGTACTACCAGATTTGGGAGTTCCCGAACAAAAGGAAATTGAAACAAGGCCACAAAGAAATTGCACGGGCGCAGAAGATTCACTCCACCAGCCCGCGCGAGAAGGGCTTTATTGCCGCGGCCGCCGCGTTCTTCGCAAACAAATCCAAACTGTCCCATGCCGACCGCATCAAGGCCTATTCCGCGGCGCTTGAGAAGTTCTACGCAGAAAATCCCGGAGACAGCGAAATCGGCTCGTTCTACGCGCTTTCGCTGGTGGCGCTCTCTTACGAGGACGTTGACAGCACGGCCAACCGGAACAAAGCCATCGCCGTTCTCAATCCACTGCTGGAAAAATTTCCCGATCATCCCGGCGTGGCGCATTACCTGATTCACGCAGCAGACCGCCCGGAGCTAGCCTCGCAAGGACTGGAAGCCGCGCGCCGCTACGCCGCGATTGCGCCTGAGTCGTCCCACGCGCTGCACATGCCGTCGCACATTTTCGTTCGCCTGGGGCTCTGGCAGGATTCCATCAACTCCAACATAGCGGCCCGCGATTCCGGAGCGCACGCCGCCGAAATGCACATGGCGGAAGCGCATTACCAGACGCACGCCATGGACTTCCTCAGCTACTCGTATCTGCAAAACGGACAGGAAGCCAAGGCGCGCGAAGTCATCGAGCACACCAGTCACATCGTGGGAGCCACGGAGGCGAGTAAGACGCGCGACCGCGACTACCTTTCCGCGCGCACCGCTATGGAGTTGCAGCGGTGGAAGGAAGCCGCCGAACTGCCCATCCCCGCCGATCGCAAGAATTGGGATGACACCACCTTCTGGGCGCGGGCCATTGGCGCCGCGCGCAGAGGGGACATTCCCGTGGCGGAAGCTGCGCTGAAGGAGTTCACCGCCCTTGTCGCTGGGCGCGAAAAGCGGGCGGGCCAAGAGGGCTACACCGTCTCGGCGGAGAAGCCTTCTGATCTTCGCGAGGCCGAAGCCTGGCTCGCCCTCGCCAAGGGCAAGGCTGACGAGGCGCTCGAGGAGTTGCGCGCTGCCGCCGAGCATCAGGACAAAGACGGCGGCGAATCGGTCGGCATCCCCGCGCGCGAGATGCTCGCGGACATGCTGCTCGGACTCAAGCGACCGGCCGAAGCGCTCGCCGAGTACAAAACCGCGCTGAAGAATTCGCCCAACCGCTTCGATGCACTTCTAGGAGCGGCGCGCGCGGCTCAGGCTGCCGGCGACGCGAGCGCCGCGCAAACCTTCTATGCGCAGCTCACGTTGGTGTGCTCGCCTGGCGCCGATCGCCCCGAATTGGCTGAAGCGAAAACTTACCTGGCGCGAAAGTAGCGGCATTGGCCTAGAAGCTTGTTGAAGCGAACTGAATTTGTCATTCCGGGGAGCAAAACGCGCCTGCTGACGCTCCGGTCGGATCTACGGAGCGACGAGGAATCTGCTTTTGCCTTGAGTTTTTAAGAGAAAAGCGGATCCCCTAGGCCTAAGCTCCAGCTCGGGAGGACACGCAAATGCGTTTTTCAACAGGCTCTTTTAGGGCACCAAAGCGAAGTGCTCTTGCCGCGACTCGCTAGAAGTGGAAGCCCAACTCCACGGTTTCCGTGCGCGGCGTGACGAAGTGCGTGCCGCTGAACGTGGACAGGAAGTTGTACAGCGCGGTCTTGTTCGTCAGGTTGATGACTGTGAACCGCAAGCTCCATTTGTAGCGATCTGCGCGGAAGAGGTTGTCCTCCCCAACGCTGACGTCGAACAAATTGCGCGGTTTGACGCGCGTGGGGTTGCGGTCTACGTCAAACGTGGGACCCGCAATGTTGAGCAGCTTTGCGCCCGTTTGTGTGGGATTAGCGCCACAGATGGTGCCTGTGCCCTGCGCCAGAGGCTGCGAAAGAGAAGCCGTGTGCATGACCCCACCGGCAGCAACGCAGAAAAGCCCAATGGCTGTCTGCTGAGCGGCATCAAGGAAACTGGACGCGTCCCCGAAATTGTCCAGATTGGGGTTGCTAGCCACCAAACCGCTGTCGTAGCGCCAGTTGAAACCTACCCATGGTAGGAATTTCGATGGTTGATATTGGAAATGAGTCGTCTGATTGAAGGCCTGATCGTGGTCAATGCGAAATACTTCTCCACCCGTGATGCTGGCGCCCAACCCGCCAATCTGTGGCGGGAAGTAACGGGCCCGGACGTGGGCGAGCACCGCGAGCGCCGTGAAACCATGAAAGTTGGGCATACTGACGCGTACAGAAGGTCCGTCAATCTTCGAATTTTTCCAAGCGATGGGGAAGAAGATCGGCGTGTTGGCGAACGTGGAGAAGTCATACGCGTTGTGCGTATACTTCCACAGGTAGTCGGCGTCCACCACCGCGTACTTTCCAAAGGCTTGCTGAAAGCCGGCGTTGAACTGGTTGCGCTGGCCAGAACGAATCGGCGCCTGTAAGCTCGCACCGCCGATCACGTCGACGATCACCGGGTTAGAAGCTCCCAAGCTCGCCAAGATCAGATTCTCGTTGAACGGTGTCTCGAGGATGCGCGAATAAGAAACGCGAAGAACTGAGTTCGTCTTCTTAACGTTGTAGGCAAAACCCGCTCTCGGCTCCGGCTGCCAATCGTGAACAATTCCCCGGTACACGTCAGTGCGGAGTCCCAGATTAAAAGCCCAATTGCCCAACGTGATTGTATCTTGCAGGTAGAGCGCAAGCTCCTTGACGTCCGTGTGTCCGCGGAAGGGAAACAGCGCGGTTTGCGTGCTGGCGCAACTATCCTGTAATTGCGCCGCGGCCGTCAGGACTGGCCGTGTCAGGTCGAAGCAACCAAGAGCCGGGATGAACGCAGGGATGGTGGCCCTCGCATCCGTACCATCGTTGGGCTCCAACGTCCCGGTGCAACTGCCTTGAAAGGTCGGTGTTGGGTTGGTGTCCGGACTAGCATCGGCAACATTCAAGCAAACAGAGTTGAACGCGGGATCGGTGATTCCGGAATTGAAATGCTCGGTCAGGAATGTGTGTTGAAATGTGGCGCCGGCTTTGATGTTGTGAATCCCCTTCACGTAGCTCACATCGGTCCGCAGTCCCGCGTTCGTCAGTTTTCGTTGCTGGTTGAGCGTTGCAGAAGAGCCGCCGGGTATGAGTCCTGTGCCGTCCGCAAACACGTTTCCGCTCGGGTAGTAGTTAAACTGGTCGTGCCGGACGAAAGCCCCCAGTGTAAACAGTGTAGTGGTACTGATCAGACGGGTCCACACCGGTGCGATGTTGTAGGTGCTGATTTGCGCTCGCTGGTCCTGCGCTGGCAACGGAGCCCCCGTCAGCGGGTCGGTCACTCCGATATTCAAGTTGTCAATCGTGTTAGGCGTCTGAAACCACGAACGCGTATATTGAAAGTTCGTGTGAATCGAATCTGCGCCCGTTACATTGAAATCCACACGGTCGAATAGATTTTCCTCGTTGCCTTTGTCGTGGATGGCATGAAGTTCAGGTGGATCCAGGAAGCGGCTGGTGTTCAAGCCGTTCGCGGCGATGAAGTTGCCCCATTTCTGGCCCCCGTAAGCCAGCCGGAAGCCCCCCAGTACAGAACCGAAGCTGCCGTAGGAGGAGTAAATCGTACCCGTCGGCTTAGTTACGCCCATTCCAGATCGCGTGGTGACCTTGATCACTAAGCTGGTCTTGTCGCCATACTCAGCCGGCGGCCCTCCCGACACGGCTTCGATAGACTGAATCGAATCGAGCGGGATCTGGTTCGAGAAGACTTTGCTTTGCTGATCCGTAATCGGCTGGCCGTCTACGTTGAATGCATTCTCCGCGTGATCACCCAGCCCGTGGAATAATCCGTTTGAATCCGCCACCACGCCTGGGGAACCGAGCGTCACCATCGAACTGACTGAGGAAGACTGGCTCTCCAGCGGCAGCCTATCGATCAAGGATGTATCCACATCCGTATGAAAGCTCGGCTCATTCTCCACAAGGTCCGCGCCGTTGGCCTCCACCGTGATGCTCGTCGCGGACGTACCGATCTTCAGGCTGATTTGCAGTGTCACCGGGACGGTTGACCGCAAATCCACATCCTGCGTAAACGGCGCAAAGCCCGGGGCGGTTACGGTGAAGTGGTATGGATTGAACGGCACGTTCGTGAACTTGAAGCTTCCATCCGCACCCGTAGTTGCCACACGTTGGAAGCCGGTGACCGGATAGGAAATCTCCACCGTCGCGCCTGCCACCACGCCGCCGGAAGGGTCTTTCACGACCCCTTCAATCGATCCGGAATTTCCTAGCTGGGCCACTGCAGGTCCAGGCGCAAAAGACAGAACGAATCCCAAAACCAGAACCCCATAAATACTCAAACGCTTCAACATTTTTTCTCCATCCTTTGAGAAGGTTTTCTGCCGAAGGTGGATAGAGGCCGCCCTCAACGTGGCGGGTACGCTGGCGCCGGGAGCCAACGCGGGAAACACCTCGAGCAAGCTGGCTCGTTCTTAGGCGAAAGGAGGCGCGCGGGAGGAACGATGCAGGGAAAAAGAATCGCTTGGAGCTGCAGCCTGCGGGAGCGACGAATACCGAGTGATGAATTCAGGCGTGCTGCCCAGATCCAGCCGCGCCGCGGCCAGCGCCGGCGTGTGAAGCGCCTGGCAAACGTGGCAGGCGGCATCCGGCCCTGGCGCATGCTGGTGAGGCAGCATCGCGCCGATGGCGAAGTACAGCAGCGTGGCGCATCCTAATACCGCGAGTCCACGGCCCACGACCGCATGCCCGAAATTAGGTTTCCCCCAGTTCATGGACACTTTAGCTTAGCACTTTAGACGGACAAGGGAACGTTTTGGTTGCGGTGATTCTTTGAATTTTGGCCAATTAGAGCTGCCGGCCTCATCAGCGCGGGATCTCTGTGCTCGGGAGCTTGCGCGAGGCCAGCAACTAGGGCCGCAGCGCGATCACTGTTTCGGCGGCTGCGCGGTGGGGGGAAGAATTCCGTTCAGGCGCAGGTAGGTAGCTTGTGCGCCATAGTGATCGTACCAATCGTCGCTCAAAATAATGAGCACGGCGGCGCGCGAAAAGGGGCGGTTGCCAAACAGAATCATCTGGTCGCCCAGCTTGGAATCGTCAACTTTATCCAGCACAGAGGAGCAATGTTCGAACGAGGCTTTCAACGCGGCGACCAGCTTGTCCTTGGGATCCGTATCGGCAATCCTCGCGTCGGGCGGAGCCGTGTCTGAGATTTTCGAGCACAGGCCGTTGTTCGACTGCGCGATGTGCATGACCAAATGCGCGAAAGAATTCATCTCCGGCGTGGGCTTGAAATTGTATTTTTCCGCGGGCATGGCTTCGGCGGCGGCAACCATGTTCTTTTGGAAGCGCGGCAACTGGTTTTTTACGGCGCCGCTCACTGGATTTGCCACCGGGCTCAGTTTGGCCAGGTCCTGCGCCTCCGCGGCTTTCGTTTGGGCCGGGTTGGGCGGCGCGGGTTGTTGCGCCCAGGCGCCGACCGCCATGAGCATCGCGGCGGGCCATATCGTCAATCGGATCAGCCCACATTGGTTCCGTGTCATGATTCCCTCCTCAGGTCCCTTTTTCTAACGGTCGAAGCATACTCCGGGCTCGGGCCGGCAACAACCGTTTCTGTAGCATTTCTCAAGCGGCACAAACTAAGACGGGTTAGATTCGAAAAGCAAGCTCGAGCAAGTGAGGCCGGATTCGGCTTTCTGAAGCTCCGAGATGTCCAGGGGAGTGACGCGAAAATCCCGCGAGCCGACGCGGCCGCAAGTGCGAGGAAAAGACGCGGGCATGATGACTGTGCCGCCCAGTGCCAGGGCGTTGGCGGCGTGCGGTTCTGAGCAATCCACATCAATCCAGTCGAAGCCGGTGAAGCACGCCCCGTCAAACCAGGCACGATTCGCGAGAAGCGTATTGTCTGCAATCCAAGTGACCGCGGATTTCAGGTGCAAGCAGCCGGTTACTGGGACGGCCGTGACTCCGTATCCGTGGGGCTTCACGATTTCTGCAAGCTGCCGAATGCCTTCCCCGTTGCTGCGCTGGGTCAGCCCCACAAAGAGCTTGCGGCCGATGCGGAGAACGTCGCCCCCTTCGAGCGTTCCGGGAAGCTGCACGCAGGCGAGCTTGCGGTATTTCGAAAGCTCCTGCGCCAGAGAAACGGCTTCGCGGCGGCGGCTTTCCGTGCCCAGGGGGAAAATTACCGCGAGCTCGTCGAGGACGATGGCGGGATCTTCGACGAACATGGAATCGGGAAGATCTGGCTCGGCAGGAAGAGAGATAACGCGTGCGCCCAATTTCGCCAGAAGCGTTTCATATGCTTGATGTTGCTGGCGCGCCCTGGCTAGATCAATCGGCTGGCGGTCAATGAAGGAAAGCTCGCAATTGACGATGGCCGTACTGACGGCACGCGTGATGGCAGTAAGCATGGGCAGGAAGAAATTTTACACGAGAATGGATGAACGCATTTCCCCGGTGCTGCGTCGGCGAAGTGCAGAGGCACTAGACGCAAATGCGGGGAACCCCTTGGAGAACCCCTGTTGGGGCTTGCGGCCCGGAAGCTTACTGGTTGTGATGGCAGCTCTTAAGCAGAGCTAGAGCATGAGCTTCTCCAGAACTCGAGAGAAAACGACTGCCAAGGAGTGCGAGGAAGCCGGTGAGCCATGGCTCATCCAAAAGCGCATAATGCCCGCGCCGATGAGCATGCCGGCGAGAATCAAACCGATGGCGCTGAGAACGACCCACAAAGCCGACTTGGTGAGTTTGAAAATTCCCGGCCGCGGGGCAGAAACGTCTGCCTCTTGTCCGGATGTTCCATTTTGCGGGAGGTGAGAATTGCCGACGCGGTTCGAGATTTCCGGCTGAACGAGAAGGGAGTATCCCTTGCGCGGAATGGTCTCGACATACTGAGGCTTGCCGGAAGAATCGCCAAGCGCCATGCGGAGCTTATTAACGGTGGTATTTACGTTGGCGTCGTAATTGACGTAAGTGTCCGCGGGCCAGAGCCGAATACGCAGCTCTTCGCGAGTCACCACTTCGCCCGGCTTTTCTAGGAGCGTGAGAAGCGTCTGGTAGACCTTCCCCTGAAGCTTCAGGCGGATCCCATTGCGCGTAACTTCTTGCCGCTGCTGATCGACCCGGAAAGGCCCAAAATGGATGTACCGACCTGAAGAAAGCACACTTGGACCTGGAATCGCGGGATTAACCGATTCTTGCATCGACATCACTTCGGATGGCATCGATGGTCACCCTACCCCTTTTAATGTATGGACGTAAAAACCTGTCGAGCGTTTTCCTGAATTACGAATAATTTTGCACATTAGTTCCATCACCGCATGCACTCCATAGTGACATTACAACGGAGGCTTTTATTCCTTACGAACTTTTGGAGTGTTACAAGGTGCTAAGTCCATTTTTTAGGCGCGCTTTATATGAAATCACGGAGCTTTTCAATTCGAAACTGCCCGGATGAAGACAATTTTTGTCATGCCTGGATTTTGAGTGACTCGCTGGCGTCCTTGCACTTAGATAGAGTCGACCAGATTCTGAACCAAGGAGGGCGGGGATCATGAGCAAACGGCGAAAGGCGCCCCCAAAGCGGGCAGATGTTCGCATGCGGACGCTAGGATTGGTCCTCTTGCTGGGGGCCGTGATTATGGCCCAGGGCCGAACCGCCATTTCTCCGGCCAGACCAGTAAGACCGTCAGCTACGAACCCTTCGGGGAATTCCGCTGAACGGCCGGGCGAAAAGGCGTGGAGGATTCTGTGCGAAGGTTTGAAGGACGACAGGGCCGACAAGCGGGCCAAAGCGGCGCGCGCGCTGGGACTCCTGACGGGGAACGCAGAAGCGGAAAAAGCAGCAGTGCTTGCGCTAAAGGACGAGAAGCCCAATGTGCGGCGGGCGGCGGCCCATGCGCTGGGCGCGATGCGCGCGGAAAACGCGAAGGGCAATCTCGAAGAAGCGTTGGGGGACTCCGAGCCAAGCGTGGTTCTGGCCGCGGCGAATTCGTTGCTGCTGCTTCACGATGACGTGGGCTACGACACGTACTACTACGAAGTGCTGACAGGCGAAAGGCGAGCCAGCAAAGGACTGATTAAGGAACAACTGGATACGCTGAAAGACAGGAAAAAGATCGCGCAGATGGGATTCGAGGAGGGGATCGGGTTCATTCCGTTTGCCGGGATTGGCTACGAAGTTTTCAAGACCATGACGAGAAACGATTCTTCTCCGGTGCGGGCGGCAGCGGCAAAAAAGCTGGCCCACGATCCGGAGCCGGACGCGGGAGAAGCGCTGGTCAAAGCCGCCGGCGACAAAAACGTCAGCGTGGCGCGCTGCGGCACTGGAGTCGATTGCCCTGCGAGGGGACCGGTCGCTCGTTCCAAAAATTACCGCGGCTCTCGAGGATGAAAAGGACCTGGTGCGCTTCATTGCGGCGGCGTGCGTGGCACATTTGAGCGGCCTGCCGGAAAAGGCCAGTTGTTCGAATGCTGCCAAGCCCTAGCAAAGCTGCATTACCCTGGCTTCGAGTGTGACCTGCTGGCCCAGAGGGATCCATCCAAGCCTCGAGCGAAGAGCCGGGCTGAAGCCCGGCCTCCACAACCGCAAATTAACGGAGCCATTTAGCTTCCAGGGCGAGCCGCCGAGGGTAGAACCGAGATTTCCACGCTTGAAGGAAAGCGTTTCGAACGGTACATGCGCTCGGTGGCTTTCTGGTAGTCGGATTCCTCGGCTTCAAAGATGTTGGGGACAAATTTTTGCGGGTTGCGGTCGATGACGGGAAACCAGGTGCTCTGGACCTGCACCATGATGCGGTGGCCCTTCTTGAAAACGTGGTTCGCGGTGTGCAGATCGATTTTGAACGGCGTGACCACGCCGGGCTGCATCGGCTCCGGCTTCTCGAAGGAGTTGCGGAAGCGAGCGCGAAACACTTCGCCGGCAATCATTAGCTCGTAGCCGGAGAGCTGCCACTTTTCGGGATACTTTTGCGGATACACGTCAATGAGCTTGACGATCCAGTCGGCGTCGCTGCCGGTCGTGGAAGCGAAGAGCTTGGCGGTGACTTGACCGGCGAGCGTGACGTCTTCCTTGAGTTCTTCGGTTTGCCAGGTGAGCACGTCCGGGCGATTGTCCACGAAGCGCTGGTCCTGCACCAGCCAGGTGAACCAACTGCCGGGATGGTCTTCGGGATAGGTCATGTCAATGGGGCGGTTGCGATACGGCACGGGGTGCGCGGGGTCGCTGACGTAGCTGGCGAAAGCTTGCTCGGAGTCGCCGGTCGGGGCGTCAAAGGAAAGCTTGCCATCTTCGTGGAAATAGAGATTCTTGGTCTGCGCTTCACGCGGCGGCCAGGAGTCGAAGTTCACCCAAGTGTCGCTGCCGGTCTGAAATAGAAGGGCTTCTTTGAGCGGGAGGCTGCCCTTGTTCTTGAGCCAGTAGGCGAACCAGGGAGCTTCGATTTTTTGCCTGAAATAAAGCGCGGTGTCGCTGCCAAAAGGAATGAGGCCGAGCGAATTGCCCGCGCCGTGGGCCCAGCCGCCGTGGTTCCACGGACCGGCCACGAGATAATTCAAGTGGTCGGGGTCTTCCTTTTCGAGCAGTTCGTAAATCTTCATGGGACCATAAAAATCTTCCTGGTCCCACCAGCCGGCGACGTTCAAGTTGGGAACTCTGGGCCGCGTGAGAAGGTAGGGCATGGCTTGCTGCTTCCAGAAGGCGTCGTAGTTGGGGTGCGCGACGAAGTCGCTCCAGGTGGGAAGCCTGCCGTGAATGTATTTCTTGTTGGCGTTCGAAAGCGCGCCGAGCTGCAAGTACCAATCGTAGGTGTCGAAGCGGTCGAACTGGAAAGAGAAGTTCGTTTTGTCGGTCTCCATCATCGTGGAATATTCGTAGCCGTAGCTCAAGCGGAAGGCGCCGTTGTGGTGAAAATCATCGCCCAGGAACATGTCGGCGGGAGAGGCCTGCTCGGAAACAGCTTTGAGCGCGGGATGCGGCTCGAGCATGCCCATCACCGTGAGCCAGCCACCGTAGGAGATGCCCAGGAGGCCGACGCGGCCGTTGTTGTGCGGAACGTTTTTGACGAGCCATGCAATGGTGTCGTACGTGTCCGTGCCTTCGTCGATGGCTTTCGGATCTTTTGGATCGCGCAACGGCCGCTGCATGACGAATTTGCCCTCCGAGCCGTAGCGGCCGCGAATGTCCTGAAACACGAAGATGTAGCCGTCAGGAATCATCTCGGCGTAGCGGCTGAGCTTGCGGCTGTAGCCCTTTTCGTCGTTGCTCAGGCCATAGGGCGTGCGCTCAAAGATGATGGGCAGCGGTTCGGCGGCGTTCTTCGGGGAATAGATTTCACTGTGGAGCTTCACGCCGTCGCGGGCGGCGATCATGACGTCGGTCTTGTCGAAGAGCGTGGAGTAATCGGGACGTTCCTGTTGCGCAGCGGCGATGAAAGGAAGGAGAAGAAAACTCAGCGACAGGCAGACGAATTTGCAGCCGCGCGGCAAGGACATGACGGAGCTCCTGGTCGAGTATTCCACGATTCAGCCGATGGTAATCCCGGAAACGCCGACGAGCTTATCACAGGGAGGCCGATGGACGCGGTTGTAACTACGGTGCAAGGCGCGCCGGCGCGCTAGGAGCCAAACGGCGCGTCTGCTAAAATAAAAGCAGCCGGACGGCCTTGATAAGCTGATCCGAAGGTATGGGGTTCAAGGGCACCAAGAAGGAGATTTTGGGCGTCGCCCCGAGGTTCGGGGCTATTTTTGTGTCTAGAGGAACTGGCGCGCGGCTCCCCAAAGAAGAAGATTATGAGTCGACAGATTCGCAACATTGCTATCATCGCGCACGTGGACCACGGCAAAACCACGCTGGTGGACGCCATGCTGAAGCAAAGTGGCATTTTCCGCGCGAACGAAGCGGTAGTCGAGCGGGTAATGGATTCGAACGAACTGGAACGCGAGCGCGGCATTACGATTTTGGCGAAAAACACCGCGCTTTTTTTTGGCGGCACGAAAATCAACATTGTCGATACCCCGGGGCACAGCGATTTCGGCGGCGAAGTCGAGCGCGCGCTGCGGCTGGTGGATGGCGTGGTCCTGCTGGTGGATGCGAGCGAAGGGCCGCTGCCGCAGACGCGTTACGTGCTACAAAAAGCGCTTGCAGCGAAGCTGCCGCCGCTGATCGTGCTGAACAAGATTGACCGCAGCGACGCGCGTCCCAAGGAAGTGCTCGACGAAATCTACGACTTGTTCATTGATCTGGACGCCACGGAAGACCAACTCGATTTTCCGATTGTTTACACCAACGCGCGCGACGGCGTGGCGCACGCGAAGATGGGCGACAATTCGAAAGACCTGCTGCCGCTGTTTGAGGCGATCGTGAAGCACATTCCTGCGCCGCCGGGCGATCCCGCGGGTGGGCTGCAAATTCAGGTGATGAACCTGGATTACAGCGAGTTTCTGGGACGCATTGCGATTGCGCGCGTGTTCAATGGAACGCTGAGGCGCGGCGCAGAGGTGGGCGTCAGCAAACTGAACGGAAAACTCGAGCCGACAAAGATCACGAAGCTATTTACTTTTCGAGGATTGGAGCGCGACGAAGCGGAAGCGGTTGCCGCGGGAGACATCGTGGCCATTGCCGGTGTCGAAGGCATTCAAATTGGCGAGAGCATCACGGATCTGGAATCGCCGGCGCCGCTCGAGCCGTTGCTGATCGACGAGCCGACGCTGGCGATGATTTTCACGGTGAACAGCGGGCCGCTTGCCGGAAAAGACGGGGAGTACTTGACTTCGCGGGACTTGCGCGACCGCCTGCAAAAAGAATTGCTGACGAATGTTTCGATTCGCGTGGAAGACACGGACACGCCGGAATCGTTTCGCTTGCTGGGGCGCGGCGAGCTGCAACTCGCTATCCTCATCGAGACCATGCGACGCGAAAGTTTCGAATTGATGGTGGGCAAGCCGGAAATCGTGACGCGCACGGAAAATGGAAAGAAGCTCGAGCCGGTGGAGCGCTTGGTCATCGACATTCCCGAGAATTTCATCGGCATCATCATGGAAACCATCGGCGGGCGCCGCGGCGAGATGACCAAGATGAGCAATCACGGCTCGGGGCGCGTGCGGCTGGATTTCAAGATTCCCTCGCGCGGGTTGATCGGCTTGCGCAGCCAGTTGCTGACCGACACGCGCGGGACGGCGCTGATTCATTCGATCTTCGACGGCTGGACGGAATACGGCGGCGAGATGGCGCTGCGTCCGACGGGCGCGCTGGTGGCGGACAGGGCGGGAGTGTCGACCGCGTTCGCGCTGTGGAATTTGCAGGAGCGCGGCGAGTTGTTCATCGGGCCGGGCGTCGATGTCTACGAAGGAATGATTGTCGGGGAAAACTCGCGCGAGCAGGACATGGACGTGAACGTGACGAAAGAAAAGAAGCTGACGAATATGCGCTCGTCCGCGGCGGATGAAGCCATCCGGCTGATTCCGCATCGCGAGCTGAGCTTGGAGCAGGCCATCGAATTCATCGCCGACGACGAATACGTCGAAATCACGCCGAAGACCATTCGTTTGCGGAAGAAGGTTTTGCCAGCGAACAAGCGTCCGCGCCGCTGGCAGGAAATCCGCGCCAGCCAAGAAGCGGCGGGGTAGGTCCTTGCTCCCTAACTGAGGCGGCCAAGCCATGCGCGGGCTTGGCATTTCTCTCCCTCTCTGTACTCCCTTTATGGGGAAGTCCACACCTAGCTAACGGGCGGTTTTTTCCAATAATTCTGCGAGATATTGTTTCCAGAGGGCGGCGCGGGTGTGAGTGCCGTGGCCGCGGGTTTCATCGGAGACGGGTAGAAGGACAAAGCGGCCATTTTTCACTTTTTTGATTTCGCGTTCGGCGATGCCGAGTTCGGGCGGATTGATGAAGTCGTCGGCGGAATTGATGTACATGACCGGAGCCATGATTTTTTCGAGCTGCGGTGAAGGATCATAGTTCCGGGAAGCGTTCACCTGGTACAGGAGATCGTTGGCGTCGAGTCCTTCCAAGCGCGATTTGAAATAGTCGTCGAGGTACTGGTCGGCCGCATCGCGCATCGCTAGAGTTTTCTGCATATAGAGCGGCGCGCTGCCGGCAATCAGCAGCAGGTCGAGCGCGGTGCGCAGCGCCTGTTGCGGCTCGCCGGAATAGTCTCCGCCTTTCCATTCGGGATCGTTGCGAATGGCGTCCATCAGCATTTTGCGCCAAATGCGGTTGCGGCCGGCGATTTGCACGGGGAGGCAGGCGAGCGGCATGAGCGCGTCCATGAAACCGGGAAAGGTTTCTCCCCAAACGAAGGAATGCATGCAGCCCATCGAAGTGCCCATGACGAGGCGCAGATGGTTCACGCCGAGCCCTTCGGTGAGCAGGCCATGGTGCGCGGCGACCATGTCATCGTAGTCGTATTGCGGAAAATGCGCGTGCAAGCTGTCGCTGGGCTTCGAAGATTTTCCGTGGCCGATACCATCTGGAAGAACGATGTAATAGCGCGCCGCGTCGAGAAGCTGTCCCGGGCCGAAGAGCTCGCCGGCAAAAATGGGTGCGAGGAATTGATGGCCGGTGCCACCGGTGCCGTGAAGAATCAAAACCGCGTTGGTGACGCGGCCTTGCGCATCGCGCGCGGGCTTGCCCAGGGTTGCGTAGTGCAGCCGAAGCTCTGGCAACGATTCGCCGGAGCGAAACTGGAAATTCTTGACCACAAATTCGCCCTCGGTCGTGGCGGGAGTCGCGGGGGGGTGCTGTGCGGCGGCGGGCCATCCGCGGAAGAGAACAAGCGCGACCGAGCAAACGAAGAAACGTAAGGAGAATCGGCACATGGCTTACCTCAAGGGACTTACCTCTAACAGAGTCGAAGGCCGGGAATCTATCATACAGATTTCCATTCCGTTGAAGACCAGGACAATACAAAACAAAGGAGGCCTTGCGGACGGAATGTTTCACGTGAAACATTCTTGCTTTGCCGCTTTTGGGTGCATAAACTGCCCCCCGCTCGAAAAATCTCCCGCCCCCGGAGTGGTTCATGCGAAAAGTGGTGCTCCCGGCTTTCTGCATGTTGGCGTTGACTCGGGCTGTGGCCTTCGCGTTGCCTGGCCCAGGCAGCGTCCAAGCTCGCTCCGGAAGTGCGCGCGTTCGTGAAGGAAGATGCCCGGCGCTGCCGTGAAGACGGCGCACCGCATGGAATCAAACTGACCGGGCATCTCTGCTCCATCGGCTTCCGGGGAGGCCGCTCTCGCTGGGCATTGATGATCTCGAGCACGGGCTGGTGGTCGATACGGAATTTCTCGCGGAGAAGAAACCGGGAGCATGCCCCAACACGGCAGCGGCAAATAAAGCTTTGCTGATGCTGGAGGTCACCAGCGGGCCGATTCACGAAACGATTCGCGATCTGGTGGCGCATCATGTTGCGGTCACGTCTACGCTCCCCGTGTTTGAGACTTTCGTGCCCAACCGCGCGCCGCTGGACGCACGGATTCTCGACGCCATGCTCCCCGACGCGCGCATTTGAGAAGGCGCGCGCTGATTTCCGACGGCGCCGCCAAATCGGATTGGCCGGCGCTTTTCAAGAAAGAGCTGGAATTCGAACGCGAGTTCGTGAAACAGGGCGGCTTGCTCCTGGCCGGACTCGATCCCACGGGTTACGGAGGGGTGATTGCAGGATTCCGCGACCAGCGCGAAGTGGAGTTGCTCGTTGAGGCCGGGTTCACTCCAGTGGAAGCGATCCACATGGCCACTTCGAATGGCGCGGAATTTCTGGGCGAACAGGATAAAATCGGCACTCTGGTGGTCGGCAAGCAGGCCGACCTGGTTGTGATCAACGGGGATCCCTCCGGGAATATTGCGGACATCGAAAAGGTAGAAATAGTTTTTAAGGATGGAATTGGGTACGATTCGGCGAAGCTTATCGAATCGGTCGGGGGCCTGGTCGGACTTCGCTAACGCGACCGTCCGATGGAAGCCGCAACGAATTACAAGTAATTGGGTTAGACCGATGGAATGAGGTAGAGTCGAGACTTTGGTTGCATCTTGGTTTGGGGTGTTTGGATCCAAGCCGTCAACAGGGAAAAGCAGCAGACTTCCTTTGCGCTCCAAAAGGAGAGAATCGAATCCGTGACTCACGTTCCCGGAGTATACGCTGACGCAGTGCATCCCACGATTGCGGCTACGGCCACAGCGCTCCCGCCGCATACCATCACGCGCGACGACGTGAAGTACTACATGGGCCGGGTCTTCAACATTTCCGAGCGGCGCCTGGAAGCCATGATGAGCATCGTGGACAACGCGCAGGTGCACAAACGACATGCCATCTTTCCTATCGATTACACCATCGAACCGCGCGCGCTTTCGAAGACAAACAACGAATACATCGAACATGCGGTGAAACTTGGCCGCGAAGCCGCGGAGAAATGCCTGGAGCGCGCCGGGCTGAAGCCGGAAGAGATTGATCTGATCGTCACGGTTTCTTGCACCGGGTTCATGATTCCTTCGCTCGATGCGCATCTTATCCATCTGATGGGCTTCCGCCCGAACGTGCGGCGCATGCCTTTCACGGAATTAGGCTGCGCGGCGGGTGCCATGGCCTTGGGCCGCGCCGCGGACTACCTGAAGGCGCAACCTGGGGGAAACGTCCTGATCATCTCCGTGGAATTGCCTTCCCTCACGTTTCAGCGCAAAGACATTTCGCAGGCGAACCTGATTTCTTCGATTTTGTTTGGCGACGGCGCCGCCGCAGCGATTGTTCGCGGGAATCCGGCGCCAGGACCGAAAATTTTGATCTCGGAGACTTACACCTTTCCCGATTCGCTTTTCGCCATGGGATTCGACCTCCGCGACTCCGGCTTCCACATTATTTTGGACAAAGAGGTTCCCGAGATGATTGGGGGAAAAATCCGGGGGCTGGTCGAAGGGTTTCTGGAGCGCAACGGACGGAAACGCGAAGAGATCAAGGGCTGGATCCTGCATCCCGGCGGAGCCCGCTTGCTCGGCAACGTCGAAACGGAGCTAGGCCTGTGCAAGTGCGACACGCAGCCCTCCTGGGATATCCTCGGCAACGTCGGGAACCTTTCCAGCGCGACGATTCTTTTCATTCTTCAGGAATGGCTCGAAAAGCGTCCGCTGAAGACCGGGGAGTATGCACTCGCGGCTGCGTTTGGTCCGGGCTTCAGCGCTGAATTTCTCCTACTTCAATGGGCCTGAGCGTCTACCTGTACCTGGCCCTGCTAGCGACGGTTGCGGTGCTGCGGCTTGTCGAGCTGGGCATTTCGCGGCGGAACCAACGACGCATGTTGACGCACGGGGCCGTGCGCGTCCCGGAACCGCATTTTAAATGGATGGTGGTCGTTCACACCGGCGTATTGGTCGGCGCGGCCCTTGAAGTTGTCCTCCTGCGTCGACCTTTTCTGCCCCTTCTGGCCGCGACGATGTTTGTGTTGTTTGTTGCGTCTAATCTAATGCGCTTCTGGGTAGTCCGAACGCTGGGAGAGCTGTGGACTGTGCAAGTGATGGACTCCACTCGAATTCGCGTGGTTACTACTGGGCCATTTCGTTTTGTGCGGCACCCGAATTACACCGGAGTGATCCTGGAAATGATATCGCTCCCGCTCCTTCACACTGCCTGGATTACCGCGCTCGTGACTTTACTGGCCTATGCCATTGCTTTGTCCATGCGCATCCGGGCGGAAGAGGGCGTACTCATGGCCAATCCGGAGTACCGCGCGGCAATGGGCCAGAAAGCACGATTCCTGCCCGGACTGTTTTGAAGAGGATCGTTCCAATGCGCTCGCGAATCCTTAGTGCCCTCACGTTGCTCTTGCTGACAACGGCTCTGACGGATCCACAACCCTCGCCAGATTCATTAACCCCGACCCCTGCGTTCACCAATGTGCCGGAACTTTCTTCCGGTTTTCGCCTGCTCTACATTCAGAAGTTCCCCGAAGCCCGCGCCCAATTCGAAGAATGGGAAAAGCAGCACCCGGACGAGCCTTTTGGCCAGGCGGCCATTGCGGCAAGTTACCTCTTCGAAGAGTTTGACTTCCAGGGAGTGCTTACCAGCGACTTCTTCCTGAACGAAAAGAGATTTTTGCACGGAATCGAAGGCCAGCCTGACCCACAACGCATGAAGGGTTTCGACGAGGCCGTCCGAAAGGCACGGAGACTCGCGGCGGAGCGGCTGGAAAAGACTCCCTATGATCCCGAAGCCCTTTATGCCTTGACGCTTTGTGCGGGCATGGAATCTGATTCCGACATGATTCTCCGGAAACACAATCTGGATGCCTTGAAGCGCTTGAAAGAGGGAAACGCGCACGCGAAGGCGTTGCTCGCCGAGCGGCCCGATGCGTATGACGCCTACGTGGCTTTGGGCTCCGCCAATTACATCATCGGGAGCCTGTCGGTGGGTTTCCGCGCGATGCTGTGGTTTGGGGGAGTTCACGGCGACAAAAAACTGGGGATGGAACAGGTCAGCAAGACGGCGGAGAATGGCCGTTATTTGAAACCGTTCGCCAAGATTATGCTGGCGCTTGCGGCCCGCCGCGAAAAGCAAAACAAGCTGGCGCAAAAGCTTTTTCTTGAACTCCGCGAGGAATTTCCTGAGAGCCCGCGATACGCCGTCGAATACGCCAAGGCCATGGGCCGGCCGATCCCCGCCTCGATGCACCCGTGAAGCCGTTTGGTTTACGGGCAACCGCGTATTTTCACTATTTGTGACGCTCGTCTGACGGGGATTCCCACGCAGAACAGCTCCCTGGCCCTCCGCAGAAAGCCGCTAAACCTCCTAATTTCAAGCAACGGGCGTCGCGGTGATGGTGGCTTATGACTTGCACCTTGACCACCCCCCTAGGCCGATTATTGACGCGAAACTTTCCCCGGATTCCTCCGCGCTGGGAAAAAGGGGCCGAGATTCGTTCGCATGGTCATCAGAAACTCGACGTTAAGTCTTGTGGAATCAATAGGTCTCGGGATCGAGTTTCAGGGTCACATAACCGCCCCGAAAGGGGCGCGGCAGCTGCTAGAATCTCGCTCTCAACGGGGTGATTTCTCCGCGATCACCTGTGCAAGGCGGTGAAACGTGTTTCAACGCGAGCTGCTCAAGGGCCGGGCTATCTTTCTCACGGGCGGCGGCACGGGCCTCGGCCGTTCCATGGCGCTGCGTTTTTCCGAGTTGGGGGCGCGCTTGTTTCTCGTGGGCCGGCGCGAAGATCCGCTGCGCGAGACCTGCCAAGAGATTCTCAGGCTTGGCGGCGCCGCTGCTTATGTCACGTGTGACGTTCGCGACTACGCTGCCGTCGAAGCTGCGGCAGAGCGGGCGGAGCAGCAGTTCGGCGAAATCAATGTGCTTGTCAACAACGCCGCCGGGAATTTCATCGCGCCTACGGAAAAGCTCTCTGCCAATGCCTTTAATGCGGTCGTGGGGATTGTGCTGAATGGTTCCTTTCATTGCACGCAAGCTTTTGCAAAGCGTTGGATTTCGCGAAAGCTCGGCGGGAACGTGCTGAACATCGTGACCACGTATGCGGCGGCCAACTGCGGCTCGGGTTTTGTCGTGCCCTCCGCGTGCGCCAAGGCGGGAGTCCTGGCGTTAACCACATCGCTTGCCGTGGAGTGGGCCAAGTATCACATTCGAATCAACGCCATCGCCCCTGGACCTTTTCCCACGGAGGGGGCGTGGTCACGCCTGATGCCTTCGAAGCAATTCGAGGAACACAGCAGAGAAAAACATCCGATGAAGCGTTTCGGCCGCCCGGAAGAACTGGCCAACCTCGCCGCGTTTCTCCTCAGCGACATGGCCGAGTACATCAACGGCGAATGCGTGGTGATTGATGGAGGACAGTGGCTGCGCGGCGCGGGGGAATTCAACGAACTGACGCTCATGCCCGAAAGCGCGTGGGAAGCGATGGAGGCTGCGCGGCAGAAAAAATCCTAGTGTGCGGCGCCTCGGCTTTGTTGCAAGACCCCGCTTTCAAGAACCGGGTCATCCGAGGACGCGCCGTTGGCGGCCCGATCATTGATTCCGGCTGTCAGAATGACACCTTCCCTACTGGGGGAGAGCGCGCTTGCGCAGCTCCACGCGCAGTCTCGCTTGGCCGATGGGTTGACCATTTGCTTCCCCGCCGACGGTGACGTCCTGGGGTTCCGTTTTCTTAGGCGTTTTTTCAGCAGGATTTTCATCCGGGGCGGGCAGACTGACTTCCACTTGCGCGGCAGCGGTCTGTTTCGCGGCCACCATGAACTTCCCCGTGCCGTTCTCCACGGTCCATCCGGCCGGAAGCGTCGCCGAGAGCGTGATTTCCTGTGCCTTTGCGGTGCGGTTGTGAATCCACAGCGGAATCACCAGCGTCCCATGGCCCTGCAAAGCGATCTCCGGCGGCTCGGGATGCGGCAAATTTGTAAGCCCGTGCGCGCGGCGAAAGTCCGCATAGAAGCTCCAGGGGCCCGCCAACTCAAGGAATAAGTCCGGATGTGCGGGTTCCGGCGTGATTTCCGGGCGCGCGTAGGGAATCGCACCCGGGGCGATACGTTCAAAAATATCCCCCGTTACGCTGCCTCCTACCAAAGACTTGCCGAGCACATAGTGCTGATCTTCTGCCCAGCCGTCTTCCGGCGTGGCCATTTTTTCGATTTGCGCTTCATCCATTTGCGCGATCTTATCGAGATAGGATTTGGCTTGCGTCTGGTGAGCGCGAAAAGCGTCGAGCGCCATCCGCCAATAGGGTTTCTGGCTCAGCTTCGAAATTTCTTTCACCGAGTACGTTGGACCCTTGCCCCGAAAAATGTCTTCGCGCTCGGCGTCTGCAAAGTAATAAATCTTCTTGACCTGCCAAGGTCTAAGATTTTCCAGGGGGAGGCGTTTCATGGGTCCGGCCAGCTGCTCGGGAAACACGACCGGATCCCCAGCGAGATCGAAGGCCTCCGTTGCCAGCACGCCACAAGCCTGATGGTCGCCGTGATCCTCGCCAATGAAAGTGCCGGGCAAAAAAGTAAGGATGACTTCCGGCCGCGTCAATCGCACCAGCCGAACGAGTTCTTCCAGGGTTTCTGCATGATCCCAATGTGCCAGCGATAGCAACACATTCTGGGAAGCGGTGTCTTTTCCGCTGAGAAACCAGACATTGTTTATGCCAAGCGTCGTCAAGGCGCTCCGGGCTTCAATCTCGCGGACGGCGCCGAGCGCTGCCGCCTGTTCCGCCCCCGCCTGGTTCTCTCCGCTGCTGCCGCGGGTGGTAAATATGACGGCAATGCGCCGGTGTTCATCGAGAGCCCGCGCCAAGTAAGCCGTAACGGCGGCTTCGTCATCGGGATGCGCTACCACCACCAGGATGTCCGTCTTGTAGCGTTCGTCGGCTTGCGGCAGTGGTTTGGGCTCCTGCGCATGCGCTGGCAACAGCGTGGTTAGAAACACGGTTAGCAATCTTCCAGCGAATCGAAGCATCCGTGGTTGCTTTGATTTAATGTTCAATTTCGGAGTTTCGGCAAAGGTTAACGCCCGCCAGACCCCAGCCAATCTCAATGGATGCGGCATTAAGGCTTGAGGGTACTTTGCGCCAATGTGCCTGAACGCTTGAGAACTGCTGGCGGGCCTTTTGCCGAGCGCTCGCAATTGTGGTTATCGGCACACGGGCATCAGTAGAGACGTCATGGCCTTCTCGCACGCAGGGTAAAAGTAGACTTGCGCGGTCTTGCGGCTGGAACTCAAGAATTGTCCTAGCGCGGTTTAATTGAGGCGAAATTTCACGGTCACAGTGAGATGCATGGCCACCGCCTGCCCATCCAATCGCGCGGGTTCGTACTTCCACTGCCGCACCGTTTCGAGCGCAGCTTGTTGCAGCAGAACCGGACCAGAGATCAATTTCACGCTCGTAACCTTGCCGGTCGCATCAATTAGCGCGTCCACGACCACATCTCCACTCACTCGGGTGGATTTTGCCGCCCCAGGATAAACGGGAGGCGCCGACCGAATCAAGCGCGCGGGCTGAACGATACCGCCTACGGGCAGCTCCACAGGAGGGGGCGCAGGCTGGTTGGCGAGCAGATTTCCCATTGGATCCCGCGGCGCAGCCGCTGACTCACTCTGAATCGCGGGAGCCTCGGCCGCAAGACTGCTCGATTCAGAGTCATTGTCCGCGGGGCGATTAAGATTGGGAGCAATCAGCGTGAATGTGCGTGGAGCCGGTACTCTTTCGGCTGAGGTTGCCTCCGTTTGTTGAGTTGTTCTTGTTGTGGAAAACGTCGGAGACTCTGTGTTATGGAAAACATTTCGATTGTCTCCGTTTCCGGAACCCTTACGAACAAACCACAATCTCCAGCGCCTGCCGTTGACGTCCTGCACCTCTACCTGAAATGCCGGTGCGGTTTCTGCCGAGGGAGCCACGGAAGAAACCGCAGGGGGAACCGGGGAGGAAGGAGAAGCTAAGGAAGGGAGATCAACGACCCCGCCCGGTTCGGCTGCGACTACTGCCGGATCGGTCGGACGTTTTACGGCCTCGGCCCGATGAGCCGCACGAGCCAAGAAAATTCTTACCCCGGCGGTCACGCTAAAGGCCGCGAGGCATCCCGATACTACGAGAAACGTTAGGCGCGCCACTGGGGTATGTTGTTGCGGAAGACCCTTGGGCTGCGGCTGCCATAGAACTACCTCGCTTTGGTCGCGCAACGCAGGGGCCTCTGGCGTCTCCGGAGCTACGATATCGGTTGAAATACTTGTTAACGGCAATTCCGGCTCAGCTGCTTGAGCGGGAGATTCCGAACTAGCAACTTCGGTCAGGGCCTTTTCCGTTTCCGCCATATCTAGACTCTGAGGTGCAGGCGCCGAAGGTGTCGGGGAAGCGCGCAACTCCAATAGTGTGGGGGGCCCTTCCGGCTTGACTTTCGCCCTGTTTGAGCTTGCGTTCGCGGAAGTTTCAACAGACAGCCACTGCCGGATTTGCTGCCGGCTTTTATCGGCCAGGTCGACGAATTGCGCTCCCGCTTCTCGTTCGAAGTCGCGGAGCCACAGGATTTCACCTCGTGCTTCGAACGACTCGGCCAGAACACTGGCGTCATGCGGCAACGGCATGCAGCCCATGACTTCAAACGTGAAGTTGACCTGCTCGCGCAGGGATGGCGGCTTGGAAAACTCAAAAGCCATGCCGTTCTCGCTGATGTTGACGAGCCTGCCCCAACTGTCTTCGCCAAAAAAAGCGAGTACCACGCAGTGGCTGAGCCTTTGCCTGGGAGTACCGCGCCGCTCCTCCGGTTTTGCGCTTTCATTCGAAATTGCTGGAGAAATAGAGGACATGGTCACTGGGCAACTCCTGCTTCGTTCTCACTTAGAGCGGGATGCATCACCCACTCGCTTGCGGCGAATCTTGAAGCTGGTCCCAGCCACTGGGGAGTTCCAGCTGCCGATGGCTGGTCTGATCGAAGAGGACGAATTCCCCGACATTCTCGAGCCGTTGCTTCACGAAATTCCTCATCTTGTCGAGGAAAGCCGAGTCATCTTCGTTTGGCCAGTTGAAGGGCTGGCTGATTTCAATGGCGAGACGCCCGTGCTGCCGGGCGGGCAGGAACACCGGATAGCTGAGCCGAATCGGTTGTTCCTGACTGAAGCTGCCGTCGGATTTTAGCCGGCTCAGAATCACCAGGCCCGGGCCGTCGGTGAGGCGATAGTCCGAATCTGTGTTGTTCTCTAAATCATAAGAAATGATCAGAGAAGACCGCGTCTTGTCGATCTCCCTGAGCTGTGTGCCGATGTACCCCGCGCTGATTGTTCCTTCGTTCCAGGTTGGGCGCTGTTCGCGATGCGAGCGCTTGAGTAAGGAACCCGCGTCCGTAAAATAGCTTAGCGCGAGCAGCGCCACTCCCGCGGACCCCACAACCCAGAGTGTATCTTTCCAAGACACCCTGCTCTCCCTTCGGGGCTGGGAAGCTCCAATCGCCCACCCCATTATTACATAGTTTCGCCTGTTGGCTATCACCCCCGCCGGGGAGGGGCAAGCAGGGGAAGACCCTAACTTGGATGAGGGTCTACGGTGTACGTTCCTCCAGCAGATTTGAAGCAGATTTGTGGGGGGGCGCAGCCCACAGTCTTATGCTCGTTTTAAGGTGGCATGGAATCCCGGGGTGCCGGGAATGCTTCCAATATCTTAATCCCCGCAGCCGCCGCTCTTACTCGATGTCGCCGGAAGCCGGTGATGCCGGCCCAAGCTGCAGTTCCGCTAGACCGGCAGCCTTGAGCTGCCGATTCAAAGCGGGCACATCCGTGGACCGGAACTCCTGCCAGACCTTCAGAACCGCAGAGAAATCTTTCTCGGCAGCGTCAATAGCTGCAAGCTGCGCGGGCGTAGGGGCCGCGTCAGCTCGATCGATTTCGCCATAGAGCGCTCCAATCGCGCTCGCGGCTCGGCCAAGGGTCGGCGAAGGCGAAGCTGCACCTCCAAATGCTCCGGGACCGCCGCTTGCTCCCAGAATGGTCGACAGCTTCTGGTCAAGCGCGGATAGCGCATCCGCAAGTGGCCCGGAGATCTTTTCGGCGGATGAAAGTGCGGAATTACTGGAGGCGCTGGACGAGCCGGTAGTCTTTCCAGTGAGTTTTTGGAGTTGCCCGCGAAGAGCACGTGCCTGCGTAAGCGCTTCGGTATTTTGCGTCATCATTGCTGCCAACTGCTGCTGTTTCTGGAGTTCCAGCGCCAATCCTTCCTCGGACGTCTTTACGCGGGGGTCCATCTTCACCGTGAGAGGTTCGCTAAGCGTCTGGCCTCTCACCGTAAGGCGAACGGTGTACTGCCCGGGAACCGCCATGGGGCCTTGCGGCGAGAGCGGTGTGTCGCCCGGAACCGCAGAGATAGGGTATTCCGAGCGAATAGCTCGTGGCGGAGGATAGCGCAGGTCCCAAACCCACCGATGCATGCCGGCATCGGTGGAAAGGACCTTCGGCATGCGAATCCAGTAGCGCGGGATCAGCTCTTTGGCCAGCTCTTCGGGGGAAGGTTCCGGCTTGTCGGTATCGGAGAACTTGCGGACGAGTTTTCCTTGCCCGTCGAGAATCTCGAGCGTGACGGGAGCCGTCGTAGGCTGCGCCAGATAATATTCGATGATCGCCCCGTCCGGAGGATTCTGTGCCGCAGGCTCGTCAGGCGGGATGGGCGTGTCCGTATTTGTGTCCCGCCTTACCCGATAAGCGCTGGCCGGCTTGAACAAATACTCTTCAGCCTTGGCTACCGACCCGGTGATCTGGCGCAGCGGCGATATGTTGTCCAGCACCCAGAACGAGCGCCCGTGCGTGGCCACGATCAAATCGTCCTCGTGAATCCACAAATCGCGCATGGAAGTGTGCGGGAGGTTGAGTTGCAGCGATTGCCAGTGGTCGCCGTCGTCAAAAGAGACCCAAACGCTCGTTTCAGTTCCGGCGAAAAGCAAGCCTTTGCGCACGGGATCTTCACGCACGGCGTTGACGGGCGCGCTGTTCGGCAAGCCGCTGGTGATGAGGCGCCACGTCTTGCCGCCGTCATGCGTGCGGTAAATGTAAGGATGAAGGTCGTCGATGCGAAAACGGCTGACCGACGCGTAGGCTGTTCCCTCATCATAGTGCGAAGCGACCAGCTGCGTGACTTTGCTCCAAGGCGTCAATTCGGGCGGCGTGACATTTTTCCAGTTTGCGCCGCCGTCACGCGTCACCCAAAGGAAGCCGTCGTCGGTGCCCGCCCAAATCGTGTTTACGTTCTTGAAGGACGGCGCGAGCGAATAAATGACCCCACGAATTTTATCGGCGTTGGGATCTTTCGCGGCTTGGTCCTCCAGACTGGCAGGGATGCCGTTATGCTCGCGCGCAAGATCGGGACTGATGGTCTGCCAGGTCTGCCCGCCGTCCGTGGTCTTGTACAGGAAATTCGTGGTGGTATACAGGACGTGAGGATCGACGGGCGAAAAAAGAATCGGCTGCGTGCGGTCGGCGCGCACTTTGGGATCGGCCGCCGGAGCCGGCGTGACGTTTTGAAATTGTCCCGTGGAAAGCGAAAACTTGGAGACTTCGCGCCGGCCTGCTCCATAAACAACGTCTGGATTTAGCGGATCGGGCGCCGCGTAACCGTATTCGATAATGCCCGCGGGATGCCAGTCGCGAAACGTGATTTCGCCATCATTTCCGCGGCTCGACACGCAAGCCGACCCGCTGTCTTGCTGGCCTCCGCAAACCAGATACGGGAAGCCGCTCGATGTCGCCCCATGAAACATCTGGCCCGTGGGCTGGTTGTACCAGGAGCTCCACGTTTGGCCGGAGTTCACACTGACCAGCGCGCCCTGATCGCTGACGAGCAGAATGATGCTCGGAAAGTTCGGATTGATCCAAAGATTTTGATAATCATCCCCGCCCGGCGCGCCGCGAAAGCTGGTCCAGGTTTTGCCGCCGTCTGTCGAGCGCATCGTAACCGTGCTGGCGCTATAAACGATGTCCGGATTTTTCGGATCGACGCGCGGCACCGGCAAGTCGCCGCCGCCGATGCGCCCCGCGGGCCTCGGGTCTGTCGTGATTCGAACCCAGTTTTCTCCCGCATCATCCGAACGGTATATCCCAACACTCGGCTCATTTGTGGCCACGGAAGCGTACAGCCGGCTCGGCTGGCTCGCGGCCATGGCTGCATCCACTTGAACGATGCCTTTTGGCAGGCCTGTGGTTAGCGCGTGCCAGGTTTTGCCGCCGTCCGTGGATTTGAACAGGCCGCCGCCCGTGCCGCTGTATTGATTGCCGTCTTCCCATGGGCCAAGCCGCACTTCCCACAACGAAGCGTAGACGACGTCGGGATTCGAAGGATCGATCTCCACGTCGGATCCGCCGACGTTCGCGTCTTTCCCCAAAACGTTCTGCCAGTTCTGCCCGCCATCGGTCGAGAGAAAGATTCCCCGCTCTTGGTTGGCACCGTAAGGATGGCCGAGCGCCGCAGCGAATACCCGATTGGGGTTGCGAGGATCGACCGCCAGTGCCGGAATGCCTTGCGAGTCGTGCAGGCCCAGGTGCGTCCAAGTCTTCCCTGCGTCGGTGGATTTGTAAATGCCGTCGCCAACTGAAAGATCGGGTCGCGCCAGGCCCTCGCCGCTGCCTACGTAAATGATGTTCGGATCGGAAAGAGCGACGGCGATTGCGCCGACCGATTGCGTGGGTTGGCCGTCAAAAATGGGATTCCAGCTTCGGCCGAAATCATCCGACTTCCACACGCCACCGTTGACGGCGCCCATGTAAAAAACGTTGGGCTGGCTGGGTACGCCGCAAGCCGCGCGCGTCCGCCCTCCGCGCGTGGGACCGATCATGCGCCACCGCATTTCCTGATAGGTGGATTCAGGGAATTGCTGCGCAGATGCATAATTCGTAAGAAGAGTGGAAAGCGCGGCGAACGCCAGCGCCAAACCGCAAAGCGAGCGAATCAAAGCGACCTCCTAAAGAGAATTTCAAAGGGCACAGCATAAAACAAATGCGTGCGGTGAGGGAGGGAAACTGCGAGGAAGGCGGTTGCCCTTTTGGTACTCCATGGCTTAGTCGCGCCAAAAGGATTGCTTGCTCCGCGCGGATTCCAGTGTTAGTCTGCGGGCCTGGCGCTGGGAGTGGGGGTAGTTTTTTCTTGGCGCCGGGAGCGGGGGAACCTCGCGTTTCCTCGCGGGGCAGTTCTTACCAGCAGGGATTGCACCTCACATCTGAACCACTGATTGCAGAGGAGGAAGAATGTTGAAGAAGCTGCTAGGTGCTCTGACGCTCGCAGCGTTCCTGTGTGTTACCGGCGCGGCCTACGCGCAGGACGCGGCGAAGAACGACACCAAGAAAGAAGAAACAACAAAGGAAAAGAAGAAAGAAGCTAAGATGAAGAAGAAGAAGAAGGAAGAGAAGAAGGACGACAAAAAGCCCAGCTAAAAGGTTCTTTTTTCGTGGCAGTTCCGGGCAGCTGCCGCGCCTTGAGCGCATCGGCTGCCCTTCTTGTTTCCGCCAAAGATTTGCGGCGTTAAAGAACAACCGCTCAAAGGCTTCCGGCTGGAGCTTTCCCGGCTGAAAGCGGCAAACCACAAGGCCGTGCGGTCTCATCTCTGATCTTGGTTTTCCAAGGTTACCGGTGAAAATCAAAGACGAGCATCGCCGTCGTCTCGCTGTTCGCGGGCGCATACTTCCAGTTCTTCAGTGCTTCCGGCGCCGCGTTCACAGAGCACTTGGGTGGCCGCCCATTACTTTTACGTCCTTGATTTGTCCATCCGCCGCAATCAACACTTGATTGAATGCCTTCAGAGAGAAACACCCACCCGACAAGAATCGGAATCAATAAAATAGCTTTGGAGGTGCGGCCTGTTACCGCAGTGTCCGTGCTTTCCGGCATCGTAAGTCTCCTCGAAATGCAGCGCGCACCGCTTTGCCGGCCGATTTAGATGTAGCCGAACAGCGTCATGAAGCCAAAATCCATGTGCAGTTGCTGATGGCAGTGAAACAGCGTCAGTCCCGGATTGTCCGCCGTAAAATCCACTTCCGCTTCCTGATAGCCGCCGACCATCACCACGTCTTTCATCACGCCGCTCGTCGGCTTGCCCGCGAGTTTCGTCAATTCAAAACTGTGCCGGTGCAAATGAATCGGATGCACGTCGTCGCTGGCGTTGCGCATGCGCAGACGGTACCGCTTGCCCTGGCGCAAAGGATAGGCAACGGCCATCTTCTCGTGCGAAAAGACCTGCTCGTTGACGGCCCATTGGTTGAAGCCGTTTTCCGCCGCGTTCCGCTTTGCAAACGTCATCTCGATGGTTTCGTCCGGCTCGCGTGCCGCGCCGTTCGGTGCTCCAAACCGTGCATAGCTCCAGGGAAACGGTTTTGGCGCCGTCCACGCCGGCTTGCCTTTCTGGCCCGCGTACTCCACCACCATGCCCATGCCGTGTCGCCGGTCGTCATCGGCCAAGTCGCCCAGGATCCACACGCCGGGCTGCTTCATTTCCACGACCGCGGAAATGCGCTCGCCCGGCCCCAGCCACAGCGCCGGCACTTCCGCTGGTCGTGGCACGGGATTGCCGTCCAGCGCCACCACGCGGAACGCATGTCCCGGCAGCGCCAGGCTGCGAAGCTCCGTCGCGCTTCCGTTCACCACATGAAACAGCACGTGCTCGCCCGTCTTCACTCTTACCGGCTCGCCGTGCCCGAGCATCCGCCCGTTGATCGTGAAGTATTGATAACCCACCTCGTAGCCATGCGGCATACCTTTGGCCACCGACGCCTTCATGGCTGACTCGCCCGCCTCTTCCAGCTCTTTCACTTTCGTCGGCGGCGACAAAAAATCCTGCGGCATGTCGCCGCCCTTGCTGAAGGAGCCTTCAAACTCCTTCAGCACCAGGAAAACTTCGCGGTCGTGCCGCCCCGGCTCGTCCTTGGCCTCGATATACACCGCCCCGACTTGCCCGCTGTACTGTCCGGCGTGCAGGTCCGCTCCGGCGCGGCGGTGCGTGTGATAGAAACGTAAGCCCGCAGGCCGCGGGGTGAAGGTGATGCGCCGCATCCCATGAGCCTGAATGTACGGCGTGCCTTCTTCCGCCGCGCCGTCCACCTCGGTCGAAACCATCTGCCCGTGCCAGTGCAGTTGCTCCGGCGCGTCCGTGTCGTTGTGTATCTCGACCGCCGCCTCGCGCCCCTCTTTGAACCGCAGAAGCGGGCCCGGAAACTTGCCGTTATAGGTGATCGTCGAGACCATGTGCTTCGGCGCAATCTCAATGGCGCTCGCGCCAATGCGCAGCGTGTAGTCGGCGGCCGCTTGCGCTTGCGTTTGCGGCTCTGCCGTGGGGACGTCGGCTGGCGAGCACACCGCAATGGAATCTTCCCTCTGAATTTGCGCCAGCGCCGCTATGACGTCTGTTCCAAACAATCCCGCCGCAGTCCCCGTAGCCACCGTTGACCGCAAAAACTCCCGCCGCGTCAAGTCGTGTCTTCGCATGACCGCTCATCCTATTCCCTTGGCCGCGCTTCGCAACGCTCGTCGCGCCACCGCCTTCGGCACCAGCATGTCCAGCGTCCACTGCATCAGATGGCCTTCTTTTTCCATTCCCACTCCCATAAACGCCTTAGGGCACTCACCATACCCTAAACCATTTCAGGGGTCCCTATTGTTTCATCCTAAAAAAGGAAAATTTCCGTGCGGGGGCTTTGCCACGCAAGCAGTTCGATTGACTCGGAAGGTGCACGGGCCTAACATGCGCCAAAGATTCTGGCCCAGGAGGTGCCTTATGACGCTCAGAGGAAAAACGGCATTAATCACGGGAGGCTCACGGGGGATCGGCCGCGGCATCGCCTTGAAGCTCGCCGAGAGCGGGGCGAGAGTCGCAGTTCACTACTTTCAGAAAGAGGATCAGGCCAAGGCCACACTCGAGAAACTTCGCGCCTTGGGCGCAGATGGCTTTGTCGTGCAAGCGGACGTCTGCAAGCCGGACGAAATTCGCCGCATGTTCGCACGGGTCAAATCGGAGTTCGGCTCATTGGACATTTTCGTGAACAACGCCCGGCCGGAAGTTCCGACATTCTACCAAGGGCCCATGTCAATTTCGTTGGATATGTTCGATTTCGCGATGGACTCGCAAGCCAAGGCGTTTTTGGTGGGCGTGCGCGAAGCCGTCCCGCTGATGCGCGACGGCGGAAGGATCATTGCCATGACGTACGCGCCCGGCGGCCGCTTCGGAAGCTGGCAGCCGTGGGTGGCCATGGGGGCGGCCAAAGCGGCGCTAGAAGTTTTGTGCCGCTACTTCGCCGTCGCGCTGGCCCCGCGACAAATCACGGTGAATGCCGTCAGCCCCGGCTGGACCGACGACAGCGTGCTTAACACGCTGCCTCAGCCCGTGCAGGACACCATCAAGAACTGGCAGCAGGCTGGATGGACGCCCATGCGCCGGCTCGGTTTGCCCTCCGACCTCGGAAATGCCGTCGCACTGCTCTGTTCGGCAGAAGCAAACTGGATTACCGGGCAGGTCCTCGCTGTGGATGGAGGCGCATCACTCATGGATGCGCACTTGCCGCTCGAAATTCAGCAAATCCCAGCCGCACAAGCCCACGCAACTTCGTTCTGAGCGTAGAGTTAGAACAGGCGCGGCTCGCGCCGGGGCGCTTCGCGGCCAAAATATTCGTACGCGCGTGGAGTGGCCACGCGCCCGCGCGGCGTGCGGTCGATCATGCCGATCTGCATGAGATAGGGCTCGTACATTTCTTCGATGGCGTCTTCCTCTTCGGCGAGCGCCGCGGAAAGCGTGCCGAGGCCAACCGGGCCGCCGCCGTACTTGTCGAGCAGCGCCAGCATCAAGTTGCGGTCCACTTCGTCGAGGCCATTTTCATCCACGCCGAGCATTTGCAGCGCTTCCTGGGCCACGGCGCGCGTGATGCGGCCTGCGGCGCGCACTTCCGCGAAGTCGCGCGAACGGCGCAGCAGCCGGTTGGCGATACGCGGCGTGCCCCGGCAGCGGCGCGCGATTTCTTCTCCGCCGCCTTCGTCCATCTCGATGCTCAGGATTTTCGCGGAGCGGTGAATGATGATGAGCAGATCTTGCGGCTCGTAAAAATCGAGCCGATGCACGATGCCAAAGCGCGAGCGCAGCGGGGCGGTGATCAATCCCGCGCGCGTGGTAGCGCCTACGAGCGTGAAGTGGCTCAGTGGAAACGGGTGAATACGCGCTCCCGGTCCCTGGCCAATAATCAGGTCCACGCGAAAGTCTTCCATCGCGGGATAGAGCACTTCCTCGACCGCAGGCTGCAAGCGATGGATTTCGTCGAGAAAGAAAACTTCTTTCTTCTCCAGCGCGGTCAGAATTGCGGTAAGGTCGCCTTTGCGCTCGAGCAGCGGTCCCGCGCTGGTCTTGATGGGAACGTTTAGTTCGTTGGCGATGATTTGCGCCAGGGTGGTCTTGCCGAGGCCGGGCGGGCCGTAGAGCAGCACGTGGTCGAGCGCCTCGTCGCGGCTGCGCGCAGCGTCAATCGCAATCTGGATGTTTTCTTTGACGCGCTTCTGTCCGATGTATTCTTCAAGCCGCCGTGGACGCACGCTGACCTCGATGCGCGCATCTTCCTCATACGCCGCGCCAGAAACAATTCGCTGCGGTTGCCGTTCCATCATCCGTTTTGTGCTCGCATCCGCCACTCTGTTTCTCAGCGCAGAATCCACAGAAAACGCAGAGCAAAAAAACTCTTTCTTGCTGTTTCCGTGCCCTCGGTGCTCTCTGTGTTAAAGATACCCCCGCAGCCGTCCGCGACAGGCCCTAGGCCCCCGCACGGCTGGTCCGTCCCTTCGGCGCGCTCAGCGTCTGCAGCGCCGCCCGCAGCAACTTCTCAAAATTGCCTGCGCCCGCCTCGCGTTTCGCTTCCGCGGCCGCGTCTTCCGCCGCGCGCGTATCGTATCCCAGATTGACGAGGGCCGAGACCACGTCAGCTGCAATCCCCGCGGGCGAAGCCGCCGCAGGCTTTTCCGTTTCGATGGCCACCGCTTCGAGTTTGTCCTTCAACTCGACAACCATGCGCTCGGCGGTTTTTCTCCCGACGCCGGGAATTCTCGTCAGCCGCACCAAATCGCCTCCGCGAATCGCGGGAACCAGTTCTTCCACGCTCATCCCGGAAAGAATTTTCAGCGCCAGCGCCGGTCCGACGCCGGAGGAGGAAATCAGCAGCTCGAAAAAATGCTTTTCACGCGCCGAGACGAATCCGAAGAGCGCCAGCGCATCTTCGCGAACGTGGGTATGAATCAACAGAGTCACTTCGGTATGCAGCTCGCCCAGAGCAGCATAAGTCGAGAGCGGCACCTGCACGAGATACCCCACCCCGGCCACGTCCACGAGTACCTGGTTCGGTCGTTTTTCGGCGAGGCGTCCGCGAAGCTGGCCGATCATCGTTGTTCAACCCCGGGCGCCAGTATTGCCGCCTTTCTTTCGCCTGTCAACGCGTGCGAGGGGTCAGCAATACCATATTTGATTGGCAAAGCGCTCCCCCCGCAGCGTGCAAGTGTCGACTGGCTCGCCCTCGGGCAAAAATACCAAGGTCAGCTTCTTCTCGGCGGACTTTGCCACGCAGTTGGTCGCGAGTCTGCACCGAACAGACACAGCAATCCCCCTCCTGCGCGAGCGGCAGCCTCACCAGCCCGGGATTAGTAAAGATTAGCTCGCCTTCTCAACTCAATCGGCGCAGCAGGATTCTGTTGCAATGTTGTTATGGTTGGCGTCTTCGGAACAGATGTCACTGCAAAAGCGCCGATAAAGGCGCCAAGCAGCGCGGGGATGAGGAAGATTTGTGACCAGCTTGGTCCCCAATGCCCAAGCACCGGGGAACCAAGCCAGCCGCCGATCCATCCGGCAATCCACTTGTTCATGAACCCGTCGAAACCGGACATCATTCTGTAGCGTACGACGCAGTGCAGCACAATTGCCGCAATGAAGCCCAGAATCAACAGGCTGACGAACGACGCAAAATTCATACCTATCATAGATGTCCTCCTTCCATTCCGTTGTTGTGTCCCGGTCTGGTAGAGGCCGTCAATGAGCCTACTTCGTTTAGATTAGATGCAAGATCTTGCTTGTGGGAAGTCGGGACACCCGGGTCTCGAAGCGCTCTCCGAACTGGCCAGGGGCCGGAATCCTACCGTCCATAGCGGCCTACCAATTCCGCATGGGCGAGGATGTGCCCCTTCATGGCGGCCTCGACGTCCGCTTTGGTCGCGCCCGCTTTCAGATTCAGTTTCGCATCGAGTGCGTACAGCTTGAAAAAATATCGGTGCGGATTGCCTGGAGGCGGGCAGGGCCCTCCGTAGCCGATCTTGCCGAAATCATTGCGGCCTTGGCGCGCGCCATTCGAAAGCTGCTCTTGCTTCGGCACTCCTTCTGCAAGCTCTCGCGTGTCGGTGGGCAGGTCGAACAGCACCCAATGGACCCAGGTGCCCGCGGGAGCGTCAGGGTCGTCCATGATGAGCGCGAAGCTTTGTGTCTTTGCCGGAGGTTCGGTCCAGCTCAGCATTGGCGAAGCGTCCGGCCCATCACAGGTAAATTTCTTGGGAACTGTTTCGTTGACCGAAAAGGCGGCGCTGGAGATTTTCATGTTTCCTCCCTGGGCTGGCACAGATGGACTTGCTCCAAGGAAAGGGGAGAGGCACAACGACAAACCGATTACCGCGGTGAATGGGGATCGCATAAACGCAGCACACTTTATTCTTAACACAGGCGCAGGTTAGCGGAGGAAAAAATCGCCCGCAGCTTGGAATGACCAACTCAGAGTTCAAAACTTACAACTCAAAACTTGCAACCTATTGCTTCACCGTCGGCTGCGGTCCTTGCGCACCGCTTCATCAATCAACGCCTCCAACTCATCCCGCGTCAGCGTTACGCGATCTTCCGCGGACTCGGCTCCTTCATTCGTCATCGGCAACTCCGCGCCTCCTCCCGGAGGTGAGGACACGAAATACCGCGGACGCGCCGCCATCAACTTTGCCACTTCCCGGCCCGTGAGCATTACGGGCTCGCCGGCAAGTTCTGCGGCAAGGGTGATCTTGGCGCAATGCTCGATGGTCTCCATCCGGAAGAAGGCCGTGAGCAGATCCGGCCCGCAGGTTACTGCGCCATGGTTCGCCAGCAGCAGCGCATCATAATGCGGGACAAATGGTTCGAGCGCGCTGCTCAGCTCCGGCGTGCCCGGTGTGGCGTACTGCACCAGCGGAATCTGGCCGAGCCCTACGATTACTTCGGGCAGTAGCGCTTTGTTCAGCGCGCGTCCCGCGGCGGCGAATCCCGTGCCGGTTGGCGGATGCGCGTGGCAAACCGCGTTCACGTCGGGCCGCGTGCGATAAAACAGAAGGTGCATGGCCAGTTCCGAAGACACTCTGCGGTCGCCCGCCAGTTGCCGCCCTTGGGGGTCGGTGATTACCAGATCTTCCGGCGAGAGCATTCCCTTGTTCATGCATGTGGGTGTGGTAAGGATGCGCCCGTCCCCCAGGCGCACGGACAAGTTCCCTTCACAAGCCACAATGAAACCGCGCTCGTACATCCAGCGGCCGGCAACACAAATGTCTCTGGCGTGTTGTTCATCATTTTTTGCGTGGCCTGGTAAGACTGGCTCCGGGGTCATGAGAAGCGGATTCCTTCCCGGCGCGGAGAAACGACCGCGCCCTACTTTCCTCATTCCCTTAGATTCAGGCACACCCCGTTGGGACTTACGAAATGGCTCCGCCGGCTCCCTGGAACTGGCGTGGCGGAAAGAACCTATTACAAAACCTACAAAGAATCCAGTACCACCCTTTTACCAAATTCCCCTAAGCAAGGGCAGGCGCAGTGGCTGAACTAGTACTCCTTGCCAGCTCTTTTCATTGGAAACAGCCTAGGCGTAAATGCCGCGCAGCTTGAGCGCGGTGGCCACCCGGTCGATGGCCAGCATGTACGCGGCAATGCGATGGTTGACTTTGTGCAGCTCCGCGTAACGTACGACTTCGTCGAATGCGTTTTCCATGAAGTCCAGCAGCCGCTCGTTGACCTCGCTTTCCCGCCAGAAGAATCCTTGCCGATCCTGCACCCATTCGAAGTAACTCACGGTCACGCCGCCGGCGTTGCCGAGAATGTCGGGTATGGTGAAGATACCTTTCGAATCGATGATGGTGTCGGCCTGCCAGGTGGTCGGCCCATTCGCGCCCTCGCAGAGAATTTTCGCCTGCACCTGGTGCGCATTTCTCTCGGTGATCTGGTTTTCAATGGCCGCGGGGATGGCGATGTCGCAAGGTTGAAAAAGTACGTCGAGCGCGGACATCTTCGTCCCGCCGCCGGGAAAATTCTGCAGTGGTTTTTTCTGCGTGTACACCCAGTCAATCATTTGCGGAACGTCGAACCCTTTCTCGTTATAGAGCCCGCCGCCAATGTCCGCGAGGCCAATAATTTTGTATCCCGCTTTTTGCATCAAGTCCGCGGCCATCGACCCGACGTTGCCGAAGCCTTGCACCACCACGCGGCAGCCTTCTTTTTTCATGCCAAGTTTCGCAAGGGCCTTGTCGCAGCACATCATGACGCCGCGCCCTGTGGCTTCGCGCCTTCCCCGGGAGCCTCCAAGCTCAATCGGTTTTCCTGTAACGACGGCCGTGGTGGCCTGCCCCACATGCATCGCGTAGGTGTCCATGACCCACGCCATGGTTTGTTCGCCGGTGCCGACGTCCGGCGCTGGAATGTCGCGCTCGGGGCCAATCCAATCCGCCAGTTCCGCGGTATATCGCCGCGTCAGGCGCTCCATTTCTCCGCGCGACAATTTGCGCGGATCGCAGATGACTCCCCCCTTGGCGCCGCCGAACGGAATGTTCACCACCGCGCATTTCCACGTCATCCACGTCGCCAGCGCGCGCACTTCATCAATCGAAACATCCGGCGCGAAACGAATCCCGCCTTTTCCCGGCCCCCGTACGTTCGAATGCAAAACGCGGTACCCCGTGAACACTTCCAGTTGCCCGTTATCCATTCCCACCGGGATGTACAGAGTAATTTCCTTGCTCGGCCACTTCAGGAACCGGTACAGCCCTTGTTCGAGGCCCAACTTGCTCGCGGCTACTTCAAAACGCGCTTCCGCGTTCTGGTAGACGTTCATCTCTTCCAGGATCACGGCTTGCGACATGTCAAATTCTCCTTCGCTGACTTTCCCCATTCCGCGTCCTCCCGTGGCAGCGCGGGCTCCTCACCTTGCCCCGAAGGGCGCGCGAGACAACACAGCCCGGCTGTGCTGGTTCCCTCTTTGCGGGACCGAGTGTCCTTACACAATTCTTCCTGTGAGCGTTTCACAGGCGTGATTTCGGGGCCAAGGAAGGTAAGCTTCGGCGCTCTACCCCACCGCCAGACTTGCCATTTGGCCGGGCCGCCAGTATACGAACCTGCTCCGTATCCCGCAAGCTAGCCGCGTCTCATCCGTCTCATCGCTTCCGCCATCGCAGCCCTTCGCAAAACAACGGCTTGTCCCGCACAGCCGCTTTCCGATCCGTAGAGAGCGGTAGCCATTCGCGGGAAATCCGGGTACGGCCCGCTCATTATTGTAGATGTGGCTTCAAAGATCGCGGATTCGTTTACTGCTGCACTTTGAATTGAATCGTGACCGTCAGGTGCATCGGCACGGCTTTGCCGTCAAGCATCGCCGGCTGATACTTCCATTGCTTTAGGGCTTCCATGGCTGCCTGTTGCAATGGCGTCGGCCCCGAAATGACCTTCATGGTCGTGACACGCCCCTTGGCGTCGATGAGCGCATCCATGGTCACCCCTCCGGAAATGTGCTGCGCCTTCGCCATCGTCGGATACACAGGCGGCACCGACGAAATCAGCTTTGCCTGCTGGACATCTCCGCCAACCGCCACGGGGGATTCCGGCGCGGCCGGCTGGTTGCTTGTCATCCCCAAGCCCGTGCCCGCCGAATCCACGCTACTTTCCGGCTGGTCCTGGTTCAAAATCCCCTCGTCCGGTTCCGTACCCCGCTGAACGGTTCGCTTCTGAGAAACCTTGGGCGCTGCTAGGTGCACCTCTCCAAGGACAGGTTTCTTTTCCTGTACCGGCTCAGCATCTGGCGCAGTCGACGCGACACTCGCTGCCGCATTCCCTTCCTTGGAAGAATTCGCGCTGACTTGCGGGTTGCGCGCAGCTCCCGCCTGGCTTGCTGGAGCCGAACTGGAAGGATCGCTTACCGAATGAAATGGCTCATTCGAATTGCCCGCGGCCGTCTTGGCTTGCCAATCCGTTGCCCCCGAGTCTGTGCGACCTGGCACCGCTGTCTCCAGCGCCGATTCCTTAACCACGTTCGTTTGCAACTCTCCGGATGGTGCAGAAACCGCGACCGCCTGGGACGCTCCAGCGCTGGAGTGAACTCCCGCCGCCTGCTGATTCATGTACCGCCAGCCGCCGCCCGCGAGGAGCAGTATCCCCGCCGCAAGCCCCGCGAAGAGCATGCCTTTGCCGGACTTGCTCGGCGCGCTTTCCTTCACTGCCTTCGCCCCTTCGTCAAATGGCAGCGCGCTCCCGAACTGCGGAACGCGCGACCCGGCAACTTGCTTTTCTTCCACCGGGGCTGCCAGCGGCGCAAGCCACGCTGGAATCTTCATTTCCTCCTGCCCTAGGGACCCCAGCGCCGGAATGGGCGCCGCTGGCTCGACCTTCAAGGGCTCTTCCAGCTCTGGTGCTTCTGACGAAAGCGAAATTTCTTGCGATGGCTCGCCATGTTCCACAAGTCTCACCGCGCTGTCGTGAACCGACTCGGTCTGCAGTTCTGTCTTCAGCGTCGAAATCGACTGCTCGCTGAGCGGGAAAGAAGGCGTCTCCACTTCCGGCTCTTCTGGCGGGCGCTTGAGGGCCAGGTGATCCTTCTCTGCCTCCGCGGAAGTCGTCTCCGCAAACTGCATTTTCGAAAGCTCTTCCTGCAAACGCCCCGTTTGCTGTTTCAAATCTTCCGCTTCCGAATCGTCGGCCATCGGCGGCCCCGTCGCCTGCGGCGGTGCGGGAGCGTGCTCGGTGGGTGCGGTTTTCACTTCAAAGAACCGCGCAATGCTGCATAGATCGACAGCCAGCGGATTCGCGGGCTCCTCGGACGGCGCAAAAAGCGAGGCCGGCTTGTCGGACGGGCGCGTCAACTCAAAATTGCGGACGGGCGACGAAAGGTTCGCCTGCGGCTCTAGGGGACTTGCAACCGGTTCGGGAGCAGCCACTCGGGCCGGCGCGGCGGGCGGTCGCGGAGTCGGCTCGCGCTTTTTCAGCCAGGGCTCGACGAGCGGCTCATCCGCATCAAGCAAACTTACGACCGGCGCAGCTGGAACGCGGGAATCCGCCTTCGCTTTCGGGGCGCCCAGCAACGAAGCGGAATCCATCGGCGCGGGAACGATGGAAGGTGCAGGCGCCGGAGGCGCGGGCTTCGAACGAACGGGTGCGGATGGCTTCACCGAAATGCTGCTCGAAACATTCGCCACGGAAGGTTCCGTTTTTTGCGCCGCCGGCGCAGCTTGCGGGCCGGGACCACTCCGATCGCCTGGGAAACGCATCCCCCAAAAACCCACGGCCGGCTCGGTAAACTCCAATTCCACGTAACCGCTGACGCTGCGGTAGTTCTTCGACTTCACCACCTGGCAGACCACTTCCTTCTTCGTCCGTTCGTTGGTTAGGAATAGCAACTGTCCCGGCGCCATGCTCGAATTCAATCGAATGACCGCGCCCGACCCGTGGACCATCACTGTCTTTGTGGATTCGGAGAATGGCTCGCGTTTATCGCTGCCTTCGATGGTGCGGGCCCCGTTCACCGTAATGGGAACTTCCAGTGCTACGGGCTGGGGCTTTGCTGTGGAATCGCCCGGCGGGCCCGCGGTATCCGAATCCTTCGTCGTTGGAGGCATGGCTTGCACACCCGTGAAGCGGAATTTTGCGGTTTGCCCCCTCTAAAAAAACACGTTTCCCGCGCGGGGCTACCTTTTACATCTTCCTCTTCTGCGGAGAGCGCCAACCATAGTACGCGCGTACCACTTTTCGCTACGGAACACCTGTCCGCCTGTCCAGGCGCGTATTCTGCGGACCGTCTTTTCTCGTCACTCGCCTGTGCTCCCCAGCGGCGGCTTGCCTGCCGCGGAAAGCGGTGGTTTAAATCGCTCATCTACCTCCACCTGATAGCCGGTGACCAGCTTGTTCGTTTCATTGGCCATGCCGATCACCGCTTGCAGCTCCTGGAACATCGCATCCGTCATGCCTTTGCCAAATGCAGAAGCCGTGTGCGAATAAATGCAGTAGGTGCAATTGTTCGTGACGCTCACCGCGATGTAGATCAATTCTTTCGTCAGCGGGTCCAGCGCGCCCGGCGCCATCACTTGCTTGATGCTTTCCCACGTTCGTTTCAGCAGCGCCGGGTCATGCGCGATGGCTTTCCAGAAATTGTTGATCCAGTCCGTCTGGCGCGTGGCCATGATGTCGTCGTAGATGGCCCGCACCTGCGGACTCGCCTCCCGGTATTCAATCAGCCCAAACGTAGACACGGATTTCTTCTCCTCTTCTCTGCAACAAATCTCTTTGCCGTTAACTGTTTAGTCTGAGCCCTTCGAACTTCCATGTCTCTCTGTGGTCTCTGCGTCTCTGTGGCCCGCTGCTAAATTTTCCGGTCCTTTCGCGCCCAGGTCCCCGATATGTTTTGCCTGTCGCAAACCACAAAGTAGCAGATTCAGGGAGGGGCGCATAATCTCAATCGCGAAGCTTTACGCTGCTTGTCATTCCGAGCAAACCGAGGACCTCTGTACCATCACGCGTTCTTTGCGCGATGAATCGCGGCTTGATTTCTGCTCTCCACAGATCGTTGAAAAACTCTCCCCTTTCTATTTTCCTTTTTCTAATTTCCCCGAGGTTTTCCCGGACCGTACCCCTTCCAACCCAAATGCCATGCATGCAAGATTTGCGCCCCCTGCCGCGTTTCATTCTTCTTGACACTGGCCGCTGGGGCAGGTTACAAATTGTGCCAAGAAAAGCATTGGCGTTGTGGAAGGTGCAGAGATTCCTGAGGCGAGAAAGGGCGAGCTGGTCCGGGGGGCTTGTCCTGAAATGACGGATCTTGATCCCATAACCAATTGCAAATGGGTTCCCAGTCTAGTCTCCGAGTGGGCTTGATTCACCTATTTAGATTTTGCCCAGCATGCTGGGGAGAGAAGCTGCTGTTTACCCTGAGCTTAGCGAGGGGTCGATAGTTCAAGTTCGGAATCTCGAAGAGGGGGGAATTTGAATTTATGAAGCGCCTAGTCGTAGCAATTCTGATTGCATTCTCACTTGCAGTAGCGGCCAACGGCCAGACGTTCCGCGGCACCATCAACGGAACGGTGACCGACCCGTCCGGCGGCTCGGTTCCCAGCGCCACGGTAAAGGCCACGGAAACCGCCACAGGGATCGATCACACAACCACCACAACCAGTGATGGAGCCTTTGCTTTCCAGGATATCCCTCTTGGACTTTACAAAGTAACCGTGACGGCCACAGGGTTCCCCACGTATGCCGTGGACAAAGTCGAAGTCGTCGCGGGCCAGATCTACACGTTACAGGTCAAGTTGACTCTGCAGCAGCAGGCCACCACCGTGGAAGTTTCCGCGGCAGCTCTCACCCTCGACACCACAACCCAAACGCAGACGATGACCATTCCTGACGATGTGGTGCAGAACATTCCGCTCAACGGTCGCGACTTTACGCAAATGATCGCAGTCTCGCCGGGGTATGGGGGTTACTCCGTGGGGGGCTTTGGCTCACTCAACGGCACGCGCCCCAACCAGATGAACTGGCAGATAAACGGCGTGGATAACAACGATTTTTGGCACAACATTCCGGCCATCAATCAGGGTGGCGTCTCGGGCATTGCCGGCACGGTCCTGCCGATTGACGCGACAGTGGAATTCTCCGCGCAGACCTCCTCGGGTCCGGAGGGCGGACGCAACGCCGGCGGCACGGTAAACATCGTTCTCAAGTCGGGCACCAACGATCTCCATGGCTCCCTTTACTACTACAACCGCAACGAATACTTTGGTTCGCCCTCGCCTTTCTTCGTACCTTGTAAACTGGGTGCCGCCGCTTGTGCTGCGGCAGGCGAACTAACCAAAGCACCTAGAGAACGCAACGAAAACTACGGCTTCTCTGCTGGCGGTCCAATCATCAAGAACAAGACTTTTGCTTTTGTCAGTTATGAAAAGCAGGACTTTGTTTTTGGCCTCTCCGGCATAGCTACTGAACCCTCGGCAGCCTGGGTGGCTCAGGCGGGAGCTTTACTACAGGCCAATGGCGTATCTCAAATAAGTTCGGCCTCCTGCAACATTCTCGCCGGGCTTACTAGCCAGCTCCCACCCACCATGATTCCGTCCACATGCACCAACGCAGCAGGCAAGGGCTTTTGGCCAACCTCGGGGAGCAACTCGATCTCGAATTTGCCCGCGACGACGCGTAATTTCTTCAGCCCAAGTTCCGAGTTTGGCTACAGTTACAACGGTGTAGCCCGGCTGGACCATCAGCTTTCTGACAAACATCACCTTTCTCTGCACGCCATCATTGGTCAAGGGAACCAAGTGGCTCCCCTGGGTGGTAGCCCAGCGCTCGGAACGGCCAGTTCCAATTTGTCTTACTACTTCGAAGTTGCGCCTCTCCACGACGGAAACTACGGCGCAGTCTTGAACTCCGTGTTGTCATCTAGGTGGACCAATCAGTTCCTTTTTGGCTCCAGCTACTTCAACCAGCTTTTCCACGACAACAACAACAGCTTTGATACCAAAGCCCTCGGCCTGTTCCTCAGCCCGGACGCAACCAATCACGGGCAGCCCATTCTCGGAGCGCCAAACGTTAGGATATCGGGATTTGAGCAAACTGGCCTGACTCCGCCCGAGGGCCGAAGTGACCTGACTTTGCATTTTACCGACATCGTTTCCTATAGCGTCGGGAAACATCAATTCCGCTACGGAGCCGAGTATCGCCACGGGAAGCTCAATGAGTTCTATCACCGCCGCGGAACTGGAAGATTTACCTTCGATGGAACGCAGGGAGGCTGGAGTAGCAGCTCGACTTGCACTGGGGCGACCGCAAATCCTCCTCTCTGTGCCTTGGCCGACTTTCTTGCTGGCGATGTGTCTACTTCTACCATCGCCGTGGGGAACCCAGAGCGCTTCGTGCACGTTAACGCGTTCAACGCCTACATTTCGGATTCCTTTCAAATCACCAAGAAGCTCAATGTTCAATACGGCGTACGCTACGAGTATTTCGGGCCCATGCAGTCCGACAAAGGCGGCGACATCGCGAACTTTGTCCCGGGCACCGGATTCGTCCTTCAGAGCGGCAGCCATCCGCTCTTCAATCCCGGAAAGGACCATTTCGCTCCGCGTTTCGGCTTTGCCTATCAGCCGACCGCGAAGGGTGATCTGGTGGTCCGGGGTGGGTTGGGCGTCTTCTACGACCAGATTAACCTAAATCCCTTCTTGGATTTCCGCCCGACCATCACCGCTTCGCAGGGGATTCAGGGCAACGCGTTTGGCTCTTCGCCCGTTTCTACCTACGGCCGGAGTGGTTACAATTGGGACGCCGCACAAGCTGGCGGAGCCTCGATCTTTCCTGGGGTGAAAGCCTGCACCGACCCGAATTGCTCTACCGGGCCGTTTGGCCTGAGTGCCTATTCTGTCAGTCCTAACTTCCGCGTCCCTTACTTCTATAACTACAACCTGCAAGTGGAAAAGGGTTTCGGCAACGCCGTGATCTGGCAAATTGGCTATGTCGGGAGCGAGGGTCGAAAGCTGAATCTCGTGTCTAACATCAACCAGCCCCTCGTCGGCGGAGTACCGGTCCCCAATGTCAATATTCCAACTCCGTGCCCAGCCTGCCCTTACCCCAATTTCGGTAACATTCTCCAGCTCAACACCATCGGCACATCGAACTACAATTCCCTTCAGACCGTATTGAAGCTTAGAGGATGGCGTGGATTGAGCTCACAGGTCGCGTACACCTGGGCGCATGCTCTGGATGAGACCAGCTTTTACCGGGAGTTCGTTGTCGACAACAATTACAACAGCAAAACCGATTACGGCAACGGTGACTATGATACCCGTCATCTCTTCACTATTGATTTCACCTATGACGTTCCCAAAGCACCGTGGGCCTCTTCGGGCTGGTCAAAGCGCGTCTTCAACGAATGGCAGATTAGCAGCGTGATGAACTTCCACACGGGGCAGCCTTATGACGGATTCATCTCGTATTTAAGCCTGGTTGGCAAGCCGTTCGCCAGCGCCAATAGTGTCACCATCGATCATAAGTTTGTGCCTGGCACTGGCACTCTGTGGGTCAACCCCACAGCCTTCTGCGATCCGAATGCTGTCAATCCGGCAACGGGGCTAACAGATCCCCAGTGTCCAGGGGCGCCCTTCGGCAACGTTTCTCGAAACAAATACTATGGTCCCGGTTACGGAGATGTGGACCTCTCGTTCATCAAGAACATCCCGATTAAGGAGCGCGTCAAACTCCAGCTCCGCGCGGACTTCTTTAACCTCCTTAACCGCATTAATCTGTCAGGTGGCTTCCCCGGAGGCGTGGCCGCAGGTGGAACCGCTTCCCCGAATGGTGACTTCTGCGCCATGGATTTCACCACGCACCGATGCTCGGCGAATTTCGGTTCAACCGGATTCGGTATGGTTACGGACACCATCGGTGACTTCAGCGGCGCCCCGGCCATCGGCCCCGGCGAAGCTCGCAACATCCAGCTGGTGGCCAAGTTCATCTTTTAACCGCTACACAACAAGAAACCTTTAGCCAAGAAGGCCCCCGACATGGTCGGGGGCCTTCTGCTTGTACGCCGCGCATGGTCGGCAGCTACGGGTGAAAGTCTTTAGAATGAACACTTGCGAGGTACATCGGAACTGTTCATTCTTAAAGACTTACGGAAATCTAAGCTCTTTAGAATCAACCCTTACGCAAAAGGGGGAGGGCAGGCACCTGATGCGAACCGGGCGAATCAAGAATCAGCTGGAAGCCCTCTAAGGTGGCTTCCTTAAATCATTACGTCCATAGTTCCTTACCTCGGTTTCTCTTGTGGGAGGAATTCTTCGAGGAGGAGCCGCGAGAGCCGTTGGGTGTTGTGCCGAAGAACGGTGTGTTCCTCGACCAGGTCATCGAGAATGACTCGGCAGCCAAGATTCTTGAGCTTGTCGAGGTCCACGGCCACCGGCGCAGCGCCTTCCGCGCGATACCGGCGCTCCACGGCCGGCGAAACCGCCTGCCGGTTGGCGACCACGCAGTCGATCTTCAACCGCGGCACGTGCTTCAGAATGGCGCAAACGTGGTCCGCCAGCCCGTAGCCGGTCGTTTCGCCCGGCTGCGTCATCAGGTTCGCGATGTACACGCGCGGCGCTTTCGACCGGGCGATAGCCGCGGAAATCTCCGGAATCAGGAGATTCGGCAGCACGCTGGTGTACAGCGAACCGGGGCCCATCAGAATCAAGTCGGCGTTGTCGATAGCTTCGATAGCGGCCGGCAACGGGCGCACGCGGCTTGGTGACAGGCTGAGCCCCCTAATCCGTTCGCGGCTCGCGCTGATGCGCGTTTCTCCGTGCACCGCGCGGCCGTTTTCGAGGGTGGCGACCAGATGCACGTTCGAAAGCGTTGATGGAAAGATGCGGCCGCGAATCGCTAGCACTTTGCTGGTCACGCGAATGGCTTCGATGAAGTCCCCCGTGACGTGCGTCAGCGCCGCAAGGAACAGGTTTCCGAAATTGTGGCCCTTCAAACCGTGTCCCGCGTGGAACCGGTACTGAAACAGGCGGCCCATCAGCGCTTCGTCTTTGGAGAGCGCTACCATGCAGTTGCGAATGTCGCCCGGAGGAAGGATGCGATTTTCGCGGCGCAAACGCCCGGAGCTGCCGCCATCGTCCGTGACGGTCACAATGGCGGCAAGATCGGAGATGGGGCGTTCCGCGGTGGCAAGCTCGTCGGGGCGCCGCACCACGTGCTCTTTCAGCCCGCGCAGCAAAGTGGAGAGTCCGGTGCCGCCGCCCAAGGCGACAATGCGGAAACTGCGAGCAACGATTTGGGTTTTCGAGGCGCGTCTTTTCATCTTCGGCTGAGAACGGAACGCCTTGCTTATTCTACAGGAAAGGATTCAACACCGAGGGCTCAGAAGAACTCATTCGGGAACGGCGAAGTCCCGTACTCATACCAAGAAAGTGCCATCGCAGGTTCGGCAAGCGCGGGCGCGGCGTGGGCAGTTGTCATGCTGAGCGAAGCGAAGTACTCTGCGCCATCGAGCGGTTCTTGCGAGGACAAAGCTCTCTTCGTTTTTTGCGCTCGCCACTCGCCACTGTCTTTAACCGGCGAGGCCGTCCTTCTCCGGATAGAGCAATTCGGTGAAGCGCGGATCTTCCTGGAGAAAGGCGAAGTCTTCATCATTGCGTGCGTGATAGCGGTTTTCAGGGCGTAATTGAATGGCGATTTTTAGATTCTCGAGCGCGGAGTCGGCTTCGCCGGTCAGGCAATCGAGCGCGGCGAGCGCATAATGAATGTGGTCGGCTTTCGGTGCGGCTTTGCGCGCTTTGTCGAGGCTTTCGCGGGCCTCGTCCCAGCGGCCGACGTTCATCATGGCCACGCCGCGCTGGTAGTGGTCTTCGGCGCTGCGCGGATTCTGCTCCGCCGCAGGCTTCATGCGCTGCTCGACAATTTTCAGGTGCATGCGGGCGCGGTCGGCGAGTTCCTTGCTGGGGCCCTTCAGCACTTCTTCGAGTTCTTGCTTGGCGCGCGAGAACTTTTGCTGATGAAAGAGAGCCAAGGCTTCGTCGTAAAGTCTCAACTGCGCTTGCACGCGAGGATCGACCATTTCGACGCCGCCGCGTTGTGGTGGAGGAGGTGTTCCTAAGCTCTTCTTTTTCATTGCCTTAGAGGAACCGTGCCCAGCGCTCTGAGAGCGGCGGGCCGACCCTCCGGAGGCTTTTCGCACTTTTGCCATGTAACACATGCTAACAGAGGCACTTGCGTGCGTCAAACCAGGATTGTATTACTCACACGTAGATAACGCGGTGATTAATCAATGGCAAGGTGTGATCTGGCGGCGGTTACCGAACGGGAGCATGCGCAAAAATAGGCCGTGGAGATTGCGGCCGAATCGCGGAAACTGGAACAAGCCAGTGCGTGTATGAAAACGCGCGGCAGGAACGCTGGCCCGCCTGCACCGCGTATGCTAAATTTGTGGCCGCATTCTGGTCGACGACAAAGTGCCTTTCATCAATTTTCCTGCGCGCGAAATTAATTGCAAGCTGGTGTACTACGGCCCGGGTCTCGGCGGGAAAACCGCCAACCTGCAGTGGGTTTACGATCACACGGGGCAAAACCAGAAGGGCAAAATGGTGTCTTTGGCAACGGAGACCGACCGCACGCTGTTCTTCGATTTCCTTCCGCTGGACCTGGGGACGGTGCGCGGCTTCAAGACGCGCTTCCATTTATATACCGTGCCCGGCCAGGTGTTCTATGAGGCCAGCCGCAAGCTGATCCTGAAAGGGGCGGACGGGGTGGTGTTCGTGGCGGATTCCCAAGAAGAGCGGCTGGACGCGAATTTCGAGACGATGGAAAACCTGCAGGAACACCTGAAAGAACACAACCTGAATTTTGCGACTATCCCCTACGTCCTGCAGTTGAACAAGCGCGATTTGCCCAACGCCATGCCCGTGCCGGAGCTGACCAAACAGCTTCGCAAAAAAGGCGAGCCGGTTCTGGAAGCCGTGGCGGTTCAAGGCACCGGCGTCTTCGAAACGCTAAAGGAAGTCGCTAAACTGGTCCTCGCCGAACTCAAAAAAGGCGGATAGTCATTTCACCGCGGCGCGAAATCGGTTAGTTCGTATCCCGAAACGTCACCTCAACCTTGACTCTTGTTTTGACTGGTTTTCCACTCTTGAGGGTGGCTGGTTTGAACTTCCATTTCTTTACTGCAATGATTGCTTTGTCCGCAAAACCGCTGCCGGGGTCCTCGACGACGCGGATGTCACGCGGATCCGCATCGCCTTTCTCGGTTACCGTTATTTCTAGCCTCACCGAGGCGGACTCAATTTTAGCCTTCCGCGCTTCAAGAGGGTAGTCGGGATTGGGACAATATTGGCAAGCGGGCCTAGAAGACAGATCCTTCTGATCAGAGGTTTGAGTTTTGGCAGTATCTTGCGCAATGACGGTCAGGGGCAGAAATGCGGCGAGAAGCAACATCAAACGAGGGATCATGGCTACACCGGCTAACGATCAAGGATTATCATGAAGAATTCGCAATGGTCAAGAAATTTCGAGCGCTAGTCGCTGCCAGCATTGGTTGCGATCAGGCGAAGTTGGCGAGGGCGGCGGTCTCGCTTTCAAAGGTGGGGATGGCTTCGACGAGGCGAGTGACGGTGAGGGCGTCGCGGACGCGGCCGGGTCCGCAAACCAGACGAAGCACGCTGCCTTCGCGCGCGAGCTGAATGGAGATTCGAACAAGCGTGGAAAGGCCGGAGCTGTCAATCTGCGGAGTGCTGTTGAGCGCGACGATGACCTTGCGCATTCCTTTTTTGGTGACAGACTGCAACGCCGCGTAAAGCTGTTCGCTCGGTTCGCCAATGGTGAGCCTGCCATGCACCTCGAGAATGGCAACTGCGCCGGATTCGCGAACCTTAATCTCCATGGGTAGCCGTTCAATCATGTGAGTGGGCCCGGGCAAATTAATTTCAGTTGAACGAGTCCAGGCTTCGGCGAGAAGCCTCAACAAGACCCGCCACTACATCCCAACGAGCCGGGCCGCACGGCATTATACGCTGGCGGCGCGAAGAAGTGGTAAGTCGTAAGTAAAACAGTGACTCTTGATTGGTGACAAGTGGAAAGAGCGGATAAGAAAGTCCGCAGCAGAAAAAGGTGGAAGAGTTCAAGGTCCATGAGTCCAAAGAGAGAAGTCGAAGAGTCACCGGAAGAAAAGATTTAACGCCGAGGACACAGAGGACGCAGAGTGCGCAGAGACGAAAAAATCGAAAAATGGAAAATAGAAAAGGGACAGAGAGGGGAAAAGTCGAAAAGTTCAAGGTTTATGAGTCAAAGAAATCTTATGCGGCGTTTGACGTGGCGCTGCGGATGCGGCTTCGCCATGGGATGCGCGTGAAGGGCGCCGAACGCCACATAATTCCAGTCAGAGGGTCTGGCTCGCCAGAGGTCTCGATTTGATCCGCAAATCTCCCCACTTGGTTCGCGAGTCGCCAAGCATGGAACCTGTTTGATGTTTCGCAAAGAAGGTACATCAAATAAGTTATATTTATGGAAAACCATGCCGAAGCTGTTTAAGTGTGCCTCCCGCGTCGCCCTCTGCGGAATGTTTGCCCTCACCCTGTCGGTGTGGGTGCGTTCTTACCCCACAAAAAATAGTGTGCCTGCTCTTTTCTTGCTTGGCCTCGTTTTGGTGACGTACTGTTCCGGTCGAATCACAGGTTTGCTGACAGCTCTTGTTGGCGAGTTGATTTTCGCTACATTCCTATTCCCCCCATACGGAAGCCTTGCCATCGCGAAGGCTGAGGACCAAGTTGCGTTGGTAAGTTTTGCAGTAGCGTCCCTCGTCGTGGTGCGTGTTTCCCCTATTCCCCAAAAAGACCAGCCAGTAGTAGACCGCGATGGTTAGGTCCTACTTCCAAACAGAAACCACGATAGCACCAGTGACGATGAGTATCCCTCCAACCAGCACTGCGGGCGAGGGCTTCTGGTGGAAGAATACATAATTGGCGACCGCAAGGGCGGATGGCGGCGTAGCGGGCTTCTTCAAGGCTTATGCCGGCGTCCAGGTTTTCGGCGATTTGCTGTTCGGGATGGAATTGAATTTGGTCCGGTTGCAGAGAACTACGGTTGCGATGAAATAAGCTTTGCAACTTGAGCCAGAATCGGCGAGCTCACACCATGACATCACCTTCTACTTTCACTTACTCATAGCGCAGCGCCACCAGGGGATCGACGCTGGCGGCGCGGCGGGCCGGAAGATAGCCGGCCAGCGCGGCAATCGTTAGCATTAACAGAGAGCACAGTAGGATCGTCGGCGGATCGGTTGCTTTCAAGCCGTAAAGATAGCTCGAAATCAAACGCGTGGCTGCAAGCGCGGCGGGAACACCGACACAAACACCCAGAGCGACCATGACGAGGACTTTCCGCAAAACCATTCTGAAGATATCCAGCCGCTCGGCGCCAAGTGCCCTGCGAATACCGATTTCTCCTGTTTGCCGCGTTACCATATATCCCACCAAGCCATACAAGCCGATGCAGGCAAGCAGAACGGCGAGACCGCCAAAAAAGCTGGAGAGTTGCGCGAAGAGCCGTTCCTGAACGAGGGTTTCGGCAATCTGTTCTGTTTGGGTTTTGACCTCGGAGAGCGGGAGGTTGCTGTCCAAGTCGCGCACGACACGACGCACCGATGCAACCAGCGACGGCGGATCCCCGGCAGTCCGCACTTCAAAATGAATACTGCCGAGCGGCACGGGCAATTGGCTGTACGGAAGATAGACGGTCGGGCGAGGCGCATTGCGCAGGCTGGCGTACTTGGCATCCTGAACCAGGCCTGCAATTTCGTAGACTTCTTCAAATCGATTGAACCGGAACCGATGGCCAATGGGATTCTCGCCGTCGAGGAAGTGGTTCGCAAACGCTTCATTCACAACGGCGATGTTCGGAGAATTAGCGGTATCACGCCACTCGACGCCACGGCCCAAGAGCAGGCGAATTCCCATGGTCTCAAAAAAGGATGGCCCGACGTTGTTCCAGTCAACGCCCGAATCCTCTCCCGGGAGGGGCTTGCGACCCTCAACCGAAATTGGCCAATGACTCTGGCTGTTGGAAAGTAGCGTGTTCGTGGACATGGTCGCCGACATTGCTCCCGGCAGGGTCTGAAGCCGTTCGAGGAGCCGCCCATAGAAATCGATGAGCCGCTGCCCCTTGTAACCGTTCTGCGTAGGATCCACCGCAAACAGAAGCAATTGGCGTTGGTCGAAGCCGAGATTCTGATTTTGCAGATTTTGCAGCGTGCGCACGAAGAGGCCCGCGGCGATCAAAAGCAGCAAGGACAAGGCGAGTTGGGAGACGACCAGCGTTTTGCCAAGTGCTAGCCGCGTTTTCTGCGTGACAAAAGCCATCGCGCTTGCGCCAATTTTTAGAGCCGGGGTGAGTTCGACGCGCGTTGTGCCTAGCACAGGCGCCAGACCAAACAGGAGTCCCGTCAAAACGGAAACGGCTGCAGTGAATACCAGCACCTTGCTGTCCATTTGGGCTTCGAAGTTGAGCGGTTCTCCACCGCCGGACATCAACCGTAATAAAATGCGGCTTCCCCAGTTCGCGAAGAGTATGCCGAGCGCACCGCCGAAACCCGCCAGCAAGACGCTCTCGGTGAGCAGCTGACGTAGAAGGCGCGCTCGCGAGGCGCCCAACGAGAGGCGGACCGCCACTTCTTTTTGACGAGTGGCTGAGCGGCCAACAAGCAGCGTGGCCACGTTGGCGCATGCAATCAACAGGACGACAGCGACCACGGTCATAAGAATTTGGAGCGGTTTCGAAAACTCCGACCGCAAGAAAGAAAGGCCTTTACTCGCCGGCTGCAGATCGATACGAGGCGTAGTTTCCGGCCTCGCTGATGGGGCTGCGGCGGCGCTAAGACTTTGTTGGAATAACTCCTCCAACTCGCTGCTCGCTTGTTGTTCCGTTAAGCCGGGCTTCAGCCGCGCCATCATCATCAGCCACCACCAGTCTCGCGAGGTGAAGGGAGAGCGATCGCCGGGCGTGGAACTCACGCCCCACGGCAGAAGCTTAGGGTCATCAACCAGAGCAAGCCATATGTCGATGGCGTTGCCAGGTTGAATCCCAAAGAATTCAGGCGGCGCAACTCCTACGATCATAAAGGGAACAGCGTTGATGGTGATATGTTTACCGATGGCTGCGGGACTGCTCGCGAATTGGCGCGACCAGTAACCGTAGCTGATGACAGCGACGCGGGGAGCGCCGGGTTTCTCGTCGTCGGTAGTGATTGGGCGGCCCAGAATCGGCGCGACACCCAAACCGGAGAAATATTCGCCGGTTACGAGTTCTCCTTGAGCCAGGCTCGCCTGACCGTCGATGTTGATGTTCGCACGGCTGAAGGGAGTGAATCCGAAAATACTGGAAAAGGTGTGGTTATGTGCACGAAATTCCTGAAAGCTTGGATAGGCGAATGAAGGGCAGCGCCAGCGCCCTTCGGCATCATTGTCGGAATGGCCGGTCAGACTTGTCATCATGGCCGGCCTCCTCTGAGATACCCAGTTGAGAAGTACGAGGCGCTCCGGGTCTCTGACCGGCAACATTCTCAACATCACCGCATCGATAAGGCTGAAGATCGCCGTATTGGCGCCGATTCCCAGCGAAAGCGAGAGGACAACCGCAAGCGTGAAGCCGGGACTCCGGCTTAGTTGCCGGAGACCGTAGCGCAAATCTTGAGCGAATTGCTCCAGCCAAGTCCAGCCCCAGGTGTCGCGGGTTTGTTCCTTGAGGGAGGTGGGGTTGCCGAAAGTTCGCATCGCGGCGTAGCGGGCTTCTTCCGGGCTCATGCCTGCGGCGAGGTTTTCGCCGATTTGCTGGTCGAGATGGAATTGGATTTCGTTGTCCAATTGCTGAGCATTTTCGTTGCGACGGAACAAGGTTTGCAATCGAAGCCAGATTCGTTGAGCCCACACCATGACACAGCACCTTCCGAGGTCAATCCGGGCACGGCGAACAATGCCCTGCTCCAAGACTAAGGAAGACCGGATTCCTCGTCGCTGCGCTCCTCGGAATGACCTGGTCTTCTAATCTCCTTAACAAGCTACGTCGTTTCGACAACCAAGTTGATTGCGGTCGACAAGCGGCTCCAGTTGGCGGCTTCCTTTTCAAGCTGAGCGCGCCCGGCAGCGGTCAGCGAATAAAACTTGGCCTTACGGCCGGTCTCGGTTTCCTTCCATTTGGCTTTGATCCAGGCTTTTTGTTCCAGGCGGTGCAGAGCCGGGTAAAGCGAGCCCTGCTGGACTTGCAGCACTTCCTTTGAAATTTGTTGAATGCGCTTAGCGATGGCCCAACCGTGTTTGGGTTCGAGCGCAATGGTTTTGAGAATCAAGAGATCCAAAGTTCCTTGGACGAGGTCGTTCGGTTTTCCCATACTATGACTATCTACACCAAGAATTGTAGATAGTCAAGGGATGCGGCTGGGATGCGACGTTGCCGGGCTTCGGTCGACTCGGCTTGGGAATAGACCCTTGCACTGCGGACCGCCGAGCCCCCACAAGAAAACGCTTGACATGTGCTATTGTGTTATAGTCTACTACAACAGTATAGGACAGGGATGTCCCTTTGGAGATGACCCTCAGGTTTCGTGCCGCGGAACCGAGTACCTCCAAAGAACGCCCTTACCCGAAGGAGAAGGCATAAGGAGAAAGAAATATGAAATCCACTCGTTTGGTGTCACCCATTATTCTAATGTTGCTCGCTACTGTAGTTTTCGCGCAGTCTGAAGGGCATAAGGCCCCGTCCGAAGCGGAAAAGTCATTCACACTGTTGAAGACGCTCGCTGGTACGTGGCAAGCCACGGTGACCACGGAACCGCCCGTACCCGAGATGGGGAACGGGGCCACGGCAGAGGTCTCGCTTCGGGTGGCTTCACGGGGGAACTCCCTGGTGCACGAAATGTACGAGCCGGGAAAGGCAAACGATCCGGCTCGCTACGACCATCCCATCACGATGCTCTATGTGGATGCGGACCGGCTCAACCTCGTCCACTATTGCGATGCGGGAAACCGGCCGCACATGGTCGCCAGGGCGTCGGCCGACGGGAAGACCGTGGAATTCGATTTTGTCGACCTTTCGGGCGGCAATGAGCACGGACACATGGATCATGCCGTGTTCACGATCATCGACGCGAATCACCACACAGAAGATTGGGCGTATATGATGCCAGGCGACAAGCCCCTCCGCGCGCACATGGACCTGAAGCGGGGACAGTGAAGGGAGCCATCTCCGATAAGGCGATCTGGGAACCAGGATGGACCGTGAGTGGAATGACAACCAGCCGATTTACCGCCAACTGCGGGACCGCGTCGTCGCGATGATCCTCGACGGAGTCCTGAAGGAAGGCGATCCGCTACCGTCGGTGCGGAACGTGGCAGCCGAGTACCGGGTCAATCCGCTCACGGTTCTGAAGGGCTATCAGCAATTGGTGGACGAGGGGCTGGTCGAGTCGCGTCGCGGGCGCGGGATGTTTATTAACGAGGGCGCGCGCAAGCTGTTGCTCGAAGGCGAGCGGCGGAAGTTCCTGAGCGAGGAGTGGCCGAGGATTTCCGCGACGATCGAGCGGCTCGGGCTGAAAGCGGAAGAACTGCTCGACGGCGCCAACAAGCAGCAGAAGAAGGACTCCGCGAAGCCGAAGCCCAACGAATCGAAGACGCCCGAGTCCGGCAAGGAGGACCGCTGAAGCCATGGCTTGCATAGAAGCTCGTGGCCTGCGCAAGGCCTTCGGCACAACCATCGCACTGGACGGTGTGGACCTTGGCGTGGAAGAGGGGCGCATTCTCGGGCTGATTGGTCCGAACGGCGCCGGCAAGACCACCGCGCTCAACGCCATTCTCGGACTTATCCCTTATCAGGGGGAACTGCGGGTGCTAGGACGCGACCCGTGGACCGAGCGCGACCGCCTGATGCGGGATGTCTGTTTCATTTCGGACGTCGCGGTGCTGCCGCGCTGGGCGCGGGTTTCGCAACTGCTCGAATACGTAACGGGAGTGCATCCGCGCTTCGACCGCGGGAAGGCGGAAGGTTTTCTGGCGAAGACGAAAATCCGGCCCCGGAGCAAAGTGCGTGAATTGTCGAAGGGCATGGTGACGCAGCTGCACCTTGCTCTGGTAATGGCGATCGACGCGCGATTGCTGGTGCTGGACGAGCCGACGCTGGGACTCGACATCCTTTTTCGGAAGCAGTTCTACGATTCCTTGCTGAATGACTACTTCGATCGTAACCGCACCATCGTCGTGGCGACTCATCAGGTGGATGAGATTCAGCACGTGCTCACTGACGTGATGTTCATCGACGGCGGCCGCATCATTTTCAATCACAGCCTGGAGGAAGTGGAGTCGCGCTATCTGGAAGTGTCGGTCCATCCCGACAAGTTCGTCGCCGCACGAGCGCTGAGGCCGATCCAGGAACGGCAGGGGTTCGGGCGCAGCATTTTTCTTTTCGAGGGCGTGGATCGAGCGCAATTGGCGGCCCTGGGTGAAATGCGCCCGCCGAGCATCGCGGACTTGTTTGTTGCGGTGATGGGCAATCAGTCCGAGAAGGCAGAAGGAGCGGCGCAATGAACACGCCAGCGAACTCGACGCCTGAGGCTTATTCGGCCTCTAAGGTGATTGCGCCGGCGGCCATTTCCGGCGCGCAGCGCCTGTACTGGTCGCTACGCCGGGAATTATGGGAGAGCAGTCCGATCTATATCGCCCCGCTGGCAGCCGGCGGGGTCGCGATAGCCGGTTTCTTGCTCACCTTGATTCATTTTCCAGAGAGGATGCGCGCTGTTTTCGCGCTTGGGGGTGCCAAGCAGCGCGATGCGATCCTTCAGCCGTACGATGCGGCGGCGGCCCTGCTGATGGGGACTTTCCTGCTGGTGGCGCTGTTCTACTGCGTCGAAACGCTGCAGCGAGAGCGGCGTGATCGCAGCATCCTGTTCTGGAAGTCGCTGCCGGTTTCCGATCTCACCACGGTGGTCGCGAAAGCGAGCATCCCTTTCCTGGTGCTCCCGCTGTTCAGTTGCGCCGTCGCCTTTGTCACGCAGTTCCTCATGCTGCTGGTGAGCAGCGCGGTGTTGGCCGCGAGCGGATTGAGTGTCGCAAACTACTGGGTGCAAGTGTCTTTATTCCAGGCGTCCCTGCTGCTGCTCTACCACGTAATGACCGTGCATGTCTTGGGGAGCGCGCCCATCTATGGATGGTTGCTGTTGGTTTCTGCCTGGGCGCGCCGCGCGGCCTTTCTGTGGGCCGTGTTGCCGCCGCTGGCGATAGGCATCCTCGAGAAGCTGCTGTTCAACACCTCGTATTTCGCAGCCTTCCTGGGGCGATTGTTCACCGGCGGCACAGAAGGAAGCTACGCACCGGGCACGATGCCAATGGATCCGGGCACGCACCTCACGCCCACCAGGTTCCTGAGCGCTCCGGGTCTGTGGATCGGGTTCGCGGTGACCGCCGCATTCCTGGCGGCCGCGGTCCGGCTGCGGCGCCATCGAGAACCAATCTGATTCGGATGCAGACAGCGATTCCATTTGCGGCGGAAAAAGAAACGAATGGGGAGTAGCTGAATTGACCGATACCAGGGCAAGAACATCGTCCCGTCCGCGGGCCAGAATGGCGGGCGTCGTTTATTTGCTCGCCATTTTGGCGGGCGTATTTTCTGCCTTCATTTCGGGCGGGCTCCTGGCTTATGCCGACGCCGCCAACCTTGTCGCGAGCGCATGCTATGGGGCCGTGACACTGCTTTTCTATGGTTTGTTCAAGCCTGTAGACGCAAGCCTCTCTCTGATTGCTGCCGTTTTCAGTCTCGCGGGGTGCGTTCTTTCGGCTCTTGGCCTCTTTCATGTCGTCCCTTTGCCGATCAGCTCGGTCAATCCATTGGCGTTGTTCGGAGTCTATTGCGTTCTGATTGGCTATCTGATTTTCCGTTCGACTTTCCTGCCGCGAATTCTGGGTGGGCTGATGGCCATGGGAGGTTTGGGTTGGCTGACTTTTGTGTCTTCGACCCTTGCCAACTCTCTGACGCCCTACAATCTGGCGCCGGGCATTCTCGGCGAAGGCGCCCTGACCGTGTGGCTCCTCGTCAAAGGCGTGAACGGGGAGCGATGGCAGGAGCAAGCCCACGCCGTGTGCGGCTCAAGGAGTGCGAGGAAATGAATCTCTCACCGGTTTTGTTTATTCACATTTGTGCGGGGACCTTGGGACTGTTCTCCGGCGCCGCCGCTTTGACTTTCCGCAAAGGCTCGCGATGGCATGTCTTGGCGGGGAAGGTTTTTGTTGCATCCATGCTGGTCATGGCGGCAGCCGCGGCCTACCTGGGGATTACCAGGCACCAGCCCGGCAATGTTGGCGGCGGCCTTTTTACTTTCTATTTGATCCTGACGGCGTGGCTCACCGCCCGGCGGGCCGACGGTGAAACCAGCAAGCTCGATTGGACCGCGCTTCTAATTCCTTTGGTGCTCGGTATCCTTACCTGGTTTTCCGGTGTGGAAAAGCTACCGAGCCCGGAGCCGCCGAAAGACGGAGTTCCCGGCGGAATGAACTTGTTCATGGGTACGGTGATGCTGCTCGCCGCCGCGGGGGATATTCGTATGCTCGTGCGCCGAGGTGTTTTGGGAGCAAAGCGCATCCGCCGCCATCTGTGGCGCATGTGCTTTGGGCTGTTTATCGCCACAGGATCCTTTTTCCTGGGACCGGAGAACCGTCCGCGGAGACTCCTTGCAGCAGTGGGCCTCCGGCAGCCAATATTCCGGGATTTATTCCGCCAGGAGATCCTTATTTCCCTGGCCGTGCTACCACTGCTCTTGCTGATCTTCTGGCTTATCCGCGTGCGCGTCACAAAGGCGTGCAGGCAAATGTCAGTGGCAAGCAGCGGCGATCGTCGCTCGTTGCCGACTTAGCCGGCAACTCGTGTTTCTCTGATTCTAGTCTTCACAATATTTGCAGCCCTCGTTCGTCTTCACAAGTAGATGGACTATGCGCTGACAAGACCGTGGCCGATGGCAGAGCAAGACCAGCGGATCTCCGAGGTGGTGAAGCGGGAACAGGCCCGTTTGCGCAACTTCATTCGCCGGCGCGTACCCGACCCGCGCGACGCCGAGGACATCCTGCAGGATGTGTTCTACAAGCTGGTGGAGGCCAATCGGCTGCTGATGCCGATCGAGCACGTGACCGGCTGGCTGTTTCGCGTGGCGCGGAACCGCATCACGGATCTGTTCCGCAAAAAGAAGCCGGATTTTTTGGGCGATGCGAGAGTCGAAAACGAAGATGGCGAGTTGCTCGAGATCGAGGACCTGCTGCCATCGCCCGATGCGGGGCCCGAAGCGCTCTACTTCCGCAACGTGCTTCTGGACGAACTGGAACTTGCGGTGGACGGATTGCCGGGCGAGCAGCGAGAAGTATTCATCGGGCACGAACTGGAAGGGCGCAGCTTCAAGGAGATGGCGGCGGAGACGGGCGTGAGCGTGAACACGCTGCTCTCGCGCAAGCGTTATGCCCTGCTGCATCTGCGCGAGCGGCTGCGAAGCATCTACGACGAATTTATGAGTGGGAGGGACTGAACACATGAGGAAGAAATGGATTTGGATAGCTCCGCTGGCGATCCTCGGAATGATCCTATTCACTTACATGGGCGGCGAGCTGGTGATGCATCTATGGAATTGGCTGCTGCCACCGCTGTTCGGCTGGCGCCTAATTACCTTCTGGCAGGCGCTCGGACTGTTGCTGCTCTGCCGGATCCTGTTCGGGGGCTGGGGCGGTTCCGGGGGCGGAAAAGGGCGCCTGCGTCATCGCCTGAGAGAACGCATGGCGGAAAGAATGGGGGAGCGCATGAGGGAACGGTGGGAAAAGATGACGCCGGAGGAACGCGGGAAATTCCGCCAAGGCCTTGGTGGCTGCTGGGACCGCGAGGCGCCGCGCGAAGCGAAGCCGACGGCGTGAGCGCAGGGCGGGCTGGTTCATGGGACAGAATCGGATCAAAGGTCACGCTCGCGGAAAAGTGATCATAACTTTATAAGCTAGAAGGCACTTTCAAGGAGTTGATACACGCCGCGCCGGCTGGCCACCGCATCAGAAAAATCAATCGAGACCATGAAAATTTCAGACTGCGCCGTACGGGCGAGATGCGTATAATCCTGTGCGAGAAAGTGTCGCAGCCCCCGGCAGTGAATCCAGCGGAGCGGACAACCGTATGAAGTGCGCAGGGTGTCGGTGTAGTGTCAGTCTCATGGTTGTTCTTGGGACCATCCTGCTCGCCACGGTTTCGTTGGGGGCCGGATCGCTGGCAGCGGAACAAACACCCACCGCGAACGCCACGACTTCCCTGCTTTCCCGCAAAGTCTCCCCGACCGCCACCGTTCTTCTAGAGACTCCAGAGCCTGCACAGAAAGTAAGCGAAAAACTGGCACAACTCGACCAGCGCATTGCCGCCGCGCAATCTTCCGCTGACAATGCGTGGATGCTGGTCAGCGCGGCGCTGGTGTTGATGATGACCGGGCCGGGATTGGCGCTTTTCTACGGCGGGCTGGTGCGGCAGAAAAATACGCTGGCGATCATGATGCAGAGTTTCGCGCTGATGGCTCTGATTACGGTGATGTGGGCGCTGGTGGGCTATAGCTTATGCTTTGGCGGGAATGGTCCGGTGATTGGCGGATTTGAACACGCGTTTTTGCGCGGCGTGGGCGCCGAGCCGAATCCGGATTACGCGGGAACGATTCCGCAGATGACCTTCATGGTGTACCAGTTGATGTTCGCAGTGATTACGCCAGCGTTGATAACCGGCGCGACTGCGGAGCGGATGAAGTTCAGCGGAACCGTATTGTTCATGGCGCTGTGGTTCCTGGTGGTGTACGCGCCGCTGGCGCACATGGTGTGGGGCAAGGGCGGCTTGCTGAACGCTTCGCTCGGCGGAAAATTCCCAACCCTGGATTTTGCCGGCGGCACAGTAGTACACATTTCTTCGGGCGTTTCCGCGCTGGTGTGCGCGTTGTACATGGGAAAGCGTGTGGGCTATCCGAAGCAGCCGATGCCCCCGCACAACCTGGTCCTGAGTTTTATTGGCGCGTGCTTGTTGTGGGTGGGCTGGTTCGGATTCAACGCCGGCAGCGCGCTGGCGGCGGGCTCGCTGGCCTCGAGCGCGTTCGTGGCCACGCATTTTGGTGCGGCCGCAGCGGCGTTCGGCTGGAGCGCAGCGGAATGGATCAAAAACGGCCGGGCGAGCGCTCTGGGCGCAATTTCGGGCGCCGTGGCCGGGCTGGTAGCCATTACGCCCGCGGCCGGATTTGTGGGGCCGATGCCGGCGCTCGTCATTGGCGCGGTGGCCGGAGTGGTGTGCTTCGGCATGGTGACCAAAGTGAAGGCCGCATTCGGGTATGACGACGCACTCGACGCGTTTGGTGTACATGGCGCGGGCGGAACGATTGGCGCGCTCCTCACCGGCGTGTTTGCGCAGCAAATTGTGAATCCCATTTTTGGCGCTGGGAAAGCCGTTGGCGGTCTTGACGGCCACTGGGGCCAGGTGGGCAACCAGTTGGTGGGCGTGCTGATCGCGTGGGCGTTCGCGCTGGCGGGAACAATTGTTCTGCTCAAGATAGTGGATTTGCTGACCGGCATACGAGTACCGGAAGAGCACGAACTGGAAGGATTGGACATTACGCAGCACGGCGAAGAGGCTTATAACCTTGAGACCTAAAGGAAGCGAAAAGGGAAGCATCAAGCAGGGGGCCGAGGCGGAATATCCATGGTGAAACTTGAGGCAATCATTCAGCCCTCGCGGTTCGAATCGGTGAAAGACGCGCTGCGCGAGATCGGCGTTGAGGGCATGACCGTAACCGAAGTGCGCGGTCACGGCCGCCAGAAGGGCCACACCGAGGTTTATCGGGGACGCGAATACACCGTGGACCTGCTGCCGAAAATCAAGTTAGAGATGGTTCTGCCGGATAACCTGGTGAACCGCGTCGTGGACACCATTTTGAAATCCGCCAAGACAGGAAAGATAGGGGACGGTAAGATATTCCTATCGAGGGTGGACGAAGCCATCCGGATTCGAAATGAGGAGCGCGGTGAAAATGCGCTCTAAGGAATTGTTGCCAGGCCCCGGGCAGCGAGCTACCTGACCGCCCGACCTGGATTCAATGCAGGCGTCCCGCCCTCTAAGAACATGAGAGAGTCTCCTACGCCGTTGTCCGTGCTCGGTCCACAGGCCGAAGCGGAACGGCAAAAAATCCGGCAACAGTTTGAAGCGGGTACCAGTGCGCGAGAAACGCTGCTAGCCCTCTGCGACCTTGCGGACCATCACGTCCGCCAGATTTTTGACGAGGTCCTGCGGGTGCAAGACCGCGAACCGGAGGGACTTTGCCTGCTGGCACTAGGCGGCTACGGCCGGCGGATGCTCTTTCCTTATTCCGACCTCGACATTCTTTTCCTGTTTGGCAGCGAGCGGACGGAGCAGGAATTCCGACCTCTCATTTCCGAATTCTCCCGAACCTTGTGGGACCTGGGATTCCGCGTCAGCTCGGCAGGCAGAACGCTCGAAGAGTGCAAGCGCATTGAAGAAGACAATGCCGAATTTCACCTGGCGTTGCTGGACCGCCGTTTCCTGGCGGGCGATTCCACTCTTTTTGAAAAACTCGACGAAAAAGTGCTTCCCGGCTCCGAGAAGCAGGCGCGGCCCTTCCTCCTGGCACAATTGCACAAGCTAACCCGGGACCGCTTGACGCGCTATGGCAACACGATTTTTCACCTTGAGCCCAATGTAAAAGATTCGCCCGGGGGAATGCGGGACTATCAGGCGATCATTTGGTTGCGTCAGCTCTCGGAAGAGAAAAAAGGAATTCGAAATATCACCGCGGCGGAGGAAGAGCTCTGCGCTTCCGCGGTGGACTTTCTGAGCGCGACGCGATGCTTTCTGCACTACAGCAACGGGCGCAACGACAACACCCTGACCTACGAGCTGCAGGAAGCGGCCGCCGCGCGCGCCTTGGGGATCGGCGATGGTGTTGCCCGGACGGCTGCGGATTGGATGCGGCAGTATTTTCGCCAGGCGCGAACGTTGAACCGGCACCTGCTGCGTTATCTGGAACAGAAAGCGCCCGTGCCGTTGACGCTGCGGCAGCGCCTCTTCAGCGCTGCCCGGGTTTCGAAGTACGACGCCGGGGATAGCAAATACTTCCACATACGCGACGGGCTGCTGGAAGTAACCGACCTCTCCGCTCTTTCCGACCGCACGGTTACCTATTCGCTTTTTGCCGAAGCCGCGGGCACCGGCACGCCGCTGAGCCGAGAAGCGGAACGCAGTATCGGCTACGTTCTCATTCATCCAGAACTGCCGCCGAAGAACACGGAGATGTGCTGGGAAAAGCTGCGCGAAATCCTGGGTTCGGATTATCCCGGATTGGCGTTGCGGCCGATGCAGCGGCTGGGGCTGTTGACGGAAATCCTTCCGGAATTTGGGCTGATCGATTCGCTGGTGGTGCGCGACTTCTATCACCGCTATACCGTGGACGAGCATACGTTGCGCACCATCGAGCATTTGCAGGAACTGGCGGATCCCCCGGATGAACGTGGAGCGCATTTCATACAGCTCTGGAAGACCGTGGATCGTCGCGACCTGCTGATTCTCGCCCTGTTGCTGCATGATGTCGGCAAAGGCATGCCGGTCGGGAACCATGTCACGGGGAGCCTTGCGGCGCTCGACAGCGCGGCCAAGCGTTTAAGGCTTTCGCCCGAGGAAAAGGCAGAAATTCGGTCGCTCATCGAACATCATCTGGAGATGTCCGCCACGGTGCAGCGCCGCGACATTTTCGATCCCGCCACGGTCGCCGGATTCGCCGAGTCCGTCACTAACCTGGAGCGCCTTCAGAGATTGTGTTTGCTCACGTACGCCGACATTCATGCGGTCAATCCGGAAGCGTTGACGCCATGGAAAGCGGAAATGCTCTGGCAGTTGTTTGTGGCGACTTCGAATTACTTCAGCCGGACGCTGGACCGCGACCGGCTGCATGCGCACGACGAAGTTTCGCTGCTGGGGCGGATTAAAGCTTGCGCCGGGGATGGCGCTTCGAACGAAGAAATCGAGCGTTTTCTGGATGGTTTCCCGCGTCGCTATCTTGCCGCGCACTCGCCGCAAGAAATTGCCGCACACTTCAGTCTGTACCGCAAACTCAGCGAGGAGCCGGTCCAGACGCAAGTGACCCCGACGCAACATGGCTTTGCCTTGACGCTGCTTACACCGGACCGGCCGGTACTGTTTGCGACCATCTCCGGAGTGCTGGCGGGCTGGGGCATGAACATCAATAAAGCCGACGCGTTTGCGAACGCCGCGGGGATCATCTTAGATACTTTTTACTTCACGGATTTGCACCGCACTCTCGAACTGAATCCAAGCGAAATCGCGCGTTTCCGGAAGTGTCTCGAGGATGTGCTGAACGGGAAGTCGGCTCTGGAACCGCTGTTGAAGGGCCGGGTGATTCGCGGGCGCACGCCGAAGGTCACGGTTCCAACGCATATCAACTTCGATGATTCTTCTTCCGCTCATTGCACGCTGCTCGAAATCGTTACGCAGGATCATCCCGGCCTTTTGTATGAGATGGGTTCGGCGCTGGCGCGGCAGGGATGCAACATCGAAGTCGCACTGATCGATACGGAAGGCCACAAGGCCATTGATGTGTTCTACCTCACGGCGCAAGGAAAGAAACTAACCCCGCAAAAGCAGGAACTGCTTCGCGAAGTGCTTCAGGGAACCCTAGGTTAAGCTTCTTCCACAAAATGTATTTGGAAATCCTCGGGAAGCTGCGATCGACAAGGATCCGGTCGGCGCGATCGCTGGCAAACGCATCGCATCTCTGCTGGTGAGCCCAACTGCATGAAGCGTTGAGGAGTTTCCTGGCAATGCCAACTCCGCGAACCTCAGCCAGGACGTAAAGCCCTTCCACCTATCCGACGCGCTTTCCTTCGAGGCCAGCTAAATCCGCACGAATCGAGAGCTCTTCCAAGCCGACCATTCCGTTGCCTGGAGTCTAGCGCCACAAGCGCAGCGGCCAGAATTCCGGGAGAGTTCCAACCGCGAAAACAGCAAGCGATTTCGGGTCCGTGGTCCGCTCATCTGTCCGGCCAAAGCCGGCAGCCAAGCTTTTCCTAGATCGGAGCATCGGCGCGGGCGGCATGGCGAAGGCGTACCTGAACGTCTTCGACTTTGGAATGCTTCCCAGGGTGTAGCGATTGAGTGCCCAACGTCTTCATTTCTTGGGTTTGCCTTCGATGCCTGTCCAGCGCTTGACCAAACCAGCGTCGATTCCAAACAGATCAAGTACCCTCCCAATGGTAGTGTTCACCATCTCCTCGATGGTACGCGGGCGGCCGTAGAACGTGGGCGTCGGCGGGAAGACAATGACGCCTAACTGCGAAGCTTCATACAGCAGCTTGCAGTGTCCGGTGTGCAGGGGCGCTTCCCGCGGCATGGCCACGAGCCGCCGCCGCTCTTTGAGCGTGACGTCCGCGGCGCGCACTAGCAAGTTATCAGCAAGAGAATGAGTGATAGCCGAGAGAGTTCGGATCGAGCAGGGGGCAACGATCATACCCTCCGTTCGAAACGAGCCGCTGGCGATGCTTGCCGAGATGTTCATCACGTTGTGGACGATATCGGCAAGCGCCTCAACGTCTTTCACGCGCCAATCCGTTTCGACGGAAATGTTCAGCTTAGCCGCATCCGTCAAAATCAGGTGAACTTCGTGCGTGCCGAGTTTGCGGAGGACTTCAAGCAGGCGGATTCCGTAAGGCAGCCCGCTTGATCCGGAAAGGCCGACGATGAGACGCGGCTTCTGGCTGGTACTCATGCGCATGACTTCTATGACAAATTTTGCGTCCCGAAATGAAGAGATCTATGCCCTGCGTTGGGCCGAAACGAGAGCAGTTATCCTATCACTGATGGGTGAACAAGTTGCTTTAACAACAGCTGAATGAGCTGAATGCGGCGATGGATTCAAGAATTCAAGAATTCAAGAATTCAAGAATTCAAGAATTCAAGATTCTCTTACCGAAAGTCATTTGCGGCGGTAGACCACAATATCATCGCCGTAGGCTCCACTGGGCGTGAAGGGCGTAGTTCGCCGGCCGAGGTACTCAAGATCGCTGGTGTGTTGCGAAGCAAGAACATTATTCGCCATGAAAATGCCGTGGTGATTCATCATGCGGGCAATGTTGGCCATAGCTAGCGCCTGCTGAAACCGGTCGTAATACACAAGTACGTTGGTGGCCACCACCAAGTCGAAACCGGCGCTTGTAGGCAAGTCCAAAGTTTGCGCCACGATATTTACGTCGTAGACCTGCATACGGGCCGCATAGCGAGGACGTATGGCCACGGCGCGAACCACGACTCCGCCAAGAGTGGCCGGGACCGACAAAGGCTTCGCCGGAGAGCCCAGAATTTCACCAAAGCCTTTCCAGTACGCGATAGCTTCGGGGCTCCATTCCGCCCGAGTGTCGCGCGGAAGCTGAACGGTATAGACCTGACCGGCGCGTCCTCTCTCTCTAAGCTTCTGAACATGGGCGACTACCGCCGAATTCAGATCCAGGCAAACGACCTGCAGGTCTTCCGCTTTTCCAAGGCCGAGTCGCGCTACGGTTTCGAGCACGGCGAAAGGCTGGAGCGTCTGCAAGGGATAAAAATCGTAGCCATCACGCTTGTCGGTGAAATCGAGACCTGGCCCGATGACTGCAATGCGGCGCATGCTGCCGGTCGTGAGTGCGCCTTTCTGTAGCATCGCGCGCAGCGTCTGTTCGAGAGCAAGATTCGGCAGTAGTGAAGTGTCTACCGACAGGCCCCGGGTCTTGAAAAGTGTTCCGCGCGCGAGGTAAACCGCGGAAGGATCGGTGTCGTTTGCTGCGTCCTGCAGTCTGTTTTGATACCCGGCCTGCTCCGCGATGAAGCGCCGCAGGTTCTCGGTGAAATACGGTTCTTCCGTGTTTCTTCGAATCCCCTTGCGCGCCAAAAACTCTCGAACGAAGCGAACGCGCTCGTTGTTGGTGTCAGAGGACAGAGCCACCGCCAAAGCATGAATGCGGGCAATGACCGCGGGAACCAGCTCTCCGGCTTCGGATGTTGCCCGCTCGACGCTTTCCACGCGAGGTAGCGAAGTAAACGACGTGCCGTAGAGAACCAGATTGCTGACCGAATCTTCGATGCCGCGGTCAATGCGGCCGCGTACTTCGGCGTCGCGTGCGCTGATCCAGGTGTCCCACTCGGCACTCTCTTGGATGGCACTGCCGGGAAGTCCGGAAGCGGCGTTGAGCCTGAGCGTTTCCTGAACTTCTGCAAACCCAAGATAACGGACAGGGTTTTGTCCAGCGATGTTCGCCCAGGAGGAAAAAGTGAGAGACGCCATGCATGCCGTGCGCCAAAAATAAGAACGCGCACACGAAGAAGACAGCGTGCGGAACCTGACCATCATTGACCCCGCATCCTAGCTCAGGAGCGGTGAAGGTGGAAAGAGCAAACCTTGGTTAGCGCCGGGCGGAGACTGCTTCCTGAATGCGCCGAAGCTCCGGCAAATCCTTGTCGGCCTTGCTCCAGAACTTCTCGGCGGCCGCAAATTGTTCGCGCGCCTGAGCGGCGTGGCCCGCGTGCTCCGCGGCGAGACCAAGCGCAAAATACCCTCCCGCGTAAGTCTGGTCATGCTGAATCATGGCCCGCGCGATAGACTCCGACAGATTCCAGTCGTCATACTGACGTGCGGTTTTTGCCAAGGCTTCCAGTTCAAACCTCGCCGCGCTCCATGCATCCGGGCCTGGACGCGCCAAAATCATTTTTACGACGTCTTGCAGCAGCGCTTCGCCTTCTGGGGTTTTCTTGTCGCGAAGCAGGAATTCGGCGCGCAGCGTGTTTGGGAACGGCGAGGTTGCAACCAGCTTCACTGGAACTTGCTCTGTTTCCCGCTCGGCGAGATTCAATTCGTCCTGAGCGTCATCGCCCCTGTCGAGCGCCAGCAGGGCCTGCCCCGCCAGCGCGTGCCCTGCAAGCCGCGGCAGGGGCCACTCGCTTTTCGTCAACTCCTGAGAGGCCTTGAGAGCTTCTTCATGGCGGCCGCGCGCCAGCAGGAATTCCGGCCACGCCTTGCGATTAAACTCCAAGAAATCCGTATACGCAGGAACCGCGAAGGCCTCGCGAAACGCGGCTTCGGCCGCTTTCATTTGTCCTAACGACTGGTAGCTCATGGCCAGCAATTGCAAGTTGTGAGCATGGTGCCAGTCATAGCGGGAAGGAATATTTTCGGTGCGGTAGTATTCCTGTTCGAGCGCTTTGGTCTTGAGAAATTCCGCAATGGCTTCCTCGGTGCGCCCCAGCCGCATCAATTCGTGCCCATGCATGTGGTGCGCGTGGGGAATCGCCGGAGCCATGCGCAAATAAATGGCCGTTTCGTCGAGCGCTTCCTTGCTCCGCCCAAGGTTTTCCAACGTATGAGCGTAGTAGTGATGCGCCGCAAAATTGTCCGGGGCCAGCGCGAGTGCGGTTCGATAGAACGCAATCGTATCCGCGCCGCCTACTTGCCCATGCGTCAACGGCGAGCCCTCATCGGCAAGGCCGCGTTGAATCCATAACCAAGGATCGTTGGGATTCAGCTTCAGAGCGCTGCTAATCGCTTGACGATAGGCGACATACTTGTCCGAATCCCCGTTGCTTTCCAGATAGTCGAGTTCTCGGCCGCGAATCTCCAACCACATTTGCTCGCGCTTATTGAGTTTCGGCGCCAGCTCCAGCGCTCTTTGAAAGGCGGCACGGGCGGTGGCCGGGTCATGCATGCCGATATAAGCGTCGGTCAGGCCAAGAAAAGCCATGGCCAGATTGGGATCCAGACGCAACGCCTGGTGAAAAGAGCGAATCGCCTCAATCCAAACGTAGGAATGCACGTAAGCCAGCCCTTGATCGTAGAAAGCCTGCGCTTCTTGCAACGAAGTGCTGACTTTTTCGGTCAAAGCTCCGATTCCGGTTCGCAGCGCCACCGGCCGTTCCAGAATTTCGCGGGGTACGGGGCCGCCTCCTTGATGCCCCTGGTGACCCGCCTGCGGCGCGGACAGCGCTCGAACAGCAGCGCCGGCAAATAACAAAACTGTGGCAACACCGAATTTGCTCAATCCACGCACTCTTTCTCTCTCCCGGTCAACAATCTCCGGCAATTCTTCGCTCGCAACAAAGATAAGTCGTCAGACTTCCGTGATCTCGACGCTTCGAACATAGTATCCCGAATCCAGGCGGCGTGCCTCGACCGCTGGCTCCTTCACCCACAAACGAATCGCGTAGATTCCCGGCGCCTGGGGGGACCAGTTGTGAGTCCAGAATGTCCAGGGATCATTTTTTACTTGATGGAAGTTGTCGACTGGCACGTAATCTTCTTCCGGATTGAAACGAATCTCGAGCGCTTTCACCGGCTCGGACCCTCCCCACGCGATTCCCACAACCAGATATTGGATTTTGCCCGCAACGCTCCATTTCTCGATGCGAATGGGCATGGCTGCTTGTTCGATCACCGCCGGTTGAAAATCCCTTGCGAGCGCTGGCACGCCTTTCTGCATCGTTCGCGCGGCGTACTCCTGCATCTGCGAGGTTGCTTCCACGTCTTCTCGAACGAAGTTGATTTCATTCACCCACTTGATGCAGGTGCAGCCGTACCAGCCAGGAATGACCAGGCGCACCGGCGCGCCATGATCTTTCGTTAGGGGCTGGCCGTTCAGCTCGGTCGCCAGAAATGCTCCCGACTTTTCCAGCTGGTCGCGGGTAAATACCCAACTTGCCCCCGGGATGGAGGTTCGGGACTCTCTTGCATAACGATCGAACCCTGAGATCAGGATGCGCGGAGCACCAGACTTTACTTTGGCGTTGTCCAACGCTTCCGAGACCAGAACTCCCGCCCACTCTCCCACGCTGAGCAACCCAAAACGCGCCAAGCGCACATTTCCCGCGCACTCCATTAAGTGAGCGCCCATGGGTTTGGCCATCTTTCGAAGCGCTTCGATTTCCAGACGGATCGGCTGCTCGACCAGGCCTCCAATCTTCAGTTGCCACGTGGCCGGATCAGGAAGCAGCTCCGACGCTCGGGTGCGAACGTAAAAATTCTTCACCGGCGTGATCGGACTCTGCGCCTCGACGCTGCTGAGGTCCGAATTCAGCCGCCCGTCCAGTTCGGAGCCCTGCAAAGTGTTAAGCGGCGCAGAACTTTCATGGATAAAGTCCAGTGTTCCCAGGAGCGGGCCGTTGGCAAAAGGATCTTTTTGTTGAGCCCGGAGGAAACTCAGCAAGGCAATGCCGCGAGAATCGAAAAAAAAGGCGCTTCCCGAGAGCAAAGTCCGCCTTAGGAGCGACCGTCGGGTTAGGTAAGTTTTTGTTGAATGAAGCATTCCCGGCAAGCTGGACGCCTGGCTTATCCTCCGCATGGCCCACTCATTTTTCGTGAAGAGCCATTCTACACGGCCTCCGAAGTAGATTCCGAGGTTCCCAACGTGCTTGTTCGAATCATGAATCGTTGCTTCAGTGCTTCATATCACGCCAATTCCCGCATGGCATCACAATAAAGTGGTCGCGCTTCACAAGCGCAACCAAGTTATGGAAGTTTTAGAACTCGAGTCCTGTGTTTTACATAACCCGTGTCCTCAAGAATCTAAAGCCCTTCTCGCTCGCACATCAAGTTTGCGCTTGACATCCCTGCCAATTAGTAATTGAATTGCCTACATTTATACGGTGTTGCGCGGCTTTGCGTGTGGTGCAGGGTTGGTGGTGGTGATTCGGGGTTCTTGGCAAAAACTTAAGTGTAAATTTGTCTCTGAGGCTTTGGCCGAGAAGGCTTTGGACAGGGGAGAGAGTATGAGACTGCGTACTTTCGCAATGCTGGCTGCTGCTCTCTTGGTTCTCGCGAGTGGCGGAGCGGTTTGGTCACAAACCGTGCAGGGCGTCATCACCGGCACCGTGACGGATCCGACCGGCGCTGTGGTGCCAAACGCCACGGTGACCATCACCAACGTGGGCACGAATATTCCTCAGACCACGACCACCGGTAGCGACGGTTCCTACCGCTTTCCGCTCGTGCCGCCAGGGACGTATACGGTCGAGATCAAGGCGGGCAACTTCGCCACGGTCAGGGTATCGGGAATCGTGGTCGAAGCCAGCCAAGTCATTCCGCTGAGTCGGCAGCTCGAATTAGCCAAGGCCCAGCAAGTCATCGAAGTGACCGAGCAGGCGCCTCTGGTCCAGACTGCGACTTCCGACCTCTCGGTCCAGATCAACCGCACCGCAATCGAGAATGCGCCGTTAGCGGATCGCGACGTTTTCGGGTCGCTCCCGTTCATGGCTCCGCAAGTGGCGCCGGGGATGGATATGAGGCCGAGTTCTGGCGGGGCACGAGAATCGGGTACCTCGTATCTGCTCAACGGCGGGGATGACAATGATAACTTTGACGAGGGATTAAGCAATATCAATCCACCCCTGGAATCCGTACAAGATTTTTCTATCATCACGAACAGTATGAG
>Ga0209804_1000057_pt1 | contig 92767 bp, 80 predicted proteins | sample GraSoiAngelo_139_FD_185896 | JGI IMG/M metagenome (GOLD analysis project Ga0209804, IMG submission 185896) | Grasslands soil microbial communities from the Angelo Coastal Reserve, California, USA - 14_0929_12_20cm (SPAdes) (version 2) | ecosystem: Environmental > Terrestrial > Soil > Grasslands ... | reverse complement strand
GCGTTACAGAAATACCTATTAACCGCTGAGACCGCAAAGGTCGCCGAGTGACCTCTGTGGAGGAAAACGGAATACGAGTTAGCGGCTTGCGTCATTTTGGGAGCTCTAGCGTCTTGGGATGCTCTAGCGTTGAACCGAGGTTCATCTGCCCATGTAACGCGTCCGTGATTCTGGTATAGTGCGTGAAGCCCCAAGGAATCACTCTCGTTCTCGCGTCTGGCAAGGTTTCCAGCTCCCTTAGCGCAGGCATTACCGTGGGGCAACGCCAGGCATTACCGTGGGGCAAAAGGAGCCGCGATTATGAAGAGCGTCAACAAAGTTATCTTGATTGGAAACCTGGGCAAAGATCCAGAAGTGAAATACACCCAGGGCGGCATGCCGGTGGCCAAGTTCACGCTGGCCACCAACGAACGCTACAAGGACAAGGACGGTCAGTGGCAGGACCGAACTGAGTGGCACAATGTGGTTGCCTTCCAGCGCCTCGCGGAAATTGTCGGCGAGTACTTGAAAAAAGGTGGCAAGGCGTACATCGAAGGCAGCTTGCGGACCAGTTCGTGGGACGACAAGGAAACCGGACAGAAGCGTTACAAAACCGAAATCATCGCCAATGATCTCGTCTTGCTCAGCGGTCGGGGCGAAGGCGGAGAAGGCGGTGGAGGCCGCGCTCGCGCCGCCTCCGCCAACAGTTTCGATCAACGTACTCCGGAGCCGGAACCCGCAGCCGCCAGCCCGATCACCGACGAAGACATTCCGTTCTGATGAGCAGTCAGGAGACTTGAGGTCCCAGGAGGACGCCTTGGAGCTATCCGGCGCTGACATTCCTGCTCCGTCTGCAAGTCTTGCAGCGGCTCCCGTGCCGGTTTCCGCTCCTGCCTACAAAGACCGCTCCACCGCGCTGGTGATTTTCGGCATCATGGAAATTGCAGGGGGCGCTTTAGCGGCTCTGGCTGTGCCGTTCGTTCTGATCGCGGCGGTGCTGGGTCGCAGCGTTTCCGGCAGCCTACCAATCGCTGGTTTTGCCCTGGCTTCGTTGAGTTATCTCGCGCTGGCTGCAGTACTCATCACGTTTGGCATTGGCGCAATTCAGGCCAAACGATGGGCTTGGGCGTTGAACCTGATCCTCTCGTGGATCTGGCTCATCATGGGCGTACTCACCACGCTGTTCCTGGTTATCCTCCTGCCGCAAGGATTTCTGACTGGCATGCGTGCAGCCGCGGCACAAAATCCCGGAGCACGTCCCGTACCTCCAAGTGTGATGGCAGCTGTTCTGACCTTTTTCATCGTCGGTTTTGCCGCCCTGCTCGTTCTCCTTCCACTCGCATTTCTACTTTTCTATCGCACGACCGACGTAGAGCAAACCTGCAAGCAGCGCGACCCGGTCGAACGCTGGACAGATCGCCGTCCCTTGCCCGTCCTGGCGTTCGCGCTCCTTGCGGCTGTCGGCTGCGTCTACTATTTGCTCACGAGCTTCAGCGCTCCCGCACCTTTCTTTGGCCGGTATTTGACTGGTCTGCCGGCAGCTGCTTTCTTCCTGGTGCTTGCAATCATAGATGCCTACGTCGCCTATTCATTCTTTCGCATGAATGTAGCCGGATGGTGGATTGCGGTCATTGCCATGGGAGTCCGCATTCTCTCGGCGTTGTTCACCGTCAGGAGCGCTAACCTGCTGCAAGCCTACTCGCGAATGGGATGGTCACAGCGACAAATCGACAAGATGCGCGGGAATCCCATGTTTCGCGGCGGTTTCCTGATGTGGTGGACGATGGCGTTCCTGCTGCTCTATTTCGGATTTCTGCTCTGGCTGAAGCGCTACTTTCGTCCGGCTACGCCCCCGAGCTACACTGAGATTAGCGCTGAGCTACCCAATCCCGTTCCGCCGGAGAGCTGAATTTATGTCCGAGCTGGCCAGTAAAACCTGCGTTCCGTGCCGGGGCGGCGTGCCTCCTCTCAAGGGCAAGGAACTCACTAATCTGCGGAAGGAAGTGCCAATGTGGCAGGTGGTCAACGAGCACCACCTCACCCGAAATTTCGCATTTCCGGATTTCCGGAAGGCCCTGGATTTTGTAAATCGAGTGGGCGAGGTAGCCGAGGAGCAGGGTCATCACCCCAACATTTTGCTGACCTGGGGCCGCGCCGAAATTACGCTGTGGACCCACAAGATCGACGGCCTTACTGAAAGCGACTTCATCATGGCCGCCAAGATCGACAAGCTGTATCCGGCGTGAGCCTCGCTTTGTGGGGACGGGTCTCTGACCCGTCCGGGCCGGGACTGATAAGAATCTCTAAAATCTCTAGCCCTTAGCTGCTGAAGTCACCCTCTCCGGCGTCTCTTTCCAGCTCCGCATCATCCACGCCCATCCCAAGGCCGGCACCAGCATCAGCAACCCCGCCGCGCTCGCCACCATCCTTGCCGGAACGCCCCAGTCCACGAAACGTCCTGCCAGATAAGCTCCTACAGCGATCGTAAACATGCAAAAACCAAGGTCTGCGGCAAATACCCGTCCCCGAAAGCGATCGTCCGTGTTGAGTTGAAGCAAGGTGGTTGAAAATACCCAGATGGTTGAGCCTCCGAAATGCGCGAACGCGACGCACAGGCAGGCCATTCCCAATTTGCTGGCGCTCGCCAAGGCCGCGTAACCCAGCGCTTGCGCAAAAAATCCCAGCAGAATCCCCAGGCGCAGTTTGCGGTCGTAATGGCCTGCCCAAGGCGCGGCAACCAGAGGACCTACCAGCGCTCCCAGGCCGCGTGCTCCGAGCAAGAGACTCATGCCTAGCATTGCGCCGCGCTGCGGGCTCAGCCTTCCCCAGCGCACAGGAAAATCTCTTTGTCCCATTACGGTGAACACCACCCAGCCCGGACCAATCACGAACATGCCAGCCTTCACGAACACGGTTGCCAGCAGCCGGGCATCACGCCGCACGTAGCGGATTCCTTCCACAATGGGAGACAAATCCACCAGATCGTACAATCGCAATGGTCGGGATGATTCGGCATGCGGCTCCTGGAAACGCATTCCGCGAATCAAGAGCGCCGAAATCAAGAACGAGCCAGCATTCATCACGAATACCGCGTTTCGCCCAAGCAACGCTCCAACCACTCCTCCCAAGGTGGCTCCGAGTACCAGGTTCATGGACCAGGTCGTGGATGACAGCGTGTTGGCCAGGACCAGATCTTCTCGCGTCGTGATATTAGGGATTACGGAACTGCGCGCCGGCTCGAAGAATGCAGCCATCATGGTTTCCAGCAGGAGCAAGGGGTAGACCAGCCACACGGTTGAACGCGATCGTACGAACAACATGGCCAGCACGATTGCCATGCGGGCCAAGTCGGCGGTGATCATCACGTGCTTGCGGCGGATCCGGTCGTTGACGACTCCCGCAGCGGGGCCAATGAAAGTCTGCGGCAAGACCTGCAGGACAAGTGCCAATGCAACGGATCTCGCCTGCCCCGTCAACTGCAGCAGAAGTGTGTAGATGGCCAGGGTATAGAACCAGTCGCCAATCTCGCTGATGATCTGCGCCATCCACAACCGGCGGAAGTTTGCATTGGTGCGCAGCAGATGTGCGTATCCGCTGAGATTGACTCTGGTAACAGCGCTTTCCGGTTCCGGGTCCATGAACGAGAGCGGCAACTCAAGGCTAGTCTCTCAAGATACCTGATAAACTCACCAGTCGATAAATTCCTCTAACCGCCTCGGAGGTTTTCATGCCGAAGCTTCTGCGCTTTGTCGCGATTTCTGCCCTTCTGTCTTCTTTCGCCTTCTCCCAAAACACCGAAATCGGCCCTAATGAAAACCTGGTGGTTGAGGGTGTCCCCAAGGTTTCCACGTCTATGGCAGAGAGCGTTGAACGTTATAACAATTCCCGCGGAGCCAGTTTCGTCAGCTGGCACCCCACGCGCCGCGAGATGCTCATCACTACGCGCTTCGCCGACACCAATCAAATCCACTCTGTCAACATGCCTGCCGGCGCACGTACCCAGCTGACTTTTTATACTGACGCTGTTTTCCGGGCTGAATACCAGCCTACTCAGGGCAGCTTTTTCGTTTTCAGCAAGGATGTAGGCGGAGGTGAGTTCTTTCAACTGTACCGTTACGCGCTCGACAGCGCTGACGTCACGCTGCTCACCGACGGCAAGTCGCGCAACACCGGGTCCGTATGGTCCCACGCCGGCGACAGACTGGCGTACGGTTCTACGCGTCGCAACGGCAACGACGTCGATCTCTACGTAGTCACACCCAATGATCCCAAGACCGATCACATGGTCACTCAACTTCAAGGTGGCGGTTGGCAGGCGCTCGATTGGTCTCCGGATGACCGCAAGATCCTGGTGCTGGAAGAAATCTCCGCCAATGAAAGCTATCTCTGGACCGTGGATGCCACCAGCGGCGAAAAAACTTTGCTTACGCCCAAGGGTGGCGCGGTCAAAGTTGCATACCAGGACGGCCGTTTCAGTAAAGACAACAAGGGCGTTTACGTCACCACCGACAAAGATTCCGAGTTCCAGCGGCTCGCTTACCTTGATCTTGCGAGCCAGCAGCACACCTATCTCACCACGCATATTCCCTGGGATGTCGAGGAATTCGACCTGACCGACGACGGCAAACGCATCGCATTCGTCAGCAACGAAGACGGATTCGCCGTGCTCCACCTGCTCGATACCGCAACCCGTAAGGAAAACCCGGTTCCCGGCATAGCGAAGGGAATTGTGAGCGGCGTGCGTTGGCATAAGGACAACCACAACCTCGGTTTTAACGTATCCACCGCCCGCTCGACCTCCGACGCTTACTCCCTCGATGCCGACACAGGAAAAGTTGAGCGCTGGACTTACAGCGAGACTGGCGGCATCAACACGGCTGACCTGCCGGAACCTGAACTGCTTCATTGGAAAACGTGGGACGGGCGCTCGATCAGCGGCTTCCTCTACCGTCCTCCAGCCAAATTCACAGGCAAGCGTCCCGTGATCATCAACATTCATGGCGGTCCCGAAGGCCAGTTCCGACCCGGCTTCCTTGGCCGTAACAACTACTATCTCAACGAGCTTGGTATTGCGATGATTTTCCCCAATGTTCGGGGATCCACTGGATACGGCAAAACTTTCCTGGCGCTCGACAACGGAATGTTGCGCGAAGGCTCCTACAAAGACATTAATACCCTCTTCGACTGGATCCAGCAGCAACCCGGACTCGATTCCAGCCGCATTCTGGTCACGGGTGGCAGCTACGGCGGTTTCATGACCCTGGCAGTTGCTACCAACTACAACGATCGCATCTGCTGCTCGGTGGACATCGTAGGTCCCTCGAATCTCGTAACGTTACTGGAACACACTTCCGGCTATCGCCAGGATCTACGTCGCGTTGAGTACGGCGACGAACGGGATCCAAAGATGCGCGCCTACCTCGAGAGCATCGCGCCGGCTAACAAAGCAAAGAACATTACGAAGCCGCTCTTCGTAATCGCCGGCAAGAATGATCCCCGCGTCCCCGAGAGCGAATCCCGCCAGATGGCAGACGCTGTCCGCCACGACGCAACGCCGGTTTGGTACTTAATGGCCAAAGACGAAGGCCACGGCTTCCGCAAAAAGAAGAATCAGGATTACCAGTTCTATGCGACCGTAATGTTCGTGAAGGAGTACCTGCTGAAGTGAGTGGGCGTCGGGTGTCAGCTTAGTACCACTTAAATCCGGCGTACTCGGGCGCTTGGATGGCACCCTGAAGCCATGTCTGGCGTGGGTTTTCCAATCTTTTGGTACTCTGAGCCTTATCTGCGGTTTGGTTAGCTAAGGCTCAAGATGCGCCGATCGCCTAGAAACCTAAATTTCGCTTGTAACCATGCTAGTCTGACCCCCTTCGGCGGCGTTTATTTCCTCCAACAATTTATACGAGTGCTGCAATTGCGTGACTTCCTCGCTCGCCACTTGGCCTACCCCCGCGTCAACAGCGATTACAGCGTATCCCAGATGCTGCTCGCGTTGATCGATCCCATTATCTTAGGACTGGATCGTATCCACAGGGCGTCGCTCTTACGCTCTACCGGAACCTTTCAGTACCTCACCGGATTGCAGAGCTTTCCCGATCCCCAGACGCTACGCCGATTCTTATTGAACGCCCCAGCCTATCTCCGGGAACAGCTACATCGTGCCAATGATCGATTGCTCCAAAGGTTGGTTCACTTGCCGGAGCACCGCTCTCGTCTCATCTTCGATCTCGACAGCACCATGCTCACCGTATTCGGTCATCAAGAAGGGGCTGAGGGCTACAATCCCCGCTATCTAGGCCAGCGATCCTATGACCCGCTGCTCTGCTTGGAAGCCAATTCCTCGTTTTTGCGGGATGTCGAGCTGCGGCGCGGCGATGCCGGCAGGTGCTCGGGCAGCGAGGAACTATTGGTCTGCTGTTTTTGAGTCCACTCCCTTCCGGCATTCGCGGGCTGCGGGTGCGGGCCGATGCCGCCTTCGGCTACGGGCCGGTGTTGGACATGTTGGAAGCGCGCGCGGCCCAATACGCCGTGGTGGCGCGCATGATCCCTTCCCGGAAGGAAGCGCGGCGTTGCATGGTGGCGCGGCGGAAGAATCGAGGAGACTGATCCGCAGCCGACCTTGTTTACCCTAGAGCGTTACGCGTATCGGGCCTGGCAACCGAACCTGGCGCTGACTCCAGAGGCAGTGTGGCACTTCTACGATGGCCGCGCTGGCATGGAGCGACGCATTCGGGAATCCAGGAGGATTATGCACTGGGGAAGATTCCCACGCGTGCGTTTGCGGCCAATGCCCTCTATCTGGAAGTAATTCGGCTCGCTTACAACCTGGTCACCGCCCTTCAGCGAACCCGTCTTCCGAAAGAATGGAAAAGGACTAAGGAAACGTTTACGAAAATCGATCGACTGCTGCAAAGAATTTCAGAGAAAATGCGCGATTTTCGGCCAAAATCGCAAAAAGAGGCTGCGACTCACGCCGGATTTAAGTACCATAGCAGGTACTGGGTCCTCGGTACTCGCTACTTCTTCGTTCCGAATTTCCGCTTAAAGTCCTTGGCAATCAACTTCCCGTGGAAGCGTCCGTTCTCAATGAAAATTTCGTTGGTCATCGAACCCGCCACGATCACGCCCGCCACGTAGATGCCCGGGACGTTGCTCTCCAGGGTTTCCGGGTCACACACCGGACGGCACTGCTCGGCTGAAAGTTCGATCCCCAGGCTCTGTAGGAAATCGAAATCCGGATGGTATCCGGTGAGAGCAAACACGAAGTCATTATCCAGCCGGATGCTTCTATCGGGCGTCTTGACTACGACGTAGTCCTCTCCGATCTCGGTAATCCTGCTGTTGAAGTAGGCAATGATCTCGCCGTTCTTGATTCGGTTTTCGATGTCGGGCCTGATCCAGTACTTCACGTGGCGGTGCATCTCGCGTTCGTGGTGAACCAGGGTCACACGGGCGCCGTGACGCCACAATTCCAGCGCCGCAATCGCGGCCGAGTTCTTGCCCCCGATCACCAGCACCTCGCTCTGGTAGTACGGGTGCGGCTCGTGGTAGTAGTGATAAACCTTGGGCAAGTCCTCGCCCGGAATGTCCATCATGTTGGGCAAATCGTAATAGCCGGTGGCCACGATCACCTTTCTTGTCCGGAAATCATGAATGCCGGCCTGGCGATCGGTGGCGGTCACGCGGAAATTGTTATCCTCGCCAGTAACCGTCTTCACCCAGGTGTACTGGCAAACATGCAATTGATAGTGATAGGCGACCTTGCGATAGTACTCGAGTGCCTCCTGGCGCGTCGGCTTCATGTTGGCGGTGGCGAACGGGATTTCACCGATTTCCAGCAACTCCGGCGTGGTGAAGAAAGTCATGTTGGCGGGATAGTGGAAAATGGAGTTGACCAGGCACCCCTTGTCTACAACGATCACCTTGAGTCCGATCTTCTGCGCGTCAATGGCGCAAGCTAACCCGGTTGGACCGGCGCCAATAACCAGAACATCGTTCCAGCTATCCGGACGGGAGTGCTTCTTCCTGCGCGCCAGGGTTTCAGGGATATGCTCGGTAGTGGCCAAGGCTTGTTCCTGGGTGTTTTTGGGAAGCCCACAGGAGGCCTCCCTCACTTCTGCTTAAGCGACCGATTCTAGCATGCGAGCCGGAGATGGCCTTGCTCGCTTGTCACACAGGCCAACTACTCGCTTGTCACACAGGAGACAAAAACAGTTCGCCGCCGAGAACGCAGAGATCGCCGAGCATTTTGCCCTCGGCGGCGCGAATGACTGCTTGTCACACTGAGGTGTGTCCCCACACACACCCGGCCAACGGCCAGCGGTATAATTTTGTGGTTCATCGCAGTCGTCAGGAGCGCGCTATGGCAACCTTGGCAGAACCCGCGACCCGCACCCGTATTGAATCCGACAGCATGGGACAAATCGAGGTCCCGTCCAACGTTTACTGGGGCGCGCAAACCCAGCGCTCGCTGCTCCACTTCAATATCGGTCGCGACACGATGCCGCCGGAGCTGATTCGGGCCTTTGCCATTCTCAAGAAGGCCTGCGCGCTGGTGAATCAGGATCTGGGGAAACTTCCCGCCGACAAAGCCAAGCTCATCGTGCAAGCTGCCGACGAGGTGATCTCGGGCAAGCTCAAAGACCAGTTTCCGCTGCGTATCTGGCAGACAGGAAGCGGTACGCAGACCAACATGAATGTTAACGAGGTCATCTCCAACCGTGCGATTGAAATCGCCGGCGGCGAGATGGGTTCGAAGAAACCGATCCATCCCAACGACCATGTCAACATGTCGCAGTCGTCCAATGACACTTTTCCTGCCGCAATGCATATCGCCGCGGCGGAGCGGGTGAAGAATGCGCTGATTCCCGCCATTCGGACGGTTCGCGATGCGATCGCTGCGAAAGCAAAAGAATCCCAGGATGTAGTCAAGATCGGCCGCACGCACCTGCAGGATGCCGTGCCGTTAACCATTGGCCAGGAGTTTGGCGGCTGGGCCAGCTTGCTGGACCGCGACATCAAGCGGCTGGAGCAAGTCCTCGAAGGGCTTTATGAATTGGCTATCGGAGGGACGGCTGTCGGCACAGGCCTCAACACGCATCCTGAGTTCGCCGAAAGAGCCGCCAAGAAGATTGCGGAACTGACAGGTCTTCCCTTCCGCTCACACCCCAACAAGTTCGCCGCGCTTTCTGCTCACGATGAGATCGTGTTTGCCCAAGGAGCGCTGGAAACACTGGCTGCATCCTTCATGAAGATCTCGAACGATATCCGCTGGCTGGCCTCCGGGCCGCGCTGTGGTTTGGGCGAGCTCTCGATCCCGGAGAACGAGCCCGGTTCCTCAATCATGCCTGGCAAAGTGAACCCAACGCAGTGTGAAGCGATGACCATGGTGTGCGTTCAGGTTCACGGAGCCACTGCCGCGGTTGGATTCGCCGGTTCCCAAGGTAACTTCGAACTCAACGTCTTCAAGCCGGTGCTCATCTACAATTTCTTGCACTCGGTCACCCTGATCACCGACGCGTGCCATGGCTATGTTGAGTACATGATCAAAGGCATCGAGGTGGACCGCGCCAAGGTGGACTGGTACCTGAAGAATTCGCTGATGCTGGTCACGGCTCTGGCGCCGAAGGTGGGATACGACAAGGCGGCAAAGATTGCTCATACCGCCCACGTTGAGCATACCAGCCTTCGAGAAGCTGCCTTGAAGCTCGGCTATCTCACAGGAGAAGAGTTCGATCAATTGATGCGCCCGGAAAAGATGACTCACCCGTAGGGCAGAGCGCGCGCTACAGCCGCCGCCCCAAGCTATTGATTCCACGCATGCTCCCAAATTGGGATCGGAGCAATAATTTCGCCTCGGATATCACATATCTGTTATAACCGCCAAGCTAACAATTGATTTGCCTGTACACGTCCCGCGAACGGTGGTGATCCGCTCTTAGCGAGACGATTCTTTCCAAGCTCAGGATCGAAACAATGAATGGAGTAGAGACGTAGATGTTTGCCCGCATCCTGGAGTTCGTTCCGAAGATGGAGAAAAGAAAGAGGAGTTGATCAAGGTTCTTAAGAATGACGTGTTGCCGATTCTAAAAAAACAATTTGGCTTCGTGGAACTCCTGCCCTTCTCTCCAGAAGACAAGAGTGAGAAAGTAATCACGGTGAGTCTTTGCAGCGAGAAGGTGTGCTTCGACCGCTACGAGAAACAAATGATGCCGAAAGTGGAGCAGATCCTGAAGCCTTATATGACCAGTTCAATCCTGGTCAAGCCCTATACCCTGGAAACTACAATCTGCGAACACTTAGCCAAGGCGTTCGCAGCCTAATCGGCAAAACATCCCCCACCTAGGCCGGAGCAGGCCGCTTGCTCCGGCCTGATTATTTCCGTGAGTACCTCCAAAGGGTTAGATGGACCTACGCATTCCCTGCAATTGAAGTCTTCGCTCGTCCTAGCTTTGATGGATCAGGCACGAGAGGAAAAGATCCATGGCTCACTATGGCTGTCTCGGAGATTCCCGTTTTTTCCGCCTCCGAGAACAACGATGACATCCGCGGTGCAACCGTTTACGGTTTGGAAGATGAAAAGCTGGGAGAAATCGACGACCTCATCTTTGACCACAGCACGATGGAGATTCGATACGTAGTGGTGGACAGCGGCGGCTGGTTGCCCAGCCGCAAGTTCCTGTTGCCTGCCGATCATTGTTTCTGTGGATGAAAACATTGAAAAACACAGGAACGATTTCGCGGCCGACGTCAGCAAGCAACACCTTGCAAGCTTGCCGCCTTATAACGAGAAGTCGCTCCGTTCCGAAGACGACTGGAAGAAGTACGAGGAGGAGTACGAGAAGTTCCGGCACGCAGCTCCAGTCATCCACCGCCGGGGTTCCGACCGGAACATACCCCCCCGAAGAGCTGGGTTCGAGCACACAGTCTGTAGCCGCCTCGGCTGACAGCGGAATTCCTGCAGAAGATTTTCCCTGAGCGGATGGTAGACAGATTTCCGGCCCCGGCCCCGGGAGCGCAAAGCGTCACCCTGCGACCTTGGTCAGTTAGACGTGCCGAAGAAGCCGCTGCCGGTGTTAGCTGGCTGAAACCTCGTTGGGAGGCCTTCCAGGATCTGTTGCGCCGCAGCCGCGAGGCTCTGCGCGCCAAGTGTCCGCTGTGTGCGCGAGCTTCAGAAAAAAGCCGCGAGGTGGCGTAAACGTGGACGGGTCAAAGACCCGTCCCCACACGATCTATCAGCGGGCCCTTCACTTCGATCAGCATGACGATGGTGGGGTTCGGGCGCTCTCTTGATGCTGTATTCCAGCTGCCATAGGCCTCAGGTCCTTGTCCAGCGAGACTTGTAAAGAGTGGAACTCCGCTGCACGCCTGCCACCCATCTACCCTTTCGGCGCTGTCCTTTAGTGACACAGGGATCCCAGAAGGTGCAGGTATCCTTAGAGGACGCTATCCAAGTACCTATGGAATGTCCCCACTGCCAGCGACAAACCAGCCCGCACGCTGAGCGTTGCAGCGCTTGTGGGGGCGTCATTCCGCCGGCCCAGCACCTGCTGGAAGAATCAGGTGTAATTGAACCTGTGGTTAACCTGGCAGACCCCACAGATGCCGGACGAGACGAAAATACAGAGCTTTACCGCATGGCGAGCCTCGGTGACCGCTTTATCGCCTTCGCCCTGGATACGGTTCTTCTCTTTGGAGTGTTTGCCGTGGTGGATGCCTGGTCGTTTATGCGCTGGGGCATAGTCGAGGGATGGGAGCTGAAACTGACGACCGCGTCCCTGCTGATGGCCCAATTCCTAAACGGATTGGTACTGTTTATTTACCTATGGCTGCTCGAAGCAGGCTTCGGCGCGACCCTAGGCAAAGCGATCGTCGGAATCCGTGTGGTTCGGACAGTCGAGCGAAATCGGCTGACCGCTTTTGCCATTCGGAACCTGATGCGCATTGTGGATGGGTTTGGTTTCTATCTTGTCGGAGCAGTGGTCGCGGGTTGTTCCCGCTTTCGCCGCCGCCTGGGCGACATTTGCGCCAGCACCGTCGTGGTCGAAGAAGAGTTTGGATACCCAGTTAAACTTCTGGCTGTAGTGCTGTGGGCAGGGGTCCTGGGCGGGGCGATGTGGTCGGTTCCCCGCATCTGTGCGCGAAACACCGCCAGGCATGTGCGATACCTCGATCAGGTGCTCGTGCAGGTGGGCCGAACAGAAAAATCTGCGTACTTCAAAGTCGCTGGAGTCAGGGTCGACGTCCAGTCAGGTTCCGGCAGCACACCGTAATTTCCAACCACGACACTCTCAACGGACGAATTCGCGCCTTAGTCAGTCAGTTTTCACGTTGCAGTTAGCTGTGCACTTCAACGTCTGCAGCTCAATTTCAGCTTTCTTGCGAGGAGGAGTTGAGGAGGCGGGCACGACGATGATGGATTGTGGCCCGTCAGCCAGGTTGAAGTTACAGTCAAAACTCAAGGACTGCACACCTCGCTGCTTGCAGGAAGTCTTAGACAATGCCGAGCTCAAGGTTTCTGGATTGTCATAAATCTGATCCGCCAATTTCTGTGGCACGACCGCGATCGTCATCGGAGTGGGCGCTTTGATGCGCAGATTCAGGGGTTGGCCGTCGCGTTCGGGAGTCAGCAGGTTGTAGATCTTGGGAACCGAACTGATTTCGTATTTTTCCTTGATCAGACGAATCCACTGATATTGCGGCTGAATGCAGTGATCCACGCAGGACCAACTGTAGTACTGAATGGTCACGTCGTTGGGGGAAGCAAATTTCTTCATGCTGTTGCGGCCAAGCACGGCGCCGATTCCGGTAAACACGGCACGATCAGCGTTGCGTTCGTCATGCAGGATGAGAACCATAGGCTGATCGGGCGGCAGATGGCACTCATAGGTAGTGCTGACCACGTGTTCGCGGACACAGCGATAATTCAGGCTCGCTAATGTTTCCGGGTGCTGCTGGGCGGCGTTCCATTCATCAATCCACATCATGGCAATGGTAACCGGCTGGTTGGCCTGAATGCCCACGTGGATGTTTCCACCATCAGGGCCGGGGCGGTAAACGCGGCCCGTGTGGTAGTCGGTGGGGTCCAATTGCAAAGTTTCGTTGTTCGCCGGCACCCAGTCGAAAACCTTTTGCTGAGCGAGCGCGGACACGGCCGGCAAAGTGATTAGCAGCACAAAAAATAATGTACTTTTCATAGATTTCAATTAGGTGCGTGTCCCCTGCACTCAGGTAATGCCCATATATTGTGGTCGAGCGCATCCAATTCGGGCCGGCCCTACTGCATTTTGGGGCGACCTGAGTCAAGCGGATACCCATCTTCAGTTATCTAATTAAGAACTGGGAGAGAAGCCGGCACAAGCGCATTCGTGTTTGTACCCTTACGGCAGTAACTGAGCGTGCAAGCAATTACTTTTTGAGCAGGCTGGAGTGACTGGCTACGCATTGCCACTTACCTTCGTCGAAGATCCAGGTATCAGTAAAGCGTCCCAGATGGTCGTAGGTCCGGCCCTGGTAAGTGCCCTTGGCGTGATATACGCCGGTTATCACTGCCGTGTCCCGGTAAAGGTTGACCGTCATATCCTGGATGGTAAGTGAGGCGGGCTTGAACTTGGGATCGGCGATGTCGCTGAGGAACTTGCCCCGATCGCTGATTTCGCCATCGTACTCGATGTCGGTAAACTTGTCGGCAATCATCGAGGCAATCGCGGAAGCATCGCGATGAACCTGTGCCTCGTTCCACAGGCGCTCGAGTACCATTAACTTGGTCTCTTGTCCGCGGATATCGTCCCTGGCATTCTGGGCAAACGAGCTAGACACGAATAGAAGGCAACAGATAGCTGCCCCGAATAGGTTGCTCGGCTTCGCCATACCTCACTCCCAGTCTGTTGTTTGGCGAAGATAGCAATCGCCCCTCACTATGTCACTTGAATACATTCAGTGAAGGGTTACCAGAGTAATCGAGATTCCCGAACACAAGGACCTGTCAGGAGGGCTCGGCTTTGCGCCAGCTATGAAGATTAACGCCGTATAAGACGATGCAGAACAGATTTGCGGGTATGAAACCCAGTTGCGCGGTCCTTACTGCAATAACGCAAACGACAGCGCTGTTAGCGGCCGCCAACACCCAGCCTTGCCAGTACCGGCGTCCGATGAGAATGGTCGAAACAACGGTCAGGACACAAGAAATGTAATCGAGCCGTAACACGAGAAAACATCCTCCTGCTTGCATTCTGCAGCAGGAACTCGCGATTGCTCTTGTGACGGAAGTCTCATTTGACATAACGGAGGTAACTCTATGCAGTCGTTCAGTACGCCCAGCGTAAAAGAGTTGCACCAGTTGTGAAGCCTGCGCCTACTGAAGCCAGCATGACCAGGTCTCCCTTTTTCAGCCTGCCTTCCTGGCGGGCGGTGTCCATGGCCAGCGGGATGGTGGCAGCCGTGGTGTTGCCGTAGCGGTCGATGTTCATGATTACGCTTTCGGGTCGCAGGCCCAGGCGATCCGCAGTCGCGGTGATGATTCGTTGGTTGGCCTGGTGCGGAATGAAGGCTGCAATGTCGCTGCCTTTCAGCCCGTTTCGCTGGAGGAGCTTGTGGCAAATCTCGGCTTGCTTGCGCACGGCAAACTTGAAAACGGCTTGGCCATCCTGGTGAACGAAATGCATTTTCTTGTCGACGGTTTCGTGAGTTGAGGGATGCAGGCTTCCGCCTCCGGGCATGTAGAGGGAGCAGGCGCCCGAGCCGTCCACCTCGTGCAGGAAATCGATTATGCCCACGGAATCGTCTTCCGCGGGCTCCAGAACGACCGCTCCAGCGCCATCCCCGAAAATTACGCAGGTGGCGCGATCGGTGTAGTCGATGATCGAGGACATTACGTCTGCGCCTATGACCAGGACTTTCTTGTGGGCTCCCGTGGCTATGAATTGCGCCCCCGATTGCAGGGCATATACGAAAGCGGAGCAGGCTGCGGAAAGGTCGAAGCCCCAGACATTCTTCGCTCCCAGCTTGTGCTGCACCAGGCAGGCCGTGGAGGGAAACAACATGTCGGGAGTTACGGTGGCGACAAGGATGGCGTCGATGTCCGAGGGGGTGATGCCCCGTTCTGCAAGAGCGGCCTTGGCAGCTTCCACGGCCAGATCGCTGCTGGCCATTCCCTTTTCGACGATGTGGCGCTGGCGGATACCGGTGCGTTCGATGATCCACTCGTGCGAGGTTTCTACCATTTGTTCCAGATCTTCGTTGGTGAGCAGGCGAGGCGGGACGTAGGTTCCCAGGGCGCTGATTTTGGCGCGTAGAAGTTTGGCCAATGATTTCTCCCGGTAAAACCAAGTATTTTGCAGGATTAGGGGGAGAATGTCTAACGCAGAATCTGAGAGAGCGGCCCGGGGTCAAAGACCGGTCCCCACACAACTCCATCCCACAGCAGCGACACCAAAAAAAAGCCAGGCACCGGGGACCCACTGCACACGCAAGAGCCCGTTACCGTTGCTTCCTTCCGGACCTAGCGGGGTTGGCGGGAATGCGTCGCGCGGGACCGATGCCTGACCCTCATCATTCTAACAAAGGACGGCGTTGCGGAAATTACAGGCAGCGGTCCGCTGCGGATAGCCGAGGGCGGGCCGTCCCGTGAGTTGAGGTGACCTCGGATATCGGGCCCGGCATCAGGCTCTTCCTTTCGTGGCTCGATTAGCTAACAATGGATGGCACATGTCGGGGATGTCCTCACAAAGCGGTGTGGCCGCCTTGCCTCGCGCCATCGAAAGGTACTTTGAAGTCGCACTGTACCTGATGGTGCTGACCGGGTTCGCTACCTTAGCGCAGACCGGGCAGCTTGATCCCATAACTGTGTTGCTGGTCATTGGGGCTTTGACGGTGCGCGGGTATCTGCTGATCCGCCGGCAGGCTTTGGTTTTGTCCGAACAGCGGACAAAACATTTGACCCTGGCATTCGCTATGTGGTACCTGACGGATTTTTTCTACATCTCCGGGACCTTTCTCGGGGCCACGGTTCATCTTGTGCTGGCGCTGATGGTGGTACGGCTTTTCTCTGCCCGGCGTGACCGTGATTTCGTTTTCCTAGGTATCTTGTCGTTTCTTCTGGTGCTGGCTGCGTCCGTACTTACGGTAGACAGCACATTCCTGGTGGCGTTCTCTGTGTTCATGCTGGCGGCCGTCGCCACTTTCATTTTGCTGGAAATGCGCCGCTCCGCAGCTGCCGCCACAGTGCGGGCCCGCGAGTTCGTCGGAAGCAAAAGCGAGCAGCGGCTGGGATGGCATTTAGCCGGCGCCAGCCCGGTTCTGGCGTTCTTCATATTGGCGGGGGCGACAGCGATTTTTTTTGTGATGCCGCGCATCTCGGCCGGTTATTTCAGCGCTTATGCCCCGAGCGGTGAGTTCTCCGCCGGATTCAGCGATCGCGTGCAACTCGGCCGGATCGGCGAGATTCAGCAGTCCAATTCGGTGGTGATGCATGTCCAGGTTGATGGCGATCGCCGGGGCGCCTACGACCTGAAATGGCGTGGCGTTTCGCTCAGCCTGTTTGACGGGCGGAACTGGTCGAGCCCCCAAACACAAGTTGTGGTGCCACGGCTTGGGGATGGGCGATTTGTTCTGCCGAGCTTTTTATATGGGCAGCGCGGTAAGGAATCCATTTTCAGGCGCTCTCGTTCCATCCACTACCGCGTGCTGCTGGAGCCGTTGGGCACGAACTTGTTTTTCCTGGCTACAAAGGCTGAAGCTTTGGAAGGCGACTACCTGATGGTGACCACCGACGAGGGCGGTGCCGTTTACGATCTGGACCGCGGCCGCGCACCCGGGTTATATGAAGCAGATTCCGATATCGCCCGCCCGACACCGCAGGAATTGCGCTCCGCAGGCGAGAATATGCCGCCGGAGTACTCGCTGACGTACTTGCAATTGCCTGAGGTGGACAGACGAATTCCGGAACTGGCGCGCACCATCACTGCCAACGCCGGAAACAACTACGACAAGGCGGCTGCTGTCGCGCGATACCTGACGAGCAACTACGGTTACACTCTGCAAATGGGCCGCTTGGTCCCAAAGGATCCCCTGCCTTATTTTCTGTTCGAGCGCAAGCAGGGACATTGCGAATATTTTGCTTCCTCGATGGCGGTGATGCTGCGCACGCTGAAAATTCCGGCGCGCGTGGTTAACGGCTTCCGCACGGGCGAATTCAACGACGTGACCTCCCAGTACGTGGTGCGGGCACGCAACGCACATTCCTGGGTGGAAGCTTACTTTCCGGGATATGGCTGGGTAGATTTCGATCCCACACCCGCTTCGGCCCTGCAAACCCGCAAGGGATGGAGCCGAGTGATGCTCTACCTGGATGCCATGTCTTCTTTCTGGCGGGAGTGGGTCATCAACTACGACGTGAACCATCAGATGGCTCTGGGAGAGGAAGCCAGCCGCACCTCTCGGGGATACTTCGAGAAGCTTCGTGACAGCACGCGCAACCGCTATGCAGCATTGCTCCGGGCAGCACGCAAGACGCGGAACGAACTGATTCAGGCACCCGGAGCGTGGAGTCTGCGTGGAATCCTGGCGACCCTGGTGCTTTTACTCGGAATCAATACGCGGCGTATCTGGAAATCATGGCAAGCTCGGCGGGTGGCGGCACACCCGGAGCGATCGCCGCAGCAAGCAGCAAGCATCTGGTATGGACGAATGACACGTGCAGTGGCAGGTCGGGGATGGCGGAAGTCCACAGCGCAAACACCGGCGGAATTTGTGATCACAATCAGCGATGCCGGATTGCGTCAGCAGGTGGACCAATTCACCCGGCATTATGAGAATGCGCGGTTCGGAGAGTCGGCTGACGATGCCTGCAAGTTGCCCGAGTTGTACGAAGAAATGAAGGCGCGGCGTTGAGTGGAGATTGGGCAAAAATAGACCAGATCCCTCGCTTCGCCCGAGATGACAAAGGATTATTCGCTGCTCGGGATGACAAGGCCCGCAGACCTAGAATCATCAAAAGTCAAAGACGAGACCGCCGGTGACCACGATATTGTGCTGGTGGCTCTTGCCAGTATTTACATTGAGGGGCAGTGCGCCGGACCAGAAATCGCGCGCCGCTAAACGTATCCCAGCCTTTTTGAAGGTTCTAACATCCAAGCCCACACCCCCCTGCACCAGTCCGCTGTTCTTGGTGCTGGGACCGGGATTGGCTCCGCCGTAGACCAGGGTGCGGTTCATATTGAACCTTCCGTAGCCGCCGCCGATGCTTATCCAGGGTTGAAAGACATTGTCTGGCACGAGTTTGATGCGGGCCGAGGGAGCTATGAAATAAGCCGAATATTGGCTAGGCACTCCGCCGTTACCAGAAGCAAGGTCTTCGTCCGGATTTCCGATAAACGGTACTTCCGCATCCAAGCGGTAAACTGAATTTCCTGCTAGATGGCGGGCATAGCTCAGTTCGAAGCTCAGGCCATTGCCGAAATGCACCGTGTTGTTTAGCAGAGGGATAGCTCCCGCCTTGATTCCCTGGTTGGCGATGAAAGTGCGTCCCACCCCGCCTGCAATTTCGTTTTTCTGGGCAGAGGCGCTGGCTAGCAAGGTTGTGACCGCGATCAGCGAGGCGGTCAAAAGCCTTTTCCCCGACATCGTTCCTCCAACGGCTTGATTGTGAGTTGCTGGTTGGCTTAGGGTATCACGCGCCCTGTGATTCCATTCGGGCTTGATGCTGGCTTGCGTGGTCCATTTTGTGCCGCGCTTGTGAGACCAGCACAGACGTGGGTGAATGCTAAAATAGCAAGATTGCATGTCGGATAAGTCCCTAGCTGTGGAGCAGCCGGTCATTCTCGTCAGAGACAATACTTCCGCAGCACCAGCCAAAGTTGGTTTTGTCAGCCTGGGATGCCCGAAAAACCTCGTAGATAGCGAGGTCATGATGGGCTTGCTGGCTCAGGCCGGCGCCCAACTGACCGCTCGCGCCGAAGATGCGGATGTCATCGTCGTCAACACCTGCTCGTTCATTGACCGGGCACAACGGGAATCGGTGAATACCATCCTCGAGATGGCCAAGCTGAAGACCGAGGGTAGCGCGCGGAAGTTAGTGGTGGCAGGTTGTCTGGTGGAGCGCTATCGCGACGAGATTCAGAAGAACATCCCGGAAGTGGACGCGGTCGTGGGAACAGGAGAGTTGGAGAACATTCTCGCTGCCGCAGGGGTGAAGCCGGTTGCCCCGGGAAGCTCGAATTCACCATTTGTCATTCTGCAGTCGCGTCCCGAGGGCGACGCGCGGGCGGCCCAGGGACGTTTTTCCCGAGAATCATGGGACGGCGCCATTGCCGATCTGCCGAACTACCTCTACGACGACACTACGCCACGGATCCTGGCCACACGCAAGCATTCGGCGTACATCAAGATTGCGGAGGGATGCGATCATCCTTGCAGCTTCTGCATCATTCCGCAATTGCGCGGAAAGTTTCGCTCGCGGCGGTTTGAATCCGTTATTGCCGAAGCGGAGCGGCTGGCGCGTTCCGGGGTACGCGAAATTACGCTCATTGGCCAGGACACGACCTGTTACGGCGAAGACTTCGTTTTGAAGGATGGACTGGCCTTGTTGCTGGACAAGCTCGCGGCCATTCCCGACCTGCGCTGGATCAGGTTCTTGTATGCCTATCCCAACAAGATTACGGGACGTCTGTTGGAAACGATCGCGACGCACGAGAAGATCTGTTCGTATATCGACGTTCCGCTGCAACACGCATCAGCCACAGTCCTGAAGCGTATGAAGCGGGGCGGCGGCGCGGACTTATTCCTGCGATCGATCGAGAAGATGCGGAGGACGATTCCTGATCTGACGCTGCGTACTTCTTTCATCGTCGGCTTCCCCGGCGAGACCGAAAAAGATTTTGAGGAACTGTGCGACTTGGTTCGCGAAGCGCAGTTCGACTGGATGGGGGTCTTCGCGTATTCGGACGAGGAGGGCGCGGCTGCGTACAGCCTGGAAGAGAAGGTGCCGGTGCGCGAGATCGAGAGGCGGCGCAAGCGCCTGATGCAAATCCAGCGTCAGATCAGCAGGAAGCGAAAGCGATCCTTAGTGGGAAAACAATTTGACCTGCTACTGGAAGGAGCATCGGAAGAAACCGACCTTCTGCTAGAAGGACGGACCGCGATGCACGCCCCCGAGATCGATGGGAAAGTCTTTGTGAATGATGTCGGAGAAGGTCGTGAAGTACGGCCTGGAGAGTTCTATCGCTGCGAAATTACCGAGGCGCACGACTACGATCTGATCGCCAGGATTCTATAAAGAAAATTGTTGATTTGTAGATTTCAGATTGCCGATTGCCTTCAGCCATGGCCCGGAAACACACGCTTCGTCTACGTTGTCCTACCTGCAAGAAAGCGGTAAAGAACACCGATCCCGAGTTTCCCTTCTGCAGTGAACGTTGCCGGCTAATCGATCTTGGCAAGTGGGCCAGCGGGGCGTACGTGATTTCCTCGCCTTTGCAGGATACCAGCGACATCTCGTCGGAAGCGGCGCCGGAAGATGATAAAGAAGAGCGTTGAGGACGACAGGCGTAGCGTCGGCGTCCCGCCGGCTGTCGCGGGGACGTCGCGCCCCCGCTTCGGTGAGATCACGATCCGGGATCGGGGACGTCTGCCCCACTGGGAAAAGGATAGCGCTACGTACTTCATCACTTTTCGCTGGTCGGATTCCCTGCCGAACGCGCTTCTTGCAAAGATTGAATCTGAACGAAAAAGTATCGTCGACAACGCCAACCAGATAGGCCGAGAGCTGAGTCCGGACGAGAGAAAACGTCTCCAAAATCTTTCTACCAGTCGTATTGAAAACGATCTCGACACTGGCGCTGGCGCTTGCTACCTTTTCGACGATATACGGTATCGGCTGTTGGGGTGGTGCGGCATGCCGAACCATGTGCACGTGGTTCTCCGTTTGTCCCCCGGGCAGCGTTGGCCTCGATCATCCATTCCTGGAAATCTTGCAGCGCAAAAGAAGTGGGCCGAATTCTCCGGCGACAGGGCACCTTCTGGCAACGTGAGTACTACGACCACCTCATCCGCAATGAAAATGAGCTACAAGGTGCGCTGCGCTACGTGGCAGAGAATCCAGTGAAGGCTGGCTTGGTCAATTGGGGTTGGGTATGGGTATGGGGTCAGGATGCCCCCACGACGCCGGCTGGACGCCGGCGCTACTAAGAAGGGTTGTCGAGGGTGACAAGTGATGGCCGCGACTTCACCGCCGTCAGCTTCGGGGCGCGTTGCCTCTCAACCTGCGGGGGCCTGGGCGTGGTTGGTTGCGACTTTTTTTGGCGTTGGGCAACTACCGCTAGCCCCGGGAACCTGGGGCTCAGCCGCTGCGGTGCTGCTGTGGTGGATTGTCAGCCGGTGGATCACCGTCTGGTGGCAAGCTGGGACAGTGATGGGGCTGGCGGTGCTGGCTACCTTAGTCGGAATTCCGGCGGCTACGCGGGTGGAACGGGAAACCGGACGCAAGGACCCGCAGTTCGTGGTCATTGATGAAGTCGCGGGGCAGTTAATCGCTCTGATCGCGGTCCCGGTTTTCTGGAAAAGCCTTTTAACCGGTTTTATACTCTTTCGAGTATTCGATACGTTGAAGCCACCTCCGGTGCGACAGCTGGAAAGACTACCGGAGGGAGCTGGAATTGTGGTGGATGATATTGGGGCCGGGCTTTACGCGTTGGCGGTGATGCAGGCTTTGCTGCATTTCGGGGTTTGGAAGTAGGTTTTTGGCCGTTCGCGGCCAGCATCGCATCTAACTCACTTTAATGGCAATCTCAGACCGTCTGCTGGGCAAAAAGAACGTCAATGGCAAGCCGCACATCGAGACGGTGCAGCCGGGGGCTGCTTTGCCCGGCGGCGAGGTACGGATTCTGGGCAAGGGGTTGCGGCCCGCCGAACTTCGCCGGCCTCGCGTGCAGTTCGGCGACGTGGAGGGCGCAGTTCTGATCAGCTCCGATGAGTTTCTGGTTGCGCGGGTGCCGGAAGGAGCGACTTCGGGGCCAGTGGTGGTCGCTACCAACGGGCACGTCAGCAATCCGCACCAGGTCAGGGTCGCCACCCCAATCGCCGAGAACTTACACCCGGTCACCAATCCTGCTCTGGACGCGGAAGGCAATCTCTACGCCACCTTCTCCGGTACGCGTGGACAGAAGGTTCCGGTCGCGATCTTCAAGATCGATACCAGCTACAACGTAAAGCCCTTCCTGCCGGAAATGATGAACGCGACCTCGATTGCATTTGATCGCGAAGGCCAGATGTATGTCTCGTCGCGCCATGACGGGACTGTCTATCGGATCGCCCCCAACGGCACGATGTCGGCGTACGCGGAAGGCATGGGCGTGGCCACTGGAATTGCCTTCGATCGCGAGCAGAACTTATACGTCGGCGACCGAAGTGGGACGGTTTTTAAGATTTCCCGCGACCGACAAATATTCGTGTTCGCTACGCTTGAACCGAGCGTATCGGCTTACCACCTGGCCTTTGGGCCGAAGGGCGACCTGTTTGTCACCGGTCCAACTACCTCCAGCTTCGATTCGGTGTACAAAATCGATCCGCACGGAAGCGTTTCCATCTTTTATCGGGGATTGGGGCGGCCACAAGGGCTGGCGTTCGATGTGGACGGGAATATGTACGTGGCGGCGTCGCTGAGCGGAAAGCGCGGTATCGTGAAGATCACGCCCGACAGGAAACCTTCCCTGGAAGTTGCCGGACACGGTCTGGTCGGCTTGGCCTTCGCACCGGGCCGATCCGCTGTGCTCGCGACCACCAACGCTGTGCACCGCCTGGCCTGGGATATACAAGGATTGTCACTACCGCGGGATTGATTCGCTGTCCTTACTCAAAAATTAACCACGACTCGGAAGATCCCTCGCGGGCTTCCGAGCCCTCTCAGGATGACGACATTCTGGACGGACGCGCTTCTGGCCGTTGCTTTGTACGGCTATGATTTAAACTTCCATCGTGAAAGCTGAAATCGTTGCCATCGGGTCGGAGCTGCTGACTCCTTTCCGCAAGGACACGAATTCACTATATCTCACCGAAAAACTGAACGAACTCGGGGTAGATGTCATTTTTAAGACGATCGTGGGCGATAACCGGCAGCATCTCCTGTCGGCGGCGGAAATGGCCCTGTCTCGGGGTGACCTGATCATCTTTATGGGCGGTCTCGGCCCGACCGAGGATGATTTGACCCGGGAGGCCGTGGCTGAGGTCTTGGGATTGCAGCTTCACAGGGATGAAGAACTTCTGGCCAAGCTGGAGAAGCGCTTTGCCAAGCACAAGATAAAAATGTCTCCCAACAATGCCAAGCAGGCGGACATCCTGGCCGACGCTACTATTTTGCCGAATTCCCTAGGCACGGCTCCGGGACAGTGGCTCTCGGGAAATTTTGACGATCAGGAAAAAATCGTTCTGCTGCTGCCCGGGCCACCACATGAATTGAAGAGTGTGTTTGAGGAACAATGCGTGGAGCGGCTGCGGGCCAAACTTCCGCCGTCATTCATTGCTACGCGCGTGCTGAAGGTCGCGATGATGTCCGAGTCGCAGTGCGACGCGCGAGTCGCACCAATCTACAAACGTTATCCCGACGTACAGACCACCATTCTGGCCAACGCGGGGGAAATTCAGTTGCATTTAAAGATGCAGGGCAATTCGCTGAAAGCCGCTCAGGAAAAAGTGGATCAGCTGGCGGGAGAAATGGAGGATGAGCTGGGCGACTTAGTCTTTTCCAGCCGGGGCGAGTCGCTGGAACAGATAGTCGGTTACTACCTCCAAATGCGAAACTCCACGCTGGCGGTCGCGGAATCCTGTACCGGCGGGCTCCTGACCGAGAGAATTACCTCGGTAAGCGGAAGTTCGCGATACTTCTTGGGCGGTGTCGTCGTTTACTCCAATGATCTGAAAATCAATTTTGCGGACGTCCCTGCCGAACTCATCGAGAAACATGGCGCCGTCAGCAAAGAAGTGGCGGCGGCTTTGGCGGGAGGGATTCGCAAGCGCTGCAAGGCCACTCTGGGGATTGGCATTACGGGGGTTGCGGGGCCGACTGGTGGGACCGAGGACAAGCCGGTGGGCCTGGTGTTCCACGCTCTGGCGGGCGAAGGCAGCACGGATGTCGTGGAGCGTACTTTTCCCGGAGACCGCAAGCGTATCCGCTGGTTCGCCAGCCAGCAGGCGCTGGATATGCTGAGAAGGAAATTGATTTGAAAGTCACAACTATCGTGTCATCATCCTGGGGGCGAAGGATCTCGCGCGCAGAAACGCAAGATGCATGCAGGTGCACGCCAGATCCTTCGCCGCTAAAAGCGGCTCAGGATGGCGACATACGTCTAACCATGCGAATTTTCGTCGCACTCGACATCGACCAAACCATCCGGCAACGGATTGAGCGATTTCTGGAAGGAGTCCGTGAATTCGCTCCAGACGCGCGCTGGGTTCGGCCCGAGTCGCTCCACGTCACGCTGCAGTTTGTTGGTGAGAAACCGCCCCAGACAGTCGAGCAAGTCAAAAGCTCCCTGGCAAAGATTCAGGGCGCAGCCATGGAGCTTGCATTTCGCGGGTACGGATTCTTCCCTGCCCCGAAGTCGGCACGCGTGTTCTGGGTCGGGATTGAAGCGGGACCGGAGTTGTCGAGCCTAGCGGCCGAGATTGATGAGGCCTTGCTGGCAATGCACATTCCTAAAGAAGAGCACGCGTTCAGCCCCCATCTGACTTTGGCGCGGGGAGGCAAATCGGGGGCACCGCGGCAAGCAAGCGATAGGACGGGTGTCAAATTTGATCGGCTCCGAGAAAAATTGAACGCCCTGCCTCAGCCTGAGTTTGGTACCATGACCGCCCGCGAGTTTTTTCTTTATGAGAGCAAACTTTCGGGGGGCGGGGCGCAATACACGAAGCTGGAGCGGTTCCCGCTGCGGTGAGTGACCTTGGACAGCCGAGGGGCGGCTGTCGCAACGTGTGATTTACCCATGCAACCAGCCTTCCTCACCATGGTAGTCAGTTATCTGCTGGGCTCCATTCCCTTCGGTTTCCTTCTGGTGCGAATTTTTCGGGGAGCAGACATCCGTCAAACTGGAAGCGGGAATATTGGTGCTACCAACGTGGCACGGACGTCCCCGGTCCTGGGCATCGTCACTCTTCTGCTGGATGGATTCAAGGGCTTCGGTGCGGTCGTCATAGCGCGCAACTGGATTGCTCCGTGGTCCTCGACGCCGTCAGTTGTGCTCGCCGGGTTAGCGGCATTGTTCGCGATCCTGGGACACATCTTTCCCGTGTGGCTGAAATTTCGCGGCGGCAAGGGAGTAGCCACTGGATTAGGTTGCTTTGCACTGCTGGCGCCCAAAGCCATTTTGGTCATGCTGGGCGTATTTGTCGGCCTCGTGCTGGCTTTCCGCTACATTTCTCTGGGCTCGATCATCGCGGTGGCTTTGTTTCCGCTGCTGGCCTGGCTACTGGATGGATACAGCCGCAGCCCGGTGCTGGGATTCATGGCCATGGTGTCGGTGCTGATCATCGCGAAGCATAAGGAGAATATCCGCCGGCTGGTGGCAGGAACGGAAAACCGCTTTCAGTTGAGGCGTGGATGAGCGAAATCGCCATCATCGGAGCCGGGGCGTGGGGCACAGCTCTTTCCATTGTGCTCGGGCGCAAGCGCACACACCAGGTTCGGCTTTGGGCTCATGAAGAAGAAGTTTGCGACTCGATTGCTTCCCGCCGGGTCAATGAACTCTTTCTTCCTGAATATTCCGTCCCGGACACAGTCCGGTGCGCGAACGCCCTCGAGGAGGTCCTGCAGGGCGCGGACATTGTGGTTAGTGTTATGCCCTCGCATCACTGCCGCCGGCTGTTTGGCGCGATGCGCCCGCATCTCGCGAAGAAGATGCTGTTTGTGAGCGCTACCAAGGGGCTTGAAAACGACAGCCTGTTGCGGATGAGCGATGTCATTGCGCAGGTGGTCAGCGGGGATGGGGGATTTCAGCCGCGGATTGGCGCGCTCAGCGGACCATCGTTCGCCAAGGAAGTCGCACGCGGTGATCCGACCGCGATCACAATTGCGTCGAAAGATTCGGGACTGGCAGAGACCGTGCAGTGCGAATTCAGCGATCCCTCTTTTCGAGTTTATACAAACGACGATGTAGCGGGAGTGGAGCTGGGCGGAGCTCTGAAGAACATCATCGCCATAGCCGCGGGCATCTGTGACGGACTGGGGTTGGGACATAACTCGGTGGCGGCATTGATTACGCGCGGGCTGGCGGAGATCACACGTTTAGTGGTCGCCTGTGACGGGCGCCGCGAGACCATGGCCGGGCTCGCGGGATTGGGTGACCTGGTGCTTACCTGCACGGGTGATCTTTCACGAAACCGCAGCGTGGGTGTGGAATTGGGGCGCGGGCGCAAGCTTTCAGAGATCATCGCCGGCATGCACGGCATGGTCGCGGAGGGCGTACTCACAACGAATGCGGCGGTCGGCCTGGCTCGGGCGCGTGGTGTGGAGATGCCGATCACCGAACAGATGTATGCCATCCTGCATAATGGAAAAGCGCCGCGTGAGGCGATTCATGAGTTGATGACCCGAAGCGGGAAAAGCGAGATAGGAATTGGGAGTGGATAGTGGTCAGGGGTCAGTGGTCAGTGATCAGTGGCTAGTCGTCAATGGCTAGGAATCAATGACTTCCAGTTAAGACCCTTTCAAAGGCGCCTATTTCTCTCTCCATTTTGGTCATTGGTTCGCAGCGGATGTCCAGAGCCCTATATTCCGCTCTGTGCTGCTCGCGAAAGCGCACGTAGGCTTCGCGGGATTGCCAGAAATCCAGAGTTAAGTAGCGTTTCGGATTCTTGAAGTCACGGTTTAACTCCGTGCCGAGATAGCCTTCGGCTTGTTCAAACAAGTTTGCCCAAGCCCCGTTCGGTCCGTAGTCGTTCTCGAACTGCTTCTCTTCCCCTGGCTGGACCTGGAACTCCCACACCACGAGGTATCCCCAGTTTGCATTGCTGTCTCTCATGCGTGTTTCGCTCATTTCGGGACGAGTTCAGGATTTGAGCTTATGCAGCAACAGTTTACCTTCGCGCCGATCCGGCGTTTGCAGGCTTCAGACAAAATCTGTCAGGTACTTCCGTAACGGCAAACAGCGCAGCTCTTAGCGTAGGGACGGGAGGTTCACAGTACAATTCTCAGGAACTGGCATGACTCGCTGCTTTGTCTGCGGCTCCGTGGGCTAACTCTTTACCCTTGAAACTGCCTCTACCAGCGCGTATCCCCATCCTCTACGTAATCCTTGGTGTGCTTGTCGCCATCAGCGTGGTGCCGATGTACTTCTACTCCGCTCAGGTAGAGGCGATTAACCGCGACCGTCTGAAGACCAACGAGATGCTGCTGCAGAACACCGTTACTCGTTCGTTGGCGGATGACATCGCGCAGCATCAAGAATCCTTGCGCATGGGCCTGTCGAACCTCTCGTCGGCCATCCAGGTTGCCAGCGGCGGCGATATCGGCAGCACCAACATTTCCGTTCCTGAGTTGCGAGCTCTGTTGGAGAACTTTGTGTCTTCCTCCGCCGACATCGCCTACGCCACCCTGCTGAATTCGGAAGCAAAAGGCATATCAGCCGGACGAATCGCGCCCGATGCGTTTTTGCAGCGAGAACTGGAGCGTGCCTATTCGGCTTCCAGCGAAGGACGAGCTTACACGGGCCAGGCACTCACGGTGGGGTCTGGCAAGGCAAGCCGTACGGTGGTGGTGGTGAGCACGCCCATTACCTATGGCGGCCGCTTCCTGGGCATGATTGGCGGAATTGTGGACCTGCAATTCCTCATCAAGCGGCTTCAGGAAGTAAGCCGCGGCGGGCTTACGCCGTATGTAGTGGACAGCCAGGGGCGGCTGGTTGCCGGGGCTTCCCCCGAATACGCCACAGGTCAGGACATGACGCGCCTGGAAATCGTGAAGAATTTCGTGGACCAGGGAGGGAAGGCGCAACTGGCCGCGACCAAGGAATTCAAGGTCGTCGAAGGCAGGAACACAGTCGAGATGCTGGGGACCTACAGTCCTGTGACGGCCCTGGACTGGGCCGTGGCAGTGCAAAAGCCGCAGCGAGAAGCCTATCGCGGCGTCTTCGAAATGCAGCACACTGCGCGCCAGCTGGCGTTGCTGGCTGTTCTGGTCAGTATCGGGCTGAGCATTTACGTGGCTCGCAAGATCACGAACCCGCTTGAGACGCTCACCGAATCCAGCCGGGCTATTGCGCGCGGCGATTTCAGCCAACGCGTTCACCTCAAGAGCCGGACCGAGATCGGGGAACTGGCTGACACCTTTAACGTCATGTCCCAGGAGCTCGAGCAGTTTGTGCTCGACCTGAAGCGGGCGGCGGAAGAAAACCGGGCCCTGTTCATGGGATCGATCCAGATGCTGGCGGGCGCGGTCGACGAAAAGGATCCCTACACCAAAGGCCACTCCGATCGCGTCACACGCTACTCCGTGCTGATCGCCAAGGAAATGAACCAGCCTGAGCCGTTCATCGAGACACTACGCATCTCAGCGCTGCTGCACGATGTAGGCAAAATCGGTATTGAAGATCGCATTCTCAAGAAGCCAGGAGCGCTCACGCCCGAGGAATTTGAGATCATGAAGACGCACACCACCAAGGGGGCTAACATCCTGCGCCCGGTGAAACAATTGCGCGAGATGCTTCCTGGTATCGAACTTCACCATGAGGCTCTAGATGGGCGGGGCTATCCCCGTGGCTTGAAGGATGACCAGATCCCCATGCTGGCGCGCATCATCGCCGTGGCTGATACCTTCGACGCGCTGACCACGAATCGGCCTTATCAGGCGGCACATGACCCAAACGACGCCCTGCAGATCGTCCATTCCCTGGTGGGAAAGCGGCTCGATCCTCATTGCGTGGCGGCCTTGACGGCCGTATTTGAACGCGGGGAAATCCGTATTCAGCGAATCCCTAAGGCACAAGCCGCGGGGGCTGCAAGCGCCGGAGCGAGTCAGGCCACTCCCGATGTGATTGCTTCGATCGAGACGATCCGAATCTAAGTCACCATTCCCGTTCTCGAATTTCCTTCCAAATCGCCCACTTTTCCCTGCTGGTCTGAGCTCACCGCTATAATTGTCTCCTGGAGATAGCAATCCTCTGGTCATTATGATTCAGACCCTTTTCGGCAGCACGGAACAGAAGGCTGGCTTCCTGGAGCGCATGAAGGAGGCGGTGAGCCGCACCCGCGAGAACCTCAGCGACCGCATTGAAGAAGTCGTGGCTTTCGCAAAAGAGATTGATCGCTCGACGCTCGACGATCTGGAAGCAACGCTGATTGGCGCGGATCTGGGCACGACCACCACCCACGAAGTTCTGGAAAAATTGCGGGAGAAGGCTGATCGCAAGCAGATCAGGAATGTGGATGAGTTAAAGCGTTTGCTGAAGGAAGAACTGCTTGCGATTCTCGAACAAGGGAATGTTCAGCCGGTGCAGAGAGTCGATGGCATGCCTGAGGTCATCGTGGTGGTGGGCGTGAATGGTACGGGAAAGACCACGACCATTGGCAAACTGGCCCAAGTTTTCCGCTCGGACGGCAAGAATGTTCTGCTCTGCGCCGCCGATACGTTCCGGGCGGCAGCTATTGAACAACTGGAAATCTGGGGTCAGCGTACCGGAACGGAAGTGATCAAAACCAAATCCGGGGGTGACCCGGCGGCCGTCCTGTTCGACGCCCTGCAGGCCGCCACCGCTCGCCACACCGATTACGTCATTGTGGATACGGCAGGACGGCTGCACACCAAGACCAACTTGATGGCGGAACTGGAAAAGATGCGGCGCACGGCGCAACGCATCGTTCCCGGCGCGCCGCACGAGACCCTGCTCGTGATGGATGCCACGACGGGACAGAACGGATTGCAGCAAGCGCGGCTGTTTACGCAATCGGCGGGCGTGACCGGCATTGTTCTTACAAAATTGGACGGGACAGCCAAGGGCGGGGTGGTGGTCGCGATCACACGGGAACTCGGCGTTCCCGTGCGCTTTGTCGGAGTTGGAGAGAAAGCCGGCGACCTGCTGCCATTCAACCCCAAGGAATTCGTGGATTCGTTGTTCGCATAGGTCCGCGATAGTGAGAGGAAAAGGTATGCCCGGGGAGAAAAAGACTCGGCGTTCTCTGTTCCAGGCTCTGCGCGAGTTCTTGAGGCGTATTGCGGGTGGTGAACGCGAGCCTGGCGATCCTTACTCTAATCGGCCGGCGCCGGTGCGACGCGGGCCGAAAAATCGCAGCGGGACGGCCGCAGTGGCCGAACCGGATGGCGACGAGCACGGTTCCTTTCCTCCGCGGAGAAGTTAATTCTTTCTTTCCCCGAAATGCCCGATCACAGTGTCGACGAATCGCTGATCCGCCAGGCTCTGCACCTGGCGCGGGCTGGGGTAGGTCTAACTTCTCCAAATCCCTGTGTGGGTGCGGTCATTGCCGACCAACACGGCGACGTGCTGGGAAGCGGCACTTATACGTACGATGGCCTAAAACATGCCGAGATTCTTGCCCTGGAGCAAGCGGGAGAACGGGCGCGGGGCGCAACCCTGTACATCAACCTGGAACCCTGCTCTCACCAGGGTCGTACCGGCGCCTGCACGGAGGCATTGATCTCTGCACGCATCCAGCGGGTGGTCGCGTCCATGCAGGACCCAAATCCCCTGGTCAAGGGACAAGGATTCGTCAAGCTGCGGGCGGCGGGAATTAGAGTGGAAACGGGACTGGGAGCGGAAGAAGCGCGTCGGCTGAACGAAAGCTTTGCCAAGTACATCCGGCATAAAGTTCCCCTAGTCACGGTCAAAGCTGCCATGACTCTCGACGGCAAGATTGCTCCTCCGCCAGGCGAATCAGAGAATCCCACCGCTTTGGGCGCGGGCGGCGTGACAGGCGGTTGGATTACCAGCGAAGTGGCTCGCCGGCATGTGCAAGAACTGCGTCACGAGAATGATGCCATCCTGGTGGGCGTAGGCACGATTATCGCCGACGATCCTTTACTTACCGACCGCAGCGGCCGGCCGCGGCGGCGTCCGCTTACGCGGCTCATCGTTGACTCGCGGCTGCGCTTGCCGCACGAATCGCGAGTTGTGAAGACGGTTCAGAATGACGTGGTCGTATTGTGCTCCTTTGCGGAAGAAAATAAGAAAAGACAACTGCAGGAACTCGGCATCCGCGTGGAACAAATTCCTGGACCGCATGCCGACGGCAGACCCGACATGATCGGGGTTGCGCGGCGGCTGGGAGAACTCGAGATTACCAGCCTGCTGATCGAAGGTGGAGCCATGGTGAATTGGGCGGCCCTCGCTTCGGGAATCGTGGACAAAGTTTTCCTCTACTACTCACCCAAGATTCTGGCGGGCACCGGTTCGGTACCGTTTGCTGCAGGCATGGGATTTCGCAAAATGAGTGATGCAGCATACGTCAAGTCATTGAGCCTGCATCGGTTTGGCGAGGACTTCGCGGTAGAAGGGTATTTGAAAGACCCGTACGCGACGGAAGTCGGCACGTAGCATTTAGCATTTAGCACTTAGCCTGAGCACTTGGCGGCTGCGGTGGGTCGCAGAACTAGGAAGCGCGGATCGGAAAACATCTTCAAGCGCCATTTCCCCATTCACAAAATCTTCGAGCGTAGCTGGATCAGTGAAGTCTTTGGCGTCCGGCTGAACCGAAGATTACGGGGAAATCTGGCCACGGTCCTCGATCAGATCGAGCATGGCCATCACGTCTTCCGTGCCTACTGGAAGAACGCGTTCCTCAAGCAGTACGAAAAATTCGCGCGCTGCCTGCGCAATGAACTTTGTTCCAATAATCTGTGCGACTTTGGTCTAAATTGGACGCCGTGCGCACCCGCTTCCAGATCATTACCCACCGCTTTGCCAGCTTCCAGGCGTCAATGCCTCAACGTCCACGTGGACTTCCCCTTGCTGCAGCGCCTGGCCCTGCCCATCACGCTGGGCTCGGTTCGTTATCCCGGAATCAAGATCCACGCCACCCGGGTCATCCGTTTACTCGAGGTTCTGCTTCCATGGCGGCAGCAGGCTTGGCGGTTGGACCGCAAAACAGATCCTCCAGGCCGTCCTCACCACCTTTCAGCTCTCAGCCAAACAGTATGGGCTGAATCAGCTCCGCTACGATCTACGCAAACTCCAGGGGCACGGTCTGTTGCAACGCGATGGCACCCGATATGCCTACCAGCTCACCCTCAAAGGGGTTCAGGTGGCACTCCTGTTTCTGTTCTTCCACAAGCGCCTTTGCGGCCCTTTGGCCAACAGCCGCTTTCACCACCCTCCCGACCCAGTTCACGCACCCGACAGCAAACTCGAGGCCGCCTATCACAAGGCTGACAAAGCCACCCAGAACATCGTCGACCTGCTCGCCGCCGCATGATGTTACAGCTTCAAATGTTGCAGTATTCTTGTTTACGATCTTTTAATCTAAGAATCTAACTGCTAAGTGCTAAATGTTACTTGGAGACTCTCATGTTTACGGGAATCGTCGAAGAGGTCGGCCGCATTGCTCAAATCGAGCAGAAAGGCGAGAACCGGCGGATCAGCGTCGAAGCCAGGCGAACACCGAAGGAACTTAAAGCAGGTGACAGCGTTGCCGTGAGTGGCGTGTGCCTGACTGCTCTGGGTATTCGTCCCAATTCGTTCTCTGCCGATCTGGCGCCGGAAACATGGATCCGGACATCGTTCTCACGAGTGAAGCAGGGCGCACTCGTGAATCTTGAATTGCCAATGCGAGTGGACGGCCGCCTGGGAGGTCACCTGGTGCAAGGACATGTCGATGGTGTAGGCAAGCTGATCGCTTTCGAACAGATTCTCGATTCTGAGAATTGGTGGCTGAAGATCGAGATACCCGATGAGCTGGATAGATACGTCGTCTACAAGGGATCGATCGCGATCGAAGGAATTAGCCTTACCATAGCTAGGCTGGAGGGCCGATGCTGCACCGTGGCCATCATCCCGCACACCGTCCAGGCGACCAACTTGAAGACACTAAAATCCGGTGATCCAGTTAATCTCGAGACCGACCTTATCGCGAAGTACGTGGAGAAGATGATGCACGGCGAGGAGGGCAACAACCCGATCACGATGGAGAGGCTGGTGAGAGAAGGTTTTTAGGCCTTGCCGAAGCAAGTTCCTCCCTTGCGGTACAGGGATTGCTGTATGAAAGCCGCAGAATTGCAAGTTGTTTCTGCTTTCAAAGTACAGTAACTACCTGATTCCGCTGGCATGTATTCAGAATGCATGCTTAACGCCGACCTAGGTATGGAAGGCAACACTCTGTGGGAACCCCAAGTATCAGTTCCGAGATGAAGCCGGTTTCAGCGGCTGGGCACGCAGCCACGGATCCCGCTGAGGAGTTGGCAACTCTCGCGCCCCTTTCGCCCTGGTGCACCCAAGATGAGAGTCGCCACTCTGTTCAGTTCTACGATAGCGACCAGTTCTTCGTAGAAACGTGGGGCCGGATGATTGGCACCGTTCTCGGAGCGGGCGATGTAGCGATTGTGATCGCAACCCAGTCGCATCGGGACGCTGTGGCTCAGCTGCTGAGTGCGCGAGGCTTGGACGTTGCCGTCGCGGTGGACCAAGGCCACTACATTGCGCTGGACGCAGCGGAGATGCTGGCCACCTTCATGGTTGATGGAATGCCAGACGCTGTGCGCTTTACGGATGTGGTAGGCGGCGTCCTGGCGCGCGCCGCTGAATCACCGGAAGGCAAACAAGTGAAAGTGTCCGCTTTCGGCGAAATGGTGGCTGTTCTGGTCGCAGAAGGGAAGCCTGAGGCCGCTATTCGCCTGGAACTGCTGTGGAACCAGTTGGCCCGGGAGCGTTCCTTCCTGCTGCACTGTGCTTATCCGATGCACAGTTTTTGCCGGAAAGAGGACAGCGATAGCTTCCTAAGAGTCTGCGCAGAGCATACTGCTATTATCCCGACTGAACACTACACCAGGCTCAGCAGCGAAGGCGAGCGCCTGCGCAGTATCACCGAGCTGCAGCAGAAAGCACACGCTCTCGAAGCGGAGTTGGCGGAACGCACTCTGGCAAAGGCGCGGAGTGCTCGACTGGAAAGCGAGAACGGGCAACTGGTCGAGGAAATCCGGAAGCGCGAACGAGCTGAGGATGGGCTCAGGACGTTGGCTGCGCGCTTGCTGACCATTCGAGATGAAGAACGGCGACGGGTCGCGCGGGAACTTTACGACGGCACGGCTCAAGTCCTGGCTGCCTTGGCCATCAATCTCGGAATCGTGGAAATTGAAAAGGATTTTCTCAGCCGGACCTCTTCTGAGCTCCTCGCGCAAAGTACGAAATTAGTTCACAACCTCTTGCACGACGTTCGCAGCCTCTCTCAATTGCTGCATCCTCCCACGCTTGACGACATGGGAATCATTTCCGCGATCCAGTGGTACGTCGAGAGATTTATGGAGCGAAGCCCAGTACGAGTCGAGGTCGCGATACCCGAGGATCTTGGGCGGCTTCCCCGTGAAGTGGAGATTGCGGTCTTCCGCGTAGTCCAGGAATCTCTCACCAACGTTCACCATCACTCCGGAAGTAAGACGGCAAGCGTTCGAGTTGGCCGTTCCCCCAGGGAGGTGGTCGTCGAAGTTCGAGATCAAGGAAAAGGAATTCCTCCCGAGGTGAAGCTGGCAGGAAAAGATGCTACAGCGCGAGGCGTCGGAATAAGCGGAATGCGCGAGCGCGTGCGTCAGCTTGGAGGCACCGTCTCGGTAGACTCCGATGATCGCGGAAGCATCATTCGCGCTACCTTGCCGCTGGCTTAGCCTGAATCGATTGATAGCACTTGCAGGCGAGAAGGGGCTTAGGCCTCCAGTCTGAGCTCATCCAACTCCAGAAATTCCTGCACAATTGGCTGGCTTGACCTCTCCATCTCCGCGTAGGTTCCAAAGAAGATTGCTTTCCCTTCGTGCAAGAAAACGACGCGATCGGCAAGCTTTTTCGCCAGGCGCATGTCATGAGTAACGACAATACTGGTCAGATGCAGCTGAAACTTGAGCTTCTTGATGAGGTCCCCGAGCAGTTGCGCCATGAGCGGATCGACCATGGTCGTGGGCTCGTCGTAGAGAACACACTCGGGCTGTGCCGCCAAAGCCCGCGCAATTGCGACCGAGCGCTTCATTCCGGTCGAGAGGTCTGAGGGCAACAAGTCGCGCATTTCTTTGACCCCCACCATGTCCAGCAGGCCATCGATGATCTGAAAAATCTGCTCCTCACTCAGGTCCCTTCTTTCGCGCAGAGGGAAAGCAACGTTCTCTCCTACGGTTAGAGAGTCGAACAGGGCGCCGTTTTGAAAAACCATCGTGACCTTTTTTCGGATCTCCTGAAGCTGCAGCTCGGGGTAGTCGGTGATGTCCTCGAAGGCAACGTTCACGCGGCCTGCATCGGGCTTGAGAAAACCCATGATGTGATGCAGGGAAACCGATTTCCCTACCCCGCTTCGGCCGAGAATACACAGGGTCTCGCCCGGCATGATGAAAAAGCTGACGTGATCGAGCACCCGATTGTCGCCGAAGGCTTTGCTTACATCTTCGAATTCAATGTAGGGTTTGATCGACGGGGCGGGAATGGACATGGCGTAGGTCTCAGGTTTCGGGTCGCACGCTCAAGATTCGTGTTCCACCGATGGAAGGCGTTCTCAATTTCCTTGGCGGCTCACTTCTTCGCGGGGCGCTGCCTCTTAGCCTCGCTCAACTGTTCCGGCGTATTGACGTTGCGGAACATATCAGGCGAGAAGCCGCGTCGAGCAAGCTCGTGCTCTTCGAGCACAAACGTTTTGATGTCCGCAAACAAAGGATCGATCTTGTTTCGGCTTTGTAAGAGCGAGCGCTCGGCGATGGCGGCAAAAGTTTTGCGATACACGGCGCACAAGGGCTGCCAGCCCCCGCCAGCACGTGGCAGGGTGACGAGCGCATCGCTGGATTCGGCCTGTTTTAGCAAGTATTTCAAGAAAGCGGTTTCGAGGAAAGGCAGGTCGACCGCAAGTATCAGATTCAAGTCTGTGGCGGTCGCAGATAGCGCGGCGTGAATTCCCCCGAGCGGCCCGCGGTCGCGAAAGATATCCTCGACCACGGTTCCGAAGCTCACAAACTTGGCGCGCTCGCCGACAATGATGGCCTCGGGGGTCAACGCCCGTACAGTCTCGAGCGCGCGCTGCAGCAGGGTGCGCCCTTTTAACTCCAGAAAGGCCTTGTCGGTCCCCATGCGCGAGCTTTTGCCACCCGCGAGGATGAAGGCGGTGAGGTTATCCACGCGGCACATCATACACCGCTTGCGAAGACCGGGATGGAGTCGTCTCGAGGCCCAGGCATATGGAGTTCGATTGCACACTCGGGAAAGAGACAAAGAGCGTTGGGTCATGGTTCGTGCCATTTGCCGGACGGAGAGAAAGGCAGCGCGAATCGAGGCGCTAATAGCTTTGCTTTCTGCGGCTTAAAGAACTCAGCTCGGAAAAGCACGAAAGTAACCTTCCCAAGTTATGCATGTCATTGGATGATGAGTTTTCGGCAATTCACGAAAGACACTATGGCTCAGAAGTTATTGGATGTGATCATGCTAGGTCGCTGCGCGCACGAATTCTCCTGGCCGCGGCGGGCAGCGGATGGGTCGTACTACCAGGTCTGTTTGCTGTGCGCGGCTGAGTACAAATACGACTGGAAAACCATGCGGCGCATTGAGCGGCTGGAGGCAATGCCGGAGCCTGCCACCAGGCGGCGCCCGCATACCAAAAAGCCGACGTGGGTGCCACGCGCCCGGAGGCTCAAGCTTGGTACTCCAGTCCGCTACCGGGTGAAGAACCTGGGCAACTGGTTCGAAGGCATCATCGAGAACATCAGCCAGTCGGGAGTGCTCTTCCACGGGCCTGAGCAACTAGCCTTGAACACGCTAGTCGAGATGGTGTTCGAGATGCCGGAAGAAATCTCGGGACAGAAGAACAGCACCGTTCTCTGCCAGGCGCGCATTATGCGCTCCAAGGGGGCCCGCGATACCGAGGCTGGCCACGGTTTGGCAGCTGCCATTCTGGACTACAAGTTCATCCACCAGAGCTGACGCCTCTTGGCCTGGCAACGATTCGGGAGGCTCCAACCCTTATCTTTGCGTCCGGCCCGGGGAAAAGCCGGATCTTTTCCACAGGCTCGGCGCAACCTCTTGCCGACAGGAGGGTTATTACCCTTCGGCGGCAGCCCAGTTTACGCAATTTTACTGTGGGCCAAGTGTGTTTCTGCATCTAAACTAGTACTGGGTTCAACACAGGAGTGATTTATATGAAGGCGACATTCTCCCGCTCTATGGTTGCGGTTCTGCTTCTGATTGTGCTGGGAGCAGGGGTAGCTTGCAACCAAGCCAAGGCGAAGGCTGATACCCAAATCACCAGCGAAATACAGAGCAAGTTTAGTCAGGACTCGGGTTTACAAGGTAAAGGCCTGACCGTCCAAGCGGCCGACGGGGTGGTCACGCTGGCCGGAAGGGTCGATAACCAGGCGCAGCGGGAAGCTGCAGCCCGACAGGCAGCATCGGTCGAAGGCGTGAAGACGGTTATCAACAACCTCGAGGTAGCACCGGCAATGGCGGAACAGACAGCGAGCGCGCCTGCCCCGGTGGAGGAGCCCAAGCCAACTCCCAGACATCGGGCCAGCACACCGCGCCGGCGGGCTATGCCAACTTCCGCTATGGGTAACGAGCCAGCGCCGCAAGCGAATGCACACGTAGCTGCCGCGCCGACGGTGATGGAGGCGGTGAATACCGAGCCTCCAGCACCAGCAGCGCCGGCCAAGGTTACGATTCCCGAGGGAGCGACCTTAGCCGTGCGCCTGGTGGACACCGTTGATTCGGAGACAGCTCAACAGGGCCAAACGTTCCATGCCTCGCTGGAGTCGCCACTCTCGGTTGATGGGGATGTTGCCATTCCGGCCGGGTATGACGTTGAAGGGCACGTGGTGGAGGTGAAGAGTGCCGGAAAGTTCGCGGGAAAATCAGAACTGGTTCTGCAGCTTGATCGCATTGCGGTGGGCGGCAAGCATTACAACATACAGACCGATCAGTGGCGACGAGAAGGCTCTTCCCGCACCAAGAACACCGCTGCCAAGGTAGGAACGGGCGCGGCTATCGGCGCGATCATTGGCGGGCTCGCTGGCGGTGGTAAAGGCGCAGCGATCGGCGCAGCAGCGGGCGGCGGCTTGGGAGGCGGCGTACAGGCCGCAACCAAGGGCCAGCAGATCAAACTGTCGTCTGAAACCGTGCTGAACTTCACGCTGAAAGGGCCTTTGACCGTGGTGCCAACCACCCAAGGTCCGAACGGCAATCGTCCAAGGCTGGAAAACAACTAAACGAACCGCTGGGGCGCAGGCTTGGCTTGCGCCCCTCTTCCCTTTCCCGTCATACCCGCCTGCGATCCCGATCACAACTGCAGGTGATAAGCCTCACCGTTTTCGCGGAAAACTTCCGCCTAGACTGATGTCGACAGCAGGGATCTAGCGGTAGGCAGTCATAGGGAGGAAGTCATCATGTTCAAACGTAATATGCTGTTGTTGGCAGCCGTTCTGATTGGATTTGTGGTGTTTGGCATCGCGCAGCAGAAGGAAATCAAGCACGTTCCAGTAAAGCCGACCTCAGCCGCGTCTGGGCCAGAAATGTACAACACGTACTGTGCCGTGTGCCATGGAAGAGACGGCCGAGGAGCCGGGCCAGCCGCGGAGGCGCTCAAGGCGGCGCCAACCGATCTGACGACCCTGGCAAAGAAAAATGGTGGGAAGTATCCTTCCGACCATGTGTCTGCCGCGATCCAGGGCGACCTGAACCTGCCGGCACACGGTTCCAAGGACATGCCGGTCTGGGGAAACCTTTTCTGGCAGATGAGTGGCGGACATCGATCGGAAGTGCAGTTGCGAGTTGCCAACCTGAATAAGCATATCGAGTCCCTGCAGGTTCAGTAACAGAGCACGGTGCCGGGCCCGGGCAGACAACCTCGGGCCTGAACATCGCAACCAAGTTCTGTTTCACAACGTGCCCGTCACGTTTCTTGCCGCGGGGAATTTGGGCCTGAGGAGTGGGGAGATCTTTGGTTCCGGGAAAGATTGGGCAGCGCACGACAGAACGGATCAAGGACAATTGCCAGACCTAAGTAGCCCTGCTAGATTTTTCTCTGTTGGTGGGCTGACCGTTCCCTGTTGAGCACCGTCCAAAATTTCGGACGCGGAACAACGCTTGCCCCCAGAAGGCGACGTGTATTACTCATGCGGATTTGGGCTACCTCTAACTTCCCAAAGGCTTTAGTCGGCTACGTAGCCGCCGCCGGCTTGTGCAGCGCAGCCCTCCTGGTATGGCGGATTTGGTCGCTCATGCACGAAAATCCCTTCGTGCTGTTCGTTGCGGCGGTGATCATCAGCGCGCGCTTCTTCGGATTCGGGCCGGGGCTCTTTTCCTCCGTTTTATCCGCCGCCTTGATCGACTATGTGGTATTCCACCCGCACTTTGCCTGGTCGCTATCCAACAAGAGTTTCCAAGAATTGCTGATCTTTCTGGTTGTGTCCGTGCTGGCCAGCGGTCTCGCACGCCAGAAGTCCCGTGCCGAGAGTCGAGCCGAACAGGCACAGCAGCACGTGGTAGCCATCGTCGAATCTTCAGCTGATGCGATCTTGAGCAAGAACATCAACGGGATCATCACCAGCTGGAATCCCGGAGCAGAACGGTTGTACGGATATCGTGCGGAGGAGGTTATTGGGAAGCACATTTCGATTCTGTCTCCACCGGAACTGAGGGACGAGATCCCCAGCGTCCTGGAAAAGCTGCGGCGTGGCGACCCCGTCCAGCACTACCTGACCGAGCGCGTGCGCAAAGACCTAACCCGGGTTAATGTCTACCTATCGGTATCTCCCATCCGAAACCGGCGAGGTGAAGTGGTCGGGGCGTCCACCATCGCACAGGATTTGACTTCACAGCAAAGGGCGGAAGAAGTGCTGCGCAAGAACGAAAAGCTGGCCACGGCGGGGCGGCTGGCAGCGGCGATCGCGCACGAGATCAATAATCCCCTGGAGGCGATCGGCAACCTGATCTACCTGGCACGCCGTGATAAAACCAAGTCCGACGAATATCTGGAGACGGCAGAAAAAGAAGTGCAACGCGTGATAAACATTGCCCAGCAAACTTTGGGATTGGTGCGCGATGCAGCAGCCATGGCGCCCTTGGACGTGTCCAGCGTGCTGGAAGAGGTCGTCAATCTCTACACTCGCAAGCTCACCGCGAAGAAGATCCGGCTGGAAAAGAAGATTGAGCCAGGCGTGGAGATTCGGGGATTTTCGGGAGAACTGCGACAAGTATTTTCGAATCTGATCGCAAACGCGATTGAGGCTATGCCCGAACAAGGCCGCCTGCTGCTGCGAGTTGAGCGCAGCCATGAGTGGACCAACCATTCCCGACCTGGGGTACACGTAACTGTGGCCGACAGCGGACAGGGCATAGCCCCGCAGGACGTAGCGCACTTGTTTCAACCGTTCTTCACGAGCAAGAAGGAAAGCGGAACCGGATTGGGACTCTGGCTGACTCACAATATTGTGCAAAAACATGGCGGGACTATCCGCCTGCGCAGTAGTACCTCACCAGGAAAAAGCGGCACAGTGTTTCGGCTCTTCCTGCCACAAACAGTCGAAACTTCCGAGAGTGCAGGAAGCCGGTAAGTCTCCCGGGCTCCCTTCCCTTCATCCTGCTGATTCTTTTGGGCTACTTCAAGAATGCCCGAAAGTACAGGGCTTTCAGTACCTTAGGGCACCTGACCTATTCGCCTTATAATCGGGACAAACCATAGGCATCCGGTAACTTAGGGCCGAGAAGGAGACCGTGGATCCGACCATCGCAGCGGCGATCTTTGTGTTTGGGCTGAGCCTGGGCAGCTTTTTGAACGTGTGTATCTATCGGTGGCCGCGGGGTGAATCGGTCGTGTTGCCGAGTTCGAGGTGCCCCAAGTGCAACACTCCCATCAAGTTCTACGACAACATCCCCGTCCTGGGCTGGCTGCTGCTGCGGGGACGGTGCAGGACGTGTCGGGCACCCATTTCAACGCGTTACATCGCGGTGGAAGTTCTCACGGCAGCGCTGTTCCTTACCTGTTACGCAAAGTTCGGACTCAGCTTGGCAGCCCTCAAGTGCTGCGTTCTGGGTTTTCTGCTGTTGGGCCTCATCTTCACCGATGCGGAAACCAAGCTGCTGCCTGATAAGCTGACGCTGCCGGGTCTCGCCCTCGGATTTATCTTCAGCCTCATCGTGCCGGTCAATGACTTGGCATCGCAACTCCTGCCGGGAGTCATATCTCTTCCCTCTAATCCAGACGTTTCCTGGCGTTTGCTTTCCTTGCTGGATGCCCTGTTGGGGGCAGCGCTGGGAGCATCGTTTATTTACGGAGCGGGCGCCATTTACCTTCATTGGCGGGGCGTGGAAGGCATGGGATTCGGCGATGTGAAACTGATGGGGATGATCGGGTCATTCCTGGGAATCAGGCTCACCATCCTGACCCTGTTTGCCGCGACCCTCACCGGCTCCATCTTCGGACTCGGGACCGTGTTGGTGGTGTGGATCAAACGCATGCGACGGCGAATTGTACGCCGTCATGAGACGGTCGCAATCGCCCGACGACGCGCATGGGAGTCCGCGCGCATGGTGTACCGCTACTACCAGATGCCGTTTGGAGTTTTTCTGGGAAGCATGGCATTGGTGGCTTTCTTTTTTGGAAACCAGTTTCTGCATTGGTATTGGGGGCTGATGTAAAGCTCCTCGCCGCAGCCCGGGCCGATAGCGGCCGGACTGCGGAGAATTACAAAGCTGGGTAGAACACAGGAGTGAATCGATGAAGCGCATAATCTACGTTTTGCTGAGTGGGGCGATGATGGCGACGATGCTGGCCGGGTTGGCGGCAGCGCAGAACCAGGACGACAAGCTGGCCGACTACGCTCGTCAAAGAAGAAAAGAAAAGTCGGCACCTAAGAAGGTGTATGACAACGACAATCTGCCTCGCCAGGAACACATAAGCGTGGTCGGCTCGGAGCGGGCGTCATCGTCGGACGCCACCAAACCAGAGAAGATTGCTGATTCCTCCAGTTCACAATCCAGCGATCAGAAGCCAGATCAGCCTAAAGATGGTGCAACATCTCCAAAGCCTGAAGGAACCTCGACAGACAGCTCCGATGATCGTCAGAAAGCCAAGGACGAGTGGCAGAAGAAGATTGCCGATCAGAAGAACGCGCTGGAGTTGCTGCAGCGGGAACTTGACGTATTGCAGCGTGAATACCGCCTGCGAGCCGCAGCGATGTATGCCGATGCCGGCAATCGGCTGCGCAACTCGGCACAATGGGACAAAGACGAAAAGCAATATAAGGCTCAGATTGACGCCAAGCAGAAGGCGGTTGACGCGGCTAAGCAGCAACTCGCGGACACCCAGGAACAAGCGCGCAAAGCCGGTACTCCTGCCAAAATGCGCGAATAGCAGGGGCACGAAGACCTCACTCTCAGCGCCTCCAGTCCTAATCGGGCTGGAGGTATTTTTCTGGAAGTCCTGAACGAAGAGCTACGCCGCAGAGACTATGTGCTTGGCTTTCGCGAAAGATTGTGCGGCATCTTGTTTTTGAGGTGTTCAATTTGCCGCAAATGATGGCGCGCGTGCACCCAGTGAAACTTGCGCCATTCAGCTCCGGTGAGCGGCCCAAGGAACGGGTGTTTTATCAGGCTTGCACCGCTTCCAAAGCGCTCTTCGCATTTCGAGATCGCTTCATCCATGTTTTGGATCTGCTGTTGAATGGTTGCGAGAATGTTCTCAGGGGATGCACCTTTTGGAAGAGTTCCACGAGGCGCTTGTCGCCCCTTGGGCATATAGCTCAGCTTCACGACGACAATTTTGCTTAGACGTTCTTTAAAGCTGGGAACGGCGGCGACGGGCTTCTCTGCTTGCAGGCAGCGCTCGCAGGCGATCCGAGTTCCGCTATAAGTCAATAGAAGGTGCTCCAGGATTTCAGCGCCACTCCACTTTGATTCCGGATGCCATTGCAGCTGTTTCGCGCTCATTCCGCTGGTCGCCGAGATGATTGCACCTTGGATTCGTTGCAACAAGAAATCCATGCTCTTCCCTGTTCCCGCTCATTTAGAATTGAGCCAAGCAACGTCGCTTTCAAGAAACTTAACAGGAATCGGACTTCATGAAAACACTCGGAATGGCAATTCTGGGATTGCTGATGCTTGTCGGCTGCGAATCGGAACCCGCCAAACCCGCTGAGAAACCGCAACCGAAAGGTCCTGAAATTGTGACTGGCCGAACCGGGTTTCAGAAAATGTACATTTCGGCGCGAGGTTGGGCACGCGACGCACAACCCTTTCGTCTGGAGTCACAATATAATGCCGATTCCAAGGGCCGCGATGGCAAATCGGCGATCTGGCTGGCCGGGTTTGCCGCTCCGTCGCGAAGCGGGGTTAAACGATACACCTGGTCGGGGACGGATGCCTCTGACGCTCCATCGCGCGGAGTCTCCTCAGGCACAGAAGATACGTACAGTCCGAATAATTCTTCGACCCAGATCTTTGACCCGGCTTTCCTGAAAATCGACTCGGAAAAGGCATTTGAGGTGGGACAAAAGCACGGCGGCGACAAGGTGTTGGAGAAAAATCCAGCTCTGCCCGTGTTCTACCTGCTCGATTGGAACCGCTCGGCCAACGAGTTGGTCTGGCACGTGATCTATGGGAACGATCGCAATGACGCCAGGTTGCGAGTCGCAGTCAATGCCTCAACTGGAGACTTTCTTAGGGTGGAAAAGTGAGGAGAATTTTGAGGTCGCTCTACTTTCTTGCCTTCTGTCCCTCATTCTTGAGCCGGTCCAGAGCCTTGTGCGCTTCCTGAGCTCGCGGACCCTGCGGTAAGATCTTCAAGTAGCTTTCGTACTTCTCGCGTGCCTCATCCGCTTTGCCTAGCTTATCCAGACACTGGGCCAGACCGAAGGTGGCCATGGCATCGTTTGACTTGTAAATCAGTGCCTCGCGATAGCGCGACTCAGCGGCATGATAGTTCTTGCGCTTGAAATAAAAGTCGCCGACCTCGACATCTTTAGCGGCACGATGCGGGTCCCAGGGATGGAACTCCTGGACATCTCCTCCTGCTTCTGCCACAGCAGAATCGCTAAAAGGATGAGTCTTGGAATCATCCTTAGGAGGCCTGATATCCACGTTCCGGTCCTTGCTGGAACTCTCCTCGGCGGATCGTGGAGCCGTGTTGGCAGCTTGATCAGATCGCGGCGGAGCCTGATTGGAAGGTGCTTTACTGGATGAACTCTGTGCGACTGCAAAAGCGCCAAAAAATGCCCATGCAAGGACGGAAACCAGAGTAGTTCTCATTCCCCGCTATTTTACCGCGAGGGGGTTACAGACAAAAACAGGCCACTCATGGGGCTGAGTGGCCTGGTTGGCGAAGTCCTCCGGGGAGGAGGGAAAACTTTAGTTTTGGCCGGACGGCGGCTGTGTGCTCGCCGAGGGGCTGGCCGGCTGCTGCGTTCCCTGGCCGGTCGTGTTGGTCATCAGTTTGATATTCACCCGGCGGTTCTTGGCCCGACCCGCAGGGGTCTTGTTTGATTCCACGGGCTTGTCCTTGCCCAAGCCGATCAAATAGATCTTGTGGGCCGGCACGTTATGCTTGGCGGCAAGATACTGGATTACCGAGTCGGCGCGGCGCTGGCTGAGATCATAGTTATATTCCGTGCTGCCCGTGGAGTCCGTGCCGCCTTCCAGCGTGATGATGAATCCCTTGGTGTTCGGAATTTCCTTGGCCAGCTCGTCCAGGGCTTCCTTATCTTTCTTGGTTAGATTGTCCTTGTTGAAACCAAAAAGGACCGCGGTTTCGGCAACCGGACGATAGTTATCCAGGTTGGCGACGGTGTTGGACAGAACGTCGACGCGCTGGGTGGCAGAGCTGGCAAGAGTCTGGGCCTCATCGGCCTGCTTGCCTGCAGCCAAAGCTTTCTGGTCGACTTCAGCGGCCTTGTTCTGGACCTGCTGGACGCCCGCCATGGCGCGCTCTTCCACGTCCTTAATGTCCTTGGTGTTCTTGGCAGTCAAGTCATCCAATTCGTTGGTCTTATTAATCAGCGGGGTCGTCTGCTGGCGGGTGTAGTTCTTACTGGCGCATCCTACCGAGGCCAACATGCCCATTGCCAGGAGAGCAATTAGCGAAGTGCGGTTCATACTGTAGAGGGCTCCTTCTGTATCCCTGTAAATTCTAATGAAAGTTAAGCTTTGAGTCCCTGGGGATCTACTCTGGCGGTCCCGCCCTATAGCTGAGCACGGGTGATGCCAATTGGCGAGTCACAGGGCGTGCCAATATGCCCTGTGACATCAGCAAGTTACAGAACGGCGGCTGGTAGCCTGTTACTTAGGTCCAAGAGCAAACCGTCAGTCAGAGGGGAAATTTTATACAGTCCGAGCCGACTAAAGTCATCTTGACCTTCGCCGAAGGCAGCTTGGCTCGACCCTCTCGAGGCATAACCGGTTGTGACTAGCGGGCGCCAAGCAGCAATCTCGAAGCGTGAGATTGGTCAGAGTCAAGGGGCGAGTAGAAGCAAGTCCTTCGCTTCCGTGAGGATTACAGATTTATAGACCCTACTATATCTGGAATGACTGCAGACTTTGCGAGGTCACGACCCGGCAGATGCGGCCCTTTCCTGATCAGGTTTCGCAGGCGTTGCCTTCCTGGCCAGCCTCCGAAAGCTGGCAAAGGCCATAAAAAACGCGAGGCCCACGCCTAAACAGGCGCCAACTAAATCCAGGGCGGCTCGATTGCGCGCTTCGCTCTGTAACGCTGCGGTGGTCTGCGATTCAATTTTCACTTGCAGCGTCTGAATTTGATTTTGCTGATCGGCAATCTGCTTCTGTTGCTCGGCAATCTGCTTCCGCAGCGGCGCCGCTACTGAGGCCTCCCATTCTTGCTGCTGACGCTGCTGCACCGTCTGATTATATTGCTGCATCAACTCGTCGCAGGGATCGTCCGTGTAGCGGACCATACAATTTGGCCGTTGCGGTAGCTGGACAATTTGAGCTTGAGGCACTCGCTGCATAGTCATCACCGAATTGCTGCCTGCATTCTGCTGCAAGTCTAGCCCAGAAACTCCTGAATCGAAGGTTACGAGGGTCACTCCTCTGGCTGGATTTAGAGCATCGTGCTGGTTGAATGGATTCTGAAAAGGTGAAGCCGATGGTAGCACGTCTTGACGGGAAATAGTCAGGCGCTCGGAGCGCCCGACGCGCTAGATGCATCGCCCCGACGTGCTCGAAATTACGCTTCAAGAGCGTTGTCTAGGGGCCCGACTCGATGAGTCAGTTACGAAACTCCTGCCGTCCGCTAAAGCGGACTCAGGTTGTTCCACTTTCGCGTTCCCAGCGCTCACCGGCTGGGCTGATGGAATGCCGCCGCTGCGCGGCTAAGGCGTGTTTCCTCCCACCATTGGAATCGAAACCGAGTTTCGTAACAGCCGCCGACGCCGGGGCTTCTTCAAGCCCCGCTCGGAGCGCCAAACTGGAAAACTGTGTACGAACGCGGCGGCACTTCGAATCGGGTGCGGCCGCTGCTCGTGACAGGCTTGGCAGCAGCGGGTTGCTCCACCACTGCCTTTGGATTGTCAAACGTGTTTATGGCTTTCAGATCGGTGCCGGTGAGTACCGCAGCCGCGCTTACGTTGCCGGGAGATCGGTCTTCCCAGAACAGCTCGACTTCACGGGCCTGAGACAGGTCTCGGTTGAGAACGAACACGGCAATCTCGCCAGACGGGCTCACGGTACCCGCGACATCTACATACGGAACCTGTCCCATGCCCTCAATCTCGTAAGCTGGCGCCCCCTGCGACAGCAGCTCGAGCGTCGCGCCTCGGGCATAATGTAACGCCCACTTATAAGGATAATAGATTGTTTGCAGAAGAATGCCCTTGTCGTTAGTCATAATAGGCGCAATCACGTTGATCAATTGCGCCAGGCAGGCGATTTTCACTCGATTTGCATTTCGAAGCAGCGTGTTTAGCAGCCCGCCTACTAATAAAGCGTCTTCCAAGTTGTATTTCTCCTCCAGCAGGTGCGGAGCGACTTGACGGTTCCCGTCGACGTCCGCCCCTTGTCTGGCGCGATACCAGACGTTCCATTCATCAAAGGAGAGCCACAGCCTCTTTCGAGATCGCATTCGACCCTGAACGTAGTCGCAGACCGCAAGAGTCTCCGCGATCTGCTTCTCCATGGACAGATTCATAGCCAGATACTTCGAACTTTCACCGCCCGTTTCGCCATCGTTGCCGAAATACCTGTGCAGCGACAGTCCATCCACATATTCGTAGCATTGTTCGAGCACTTCGCGGTCCCATTCCAAGTAGGTGCGCATGAACGGTCCGCTCGATCCACAAGCAACTAATTTCAGGGATTTGTCGACGTACCGCATCTGGCGGGCGGCATCAGCGGCTTTCAACCCGTACTCGTTTGCGAGCATGTGGCCGATTTGCCAGGGACCATCCATCTCGTTGCCTAGACACCAATACTGCACGTTCCAAGGATCGTTGATGCCGTGCTGCCTCCGCAGATCGCTCCAGCGAGTTCCCTGCTGTACGTTACAGTATTCCACCAGCGCGGCAGCGCCCTCCGGAGTGCCAGTACCTAGATTCAAGCCCATCAACGGCTCGGTGCCGACTGCTTTGCACCACGCCAGAAACTCATTCGTGCCGAACTGGTTCGTCTCGATCGAATCCCAGGCCTTCTCCAGTTTACGAGGGCGGTTTTGCGCCGGACCCACCCCGTCCAGCCAGCTGTAGCCCGACACGAAGTTCCCCCCGGGGTACCGGACGATGGGCACCCCCATCTGGCGCACAAGTTCCAGCACATCCTTGCGATATCCGCCCGCATCGGAGAGCGACGAACCTGGCTGGTAGATGCCCTCGTAGATCGCGCGACCGAGGTGCTCCAGAAAGGATCCAAACAGGAACTTGTCGATGGGTGCAATAGTGCGCCGGGTATCAACATAGACGCGCGTCACTGAAGTAGTGCTCCCGCCCTTCCCAGCCTGTGCAGCCAGGGAGGCAGGGGAGAACGCACCCGAGGAGTACGCGGCGACGGCAGTTGAAATCTGCTGCAGAAAGACTCGTCTGGTGGATGCCATATGTCTGCTTCCTAAGTTGTATGGCGACCCTGGTTTGGATCGCGCTGATGACCACCAAATCTCACGTTGGCTTGGATTTACCGGGAACTTCGGTGGGTAAAAGTAAACGCTTTCTCCAGCGAGGTCAACCAAAAAGTTTGCTTTTCGTTACGCTAAACCTGGGGGGGAAGGTTCTAGCTATGGCAGAGAGTTCGGAAGGCCCTTCCGGTCGGAAATGTCAGCTCGGCCGCCGACTGCGCGAAGCTGAAGAGGCTGGATTCAATCGGCACTCGTGTCTATCTCGCTTGGGGCTCTCGCAGTTGAGCGTCTCAGGACAAGGCTCGTGTCGAGTTCGTGGTCTACGCGACCTTTGAGTGCCGCCTGACGCTCGGTCTCGCTCATCAAGGCCTCAAACGCTATTCGCGCCAGGTCCGTTTGTGACATTCGTACTGTCGTCAAAGGTGGAGTGATGAATTGGGCCAGGCGAACGTCATCGAACCCAATCACTGAAAGATCTTGTGGAACATTGATTCCTTGATCGTAAGCTTCCCGCATTACGCCAATAGCAGTCATGTCGTTGGAGCACATGACAGCCGTGGGCCGTATCCGTGATTCGACTAGTTGCGTCAGCAAACGCATCCCACCTTCCATCGTATGATCGCCCTCGACAATCAAGCCCGGCACCAAGCTGATTTCTTCCATCGACTTTTCGAATGCAGACCTGCGAGCCTGAGCCGACTTGAGGTTTAATGGACCGGTGATAAAGGCGATCTGACGATGTCCCAGCGCAGCCAGGTGTTGTACACCCTGCCGTATTCCGCTTTGGTAGTTGATCTTAATGTTGCTGACGCCGGGAAAATCCGGCCCGACGTCTACGAACACAAGTGGAACTTTGCGGAATCGCAGGTGCTGAATGAGTGAATCTTCCATGCCGAAGGTCAGAATGGCGACACCATCCACGCGCCGCTCTATCATCCTGCGAACGGATAGCTCCATCCGCCTTGGGTCATGCACCGTCGAGGTAAGGAGAATCTCGTAGTTGTTCTCTACAGCAAGATTTTCGAAGGTTTGCACAATCTCAGGAAAGAAGGGATTGGTAATTTCTGAAACGATTAGTCCAAAAACGCGGCTCTTGCCGGAAACCAACCCGCTGGCTAGCTTGTTCGGGTAGTATCCAACCTCGTTGACGACTTTCCACACGCGCCGGGCCAGACGTGGATCGACGGTCGGTATGTTGTTAAGAGTACGAGATACGGTGGCGGTGGAGACCCTTGCTCTCGACGCGACCTCGCGGATGTCCATAGTAAAGCAACTTCCAATTTTCATAGATTCTACCATATTTGGAATACGTTTACTCCCAGCAGATGCCGCGCCGCTGCGGCGAACGCGAGCCAGGACGTGTGGAGGCGAGTCTTCGACCCGCCCTTCTCAGGTCAAGGACCCGGGCCACAGAGTTCGACTATTTGAGGTCGAGAACGATCACGCAGACAGATGACCTGGGAAAGGTGACACGAAAAGTGCCCCCCGCTCTGAACTGGGATTTCGATACCGACACCGCCTGAGGCGTACGAAAACTGTTCGCCGCGCCAGCAGCACCAGCGACTGTTTCCAGCGTTCCAGCGGGGGCAACGCTGGCGCCGCGGATTTCAATGGTGGCAGCCAGCGCACGATTTCTGTCTGCGTTTACCGCCTTGATGAACAGGTGTTTGCCGTCGGCGGTGCGGCTGGCAACGGCATCCAGAAATGGCACATCTCGACCCTCGCCGGCGCTGTGAAATGTCGGGCTCTCGACGTGGGTAGCCAGACGTTCGCCGCCCAAGTGGCTACTGTATAGCCGGTTCACCAGGTAGGTCGGGGTTACAAATATTCGATCTCGACTGGCTTGGATCACGCCTCCTGACCAGCCGTTGACTATGTCCGACACAGCACTCATGGCAACGTTGTCGCTGCGCTCGAAGACATTCATCAGCCGTCCGGCGTACAGCGCCGATTCCATCGAATGCTGCTTAGGGAGAGGCAGGGATGTATTCCATTCATTGATCGCCAGCTTGATGTCGCGTCCAGGCACTGTCTGGTGAACCAAGGTGGCGAGCTGTTTGTAGAAGTCGCCGTAATGAAGCGGGTGAGCCATCAGGTTCAGCACATCGCCCTTCATTTCCCGTTCGCCGTAATAATGGTGGACAGCCAGATAATCGATGTGCGACCCAGCAATCTCGAGCACCGTGCGGTCCCAATCCAGATTGTTATCACCGACTGCAATTAGCTGGATGGAGGGATCGACTGTCTTCATCGCCTCTGCGTAGCGTAGATAATTCCGTGCATAGGTTTCGGCATCGCTGTGGCCGCGCACCCACGAGCCCCAAATCTCGTTGCCAACTTCCCAGTACTTGACGCGGAGCGGCTCCGGATGCCCATTAGCCACACGCATGCGCCCGTACTTCGTGTTCGCGGCTCCGTTGGCGTACTCAACCCAGGCGGCTGCTTCTTCCGCAGTTGCTCCCCGCCCTTCGACGTTCACGGTGATTGACGGTTCGGCCCCAACGTTTCGGCACAGCTGAATGTACTCGTCAGTTCCGAAATCGCTGGGTTCCAGTTCGTTTCCCCACGACAGGTTTACCCAAGTCGTCCGCTGGTCGCGCGGGCCGACACCCCACATCCAGTGATAGTCCTGGGCCACGTTGCCACCGGGCCAGCGAATGAACGCCGGACGCAGAGCCTTGATCTCGTCGAAAACATCTCTGCGTACCCCGTCCTCCGCATCGCCGGGCATCAGGGAAAGCTGGTCGACCCAAAGCCGGCCCTTGCCGTAGAAGAGTACTGCGACCTTCGCCAACCGATCCGTCTTGCTCGGGGTCACCGTGAACTTGTATTGCTTCCAGTCGCCGCCAATATCGGGTATGTCTTTCGACGCGTACGTTTCCCCACCCGTAGCGTTTTCCTCCAAGGCCACCGTGATGTGACCTTTGAAGTCGTCGGTTTTTGCCCACAAGTATCCGTGATAGGCAAGACCTGCGCGCACGGGCACATCGGCTTGATATATGCCGCGGCGCTGACCGTCGTCGGATCCCACTTCGACTTGCAGCGAGTGATTGCGGATTTCGGAATGTTGTTCCGGCGGATAGAATACCGAGTCGTTCCAGAGGAAATGGATGGCATCATCATTACGATCATCGGGATCGCGTTCCCAATAGCGCGACAGCCCGGCGGCATTCGGGCTCTCATCGAAGCTGCGGTCACGGAGCAGTTCGGCGTAGAGCCCGACCTTGACTCCGCCATACATGAACTCGTCAAACTGGCCGTAGAGCATGGGATTGATGCTGGCCTCGACCTTGGCGGCGTCGACCACGATCTTCGCGGTCTCCGATGGAGCATCTGCGGCAGCGACGGTAGTGCTGAGCAGAGCCAACAGGGACAAGGCGACAAACGGCTGCCACACGCTATCGTGCCTGTCAGTCCTGAGCCGAATCCATCCCGCTGCCTTCGAGTAACCCATTAGCTCAACTCGAGGCGCAGCGCTGTCACCGAAGCCGCCGGAAACGTGAATACGAGCGAGCCGGCGATCTTCAGTTCTCTGGTTTCTGGAACGACATTGCTGGGCTGGTCGAACGTGTTGTGGGCGTGAATGTCAGGATTCGTGAGCAGCGTGGGCTGGCCGGACTTGACCGCAGCGCCTCGGACCACGATTTCGGTCTCCCGCGGCTGGCTGACATCAGGATTAACGACGGTCAGCAACAGCACTTTATCGTGCAGCGAGGCCGAGCCTTTCAAGGCCCAGAAGGTAGCGGGCTTGCCATCCCGCTGGTAAGTAATGGAAGGAGAGGAAAAAATCGCGGGAACTGCCTGCCCGCCCTGGTGTGCGGCGTACATCGCAAAAACCTGGCCTACCGGCGTCACGACAAATTTGTCTTCGTGTGCAAGATACAGGCTGTTGAGGCAATTGATGAGCTGCGCACAATTGGCCATCGCCACTTTTTCGGGGTGGCGATTGAAAATGTCCAGGGTCATTCCACTGAACACGGCGTCTCGCAGGGTGGGCATTTGCTCGAGAATATCGCCCGTTGTGGCCTCTGAACCCGGCTTGTACCACGGCCCCCACTCATCAACCACCAGCTTGAGATGGTGTTGCTTGTCGATCTCACTCATCACCTGCCAATGGCCTTCGATGAGCCCCTCCATGCGATCCCCTTCGCGCAACAACTCATACCAGTCCACGGGATCGAAGTTCAAAGCATCGCCCTTGCCCTGCACCCAATCCTGGGTACGTCCGCGGCTGAGATTCCAGGCATAGTGGTGGAGCGCCAGGCCGTAGATTCCGCGCAGTCGCCCTAGGCCCTTGCGAACGATTTCTTCCAGGAATCCGCGAGTCCAATTCCAGTCATCCACGTTCGGACCTGAGGCGATGAACGACAGCTCCTGCCCGTAACGAGGCGTCCAGGTCGTGTACCTGCGGAATTCGACCGCGTATTCCTGCGCCGTGAAATCTCCGCCGCAGCCCCATGACTCGTTACCCACACCCCAGAAACGAACCCCAAAAGGTTCGGGATAACCGGCTGCGGCACGTTCCTCCGCCAGAGTGGTGCTTCCGGCGGGCGAGTTGCAATATTCGACCCACCGGTAAAACTGCTCGGCTGGCAGGGACCGCACGTTGGCCGCAAGATACGGCTGGCTACCAATCAGTTTGCAGAAATGGACAAATTCGTTCGTGCCGAATTGGTTGGGGTCATACTTATGGCTGGGCGGCGACGACGGTGATTCATCGTTGGCCCAAAAATTCGTCCGCCTGGGGCGCTTGTCCGCCGGACCAATGCCATCACGCCAATCGTAGCTGTCCGCAAAGCATCCGCCGGGATAGCGAACCACGGGAGCCTTGATCTTGCGCATGTGCTCGATGAGATCTTTCCGAATGCCGTCTACATTCGGCACTTTGGCATTTCTTCCGACCCAGATTCCGTCATACAGCACGCCGCCCAGATTCTCTGCGAAATGGCCATAGATATGCGGAGAAATAGTTGCCAGCGGCTCTCCCAGAAGCACCTCAATGCGCGAGTCCAGAGCTGCGGACGGCCACGGCGAGGCCAGACCGGCATATTTGGAAAACGCCAAGACTCCCGCGCCAGCCAATGACTGCCGAACAAACTCTCTCCGCGTCGACATGCGGTCTTTACCCCTGCGTTCGAGTAAACGATTACTAAAACTACCGGAATATACGACTCGCCTTGGAATCACTGCAAGGGATTTTTCGCCTTGCCCTTCGCGGCACTCGCCGCCTTCTCCTTCTCCGTGAGCTTCTTGATCAGCTGCACTTCGGCGGTGGCGTACGGCTTCCCATCGGGGTAAAAGATGTCATGAAACCAGACTGGCGGCGGGCCAGTATATTGCTTCTCCCACGAATCCCACGGATAAATGGTCTGCGATTTTCCTGAAACAAAGCCCCAGTTGTACGCGCCCACGTGCTGCTCTTTCAGCAGTGGGAGGATCGTCTGGAATGTGCTGCCCAAAGGCCTCGCCATGTATTCGGTGCAAACGATGGGACGTGCGAAACGTCGCAGAGACTCGATGCGGCGCTCCGTCGCATCGGGCCGCTCGTAGCTATGGAAGGTTACGACGTCCGAGTTTTCCAGTTGAAAGCGCGCGGTGTCGTTGAGCGCAGCATCGCTGGACCAGTCCCCTTTCCAGACTCCACTGGTAAGCGGCTGCGACGGATTCACCTCGCGCGCCCACTGCCACTCGCGTTTAAGCAATTGCGTAGCTAGTTCGGCTTTGTTGGGCAGTTCCTTGCCTCGATACGGGGGGTTGTCGTTGTCGGGCTCGTTCATCAGGTCCCACATCAGGACTCTATGGTCATTGCGAAAATGAGCGAGCACGCCGGTCACGTAGGGCTTTAGTTCCTTGTCCCACCGGGACGGCTCCTTCAAGATTTCCGCACCCGGCGCCTGCACCCAGCCGGAATTGTGCACGTGGGCTCTGGGAGCCCGCTGCTTTCCCAGCTGTGGGTAAGGGTCCCAGACCGAATCGAGCAGGACGAAAGTGGTGCGGATATGGTGCTTGTCTGCAATCTGGAGAAATTTCTCCATGCGATCGAGAAAGCCTTGGGAGTCCCGCGTCCAGGGCAGATTGTGCAGAAAGACGCGCATGGTGTTCATGCCGATCGATTCCGCCCAGCTCAGCTCGTGGTCGATGGTTTTTGCATCGAACGTGTCTGCTTGCCACATTTCCAGCTCGTTAATTGCCGTGCTGGGAAGAAAATTGCTGCCCACCAGCCACGGCTGCGAGGAATACCACTGCTTCGCTTTTTCCTGAGGCCAGCGTCCAGGTTCGCTTGCCATTGCGGTCATGGCCACCGTGATAACTAGAAACAGCAGGAAGAAATTGAACCAACGCACTCTGGCCATACAGCCTCCTTGATGTGCGAAACACGTTTACTAAGGTGTTCCCAGGTGAGATTAACGAAAGGCCTTCTTGCCGATAATTCCCTTACCCTCTCGAATGACGATCAGTTGGTCGGCAGCAACGTTTGGAATACTCTCTGTTGCGCCGTTTGTCCAGCGGACGGTCAGGTCGGCAGATTTTTCGGCTCCGAGCCCAAAGTGGAGTCTTCGATCGTTAACCGAGTAGAAGCTCGATTGGGCGAGGACCTCCTGCACCTGCTGGTGCTTTCCATAGCGCGCGACCACACGGGCGCCGATGGCACTGCGATTGGTTTGAACTCCAATCAGAAGTACCTTTAACCAGTGATGACCGCCGGAAACATCGTTACGCAACAAGGACGGCGGCTCATTCATGTTCATCACCAGCACGTCCATGTCGCCGTCATTGTCGAAATCTCCGAAAGCACAGCCACGACTCGCGTGTGCGGCGCTGACCCCGCTTCCCGCCTCCTCAATCAGTTCCTCAAACCTGCCGTCACCCAGGTTGCGGAAAACCAGCCGCGGTGTTTGAAAGGGATATGATGGCAGCTTCTTCTCCACTTCGGGGTAGACGCTTCCTGTGGCAACGAATAGGTCCGGGACGCCATCATTATCCAAATCGACAATTCCCGTTCCCCACCCCACGTATCGGGTCTCGACGCCAATGCCGGCGCGGGTGGTCACGTCGTCGAAGTTTCCTTTGCCATCGTTGCGGTAAAGCACGTCGGTGTCGTCAGCGAAGTTGGTTTTGAAGATGTCGAGGTTGCCATTCAGGTCATAGTCACCAACTCCAACTCCCATGCCGGCCTGTTCCAACCCGTCCTCGCTCAGGGCCACTCCGCGTTCTAACCCCTCCTCGCGGAAGGTGCCGTCATGTTGGTTACGGAACAACCAGCTTGGTGTGGAATCGCACGCCACGTAGATATCGGGCCAACCATCGTTGTCAAAATCGGCCGCAACCGCCGTCATGGGATAAGAGCCCGAGGAGGCGGATACCCCGGACGCGCGGCTCACGTCGGTAAATGTTCCATCACCATTGTTGCGAAAGAGTTGAGCGAACCCGGTAGGAAGACCGCGAGGACCACAATTTACTGGGACCCCCTTCCACGTGCAATCAGCACTTTGACCAGGCCGGGGCAACTTATCCAGCGTCGTATTGAGATACGTAGCCACAAACAGGTCCACACGGCCATCGCGATCGTAGTCCACCCACGTGCACCCGGAACCGTATCGCACACTGTTCTGGCTGAGCCCGGCTTTCTCAGTTACATCGGTGAACGTTCCATTCCCGTTATTGTGGTACAAGGCATTCCGGCCATAGTACGTGACGAACAGATCATCGAACCCATCATTGTCGTAGTCGCCTACGGTCACCGCGGATGCCCAACCTGCGCGAACCAATCCGGCTTTTTCCGTTACATCAGTGAAAGTGCCGTCACGATTATTTTTGTACAGCCTATTGGTGGCGCCAGGGGGATCGCCGTCAAGACGAGTCCCGCTGAGAACAAGCAGATCAACCCAGCCGTCATTATCGTAGTCGATGAATGCGACCCCACACCCCACCACCTCGATGATGTAGTTTTTGCTGTCCACGCCTCCGTATAGGACGGGATGGATGAGGCCTGCCTGCTTGGCCACGTCGGTCAAATGCGAATAGAAAGGACGGCCGGAAGGCTTGCCGCGCGGCTGTGCTTTTACGCCACGCGAAGAAATCCCTTGTCCGAATATGGCGCGGTTGGCGCCGGTGATCGCTGCACCCGCCACCCCAGCCATCGTGAGCATCCATTTGCGCCTGGTGATCATTGGATTGGCTCGACGGCCCTCAGTACCTGGCGGGCTTTTACGTTTTCGAACTTCTGTACAACTCCTGACGGCCAGCGGATTTCGACCAGTTTAGCGGTCGAGTCATTACCCAACCCTGCTATGACCCGCTTGTCGCTGGCTGACAGATACCCGACAGCCGTATTGACGGTGTAATACTGAATTAATCCCGACGTGGAGACTACTTTGATCCGCGAACCGATCCCGTCACGATTTGACTTCTTTCCGATGGTCTCAATGGCAATCCAGTTGTTACGGTTGCCCCCATCGTTGCGTAGTACGTATGCGCTCTGCCCAACATTGCTCACAACCACATCCACGTCGCCGTCATTGTCGATATCGCCGAAGGCCGCACCGCGCCCAGCCCACGGCTGCTGAAATACCTCGCCAGCCGCCACCTTCGAGAAATGGCCTGCCTCGTTGCGAAGCAGCAACGGTGGCTCTAGATACCGCAGGTTGGGAGCGGTCTTCTCGATCGTATCCATGACATGCGATTGTGCGACGAAAAGATCCTTCCACCCGTCGTTGTCATAATCGAAGAAGCGAGTGCTCCAGCCCGAGAATGCAAGGCTTGCTCTGCCCAGGCCCGAGCGGTTCGTCACGTCCCGAAATGTGCTATCCCCATTGTTGTGGAACAACATGTAGCGCTCGTTGGAAAGATCAGTAACGATAATGTCCGGTAGCCCATCGTTATCGTAGTCACTGAAGTCTGTGCCCATTCCCGCAAAGGTCTTCCCGTCCTCGTTGTAACCGACGCCGGCTACGAGGCCGACCTCAGCGAAAGTGCCGTTTCCATTGTTGTGGTACAGAAAGCACTGCACGGAATCGTTGGCGACAAAAATATCAGTGAGACCGTCGCCGTCGTAATCGGCAAAACTCACTCCCAGGCTTTTGCCGTCCGGATTCGCTATACCGGCTTTGGCCGAGACATCGGTGAAAGTGCCGTCGCCGTTATTGTGATAGAGGATGTTTGTCACACCGTCGTAATTGTCGGGATGGCAGTAGGCGCGAAAGCCGGGTTTCTGTTCTCCACAATAGCGATTGCTCTTGAATGTCCAGTCCACGTACCGCGTAACAAACAGGTCGAGCTTGCCATCGTTGTCGTAATCGAAAAATCCTGCACTTGCGCTCCATCCTCCCGCGCCAACACCAGCTTTGGCGGTGACATCGGTAAAGGTCCCATTTCTATTGTTGTGATAAAGGGTGTTGCCACCATAGCCGGTTACGTAAATGTCCTCGAATCCGTCGTTGTCATAGTCACCGACTGCAACCCCCATGCCGTAGTGATTTTGCGGCATTCCGGTCAGGCCGGCCCCCTCGGTCACGTCGGTGAAGGTGCCATCCGGGGTTTGATGAAATAGACGGTTCCAGAACTTCGGGTCTGACTTGTCCGGCAGCTTGCCTTCGGGCACGGGATCGGCGAGGTATGCACCATTGACAAAGAAAATATCCAGCCTTCCGTCGTTGTCGTAATCCAGAAAAGCGACCCCCCCGCCCATCGTCTCAATCAGGTACTTATTCGAGGTGGCTGAGTTCTCTTGCTTGAAATTAACTCCAACTTCCCGAGTGACATCGGTGAAGCGTATCGATGGAATCTGTGCCGAGTCTATCCCCCAGAAACCGAAGGCACAGAGAGCCATCCAATAGCCCGCTTTTCCGAATCTCCCCATTATGGCTCAGCGAGGTTTCCGCGAATCGACGATTCCCTTGCTTTCTTGCACAACCAACAACTGATTGGCCGGCAGATTCTTGAACGTCTCCTTCAAGCCCGAAGGCCACTTGATTTCGAGACTGTCGACTTTGCTCGCTTTACCGAGGCCGAAGTGCAGACGTAAATCATTTTGCGAGTAATAGCTCGATCCGCTCATCACCTCATCGATTTGGTTGTGTCCACCACTCGTGATCTTCACGCGCGCACCAATGGCAGAGCGACTGGACCGCGTACCGATACACTTGACAATGATCCAGTTATTCCGGTTGCCGCCGTCATTCCGCAGAAGCGTGGGCGGCCCGTCAAGATTATTGATCACCACATCCACATCTCCGTCGTTATCAAAATCGCCGAATGCACAACCGCGCGCAACATTCTCCGCCCTAATCGCGGGCCCGGCCTGCAGGGATACATCTTCGAAACGGCCATTCCCCAAATTACGGTAGAGGATCTTCGGTTCCCGGTAAGTGATATGTAGCTTGCGCTTGGCAATTTGCGAGTAGACGTGACCATTGGCGACAAACAAGTCCTTCCATCCGTCGTTATCGAAATCCAGAAAACCCACGCCAAAGCCGAGATACTTGCGGTTGATTCCGAGTCCCGCCCTGATGCTGGCATCTTCAAAGGCGCCATTCCCATAGTTGCGGTACAAGGTTGTCACTTGTTCCGAGAAATTCGTGCGCACGATGTCTAACCAGCCATCGCCGTCGAAATCGCCTACGCCGACACCCATTCCTGATAGCGCCACGCCATTTTCATCGAAGGCGCATCCGGCGGGAACGCCGACTTCGCGGAATGTGCCATCGTGGTTGTTACGATAGAGCAGGCTGGGAGCGCTATCGCAGGCGACATAAATATCAGGCCAGCCGTCATTGTCAAAATCTGCCACGGCAGCACCCATTCCGTACGATCCGCCTGGCCGCCAATTACTGTTCACGAAGACCATCGACGCTGGCCCGCGTGGACGGCCGATGCCAGATGTCTCTGAAACGTCACTGAACGTGCCGTCCCCGCGATTGCGATACAGAATGTTGGTCCCGCCCGCGAAACCCAGTGGTCCGCAAGGAACCGGGATGTCGTTATATTGGCAGTACACGGCCGCGCCCGGTTTGGGCGCATGAGCAGGATCAAAATTAACGTAATTCGCCACAAACAAATCCAAGTGACCATCTCGGTCGTAATCGAGAAAGCAGCAGCCTGCGCCCCAGCGGTCTCCTCGACCGGCCACACCGGCCTTGTCTGACACGTCGGTAAACGTGCCGTCTCCGTTGTTGTGGTACAGCACGTTATGCCCGAAGTAGGTCACAAACAGGTCATCGAATCCGTCGTTGTCATAGTCTCCCACGCAGCAGGCTTGTCCCCATCCCGAATGCGTTAGGCCCGCCTCGGCCGTCACATCGGTGAATGTTCCGTCGTGGTTGTTGCGAAATAAGTAGCTGGTGGGTCCCCGGCCGCTGCTAGGGGGCTGTCGAGTCGTGCCATTTACCAGAAAAATGTCCAACCAGCCATCGTTATCGTAGTCAAACAGCGCCACGCCGCAGCCCATCTCTTCGAGGAGGAGCTGCTTGTCGGTTGAGTTGCCGCAAACGTTTAGGGCACGGGCGAGACCGGCCGATGCTGTCACATCGGTGAACATCACTTCGAAGGAGGGCTCAGCGCAGAACAGGCGCTGCGCAGGCGATCCCAGCATCAACGCGATCCCTGATTTCCCTGCTAGTCTTATGAAGTCACGGCGCGAAGGCGGCAGGCCCAAGCCACTACTCACGCCGGCCTCCAGCTGACGGCGTGCTGGAAGCTTTGGAAGCATTTCGGCGCAGCTTGTCTAATTCGGCGTTCTCGCGATCCAGTCGCCGGAACGATTCCAGCGCTTTCTCGCTTTCCGCGGTCTTTCCCAGCCGCCGATACATCCCGGCCAGCACGTAATAATAAGAGGATGAGCGCGAGTTCAAGGCGATGGCGTGCTCCAGTGAATCAGCCGCATCCTGTGTACGTCCCTCGAGCTCTGCCGCCCGCGCTTTCTGGAACCAAGCCCGGTCGGACTTCGGATCCAGATCCAAGGCCTTTTGCGCGTATTCAAGGGCCCTGGCCGAATCCCCAGTGCGGTTATAGTAAGCGCTGAGATTCACATGTGCGGAGGCAAAATTCCCGTGGCGTTCCTCGTTCAGGCCGATAGCTTTCTGATAGTTCGCGACTGCGCCGGCGTCGTCACCCAAGGCCTCTAGGGCGAAACCTAGAGCGTCCAGGGCCTCTACGTAGGAGGGATTCAGACGCAGTGCCTCTTGAAACTCTTTCCGAGCATTCTCCCAATTGTCCTCGATCGAGAAGAGCTTGCCGAGGTCGTAATGAATTTCGGCGGAGCCTGGCTCATAACGGATTCCCTGCTCAAACTCTGTTTGCGCTGCGTCGAATCGGCCGATGATCATCAGATCGCGCCCAAGAATCTTGTGCGCCTCAGCATTGCGGATGTCGAGTTGGAGCGACTGCGCCAGCGACTGAATGGATTCCCCGACCTCCTTCTGCGCGAACTGGGTGTAGCCAAGGGCGTACCAACCCCAGGACGATGTCGGCCGCTCTTTCACGTAATTCGCCAACAGGGGCTCGACTTCCGCAAATCGGTTCTGCCGAATGTAATCTTCAAACTCTGAAACTCTTGCCGGGTCGTCGTCGTGAGCTGAGAGTTTGACGGTCTGGCTTGGACTCTCCGGGATCGTCAGCCTGTCCAGTCCCTCCTTTGCAGCCTGATCACCGGGATTCAGATCCAGCGCTTTACGATAAGCGGCGGCGGCCGCTTTCGTGTCATTCTGCTTCTGCAGCACGATACCCAAGTAGCGCTGTGCGTCCCCGGACTCAGGTGCAAGCTTGAACGCATGGCGAAACTTCGCCGCCGCTTCGTCCAGCTCGCCCTTGTCGAGGGCGGCGCGGCCTTCAGAGATATCGACATTCGCATTCTGTATGCGTTCGTCGGCCGCAGAAAGCTCCCGCCCCTTCTGGAGTTCCGTGGTCGCTTCCTCTTTGTTCCCTGATCGCGCCAGAGCCAACCCAAGCTGGTAGTGTGCTTCCCCGCTCTGCGGTTCTAGCCGAGACGCTTCCTGCAGCTCTCCGACGGCCTCCAGCACTTTGCCGTCATGAAGGAGTGCTTTGCCCAGGGCCAGGTAGGCCGGCGCAAAAGTCGGCGCCATCGAGACTACCTTCTTCAGTTGCTCTATCTCCTTGGCCGAACCGTGGCTGGGGCTGGCGCCGTAGGCTTCCGCCAAATTGAATTGCGCCTTCACGGAAGCGGGATTCCAGGAAACAGCTTTCTCGAGCTCGACGATCGCCTGCTCAACATCGTTGGGGGTTAGCGTCGCGCCCAGGTTCGCGTGAGCTTCGGCGAAATCCGGACGAATCCGTATTGCCTCCCGGAATTCTGCAACCGCAGCATCGTCTTGCTCGGACTGCGCCAGCACGAGTCCGATATTGTTGTGTGCCTCGGCAAAATCGGGACGCAGCCGAACCGCTTCCCTGAATTCCGCGAGAACCTGCACACTGTCCGCCCCCTTGCGTCCTAACAGGAGACCCAACATGTTATGCGCATCAGCTCGCGCGGCGCTCTTGGTCAAAGCTTCGCGAAGCCCGGCGATGGCAGTGTCCCAATCGGGTATGGGCAGAGAAGAAGAAGCGTTCAATCCTGCTTCAAATTGTCCCAATGCCCGATCGAGGTCTCCCGTTCGCAGCAAAATGCTGCCCAGATCGATGTAAGTGGCGGTTGTGGGCGGTAAAAGAGCGACTGCGCGTTGCAGACTGCGTCGCGCGCCGGGAAGATCGCCGGCGTCCCGCAACGCGTTACCGAGAAACTCATAGCTGGCGCCGGCAGCCGGATCGAGCCGCACGCTTTCTTTCAGTTCAGAAATCGCTTTGTCTTGGGAGCCGCTGTACCAGAGGGCGACACCCAAGTTGTAATGAGCATCGGACGATTCAGGCCGTAAAGTGACGGCGCGCTGCAATTCTTCTATCGCTGCAGGCAAGTCGCCCTGCTGACCGAGGATGTAGCCCAGAAGATTGTGCGCATCAGCATGCCGATCATCCTGGTGGAGGGCTTCCAGTAATTGCTGTTTGGCCCCGTTCAGATCTCCCTTGGCTGCAGCTTCTTGGGCGCGCTTGTACAGGATGTCGGCGGGACCAGCGCCTTGCGGAGTCGCCTCCCGCGTGGACGCACTCTGCTGCTTCAGGACTAATCCAAGACTGTAGTAGCCCTCGTATAGCTCGGGGTCAATCGCGAGGGCTTTTTCGAAGGCTGCGATTGCGCCCTCCAGATCGCCGCTTTGACGCAAGGTCTGACCGATTTGGTAGTGAACGTTGGCGCTGCCGGGCTGGGCCTTTGCGACACGACGAAAGTGTACCAGCGCGCCCTCAGCATCGCCTGTCTCGCGCAGGGCAACACCCAGGTCCGTATCCGCAGCCAAGTTGTTCGGCTCCAGTGCTAGTGCCCTGCGAAAGTCCCTGATTGCCTCGGAGAGGTCACCACTTCTCGCCTGCGCCGAACCCAAATTGATATATGCGCGCACGAACTTCCTGTTAAGCGAGATGGCCTTCTTGAACTCAACCACGGCTCCGGCCAGATCGGCCCTCTGCATCAAAGCGACCCCTAGCCAGTTGTGCGCCTCCGCCGATCTCGGTCCCACGTTCACCGCATGCCGGAAAGCACTTAGGGCATGCTCGTAATCATTCCTGTCCCAATAAGCCAAGCCTAGTGCGATATGCAGCTTGGGATCGAAGGGATGCTGCTTAGTTGCAGTTTCTAGCGAGCCAACAGACGCGGCGGCCTTCTCCGCCTTCTGGGAGAGTGCCGGAGGCCAGGAGAGCGCAAGCAGGGCGGGAACCGCAAAACCGCGAAAGATCCTGGGTATACAACTCATTGATTGGGGTCCAATAGTCGAAGCTGTAGGTGCGAGGTTTCTTCATCTTCCTTGCGAAGTGACTTCGCGATTTCAAGCTGCTTATCTGCCTCATTCTTCTTTCCCATTCGCGCCAGCAGCAGACCAAGCTGGTAGTTTGCTTTCACAGACTTGGGATTCAGGCGAATCGCTTCCTCGAGATTGCGCTCTGCCTCGGCATAGTGATTTTCGCTCATGAGCAAGGTACCGAGAGCCTCGCGAGCGGAAGCGTGTTCCGGGTGCCGCTGCAGCAATTGTTCGAGCGTTCGGATAGCCTCGGGTTCGTCCTGCTGGTCTCGGGCGACCAAAGCAAGGTAATAGTAGGACCCTACCTGATCTGGCTGCAGACGGACGCTTTCCCGCAGATGCGCTGCCGCATTTTTCAGGTGTCCCTCCAAATACAAGACAGCTCCCAGCGCGTATTGCAGTTGGGGATCGTTCTGCCGAGTCTTGAGAAGGGATTGGAGAAGGCCCTCGGCCGCCTCGAACTCACGCTTACCGGTTTTAGCAGCGGCTAAGGTGTATTGATACTGCGGATCTTGAGGCCGCAAGCTGGCCGCCTTGGTGAGCGCCGTCTCGGCATCTTCCAACAGATCCATCTTCAAACATACACGGCCGAAGCCCAGCAGAATCTCCGGGTCCTCTGGCTCAAGTTTCTTCGCGCGGAGCCAGTAAGAGAGCGAGCGCTCCAGTTCGCCCCGGCGCTCCGCGATGTCGGCGGCCTGCCGCAGCGCTGGAAGAGACTGCGAATTCAAGGCGAGGGCCCCGTCATAGCTTTCAAGAGCGCGTGCGAGATCTTTCTTCAACGCATAAGCGCCCGCCAGGTTGAAGGCTAGCTCATAGGACGGTGGACCGGCCAGCTTAGTCCGCTCCAGAACTTCGACGGCCTGGGAAACCGCCCCACCATCTGCCAGCAGCAAGGCAAATTTAATGGACCACTGGGGAGGAGGAATGTGGTCGAGACGCGCCCAGTCCTGTGCCAAGTCTGCCGCGGCTTCAGTTTTTTGAAGTTTCGCGAAATCCGTCGCCAACACCAGCAGCCCGTCGGGAGACTGTTTCAGCTTCGGAAGAACCGGCTTTGCCAAAGCTAGCGATTCCCGATAGTTTTCCTTCTCAGTCTCCGCGCGTGCCAAGGCCAATCGTGCGGCGGTGTTCGACGGATCCAAGGTCAAGACTCGGCGAAACAGGGACAAGGCACGCTGACGCTTTCCCTCGAGCGTGTAAACCTCGGCGAGGCTGAGGTGCGCTCCGAGCAGGTGAGGATTCAATCGAATCGCCTCCTGCAAAAGGCTGGCGCTCTCCTCCAGTCGTTTCTGCTGGAAGCGAATGGTCCCCAGGACCGAGCAAGCCACGGCGCGAGTTTGCGGGTCCTTGAGGGCGAGCCGCGCTTGTTGATCGGCCTCCTCAAGCCGCCCCTTGTCAACCAGCTCGGCCGCTTTTTGGAGGGCGTCTCGCGAGTTCTCTCCGAGAGCAACCGAGGCGCTCAGGAAAATCAATAAGGAAAACAAAAGAGGGAAGCAGAGCAGTGCTCCCCCCAATCTCCCCAATCTACTTCTGCACTCCCGGTTAGAACAGGTTACTGCCACGGTTCCTTCGCCCCTGCCAGAGGCGAAGCTTATTCCCTATCCAATTAGAAATCAAACCTCAAAGCGAACTGAATCGAGCGCGGCGAGTTGCACTGCGTATTCACCGTCCCGAAGCTGCCGGCGCTGAAGTTCGTATCCGGGTCACAGAAATCGGTGCGGTTGAAGAGGTTACCGAACTGGGCCTCGAACTTCATGTCGAGGCGCTCATACAGTCGGAAGACCTTGAAGATGTTCACGTCTTCACTATAGGTTGGGAAGCCCCGCACCGATTCGTCGCGCCTGGGTGCGTTACCCATCTGCAGCGAACCGGGATCGACCCACGCCGCTTTATTGAAGTAGTTCTGCGTGGCCGGGTTGAAGTTCCCGCTTCTGCTGGCGACTCCGCCCGTGGCCTTCACGCGGTTGGGGCGCTTCTGGCCGTTGAAGAGGAAGCCCCCGAGGTCGTTGTTCATAAAGATGTTCAGCGGGCGGCCACTTTCGTACCGTAACACTCCGGCTAAGTTCCAGCCTCCCAGGACAGCTCCAGCAGCGCCCTTGAAGTGTTTAGCTCCGGGAACTTCCCAATTAAAGCCCACTAGGAACACGTTTGGAACATCGTCGGAGCTAACTCCCCACTCGCTGGTGGCGAGGGGATTCTGCACCGTGGCATTAATGCCCTCGCCTCCTTGTGAACTCTCCGCTCCGTTCGTGACCAGATGCGAGCGGGTGTAGCCCAGACGGAACTGAAGTCCCCGCGACAAGCGTCGCTCCAGAACCACCTCCAGAGCGTTGTACAGACTTGCTCCCGTAGGAACATCGCGCCAATTGATGTTCTGGTACTGCGGAAAGCGCCGGAAGGCCTGGGCCACATTTCCTTTGAATGACGCATACGGCAACCGGACTACGCCTTGGCAGACATTGTTTACCGCAACCGAGCTGTTGCAGTCTGAGTTCAAGACAGCTTCGCCCAGGGCCAGGATGGCTGGATTATTCATATTGGCCGCCAGACCCATACGTTGCCAGTGGTCGGTTAGGCGCGTGCCTCGGTTCGCAATATAAGAAACGTCCAAGCGCATGTTGTTGGTGATCTCGCGCTCCACGGTCACAGACCAGTTCTGGTAACGCGGCAGCGTCAACCCATTCTTTGCCACCGCAATCGGAGCGCCACCATTGGAGATAGTCGGATCAATGAACGGTGGGAACTTGATTATATTCTGCGCGAACCCCTGGTCCAGATGGAAAGCGGGGTCTCGGCCATTGTTTGTTGTTTGAGTGAATGGATTGGAGGAGAACCCAAGCGTGGGTCCCCCGATGAATTGAGCGTAAGAAACCCCGGAGTAGTAAATGCCGTAGCCTCCGCGTATGGCCGTCTTGTCACCTACGCGATAGGCAAAACCGAACCGCGGGCCAAGGTTGTCCAGGCCCGGATCCTCAAATGTTCGCCTCCCCGACCGTCCCGGCCCCTTTCCCGCGAAAATTATGGCGCCGGGGATACCGTCAGCACCGGGATTTGGGGTGTTGGGATCGAAAGTTGAATACTGATCGTGCATTTCGGTGCGTGCGGTTTGGTAATCGAACCGCAGCCCCAAATTCAGGGTCAGGCGGTTGTTGACCTTCCACTCGTCATTGATCCACGGGGCGAAGTACGCTTCGTGGAACGTAGGATGAACGGGTATGGTCTGGTCCGAAGAATGCACTTGACCGAGCAGCATTGAAGCGAACGAGTTGCCAGTGCTGCCGGGTAGAACATTGCCCGTGGCATCGTAGCCGGCTGTCTCCAGGTTGTTGAAGACAAAATGGCCGGCCTGGTCGCCGGTAGCCCACCCAGCCAATGGGAACTGGTGCCACCGGTATTCAAACCCCACCTTGAAGGTGTGTTTACCCCGCTGCCAGGACAAGTCATCGGAGAACTGCCAGCGGTTGTTGGTCTCGAAGCCGAACTTCGGCCAGCCATACGTACCCAGGGAGTTGTAGGGAACCGTCCCCTGGAAATCGATGAGGGGCGGCCCCCCGGTGTTGTCGAGAATGCCGCTGCCACCATTAGGTGAGCCCGGGGTCCCGACTCCTTGCCACAGCAGTGTGGGCCAACCCACGCCTGCGGACAGGGGGTTTCCGCCCATGAACCACCGGTCCCACGCGACCGTGCTGTGGTTCAGCAAATTCGTGTTGATAATCCAGTCGAACTGCATGTTGGCGTGATGGGTGACAATGCGCTGGTAAAAGCCGTCGCCGTAGTAGGTGTTGTTCTTCTGCGGCTCGGTCGCACCGTCAAACTGCGTTTTGCAGCCGCCAACCTCCCCGCAGTTTCGGATGGAGGGACGATGGTTCCAGTAAAAGCTTTCGTGCATGCGGAAATTCGGCGTCAGCGTCTGGTCCACACGGAACATGATGTTGCGCGCATTCAGCAGCCAGGTCTGGTCACCGGCTGGATTGCCCGCGACGTTAAAAGCTACACCGGGTCGGTCGGGGTGGACCATCAGTGCTGCGATGCGGGAAGCCACCACACTTAGGTTCGGGTCATTCGCTGGAATGATGTTCCCGGGGTAGGGATCTCGGACGGTAGCGGTACGGGGCGCCGTAATCCCGGTGCAAGGGTCGGTGAAAGCGGGATTCGTAAAACTGGCGACTGTACTATTCGGGTCGTATACTTGGCCCGCGATCATCTGCCGACCCTTAACGTCAAGCAGAGGAACCGTGCTGCCTGCATTCGTGGTCCCCTTCGGGCACACCATCGTAAGTGACGAACCGAGAATCTCACTGAAGTTGCCAGACTTCATCAAGTCGGTGGGTGTGGTGTTGCCGAAACCGGGCAGGACGCCGGAGCGGAAACGCGTCCAATCGATGTTAACAAAGAAGTGTGTCTTATTGTGTCCGTCATAGACTCTTGGAATGACCACAGGGCCGCCAAGGGTGAACCCGAAGTTGTTGTTGCGGTATGGCGTCTTACCCGCCCTGCCGAAGTAGCCGGCAGAGTTGAGCGCATCATTCCCAAAGTACTCGTAGGCGCTGCCGTGAAGGGTGTTGGTGCCCGACTTGGAAGTGTACTCGATGAAACCGCCGCTGGTGTGACCATACTGAGCCGAATAAGTCGTAGTAATGACCTTTACTTCCTGCACCGCCTCTACTGAGGGCGCGCTTTCCTGACTCTGCTGGTGTCCTTCCGCATAGCCGAACGCGGCGCCGTCGAAGAAGTTCTCCGTGGCCCGAGTCTGCCCGCCATTGATGCGGGAATTGAACTGGCTGCCACGAAACATCGGATCACCGTTGGGTTTCATGGGCAGATAGCCGGGTTGCATCTGCAGAACCGATTCGGCCAAGCGGACATCAGCCCCCATGACGACGGGCAAGGCTTTGTAATAGTTCTCGTCAACGGTGTGGCTGACGTCGGCAGTGGTGGTATTGAGGGTCTCGACCTCGCCCTTCACTTCGACCGTCTCGTTTACTGCGCCGACAGCCAGCGTGATGTCCTGGCGTATGGTCTCGGCGCCCACTACCTGGACGCCGGTGCGAAGCGCGGTCTTGAAGCCGGGATGGTCGACCGTTATGGAATAGGTACCCAGAACCAGGGGGGGAGTCGTAAAGGCTCCGGCGTCGTTGGTTGAGAGAACAGTGTCAACGCCGGTGCCGTCGTTGTGCACTTTGACCGATGCACCCACAACACTGGAACCGGTCGGATCAGTCACAATTCCGGTGATGATGCCGCGGTCAGCACGCTGTGCCTGAACCGAACTCACCAGGCCAATGAAAGCGACGAATACAGCAAGCCACACAACCCGGTTGGGTGTTCTCATGGTATCCCCCACCAGCTCCGTTTGTTGGACACGCATTGTTGTTGGGTAAACGATTACCGCGATGGCGTCGGAGAATATTCCCGACTCGATTGATTGTCAAGAAAAATCTAGTACTTTTATACTAGCGTTCCTGGACGTCGCTTTCTGCCTTACTTATTGGCACGCAACGCACTATATGGAATGCTATCTGCAACTTGGAGCGAAGGGACCTCGGAACTTCGCGGGCGACGCTAAGGTAATCTAGGCAGTCATCACATGTTGCGCGGCCGTAGGAAGCCTCCCCACAGAAAGCACAAGAGAGAGGGAGGAAAGAACTCGTTTTCTGAATTTTTGGCTGGTAGTTGGCAAGGATTCACGCCTTGGCCCTAGCCCGCGATTCGTACCCACTCCCCAGACCGTTCAACCGAAGTCCCTATCTCGCGGAGAAGCTGTAGACGGTAACGCGGTGGAACCTCTGGCCTGGCTTCAACTCCGTCGTGGGAAAGGCTGGATGATTCGGAGAATCGGGAAAGTGCTGCGTTTCCAGACATAGCCCACTGCGATGCTGATAGGCCACGCCACCTTTTCCCTTGATCGTTCCATCGAGAAAGTTGCCGCTGTAAAACTGGATACCGGGTTGATCGGTGAGAACGCGCAGCACGCGCCCTGAGTTCGGCTCGTACACTTGCGCGGCCTCTGCCAGGGTTCCGCCTTTCGCGTCCAGCACCCAATTGTGGTCGTAACCATGGCCGCGATGGAGTTGCTCATTGTCGGCGTCGATGCGGTCCCCGATAGCCGTCGGCTTGCGGAAGTCAAAAGGCGTTGATTCAACTGACTTGAGTTCGCCCGTCGGAATCAGGGTCGCATCGACCGGAGTAAACCGAGAAGCATGAAGCGTCAGTTGATGCCCGAGGACGTCGCCATTCCCCTGCCCTGCCAGGTTGAAATACGAATGATTCGTAAGATTGAGGACAGTATCATTGTCCGTGGTCGCGGAGTAGTCAATGCGCAGGTTTCCATTCACCAGGGTATAGCGAACCACGGTCGTCAGATTTCCTGGGTAACCGGCTTCTCCGTCCTTGCTCAGATAAGTCAGCTCAACTCCGTTTGCGATCGTCTTCCCTTTCCAGACCACATTGTTGAAGCCATGCGTGCCGCCGTGGAGAGAATTGTCCCCATCGTTCTTGGGGACCTCGTACTTCTTTCCATTCAACGCAAAACTAGCGTGAGCGATTCGATTCGCGTAGCGGCCGATCAGCGCGCCAAAAAACGCGGTGCCCTTATTATTGTTGTTCGCCACATAGCCGTCGAGATTGTCGAATCCCAGCACGACGTCCGCGGCCTTACCCTGCCGGTCGGGAGCCTTCAGCGAAACCACGGTTCCGCCATAAGTCATAATCCGGGCTTCGACCCGCCCGTCGTTTAACGTGTAAATTTCGACGGGAGTTCCGTCCGGCAATTTTCCAAATTCTTGTGAGGTCACGTTGGTTTTGGCCTCCGCCGCAATGGTACACAGAATGAGCGCGATCAAGCCGACCGTAATCGTCATTAAGATTTTCATGAATTCCCCGTTGACATGTGGCAATTTCAATCGCCGGCAGACCGCAAGGCAACCTCATTCCGACGATTCGATGCTTCAGACTTATCCTGCCTCCGCGGTTCTCCGAATCCAGCAAGTTGAATCAATTTCGGTAGGACGTCGCCAAACTCTTTTGCTTCGGGTTGTCCGAAAGCAAAATACAGTTTGCTGTAGAGCCCATAGAGTTCATCGTAAACAGACTGTTCCGACCGGTCAGGCTGATAGACCTTGTGAGGCGGACAGATCTTGTCTTGCGCCTCCTCAATTGTCTTGAAGGTTCCGGCTGCCAGGAGGGCAAAAATTGCCGAGCCCAGACTGGTGACGCTCTTGCTGGGAACCAGGACCGGCCTCCCCAGCACATTTGCATAGACCTGATTGAGAACCTCGTTCTTCTGAGGAATGCCGCCGGCATTGATAATGCGGCGGATGTGCACCCCGTGCTTCTCCATGCGGTCCAGAATAACGCGCGTGTGGAGCGCCGTCCCTTCAATGGCCGCAAACAACTCGTCCTGCGCGGTGCTCTGTAAGTTCCAGCCCAGCGTGATGCCACGCAAATTAGGATTGACCAGGACGGTGCGGTCGCCGTTATCCCAGGTGAGCCGGAGCAGGCCTGTCTGTCCGGCGCGGTACTTCTCCAGTCCCCGGCTCAAGGTCTGGACATCGGTGCTAGCGCGAGTGGCAATGGCGCTGAAGGTATCTCCGACGGCGGATAAACCCGCTTCGAATCCCGTCCGCTGGGGATGCACGCTTCCCTGCACCACACCGCAAACTCCGGGCACCAGGTTCACGGAAGGAGTAATCCCGATAATGCAGGTAGACGTACCGACGACATTCACAACATCATCGGTGCGACAGCCGGCACCGATGGCATCCCAATGCGCATCGAAAGCGCCTACCGGGACGGGAATGCCGGCCTTGAGCCCCAACTTCTCGGCCCAGTGTGGCGAGAGCCGTCCCGCGATCTGATCTGAGGTGGCGTATTCGCCGGCAAGTTTCTCGCGTACCCCCGCGAAAAGTGGATCTACCTTGACCAGGAATTCTTCAGGGGGCAGCCCGCCCAATTTCGCGTTCCAGAGCCACTTGTGGCCCATGGCGCAAATGCTGCGCTTGACCTTTTTTGCGTCGCTGATGCCACAGAGCGTGGCGGCGACCATGTCGCAGTGTTCGAAAGCCGAGACAAACTGCGAGCGCTTGTCCGGGTTGTGACGCAACCAGTGCAGGAGTTTTGAGAAACCCCACTCGGAGGAGTACACGCCACCGCACCACTGAATCGCTTCCAGACCTTCGCGGTGAGCAGCCTCCGTGATCTCGGCGGCTTCGCCTTTGGCGCGGTGATCACACCACAAGTAGTACTCGCCGAGCGGGGTCAGCTTTTCTCCCACAGGGATTACGCTGGAGCCGGTGGTATCAAGAGCGATGGCTTCCACCTGTTCTCCGCGAATCCGGGCCTTGCCGACGGCCTCGGAGGTCGCGGTTACTAGTCCCTTGAGATGGTCTTCATGCGATTGCGTGGCATATTCCGGGTCTTCTCGCTTGCGATGTAGAGGATATTCAGCCACAGCCGACTCCAGCAGCCCTCGTTCGCTGTCCACAAGCGACACGCGTACGCTGAGAGTGCCAAAGTCGACTCCGGCGACGATCGCCATCAGCAAGCTCCGTTGGGTGAAGCGTGCCAGTACGTTTGCCAGCCCAGGTAGCGCGTAGCTGCCTCATGGACTGAAGCCGCGACCGTCGAAAGATTCGCAGCCACGTGATGCTCGAAGCCCTCGCGGCAGATATAGTGCAGCAATTTTTGCATCTCAGGAATTTCGACTACGCCTGCTCCACCGAACGTGTTCAGCGGATCGTCGGTAAAACGGCCCTCCCCTACGTAGCCGCGCATCTTGCCTGAAGTGTCGTCGGTGGAGAATCGCGCAAAGCTCATCTTTTCCGGTCGGATCAAGCCTACGCAGGTGCCGAAGGTGTTCTCTTTGCCCACAGTCCCGGCAATGATCTCCTGGAAATCCATTTTCACCGAGCGGAAGAAATGTTTGGGCAGATTGGAGCAATGGAAACACACGGCTTTATTCGGATCGGACCCATAGTTGTTGTTCCAATCGAGCAACGCCGAAGGTGTTCCGGAAGCGAGCCTGAGAGCGTGCATGCCCAACACGCCGCAGATGTCTACCTCGCAGGCGCTCGACAGCAGCTCGTTGCTCATCATGCTCATCACCGTGCAGGGCACCACGCCGAGATTTTCCTCGAGCGAAGTCCAGCACTGCACTGCGCTGATAGTCACTTCTGTGGCGGCCATCCATTCATCAACCACCGCGCCCAGCTTGGCCATCTTCATCAGCGCAGGTTTCGGCACATTACTCGAATCCACGTATTTCTGAATAGCGGCGAGCTTGGCCTGCGCGGCGTCGCTGTTGTCTTTCGTGCGCTCGATACGGCCCAGCACCTCGGAGAGGTCCAGGGTCTCAATCGAGATACCCTGGGATTCCAGAATCTTCTCGCTGTAGCGCACGGTGTTGAATGCTGTCGGGCGCGCGCCAATGGCCCCAACGCGCAGATTGCGAAAACCCTTCACTACCCGGCACACCGGCGCGAACCACGCTAGATCGCGCGCGAATTCTGCCGAGTCAGGACTCTCGGTGTGCAGGCTCGTAATCGAGTAGGGGATGCCGTATTGCCGCAGATTGTTGCAGGCTGACATCTTGCCGCAAAAGCTGTCACGTCGGGCAGCGATCGTCATCTTTTGTGGATCATCGGGAGTCGCCTGAACCAGAACGGGAGCCTTGAGATCGGCCAGACGTAAGGTATCTGCGATGGCCCGCTCGTCGCCGAAATTCGGCAGGGTTACGATTACCCCGTCAATGCGATCGCGATTGCGCTTGAAGAGGTCGGCACACCTCTTGGCCTCTTCACGCGTTTCCACCGCTCCATGTTTGCTTTCCTGAGGCGTGAGCGCGACTACATCCATGCCCGCCTTTTCGAGCGCCTTCAACATCTCGTCCCGGCCGCTCTTGGCCAAATGATCGGGGAAGAAACCGCGGTTGCCTACGATGAGGCCCATCGTCATCCTGTTATTCGACATAACACATCCTTATCAAGCACGCTTCAGGGCTCCCTCTTGGGCGCGAAGCGAATACAAAAGAAGAGTCCCAGCGCCAGCAACACGGCTCCCCACCACACACTGGCATGCAATCGGAAGAGCACTACCGGATTGGCAGGCGGATGAACGATCTCCCATATGCCTGCCGCAGTAATCAGAACACCGTTGACCAAAAGAGAGATGCCGGCAAACAACCAGATCGGGAGTTCGCGTCGCATGTTCTTCATTATTTAACCATCACCACACCAGGATGTTCATCACGACAAACGCGATGCCCACCACCGTCGCCCAGAATGCCGGCCGATGGAATAGTGGATACTTCCCCTGTTCAGGGATTTTCGTCACGCCATAAACCAGGCCGTCCAATTCACTCTCCGGCTTCGGTGAGGTCAGATAGCTGACCACAACCGTCACCAGCACGCACACGACCCACGACCATAAGGCGCGATACATGTTCTCGGCCATATCGCGCGCGTTGGGAGAAAGCGCCACGTAGCGCAGCGCGGTATGGTCTACTTTCACCCAGGCGTACATGCCAATAGAGGAGAGCGTTCCCGCCAACAATCCCCAGAAACCAGCGGGCCCGGTCGCTCGCTTCCACAGCATCCCCAGAAGTACAGTGCCGAACAGCGGTGCGATGAAGAAGCTGAACAGCGCTTGCACGTAATCCATGATGCTGGCAAACTGCATCACGAGATAAGCCGTACCGACGCTAATCAACACGCCCACGATCGTTGTCCAGCGCCCCACATTGACATAGTGGTGGTCACTGCCATCCTTGTTAATCAGGGCGCGATAGATGTCATAGGTCCATACCGTGGTAAACGCGCTCACGTTACCGGCCATGCCCGACATAAATCCTGCAATGAGAGCGGTAATCCCTAATCCCAGCAATCCCGGGCCGCAGTAGCGAGCCAGCATCAAGGGCAGTACTTCGTTATAGCTGTGCCCGCCGCTGGCCACTGCGGCGGTTTCCCCGGTAAGCTTCGTCGGCAGGACAGCCAATGCCAGCAATCCCGGGAGAATGACGATGAACGGCACCAGACTCTTGAACGCCGCTCCGATGATGGGCGCCATTTCCGCCGCTCGCATGTCCTTGGCGGAAAGCACGCGCTGCACCACCAGAAAGTCTGTTGTCCAGTAGCCAAACGAGATCACGAAGCCTAACCCGAACACGATGCCGGTCCAGTGAATACCCATGGGGTTATCGGTGAACGAGCCCAAGGTGGACCACAAGTGCGTGTACTGAGGGGAGGCATTGTGGGCGATTTGCAGCTTTAGGTTATTCCAGCCACCGGCTTCGATTAAGCCGAGAATGGGGATGAGTAGCGCTCCCGCCCAGATCAGAATGAATTGCAACACTTCGTTGAAGATCGCTGAGCGCAGGCCGCCCAGTGCCACGTAAATGGCCACCGTGAGAGACGAAACCCAGATGCTGAAGTGGATGTCCCAACCCAGCACCACCTTCATGACCAGGGCCATGGAATACATGTTGATGCCGCTCATCAACACGGTCATGAAGGCAAAGGAAATGGCTGAAAGCGCGCGGCTGCTCTCTCCAAAGCGCAGCTTCAGATAGCCCGGCACTGAGTGCGTTCGGGAAATGTAGTAGAAAGGCATCATTACCAGCGCCAGAAACAGCATCGCGGGAATGGCCCCGATCCAATACCAATGCGTGGCCAGAATGCCGTACTGGTAAGCCGCTGCCGCCCAGCCCATCAGTTCCAGAGAACCCAGGTTGGCTGATAAAAAACTGAGGCCTGCGATCCAGGCAGTCATCTCCCGGCCGGCCATGAAGAAGTCTTCGCCCGTGCGTGCGCGACCTCGCAGATACCACCCGATGCCCAGCACCAAAGCGAAATAGAAGACGACAATTACCAGGTCAACGGGGGAAAGGCTCACCAGCCGGGGTGCAGCATAGAGCGCCAAGAATGGCATCAGTTTCCTTTCCTGGTCTGGCCGTAGTAGGCGTCCTTACCGTGTTTGCGCAGATAGTGTTTGTCATGCAGAGTGCTGCCGATGGGCTGCGCGGCGCTGTTCAGCGTCACCGTAAAATAGGCCATGCGGGCCAGCGCTTCCAAGATGACGGCATTGTGGGCCGCTGTTGCAGGATCCGGTCCCCATGTGAAGGGACCATGATTCGCGACTAGGATGCCCGGAGTGGCCGAGGCATTGTGTCTTTTCAGTGCCCGCACGATTACGTGTCCCGTGTTTTTCTCGTACTCGTCTGCAATCTCATCGTTCGCCATGGCGGGGGTGACAGGAACGCACCCGTGGAAATAGTCGGCGTGCGTCGTGCCGAAACACGGGATTGGCCGCTGCGCCTGCGCCCACGAGGTCGCATATTCCGAGTGCGTGTGAGCAATGCCGCCAATCGCCGGAAAAGACTGGTACAGCACCAGATGTGTCGCCAGGTCCGAGGAAGGCCGCAGTTTACCCTCGACAATCTTGCCTTCAAGGTCGGTTACCACCAGATGCTCCGGCCGCATTTCTTCGTAAGGAACGCCGCTCGGTTTGATTACAACCAAGCTCTCGTCCCGCGAAATTCCGCTGGCATTCCCAAACGTATACAGCACCAGATTCTTTCGCACCAACTCCAGGTTGGCCTCGAAAACTTCTTCCCGTAGGCGTTGCAGAAGCATGTCGATTCAGAACTCGCCGAATGAGAGCGAAGCAGCCAGTAATCGTTTACCAAACGCAACACGCTAGACCAGCGCCTTCGCTTTGTCAATTCCGGCGTGCGTGCCGGCGTGCTGCGTTCTGGCTTCCTCCCGCGTCAAGCATGGCTCGATACGCGCCTCGTGGCAAGAATTGTTACAGGAATGTTAAGATAACCTCCCTCGATAAGTGCAGAAAGACCCTTTACTTCAGTTCAGCTAGTAAGCAACGCAGATTACTTATGCTCCTGGATCAAGAACGCATCAATTCTGTTTTTCAGAAAGTCGAACGGCAACTGGCCAAGATTGCTTCCAAGCCGCAGCCCGACCACGTTCACCAGTTCCGCACCTCCACACGGCGGATCGAAGCCCTGTTACAAGAACTAGTTCCCAAGCAAGATCGCAATCAGCGCAAATTGCTCAAAGAACTCTCTCAGTTGCGGCGCCGGGCAGGGCGGATTCGCGATGTGGACGTACAAGTACAGGCGCTTCTTAGCCTCAAGGCACCTCAAGAGGCAACGCTCAAAGCGGAAGTTCTCCGTTCCCTGGCGGAAATGCGCGCCAAAAGAGAAGCAAAGCTGCTCAAAGCTCTCGACAAACAGACCGTTCGCGAACTTCGAAAGCGGCTGAAGCGGGCTGCCGAGAGTCCGGAGATTCTGAAAAACGGCCGCAATCCTTTTACGGTGGCTTCTCAGATGTTGACGCGGTTGATTCGAATCTCGGATCCACCACGGGAAAAACTCCTCCACCAATATCGGATTAGAGGCAAGCGTATCCGTTACGTAGCGGAACTGGCGGGCGACAGGCCGGAAGCACGGCAAATGGTGGAGCAACTGAAGCGCACGCAGGATGCCTTGGGGGAGTGGCACGACTGGCTCACTTTGGTCGAAACCGTGCAGAAGCATGTACGTAGCGAGGCCCGGTCGCCGCTTTTGGCGGAGTTGAACAACATCACCCGAGCCAAGTTTAGAGAGGCGATTGCAGTAGTACAAGAAACAAGGTCTGAGACGTCCACTAAACCCGTTCTCATAACTCAAGCCAAGGGCGGCCGGCGCAAACCGGTGGCGTCGCAAGAACAAGCGGCCGTTGCCATTGCATGAGATTCAGTTGCAACGAAACAGAAATCATTTGATCTGGCCGCAGCCTACGGCAGCGAGAGTGTCAACAACGTACCCGAATCCGTCTCCTTCCTCTAAACTGGGGTGCTGCACCAGCTGCTGCGTTTGTTATGCCGATCTTCGCCGCGGTTGATATTGGCTCCAATTCCGTTCGCTTGAAAATCGCGCGGCTGCAAGGCCGCCGTCTGCGCGCCCTTCATGAGGACCGGGAAGTGACGCGCATGGGAGAGTCGGTTTTCCGCACTGGCTTTCTCTCGCCCGATGCCATGGCCAACACGATCAAGGTGCTTCGCCGGTTTCATCGTGTGGCACAACGGCTGGGTACCGATTCAGTCCGGGTGGTCGCGACCAGCGCCCTGCGTGATGCCCGCAATTCCCGCGCGTTTCTGGAATGGGTGCGCTCGGCGACGGGCTGGCGAGTAGAAATCATCTCGGGCCTTGAGGAAGGACGCCTCATTCACCTGGGATTGGTATCCAGCGCTAAGGTCAACTCTTTGCCCGTGCTCATGATTGACTTAGGCGGGGGCAGTTGTGAGCTGACGATCTCAGCAGGTGGTCACATTCGGGAGACGGTGAGCCTGCCTCTGGGAGCGGTTCGACTGACCAATGAGTTCTTGCAACACGATCCCCCGCGCAAATCCGAATTGGAACGGCTGCATGGATTTATTGGACGGGAACTGGGGCGAGTTGCCGATCGCATCATCAAAGCGCGTATCCATTCGATCATAGCAACCTCGGGAACGGCCGCCTCGTTATCCGCGGTTTGCCAGAAGCTCTCAAAAAACCGGGCCTCGAGCGTCACCCGGCTATACATGCAGAGGATGGCCAAGTTGCTGGTGAAATCGAATATCGAACAGCGCAGAAGATTGCCCGGTATTGGTCCCCGGCGCGCTGAGATCATTGCCGCTGGTGCGGTCGTCTATTCCGACCTGTTGGAACATTGTCACTTGCGTGGATTCCGCTATTCATCGCTAGGATTGCGCGACGGCCTGCTGGCGCAAATGGCGGCCGAGCACGGCAGCACAGCCTCGAGCAAGCAGATCGAGTCCGAGCGCCGTGATTCGATCCAGGCCGCCGTCAAGCACTACCGGGTAGACATCAGCCATGCCCTGCAAGTCCGCGATTCCGCGGTGCAGCTTTTCGACCGTTTGAAGTCCGTGCACCGTCTGCCACCACAATATCGCGAATGGCTTTCTGCTGCGGCTATGCTCTACGAGGTCGGCGATTACGTAAATCGTAACGGCCGTCACCGGCATACGTATTACATCATCTCGAATTCCGAGATTCTGGGATACACCCTTGAGCAACGGCGCATCATTGCGGCTATTGCCCGCTATCTCGGGAAGTCTCGACCCGGGCCGGCAGATGGTCCCATGAAGATACTGGCCCCAGAAGACCGCGAAAATGTTCCTAAGGCGTCTTTGCTGTTACGTCTTGCCCGCGCTTTTCATCTCGCCCGGAGTGGCGCTGTACAGAGCGTAGGCGTGCGCGTCCACGAGGCGAGTATCGAATTCCGCCTCTCGCATAAGCGCAGGATGGGCGTTGATCTGGAATTGTGGGCGATTGAGAAAGAGAAAAACTATTTCCGCGAAGTTTTTGGCCGGACACTCTCGGTCGCGCTGGCATAAACGGCGCGCAACAGTTTCGGCGTCACGCCCCACTGGAGCACGGCCGCGCTCCGGGTCGACTCGACTCTTGCCACCGCACCCTTCTTCAGCTCTACTGATGCCCGGCATCCGGTTGTGGAGATCATCCGACCGAGAAATTCGCTCAGATTGGGATTGTGCCCCACGACCATGATCGTTTCCTGCTTGGCATATTTGTTGAGGAGTTTGCGAAAATCGGCGAAGGTGGCCCCCGGGCGAAGGCTATCGTCGATCTGGATCTTGGCTTCGTAACCGATCTCGTTCCCTACCAGCGACGCCGTCTGCGTTGCCCGCTTCAGCGGGCTAGAAATAATGACGTCGACCTGCGTATCCAGTGCGGCCAGAGCGCGACCCACGTAACCGCATTGCTCGATTCCTGTGTCATCGAGACCCCGTCTTTCGTCTTTCTTAGGGTTGGCAAGGTGTTGCCCAGCGCCAGCATGCCGCAGAAAGTAGATGACCATCTGCCGTTATCGTTCCTTTCCGGCCCGCGCGCGAACTCTTCTTACTGGCGCCGCCGGAATACTGGCTAACTTACCCTTACCCTCTGCCAAGGATATGAGGAACTCCTGCGCGTTGAATTCAGCGGCCGTTTTTGCCACACGGCCGTGTTCCGCACGCTGTGCCGCGCGCAGGTAGGTTCCGTCTTTTTGAAGAATTCGAGCTTTCATGTTGTCCGCCAGGTATGTCTCCAGAATTTCCTGATGCACACGTTGGCGCAGCAGCGGGTCACGGATAGGCAGAAGAACCTCAACCCGCTCATAGAGATTGCGTGGCATCCAGTCGGCGCTACCGGTATAAATTTCCTCCTGCCCGCCGTTGGCAAAGAAGAAAATCCGGCTGTGCTCCAGGAAACGTCCGACAATGCTGCGCACACGGATCCGATCGCTCACTCCGCGTACGCCCGGACGCAGCGCACACACCCCCCTTACGATCAGGTCAATATCCACGCCCGCCTGGGAAGCCCGGTACAGAGCGGCGATGATGTTCTTGTCCAGCAAGCCATTCATCTTGGCGATGATACGCGCCGGCCGGCCCTGGCGAGCATGCTCAACTTCGCGGGCAATCAGGTTCAGGCATTTCTCTGCCAAATCGAGCGGGGAAACCAGCAGTGGATCGTAGCTGGGGTGCTCGGCGTAGGCGGTCAAGAAGGTGAAAACATCGTGAACCGCTCCCGTGATCTCGGGATCAGCAGTCATCAGGCTGAGATCCGTATAGAGTCGCGCCGTGGCCGAATTGTAGTTACCGGTACCGACGTGAGCGTAACGACGGGTAATCCCGTCGGGATCGCGCCTCACCACGAGCGAAAGCTTGCAGTGCGTTTTCAAACCGACCAGGCCGTGGAACACCTGGACACCCGCGTCTTCGAGATCGCGCGCCCAGCGAATATTGGAAGCTTCATCGAACCGGGCCTTTAACTCGATGACGGCGGTAACCTCCTTTCTTGAGGCCGCAGAGATCAACGAGGGAACCACCAGAGAGTGCTCGCTGGTGCGATACAAAGTCTGTTTGATTGAGAGCACTCTGGGATCCTCAACCGCACTCTCGATAAACGAGACCACCCCATCGTAAGAATCAAACGGATGATGGAGCAGAACATCGTGGCGGCGAAGTTCTTCAAAAAGATCCTGCGACTTGGCGGTCAGGCGTAACTCTCGCGGTGCAAACGACCTAAATTTCAACTCAGGGTGGTCCACCTGCCCGTAAATATTAAAAAGCCGCGACAGGTTCACGGGGCCGTTGGTGAGAAACAGCTGCCAGGGATCAAGTTCAAAATTGGTTCGCAGGCGCTCGACGATTTCGGGGTCCGCATCTGCCTCGATCTCCATGCGCACGGCGTCGCCTTTGCGGCGGTTGTGAAGCTCGGTACGCACCGATTCCAGCAAACTACGCGCCTCTTCTTCCTGCAGATAGAGATTGCTGTTTCGCGTAACGCGGAATGCCGCCGACGACAGGATGTCGTACCCGTGATACATCTGGGAAGCATGAAAGGCCACCAGGTCGGCAAGGAAGATAAAGTCATCGGTTGCGTGCGAGGGCAGACGCACCAGTCGCGGAAGAGCGCGCGGAACGGTGACTACGCCAACGTAGGCCAAAGAAGCGCGCCGGCGACGGCGCAGCAGAAAAGCTAGACACAGAGCTTTGTTGATAACTCGAGGAAACGGATGCGCCGGATCCACGGTCACGGGCGTCAGCAGCGGGTCGAGTTCTCTTTCACAGTACTCTTCCACGAAAGAGCGGGCCGTTGAATCAAGCTCGTGTAAGCCGAGGATGCGGATTCCACGCTCCGCCATAGACGGTCTAAGTTCGTCATTCCAACACCGGTATTGGTCTTCGACGAAGCGATGGGTTTCGCTTGAGATCAGCTCGCGCTCTTCGTTGCGGCTCAAGCCGTCCGGCCCTGATTCGGCGTAGCCATCCTCAATCTGCTGGACCAGGCCGGCAACCCGTACCTCAAAGAACTCGTCCAGATTGCTGGCAGCGATGGAGAGGAACTTCAGCCGCTCCAACAGGGGGTTGCTGTGGTCCTCGGCTTCTTCCAAAACCCGGCGGTTGAACGCTAGCCAGGAGGCCTCCCGATTGATGTAGTAAGCCGGGCTGTCAAGTGAAACACGAGCCATAGAACGACCGACAACACAGATGGTAACAAAATATGTCAGGCGTCGTGACCCCGAAACCAACCTGTGCCTGCTTCGTATTGGTGGACGCGGTTCAAGAAGTGCCAAGAAGACGCCGGATTGTAGTAGGCAAGTGTGAACAAGAGGTTAAAATCGTCCGCCGATTGTCAGGTTCCCGGCAAACCAGGTTCGTGAGTACAAGAAAGGCGGGAGCCTCCCCGCCCGTTTTGACCGTTCTTTGTAACGCTCTAAGTCTCTAAAAAGGAAGCCCCGGGAGTTCTTCAGTGTTTTCCTGGCGCACCGACTTCAACTGGGTAGGGAACTTACATTGCGTCACCACCAATATTGCCTGCCCGACAGGCTCGGCTTGGGACAGGATCTTGTACAGTGGCAACAATCTGATGCAGCGATTGTCGCGTGTCTACAAGCCTTTCAGCACGGGAATGTTCATGCTCTTTGATCGGGCCCAGTTCAATGCGTTCGGAGGATTTGACGAGCAGGCGCTCTACGCCGAAGACTATCTGCTCAGCCAGAAGGTGCCGGCCAGCAGGTTCGAAATCGTGTCAGGCTGTGTGCTCACGACCAATCGCAGGTTCAGGAAGATGGGACATTTCAAGCTGGTGCGCTTGTTCTTGAACGCCGCTTTGCACACCCGGAATGAGAGCTTTTTTCTACGCGACCACCGGTATTGGCACTCGGAAACGTAAATAGATCGTCACTTCTCTCGCGCGGCCGAAGAGAATTGTTGCACCATATCGGCAGATATCCCGTTGGCTCGCGCGATTGCACCATATAGGCGGCCACTGTTGCGCACTTTCCTCTCCTGAGTGGAAGGGTCGAGCGCGATCAGGCCGAATCTCAGTTTCCAGCCCTCACTCCACTCGAAATTGTCCGTAAGCGTCCAATGAAAATAACCGCGAACATCATGGCCTTCCTCAAGCAATCGATGGAGTTCCTGGATTGCGTTGACGATGAGCCAGGGGCGAATGCGGTCCTCCGCATCAGGAACGCCATTTTCTAAGATGTAGATTGGCTTGCCGAGCCGAGCTGTACGCCGAACCGCTGCCCTGATCGCGCCAGGGTAGGCCTCTCCGTACGGTTTTTCGACTCCGCTGTCCCCCTGGGGAACGTGCTCCGGCACGAACACATTCCCGAAGAGCTGTGAGCGATGTTTAAGGCTGAAGGCTACGTGGAATCTGCTGTAGACATTCAAGCCAACAAATTCGCAGGTTCCTTTCACGTTCCTGAAGGTTCCATTGGCGAGATTGAGCGGAAAGGCGGGGCGGCCCCATTCAATTACGGCGAGGAAACTTTCATTGAAAAGCTGGCTCAGGATGCCGGCTATCCATCGATCGGGAGCAAACGAGGGATTCGCGGGTTCGAAGACTACGTAATTGTGAGCCCAACCAACCAGTGCATCGGGCTGCAGTTCGTGAATTGCGCGATAAGCGTGCGCATGGCACTGCGCCATGGCATTCACGACCTGCAATGACGTTCCGATTGCGCCCTTCCGCCCGGGCGGAAACTCTCCCAGAACATAACCCAGCGCGGCGAAAACGTTAGGTTCATTGAAGGTCACCCAATATCGGCAGAGATCCCCTAATTCGCCGATTACATTCCGGGCAAAGCGCTCGAAGATTTCCACTGCGTTTCGGCTGAGGAATGCGCCTTGTCGCTCAAACCAGTTCGGATGAGTGAAGTGGTGCAGGCAGACTAGCGGTTGAATGCCGCGTTCCTGAAGGCCTTGCAGCATCTGCCTATATCGCTGCAACGCTTCTCTGTTCCATTGCCCTTGCTGCGGTTCCAGGCGGCTCCACTCGATGGAGAGCCGCAGAGCATTCAGACCCATGTCGCGGGCAAGGTCAAAATCCCGCTCGGCATTGTTCCACCAATCGCAAGCAAGACCACTACGTTCACCCGACCTGATGTGGCCTGCAGCTTCCCAGTCATACCACTGATTGTCTTTGTTTTCGCCTTCTACCTGGTGCGCCGCTGTCGAGACGCCCCAGAGAAAACCCTTTTGGGAACTCCGCCCCGAAGCCGGGTCGACATGAACTTTCTGACGGAGAATTCCTCGTCGTGGGAGGCTGCATGATCTCGCTGGCATTCTAAGCGATTGAACCTCCTCTCTGTAACAACAACTCAAGGAGATTAGCTACTTCTTGGATTCCTCATACCGTAGGTAGCGCAGCGATCTCAATAGAAGCAGGCGCTCCTCACGGTCAACGCCCGTTTTCCCCGAAGTTAAAGCAAGAACGACGACACAGGCGTCTTTGTCAGACATTGCATTTTGGCCAAGCGATTTTGGCAGGACTACTGCGCACCCGGGTTGTCGTGCCCCCCTGGGATGTGGCAGGGTAGGACCGGTTCGTCCGAACTTCACTTCCAGCGCATCCCCTGGCCTGAGGGTAACCTCGCGTCCTTTTTGAATCAGGAAGAAGGCGGTTGCCGCACCCAGTCCGACATACCGCGCGGTACTGCTTACCGCCGTTCCTCCAATTACCTGAGCGAGGTCATCAGCGAACTTGGCCGCCAGAGCTGTGCCACCCAATTGAATCATCAGCCGCTTCTTGCTCAACGCAGGATGCAGCATACCTTCGGAATCGGACTTGACTGCGTTGCTGTTCGCTGAGAGGAGGCCGGAACTGATCGGTTGCACAAGCCCGCCGGGCAGCAAGACTCGGTCGAAGATCATGAACACCGATCCTGGCCGCATGAGAGCTGCATCAGGGTTAGATAATAGTGGCGCCCGTCGGTAGAACTACACCCTCAGGCGCCGCGTAGGCGGCCGTGGTCACGACCAGCCAGAATACTCCCGACAGCAGCTCTGCAAAGAAAGCTCTCGATCTCCGTACTCTCTTACTCTCTAGTTCCTCCAGAAATCTGATCGAAAGCCCCGGACAAAGTTCGATTGGAAACACAACCCCTTGATCTTCGACTAGGAATACTGTTCACCACGGGGCTGCTTGGTGCTCGTTCTGCCAGGCGCCGTGTAATGTGGGTTACGTGTTAGCGGGTGAAGCAGCGTGCGGCTTCAGGTCTCGCGAGACTAGCCTCATCTGTTAAACGAGTGTTGCGCGAGAATAAATTATTTGTAAAAACGTAGAGGAAAAAGTGGAAGAATCCGCACTCCCGATTTGTCAGTGAAATCAATCTTTCCACGGCACTTGGGCAGGTCAAGTGCCAAAATGGGAATAGAATTACAGCTCAGCGCAATTGCGTCTCATTTGCCCCAGTGTGTCTGTGCCTCTATAATTGAGGTGCTCTTCACTCGAAATATCTGTCGTTGTCAACCTGCAACCAAATTCGCCTTAAGACACGGGGGGCAAGGTATATGACAAGCGTAGATGGAAGCAACGCCAGACTCTGCGAAAAACTCAAGGCGCTTGGATACGCAGATCGCAATCGGATACGCATCTACGGAGAAGAGTTCGACCTGTTGTCCAATCCGATTTCGGATGAACACGGTGTCTCGATTGAAGCGAAATCCCGCAAGTCCGGAGCCGCAAGGAGATTGCGAATTCCGTTGTCCCTCGTGAACATGGTACGAAGGGACTTGAAATCAGAGGATCGCTCTTCGAGTGCCGCATAATTGCAACGGCACAGCGGTACCTTACAGTCGCGCTGGTAAACCCGTTTGCCGCGAACTACTGGATGCTGAAGGTCAGGAATCCGGAAAATTTTCGTCTAATTCCTTAGGGGCAGGTACTAAAGTCTGCCGCTTTCACAGCGTAGAAAGAATGGCTCCTCAGGTAGGACACGAATCCGCCTGGGAGCTTACATGAGGACCGCACCCACCTGGGGCTAGCCAAGGACACGCCGGCAGGGCGCCCAGTCGCAAGCGCCTCGGCCAACGGAAGCAGGGTTCAATCATTCGCTCGACTCCGGTGGCCTGCATCATCGTTACTCCGTGCCAGCCTAGTGTTAACGGCAGAAATGTTCTCAAACCACTGTTGCGCGGCACACGGTCTACCACCTTTTCGTGGCGCGATCCGCGTATGCAGAGCATACCAATGAAGGGCAAGAATCGTATTGGTAGCTCGAAACGCAATTAGGTCTGTTCTTTAAATGGTCAGACCTAACTCGGCGCCTAGACTCATGCTGCTTGCTCCCTATACATTTCTCCCCACGATCACAACTGAATTAATACTGCGGGGATACTTGATGCGCTTTCCGGTCGGGCTCGCGACCAGGATCTCGCCGTTAGTCCGGTCAAGGCTGACAGCATGCGGTGATACCAGTTGCGTCGCGAACCCTGAATGATTCGAATGGGTGCCACTGCCCCGATGGCATCCCCACGAAAGACGATAATGGCGTCGGCCAGAGCGTTAGGCACAACGATCTCGTCGTGGACGGGATCGTATGCCAAGCCGCGGATGGTGCGCCCTAATTCGCCCATCTGCTATGACTGTTCTCCCTGTTCCGCTTCACAGGATTCACCTGAATTGAACGAGTGCGCGAAGTTGCCACTAAATAAGGAGGCTGGTTAGAGAACAGGGAGGGGTTGCTGTTGGAAGGAGATTATGGGTCGCCCATCACAACTCAAAAAAACCAACGGGAAAGACCAGTGGGCGTGGACTCATGCCCGGCCACGAGTTGTTTTCGGATTGAATCAGCCCACGCGTGGCCCACAAAGGCGCCCAGAAATCCCCGCGAAATGAGTTGTTACGGTTGTCCGTCAGTTGCACAACCGCCGACCACGATCAGGGGATCTGCGGCTGATCATGGCATTCGGTCGGATGTCAGGCTGCGCGGTCGTAGCGGTGGTGCAACCCACCCAATCCTGCATGGGCGATCACCGGAGCAGGTGTCGCTGAGCGGATTCTCCGGGCGGTGCATGCGAACCGCGATACAGCGAACAGTCTGAACTTGAGGGTTCGATGGAAGCAAGTTGTAACAACGAGGATGCCCCCGAAGAGCAACACGAGATCACCAACGCTAAACAGTCCCAGCCGCGCTTGATCGGCTAGAAATAGCAACCGCGTGTTCGATGTCGCAGCCCGCCACAGCGGGCTCGCGGCATGCAGTCTGGAGGATATTCCAACAACTGGCATGGTTCCCGCGTTGGCCTGGATCACTAAGGCATTCAGTGTCAGTCCACCGAGCATTAGCAGAACGCCGGCCTGGACCCAAGGCGACCGAACTGCGCGGACTGTCAACCACAGGATTGCGCAGGACTCGCACAGCCAAATCGTCGGGTGTTGGCTCCACGCCAACTGATGTGCCGCTGAGAGAAAATTCACTGTCCCACCACCGCCGAATGCCAAATGAAAAGAAGCTAATATTCCGGCTGAAAATGAATGCCGCAAGAATGGGCGGAGCCAGAGTCGTTGGCAGAGTCGCATGGAATACTAACACTCTCGTTATGACAGTCAAGCTAATTTTGAGAGTTAATTTTGAGAGTTATTTTTAGAGTTTGTCAAAGCCTTTTAACAACCAACAGGGAAGACCAAGGCGGGGGTGGACTCATGCCCGGCCACGAGTCGTTCTCGGATAAGCCCAACGGAAAACACAGTTAGCGCTTCCCGCGGCTGGCTTGCTTTCGTCTAGGAGGAGCTGCAGGGCGTGGAGGACGTAATGTGTCTTCCAGCCAGTTGGTGAACTCTTCCATTGCGTCGGCCTTGACCGTGAACCTATCGCGGTCAAACTTGTTGGTACTTCGGATCGCCTTCGTACGTAGCGTTTTGATCTTCGCCCTATTCTGTTTTACCCATGCTCGGAGGTCGTCATCGCTCATCATACATTCCCCCTGCTTGCCTACCAGGTCTCTAGGAATTGCGGCGAGCGTACGAATGCCTGAAGAATCGTCGCGGATCTCTGGAAGTTGGTGATTCCCATGCCCGGCTTTTGCAGGTTGTCATTGCTGGGCAACGGACACACGATTACGGCGTCGCAACTGGCGTAGGAAAAGCAACTGAACAATGCGATTACCGGCAGCCACAAAGTCTTTTCCATTGGATTCCCTTATCGGGTCAGCAACTTACTCTCGACAGAAAAGATAACAAAAACTAAGACTGAGGATAGCGGCGCGTCGTAAATCTCGCGGCAGCCCCAAGTCGCGTGTAGGTTTTGATATGCGAGAAACGCAAGGTCCCGCCACTCCACCGCTCGGCGGCGAACGGCATGTGAAGTACTCGACCACAAATCCGTTCTACCTTTCGACCGGAATAGTTGCTGGTAAATCTCTGGGGAACTCTGAGAGACTCTGCCGGAGTCTCTGGCTCATACAACCACCCCGCAAAGGGTGGCCTGCTTCTATTATAGGCATCATCACAAGGCAGGCCGCGCAGGTCGAACTCAGGAAAGTCGATCCACTTCGTGACCGTCGGCGTTCCCGCCATTTTGAGCAGTGCTTTCAATGCCGCGCCACTTTCGCATCCTGGTGTCACATTCAACACGCGATCCACCGTCATTCTCCCGAACATGTCTTCCTCCTTTCTCGATATCCCAATCGGTTCGCCGCTGCCTTTCAATGGACGATTGATTGACCACGTCTCGCCGCCTCCATCCCTTCCACGAGCATGCGCAGAACTTTGGCGTCCGGCACGTCGTTCAGACCACCGCGGAAGCCTATCTCCGCACAGACTTGCGAGAACCGCTCCAGTCCGCACGCTTCGACCGCTTTCCGCAGTCGGTCCATTCCACGGTTCAGATTCGCCAGGCGTTCGCGAACTAGGCTAAGTTTGCCGGTATCGGCGACGCTCGCGATATCCGGAGTGCCGGTCACGGATAGCGCAACTTGCGTAGACAGCTTCTCCCCGACTGACCCCTGGAGCCCTCGGATCTCTTTAACAAGTGACTGTGTGTGCCATTCGTGCTGCCGTTCCAGGCGGGCGAGGACGGCTCAGTCTTGTTAACGCCCGCGTTCGCGGGCTTGAGTGTCCCTCTACGCGCCCCTGTGTTCTCCGGCTCGGCTGAAGCGATGCCGCCTCGCTCACTTCCGGGCTTCTGACCGGAACACCGCTGGGTCTTGCCCAGAAGGGCAGGTCAGGATATGAGAGCGGTCGCTCGTATTCGTCGAGCTCTACCCATGGCGTACAAATAGCGTCAAGCCCGAAGCAAGAACAGGCGCGCCTGAAAGCTTGAGCTTCCGCTGCCGTCATCGCGTTTTCGTCATCCGCCCAGGCCTCGCTGGTTCCTGAATGCGTGCCCAAATTGAAAATCGTAAGTTTGCACACAACCAGGACCTTTGCCGCCGCCACGCGATGCTCCACGCCTTTCTTCCTGCGCTCGAACCCGTGCCCAACTTCAACCACACACTCGTGTGTCCAGCGGGCCGCAGTAACCAAATGGTTGAGCCGGTCGGTGTACGCCCGCGGGTCCGCATAGGGAACCACAAGACCCTGTTTTCCGCGCCTGCGTTGCCGTGTGGCCATCACAACCCAACCAACGAGCGATTCGGGGAATGGCGCAGCAAGCGCAACTAGCAACTCTAAATTTTGCAAACCGGTGCAGCCATTGTCCTGGTCCGCCCTGCCATTCTTCTTGGCTGACATTTCCCTTCCCTCCTTTCCAAGTTGTATGCTTTTGGCCGTTCGGTGACCTCGCCATCACCGGGCACGCGAGTTTTCAGCCTGACATCTTCTTCAGCTTCGCTCCGCCATTGGCGAACCGGCTGACCGTGGCTGTCACCGCCTTCACCAACTCCGTTGCGATCTCGCCTTTAGCAGACGGACAAAACGACTGTTCTGATAAACCTCGAGCGAGTACACAATCCCACCTGCCTCGTCAGACAATTTGATCATCACTTGCAGCATTGTCATCACCTCCGATACCTGGTGCGGTCTCCTGTTGTCAGTTAGACACACACCAGTTGTCTCTAAACATCCGTTCACAATCGAGCTGAATGACAGAGCTCACTCCAAGACGAGAAGACCAGAGCGGGACCCCGTGGAGAGTCTAGGATCAGAACAGCATCCCTAGCATGCAGAACCCGGCTCACCTGCAGGCTTATACTAGGGAGAAACCCATCTACGTTCGTAATGGGGAAAGCACTACACGGGAGGTCACAATTATGAAAGCCCTCGCTGGCTCTCCAGCCCTGGGTGTGCTCCTGACGATCGCCGGATTCCTATTGGCCTGGGGACAGCCTCCGGTCCTTCCCTCAATTAATGTTGTGGATATGATCCCGGCAAGCCTGAGCGGAGAGACGAACCAAGACAGCGAACCTTTTTTGGCAATCCAGACGGCCAACCCGCAGATCATGGTGGCCTCGGCATTCACCCCCAATCCGTTTTCGAACACAGGCAAAGCCCCCCTGTACGTTTCGCAGGACGGAGGCAAAAGCTGGGTGCTAAACGCCATTACTCCCGTTCCGAGGATGACTTGCGACATCACGCACGCCATGGCTGCTGGCGAGAACCACCCGCGCGGCGACCTCCACGCCGGCACGCTGGCTTGTGCGTCGTCCATCACGCTCGAGGAGTCGGAGACCAACGATGTTTCTTCCAACACAACCATGAACGTGCAAACCACGCGCGGCAATGTGGATCAGCCATTTGTGCGAGCCCTCGGCATCTCCAGTGGCGACCGCATCTACGTCGGAGTAAACGATTTCAATCAGCCGAACGGCCACACGGCAACGGTGGACGTGTCAGTGGATGGCGGAGCGACGTACAAATCGTTTCCGATCGAGGCGCGGAAGACGATGGGACAGGATGGGCCATCCGTGCGGCCGGCGGTCGCAGGAGACGGCACAGTCTATGCAGCTTTCTTCGGCTGGCGCAAATTTAGCGGGACGGTCGCCACGAGCGACGTCGTGGTTGTCCGGACCGATACAGCAGCGCCCGGGGCAATTCCTTTCCAGGCGTTGAAAGATCCGTCCGACAAGTTGCCCGGCCGCCTAGTGGTTAAGAACATTTCCATCCCCTGGTCGAATGCTCCTACGCTGGGGCAGGAACGAATCGGCTCCACACTCTCCATCGCCGTGGATCCGAATAATAGTTCCACCGTGTACGTGGGTTGGGCCGATCGCGGGAACAAAGGAGACATCTATACGCTCCACGTGCGACGCTCCAGCGACCGGGGCGTGACGTGGTCCAAGAAGGACTTGCCTCACACAACGATCAGGAATGCGACGAACCTCGCGCTGGCCGTCGCCCAAAACGGCGTCGCCGGTGTTCTTTACCAGCAGCTGAGCAACGGGCGTTGGGTCACGCATCTGGTGCAATCGCATGACGCATTCGCAACCATTCAAGACACAATTCTCGCGAGTGTCCCAGCGAATGAGCCGACTGAGCAGTTCTTGCCCTATCTGGGGGACTACGATTACTTACTTTCTGTGGGGAATGAGTTCCGCGGCGTTTTTTGCGCTAACAACACGCCAGACCTGGGCAATTTCCCGCAGGGCGTGACGTATCAGCGGACGGCGGACTTCACCTCGAAGACGCTCAACGATGGATTAGGCAACCAAGTGGCCATCTCGATTGATCCATTCTATTTTAGCGTTCCGGTGATCCCATGAGGCGCGCCTAGGCGGTCGGAGGGAGGAGGAACATATGAAGATTTCGTCATTCTTCGCTGCCCTTGTTGGAACGACCCTCTGGGTGGCTCTGTTCGGGTTGTCAGGCGCTGCATGGCCGCAAGAGCCGGACCAGCAGACCGCCCCGGCGAAACAGTCGAGCATCGTTTTTTCAGGGACTGTCAGCCAGCTCGGAGCCACTTCGTTTGCCGACGTTCCGAGATCAGCGCAAACGATTGTCGTCCGGGTGGACTCCGTGCTGAAAAAGCCTGCCCCTGTCTCGCTGAAGCGAGGCGACAACGTTACGGTCGAGGTCAAAGACACCTCCGCCTTCCAGGAAGGCGCCCGCGCAACGTTTTACACTGATGGTTGGATTTTTGGTTCGGGCGTCGCCGTCAAAGAACTGGCGCATGAGATCAGCCCCGCTGGCGAAGAGGCTACTAAAGCAGCCAGCACAGGCGAAAAAGTGTCCGGGCACACTCAAGAGCAGAGTGATCAGGAGTTACAAGACCGGCTGAACTCTTCAGACTTCGTGGTCATTGGTCGGGTCACCGGAGTGCATCGGTGGACTCCGCCCAAGTCGGCCACTCCGTATCGCATTACCGAACACGATCCGGACTGGCACGAGGCCGTTCTGGAGATCAAGTCCGTCCTCAAGGGCGGAAAGGTCAAAGGGAACAAGATGGTTGTCCGGTTTCCGGCCCGCAACGACGTGGCTTGGGCTCAGTCTCCTAAGTTCGAGAAAAATCAGCGGGGCATTTTCTGTTTGAACAGGGATCAGGTCTCCGGTGTGCCCACGGCGAAGCTAGGAGGCAACCAGGTGAACGCGTACACTTGCCTGGGGCATGGGGCGGCGCTTCCGATGGCAGAGGAAGCGCACGTGCGGTCTCTCCTCAAGAGGCGATAGTCGCATTCCTCGGTGCCGCGTTGCGATCGTGTCCAGGATGTTTGCTGCGGCACAGGTCCCGAAATGCCATGCTGTCCTACCGCTGTTCCCGCCTGGGCCTTCGCTATTTGTCGGTAAGAATATGTAACGATCTGCCGCACGCAAATGGTCATCATTCCGTCGAGCCACCCGCCGGCCAAAGGCCCTCGTCGAGGCCACCAACACCACTCTCACAACCTTCTGAACGTGAGTTGTTTTCGAATGCCGCGTCGCGTGCAGGCGGGGTTATACGGGTCTGTAAACGCCACGTGGACATCGGGAATGCCTACCCGCCCCGATTTCCTCCTTTTTGGGCAATCGTGGATTCGATTGCGATGCAAAGGCGTAGGAGTGAAACAGTGTCCAAACGTCGTCCGGGCCGAAGTGAAACCAGTGATCGGTGGCACGGAACAGTCTGCTGACGTTGTGGTCTCTCAAGGTTCAAGACTAGGTAGGAATAAATCCACGGGCTCACAAACGACGCGCTGCCGAACACAAACTGCGATAGCGTCAAATTGAAAGCGTAGTGCTCTTCCCCGCCGGCGACTCGCAAGAGTGGTTTGATAGCTACCTGGAGAACCGCCATTCCGGCGCCGATGACGAAGTAGGAGACGATTGCGACGGAGTACCTCGGGAAAGCGCAAAGCTCAGCGATCCGATCATTCCGGCAAGGAATGCCGCGATCATCACCGGCTTTTCGGTAAACCGCTCGACGAGGAATCCTGCCGGGATCGACATCACGCCATGGGCGATGAAGCAGGCGAACGCGAGAAAAGCAGCCGCCCTAAGAACCAGCCACTCAGTTCTGCTACGCCAGTACCGACTCGAACCCTTGGGGGCACGACCAGGGGCAAGTTCGCGAAGAAAAAAGAAATGATCTAGAAGAGGGCTTGCTAGAATACGCTGCGGGACACCTCGTTGGCAGACAACAACCGATGCTGAGCGAAGAACGGCAGAGAACAATTCTTGAGCTACTGAGTCGAGACGGCCGGGTACTGGTCGGGGAGCTAGCAAAGCATTTTCATACCTCGCAAGTCACCATCCGTAAGGACCTGGAAATCCTCCATGCTAATGGGCGTATTCACCGCACTCACGGTGGGGCGCTTTCGGTGGTGAAAGCGCGCTGGAAGATCCTACATTGCGGGAGAAGGAAAGGCTCCACCGCAAGGAAAAAGCTCAGATTGCGGCGGCCGCCGTACGCCTGATCAGCGAAGAACAGGTGGTTGTCCTCGACTCGGGAACCACGACAACCGCTATTGCTCGGGCTCTGCGCGATTTCAAGAACCTCACGATCATCACCAATGCGCTGAACATCGCCGCCGAGCTGTCCGGTTCC